>Ga0247780_1000177_pt1 | contig 63195 bp, 39 predicted proteins | sample UWRJL079202R5_FD_179927 | JGI IMG/M metagenome (GOLD analysis project Ga0247780, IMG submission 179927) | Plant litter microbial communities from Arlington Agricultural Research Station in Wisconsin, United States - UWRJ-L079-202R-5 | ecosystem: Environmental > Terrestrial > Plant litter >...
TGTGACGTTGCCGGGGTTGCTAGCGCGATTACTGCAAGGTGCTGCGCTAGCAACCTGTGCGAGGTGATTGCGTTCCGTGCCGACCAAGCCGGGAACCGAGGTCATCAGGCAGCATGATTCTGGCAAGAATCGAGGTCCGGGGGTCGAACTGTTCCGTGGCGAGACTCGGGGGGGCAGGTCTGGCCGCCGCCGCAAGTTCCAAGTCAAGCGCAGACCTGGAGAAGCAAGACCCGACAAGTCTCGTTCGTGCGTATCCACCCCAGAGAAACATTCGGGAAGTGGGGGGAGCTCCCACCATCCCGCACTAGACATACCCCGTCGTCAACCTCCTCTTCAACCTCTTCTTCTGCATCACAATCCACATCGCATACAGCGCAAACGTCCCCACCGTCAACGGCACCGCCACCGCCCAAAACAGCTTAAACTGCGGCTTCGTCCCAATCCCAATCGCCGCCGACCCCGTCGCCCCCTCCCAATCAAACAGAGGCGCCGAAAACAACGCCGCCACAAAACTCCCTGGCAAGAAGAACATGGCCACCAGCGCAAGCATCTTCATCGACGACGAGTCCTGCAGGCTGTCCTTGGCGATGCTGCGCGTGGCGCTGGCCGTCTCGAATGCAATGGCGTTGTCCTGCTGCGCGATGAGGTGGAACAGCGCTGCGATCTGGACTTGGACGCGCTGCTGCACGTAGGCGCTGTCGACGAACTGCATCTCCACTCGCTGGTTGATCAGGCCGAGGTGGCTTGTCAGGACTGCTGCGGATGAGTGTTGTTCGGGTCGTCGGGTTTTCTCATCGGCTTCTTCCATGAAGACGGTGGGGGTGATGCGGGTTGGGGTTGGGGTGCCGTGGTCTGCGTGCTTCAGCATGAAGGCGTTGAGGGCTTCGACGACCTTGAGTTTTCGCGTGCCGTTGGCGAGCTTCGCCGCGCAGCCGCTCATCTCGGCAGAGAGAGAGCCGAGCTCTCCTGCGGCGGGCCGAGTTTGGCGGCGAGTAGAGAAGCGATGGTAGCCGGTTCGCGCCTCGACGTTGCGCACTACTGTTTTGATGTCCTCTAGCGTGGTGTCGAGCTCCTGGCTTAGCATCAGACTGCACAGGAAGGCAGGGAACATTGGGTGGCCGATGAACGAGGGGCTCCATTTCGACTGGAGAGCGAGGAGGAGTTCTTTGCGTTCTTCGCCTTCCGCAAACACGACCATGTTTGTCTCTGGTACGCCTTCCAGGATGTTGTGAGACCAGGCCATTGCGAGCTTCGGGTGGTATGTTGCGGTGAAAATACGCGCGCCGTGCTGGGGAGGTAGCGCAGAAACGCCGGCGTAGCAGCTGAGGGCGTAGTCATAGCCGGATTGGAGGTTCCATGCCGCGAGAAGCTCCTGGAGCTCACGCGTCGACGGACTGTGCCGGAATGTTGCGGAGTCTTCGCCGACCCAAACTAACCGCACCGTACGGGTGCATGGATCAGCCTTGATGTATTTGTTTGCGGGTTCCTCCAGCCAGTTGCTGAGCGAGAGGGAGGATATAGGGCGAGATTCGACGCAGGACGCTGGCGACTCATCATGGCCCCAGATCTCAGTGACATTGATAGTCGGGCATTTGGCTACGTCGTACTTTTGCCACACCTGGCGGTTTCCGAAGTGGTGGTGGAGGTCGTCCATAGCTTTTGTGTTGGCGACTGTTGTTCATGCGACTGAGGTGAGGTCCAGGTACTGTGAAGAGGTGAGATTTGAGTCGCGATGGAGATTGGGAAGACAGAAAACGCATGGTGGTTTCAATGTGTTTATGTATTGGATCTCAAGCCTCCGAACGTGACTCAAGAGAAGTCCTAGTGAGGCTGTGCTCAATCAGGGCGTGGCCTAGGCGGGGGTTGGGCAGGCGACGCGGGGAAGCTGACCGGGGAAGCTGACCGGGGTCCGGGAGGCGCGGTTTGGGCCCTCGCGGGCGCACGTGATACGGCGAAGACAAGGGATTGGCGAAAGAAAACAAATGGGTGAATTGAGACATCGATGGTCTTGAAAACATATCGCCGAGATCAAGGGCAACGAACCACCCGAGCCATACACGACGCATTTGATGCGAACCGAAACTGCGATACATGAATGATTTACCTCCCATTGATTTCGAGTTCGAATTGCAAGCGTGTTTCGGAATGACGCGACTCAATTGAGGGAGCCGAAGTTGTCCTAATCTCAACGCGAAGTCAAATGAGGTGGCGTTCCAGGGGCCCGGACTGCCACCGCCCACTGGGCGCAGTCGAGCAGGGGCCTCGGCGACTTCCTCTCACGTGCGTTATAGCGTCAATAACAACTGCATCTCCTCCAACTCCTGCTTCGCAGCATGCAAAGCCTTTTCCTCATCCTGCTTTTTCTGAAAAAAGGCCTCCCACTTTAGCGCCACTTCGACGTCCCTGTCATGTTGGTTTTCGGGGATGTAAACCCATTCGTTCCGATGGGCAATCCAGCAGCGGTTCGGCAGATACGCCTCTAGCATGTAGTAGTTGTCTCGATGGAACGGGAAGTCCACCGTGGGCGGGCCGTCGCGGGCCAGAAAGGCGTCGCTCTCTGAGCGCACATCCTCCTCTGTCATGCGGAAGCGACGACGCTGATTTCCCTTGTTCTCCCCGTGCCGCCGGACGGAGCGAACGATGGAGTCGAGGTGTATCTCGAGGATCCTGACATACCACAGAGGACTCTTCAGAGATTCGACGACGGTGGCGGCGTGCTTGGCCAGCAGATTTTTGTTCCATGCCGGTTGGGTCCCCCGGGGGATGACGGGGAGCGGCTTGCCTTTGTCGAGATGGTCTTGCCAATGCGAAAAGTCCAGAGCGAGACACAGCGAGTTCCATCGGAGCACGCAGGTCATGCATGTACAGACCAAGGTGAGGTCGGGCGGTTGGACGTGCTGATACGGCTTTGAGTACATGGTCTTCGTCTCGGGGCGAAGGGGACTCTGGAGAACTTGGCGGACCGGTTCGTCCAGCTCCTCCATCAACACTGGACGAGGGAGGCACCGAGTGAGAATGGGGTACCGTAAAGCGATGATGTCCTTGCAGATCCGGTCTTCCTCTGCGAGAATGAAGGCGCGCACCGGCTTGCTCACACCACACAGGGCAAAGAAGTCGTCCGGCCGGAGATATCCAAGGATCTCCATCATGAGCTCGTAGGGTAGGTCCAAGAAGCCTCTGGCGTCGACCAGCTTGGGTGGGGCTTTCTTCCGGAGCTTCTTGCGGAGCCGCTCGGTGCGTTTCGAATTGACTGTCAGCGATTGCGTCAGGTCGACAAGCGGGGGCTCTCGGTTGGCCCGGTCGGGCTCATCGCTAAGCGCGGTCGTTGGTGGCTCTCTCATTGTGGCGGTGGTGAGATCAGAGGAGACCTTCATCGTGAGGGCGGCATCTCAAGGAAGAAAACTGTGTGGCCCATTTTGACTTTGCGTTTGCCGGATTTGGGTTCGTCGTTTGGGTTGTCCGGAGTGTGACGTGGTTTGTTGAGGGGCGGTGTTCACTCCTTCTAGGCGGCAGGTGTGGGGAGTTTTGGCGTAAACCCTCACAGCTGGCAGCAGCTGGCGGCGCAGTCATCGACGTCACCACGGTTAGTCATCAGCTCCAAATGCAACGCCCGTTCATGAAGTGCCAACCCATCACGGAAGCCATCATCAGACAGACGAGGCCCACGTTAAAATGCGAACCCTCAGTTCTGGGGCAGCATCCACCCTTTGCAGAGCTCGACTCTTTTTAAGGACCACGCGCGGCGCACGCTGCTTTCTACAGTCTCCCAGCACCCAACAAGGTCGAATTGGGCAATGCCCCTTCCTTCCTCACCGGATAATGTCGTCACTGTCCCAACCCGCGCCTTTTCCAGTGGGCGCAACTGTTCGTGGCCACTCAGGGCACACGCATAAGATCAAGGCACTTATTTCCGAGCGGCGGGATCCGCTATTATGTGTTTACCGGGCGAGCTGTGTCGACAAGCCTGGCGGAGACTTTATCGTCAAAAACACAATACCAGGCGAATTTGAATATCAGCAAGAACTGCAAAAACCTCTCGCCTCGTGTCCCAATCTGCGCACAGTGGCTGACACCATCCCTGATTTTGAGCTACTTGTTTACCACTTCCTCCTAGCAGACCTCCTTCAGCTTATGCAGAGGGGTGTATTCTCTGCGCAGGCGAGGAGAAGGACACTTACAAGCGCCCTCACCGGCCTTGCCGATCTTCATGAGAGGAATATCATTCACACCGGCAAGTTCTATCCCAAGCTCTCCTCAGCTTACCGTCGTGCATGTCTGTGGAGCGCGAACTGACACATTCTCCGGAGACACATCTCGTATTTCGGGGATGAGGATGGCTTCAAGGAGTTGCTTTTGCACGTTGGGGAGGAGAACGAGTTTTTCGACCGCCCGGTCGCGATCGCTGGTGATTTCAATGAGACGGGACCGAGAAAGCCGTTTGCGGTGTGGCATTATGTGAATAAGGATTTGGGGGATCTGGTAGGGAAGATGACGAGTTTGGATCCGAAGAGGAGGATTGCAGCGCGCGAGGCGCTGGAGCACGCTTGGTTCAGGGAGGTTGATTAAACCAGGAGGATCACCTCTCTGAGCGCCTTGTAGTCGAGGTCTTGGGAGAGAATCTCATTCTGCACCTTAAGCCAGCGTTCGTACCTCCCGTTAAAACCCTCTCGAACTTGCTGATCAGATAGATCCCCGACTCCACCCCAACATCGCCAGCGGGGTTCAACTTCCGTGCATTGCGTCGCGGCTGCTGATCCAGTTCAGCCGGCGGCTGACAAGTCGAAGACGGCGAAAATAGCTATGATGGAGTTGCTCGGCAATTTGGTGTAAGATTTTCACGGGTAGCCTGTCGAGGGCCATGTTTGCGCATGGTATTCGGTACAGAGAGCGTCTTTGCAGTAGTACGGCGGGACGTTAATGTCCCGAATGTATTCTCAGGCGGGCAAAACAATACACATACAATCACGTAGCCGGTACCGGGAGACCCGCCGAATTTTACATCGTTGTATATCAACAGCGTCAGGCTCGCAATCAGGAGCGAGACTGTAGCGTTGCGCATGATAAGCTGGAATACTAGCGATGCTGTCGAGTGGCGCTTGACTTTCTTCTATCGCATTTGAATCATCGATCTCGCTTTCGGCAAAATTAAAGACATGATGCGTGGAGGGGGAGGGATACGAAGAGCAGGTTAAAGACAATGACATGTCCCTGAGCATGATGGTGAAAAGAACCTTTTGGGAATTTGAGCCCCAGTTATATGGCAGAGCAGTTTGCAAGCTGGCAGTCTCACAAGTCGTGATTCAATTTTGCAATGCTCGGCTTGACGGATAAATATTAGGGAATGAAAACATCTCGTGAATACGGTGAGGCTCAGTCACACTGAGACACCCTGTTTGTTGGAACGATTGAGCTGGCTCTCGACAGTTTGGATCTAGACATGACGCCTGTCATAAGGGATGCATCCGCCCGTTTGAGGGGAATACGACATTGAGAACCTCGCAGACCAACAATTGCTTTCTACTTGTACAATATAACCCCTGTTTTATTGTTAGCGCGGTTCTTTGGACCGGGGCCCTGGCCAAAAATCGAAAACTCACCACTTTACAACCAGGAAGGCTATCTCAACGCAAAAAAAGACACAATGTGTCGAACTGCAGCGGCAGTTCTTGGCGCTCAGGCGCGCAGGCGCCTTACCGCTCCAGGCTAGCCTGGAGCGCAGGAGCCTTTGGTCATGTGCTCTCCTCACACACAGGGAGCTTTCTTTTGTATTTAGTCTGGGAGCTTCGCTCCCCCCCTTTCTACCTAATCAAGTCACTTTGCAACTGCACTTCCGCTGCTCCGATGAGCTCCGTACTCTCAGTCAAAAGTTTCACATTTTCCGTGACAGGGCGTCGAGCATCTTGATCAAAATAGATCGGGGCTCCGCCAAGTTCCTTGGCTCTCTTGAGGTCTCCTCTTGTCAGCGGCTTGTCGTCATCTTCATCGCTGTCAGTGTCGGAGTCACCCCCTTCGCCGAACTCGTGAAGACTTAATTCCATGGCATTCACCACATCGTCAAATGTGCACGAGTCAGTCAGTTCCAATCTCTTTCAAGTCGCTTCCATCTTTGACAACGATATCAGGATGGACTGAGCTTGGCTCTTCACTGCTCGGTCAGTGTCGTTGCCGTCCAGGCTGGACAACATCCGCGATGCCAACATTCTGCGGAGAAGGGCTCCCTCGGCATTACCCAATATCTTACCTTATAGCTTTCTCCCTCAAGTGATAAATGCCTTCAGGCTCTCTCCCTCCTTCTTGCGGAATTCCACCACGTCGTTGTCCCATCTGTGCGACACGTCGTTGGACGGTTCCGGGAATCGCTTCTTGAACGCCTTGATAAGCTCCTCGTAGTCGGTGCGAGTGGAGACAGTGAGTTCCCGCGTCAGCCATTTCTCTGCATCGTCCTTAACATTTGCCTTAAACATGTAAAGACGGATGGCTGGGCTTGGGGCGGCTGCTGTACCCAGTGTCATCAACTCCAAGTTGGCACCAAGCGACTCGATGTACTCGTCGGCGGACTCATACTTCGTTCCCTTGAACGTGGGCCAAGGCAGTAAATTCATGTTGATGATTATAGCGGGTCGCAGATGGGGAAAGCGACGCACAGGTGAGGGATCTGGGCTCAAGCTGTCTTCCCGGGAGTCGGGTTCCGATTCAGTCCCGGCATCAGCGTTGTTCGCTTGCTTCTCGGATGGTTTGGGAGACGGGTGTTCGTTCCTTAGATCTTCCTCATTTAGCTCGGAGAAGGAGCTAGAGTCAGGTGCGGGTCTTGAGATCTCCTCTCCAAAGTCCGTTAGTAGTCTGACTCTGGTGATTTCGATCTCCACCGGGGCCGACGTTTCGTTTTCCGAGATTGGGGTCAGGATTCCTCTGATCCCGGGGGCGAGGGATTCGATTGAGAGATTCCCGATTCCCGTAATGAGGTCCACCGGGAGAGGCTGAGTCTAAGGCAACTGAAAAATCTTGTTGTCTTCGTCCGAGGTTTCTCGGGAATGGGTTTGCTCAGGGTTAGAGTCTTCGGAGAAATCTTCCGGCTCACTCTGTGGTTGCTCTAGCTTGTCAAACTCCGCCTATAGCCGTAGCTGCGATCGAGGCAAGTCGGAATCCTGATGGGGTGATTCCTCAGATCGGGCTGTCAGGTTTGGCGCATGTGACAGCAAAGGGTGGGGTTGGCAGGCGCGTGTCGAACCGTTGGCAAGAACTCTGAGGTCCTGGACTTGGATCGAACTTGATGGAAATTTTCCGTGTTGTCCAAGGTCAATGCCGCAAAATGCAGCGTTCGTTCGAAGTGGTTTTTGAAATTGACGAATTTTTGCGACCTGAGGTCCTCACTGTATCCCGGCACTTGCCCGTCAAGCCTGGTTTCTCTGTAGCGGTGGGAATCGGGCGGACGTGTCCAGTGTCGATGTGCCAAAATGCAACGAATTTTCGAAGCGGTTTTTGAAATTGGTGAATTTTTGGGACCCGTCGCTCTCACTGTATCCCGGCTGTTGCCCGTCGGTCTTGGGGATTTTTCTTTTTCTCTAAGTCCCCGTTTTCTTGGGCGGTGATTGCTCGATTTTTTTTTAAGGTCCGTCGGGGAGGTCTGTCGTTCGGTATTGAATGGACTAGACTTAGGAATTTCCACGGCGAATGGCTCGGGCAACGACGGGCTTGGTTCGGGATTGTTTGCTCGATGTTGCCTCGTGTGGGCTCTGGCCTGAAAAGGGGCTCGGGTACGGTCGGGATCATCGAAGTGTGAACGATCAATGGGTTAGGTCGGGGTCGGGCCCAGCAAATCGTGGGGGCTTCGCTGTGCGATGCCAATCGGCATTCGAGGGCCTGATCTGGCCAAGGTAAAATGCTGTGCTGTCGTAGGGTCGGGGTCGAGGGATCTTCTAAGCCTGGATCTTGTAGAATTGGGGATCTGGTCGATGACGCGCTCTGGAGCGCTGGGGATCTTCTGGGTCGAGGTATTTGGGGATCTGGGGGTTCGTTTCTGTCGTACGCTGTCGTACGTTGTCGTGGTGTCGAGCTCGCTCTCGACTTGGTTCGACTGGGGATCTGGGGGGGGAACTGGGGGTACTGGGGAACTGGGTGATCAAAATAGACAACTTGAAGGCATTCAGATTGATGCTGAATGTGCCATTCCGGATACGACCTCCATGAAACATTGAGGTTATAGGTGCTTGATTGTTCTAAACTGGGATCGAGGGCTACGACACTCAAGTAGTCTGCCAGCCCCACTGTCATGCCCCGTGCGAATAGCTATGTACGCCGTACCCATGCACTGTGAATCACCTCCGTCCAACACAGCATATACCATTAAGTCCCAGATACCGTTTTCTGATGACTATATTAAAACAGAACCCATCACGACGTATCTTACCACAGCAAATAGATGGTATGGCAACCCCGTCAACCCGTATCTCCGGACCCCGCTGTTTCCCGGCGATAACGCCACGGGAAAGTGCGTGAACCATCACTTAGGCATCGTGGCTATAAGTAATTCGTCCGGCTGCTTAGCTATCCTGGGTATAGACCTTAACTTCAAGAGCTGGTAAAATATTAGCACGAGATTAACCCACGGTATATTCGTGTAGTTATAGCAAAAATTCGCATTTCTGGTTGATCCCGAGACGGGGAAGAGCTGCGGCACCAAGCCTTGGCGGTGGCTTCCTCCATTTGATGTGACTAAGGCTATAGATCCACAGGACACTTTTATGTTTGATATGTCCTCCATTAACAGCTACACATAAGTAAGTGGATATATCTAGACTATAGCACCCAGCTTGGCATTGGACTTCTGGCTTAATCCAGGTTCTTAGTGTATATCAGGTCCTTTTCGTCATGGAAGATCCTTATCTCTTTCCCCTCAAACCTCCCCAAGAAACCTGATTTCGTCAATCTCTCCTCCGGGATCCCCCTTACTCATCTCCTTGATGCTCTTGAAAACATCCTCGATGGGCGTGACATAGGCAAAGTGGCTCTGACTCTGTTGGACTGGTTGTCCTCTAAACGCAAGTCCCACAGCACGACCATCCGCATCCCATACCACAGCCCCAGAATCTCCCGGGTTGCAAAAGGGGTACTTACCCGTTCGCGTTCCCACAAAGGCATGCTCTCTTGATTCCCGCTCTTTCAGAGGCTGGCCCATATATTTCTCCTCGGCAATTTTGACGGTCTCGAATCCGACGGACTTGCCAATTGTGCATTTCGTCGACGCCCCGATCTTGTACACGATTGTGCCGCTTGCCATTTGGGCTAGCAAGGTTGTGTTGTGTTCCGGAGATTTGATGATGTTGCCAGCACGCACTAGCCTTGGCAAATCATCGGCAAAGTCGTTCATCTGCCACTCTGCCTTAGTGGGGAGCAGGTTCTGTCCAATTCGCTCTGACTTAGGGCAAAAAAGTGCCCAGTCGAGTCGGTGATTCTTCGGTGTGCGCTGCAGATAGCCTGAACCATAATGAAATTCGCCGAGAATATGCTTGTCCTGGTTGTAAAATTTGAGCCAGGTTTTCTCTTCCTCCCTTTTGGCGGCAATTTCTGCAGCATGTTCGGGCAGCGGGTTCTCAGCTTGGACCAATTTCCGGATTTCGTGTCGGTTGAGTCGAACATTGTAATTCAGCTTCGACCGGGTAGGGCTCTCGACGAGTCTCTTCTCCTTGTCCTTTGTCCCGAATCCCTTGGCATCCACGTCCCGGAGAAGGGAGTTTTGCTTGACTCCGGGACCGTATGACTGCTTCCCGTCCTTGGAAAGCTTCATCTGGACTTGAAAACCCTCGATGCAAGCTCTGGCGACGTGGTAGTTGGTAATGCCGAAGGTATGCCAGCCGTCGCGACCCTTGAACTTGATTCTCAGCCAAGCGCCCAATGTACCTACTGGTGGGTTCTTGAGCTGTCCCGACTGGCCCTCCATCGGGACATATGTTGCTGCGCCGATGTCAGCTCCAGCCCGAACCTTCGTCGTCAGTGTGTCAAGTTCCGTAGACCACTCCATATTGAACAACTTCTTCTTGTTGTCAGTGTCCTCCTCTTTGATTGGTTCGATAGGGAGCAAATCAAACAAGAACGGCTCGGGAACGCCGTGCTCCATGTGCGCTTTGAGACCGAAATCGTTGAATTTCGTGTCCAGGAACGATTGAACATCCGACAGGACAGGGGGCCATCCACCCTCGGGGGAATCGTAGTTCAGGGCAATATAGACAGTCCTGGGGTTATTGCCAAACTTTTCGAATCCCAGCCTGATGAGAGAGATGCAGGTGACCCGGTTTTTGGTGGAACTGTATGTATCCAGAATCTTGCGGACACTGTCCCTAATGCTGGGCCACTGTGTCTGGAGACGAGCGTAGTCCTCGTCCAGGGTTCCTAGGGGGGTGACAAACTTCTCCCGGACTAGGTCTTGCCATAGCATCTCAACGCTCATGTCGAGGGAGCCTGCCTTGGGATTGCCGGAAACATTCATATCTGTATTGAAACGTTAGACTCTCACCAGCTGAAATTGGGGTAAACAGACGTACCAATATATCTCTTCATCTCGTCCACAACCGTCTGCCATGAAACGCTCGATGCCTCGGTCCACTGCTTTACGACAATGAGGAGCGTGGGTATAGTCTCAACTGGGTCGAGGTGAAGGGCAGCTGGGAAAATGAAAGTTAGCAGTGTGCAGATTTGTCCAGAAGGTTGGGGGAAATACCTCGTGCTGTGATCTCTATGTGTGAAATTTCCGAGGCTAGGATGCCATGCATGGACGCCACATCCCAGGCTTTCTTCACAAATTCGTCCCCAAATATAGCTTCGATGTCGAAGCAGGCCTTGGTGTAGGCAAAACTTTTGAGGGGCAAGGGGCGGGGCGGGGTAACGACGCGATATCTCACATTGGAGATACCAAAGGTTCCAAGGGCGCTGTCTGACTCGCTGGATGATTCGACGCGGCGAGACCGAGCGGATCGAGCTCCCCAAGGGCTTGAGCTTGAGGCGGGGGAGCCCTGATAGCTCGAGGCGGAACCACCAGGAGACTTGGGAGAGTTGGGTTTCGACATATTGCTTGATGTCGACTCCTGAAAAGTTGCCGTAGTTGTTGGAGGAAGAAAGTTAAATGGTTAGAAAGCAGGAGGAATTTATACTTGGGTTAGAGGGCCTGTGCACGGGTGCGAATTTCTGGTTGCCGTCTAATTTTCGGTGAGTTACGCGTCTCCATTCAATGAAAGTTTGGATGAAAGCCTCAAAGCTTCTTTGTTAGGTGGCAATATCCCGGTTTTGTTCCGACGAAAAATGGAAACCAATTTCAAGATAAGATTGATACTACCTCGGCCTCGCAAACCTTGAACGCCACCAAGATAAGCAAACCTGCTGGGGCTTATGATGGTGCTGGGGGTGGTTTTGTGGTGGATCCTGGCGTGCTGGAGGACGGGCGTCGCGGAACTATTTGACTTAACTTCAAGGAAACATCGCACTGATCTAACAGTAAGAGGAGTCTGTCAGAAACACGGCACACTGGAATCTTGTGGGTTCAATTGCTTGATTGAATTACTTGTGTTGGCTCTCTGGCTTCGCCAGAGAGCCCCTTATTATAATACTGCGTGGTGGCAAAAGTGGTGGCAAACTGTGGCCTTGGCCAGCTGAACTGACTACGTCAGTTCAGGTCCCCTGAGCTCCATTCAGCTCGACCGGCCACACCTTCCACCTATGCGTTCTGGCCTCCGGCCAGAACCGCTTCCTTCTGACAGTGCCAGCTATATTTCGAGAGATTTTGATAAGATGTGGTGCTGGCTGGGAGCTAATACCCAGATGTTGTGCTGCTCTGGTGACTGAATCAAGTACTCCACCCTTCTGTGGAGAATTCTTCGCTTATACCGTAATGTTAAGATCCTTCTTCTGGGGATGCGGCCTTCTTTAGCGGCGCTCAAAATGGATGCTAGCGTGCCATCTGAATGATTATTAGGACGGTTGCTCGACTGTTTGGTATGCATCCTCTCTTGTTAGCTAGGAAATTGGAATCATAACACGCTGCTCCAGGAATGATGTATTTATGTGAGTAATGCTAAAGGATAGCCCGAGTTCTGAAAAGCGGGCAAGTTAAGTAGTTAAGGCCCAAATTTGGGACTGCGGCTGGAATCTGCTAAAAAAGGCGACAGTGAGCTATGGCCCGAATCCTGAACCACGGTCCCGAATTTTGGCCTACGATATACCAGTACATGCCCTGGGATGGTACACAATATCCCAGCTCGGAATCTGGGATAGTACATAATATCCTAGCTCGGAATTTGGGATGGTACATGATATACCAGCACCGATGGGATAGTACATGAAACCCGCCACGGAGGAGAACAGGACAGTTGCCTTTGATAGAAGAAGAACTGCCATAACGCGCAGGACGATGCTGGAAATCTAATGCCACTAATAGCTAATTAAGCCAGACTTGGATTAGGAGGATCGTGTAGCGTGAGCATCGACGGTGGGACCTGAATCTGTCACAGATCTAGGCCGGAGGCTTTGGTGCAATTCAATTCAATTCTGCTGTATAAAGCTGTTACTCCTCGCGCGGGATGGGTGTAAATAGAAACTCGAAAGTGATATGTATAGAGTAAAACAGTCACATACACTGTAACAGGGCCTTGGTCGGATCCAGGGGCCCTGGTTTGGATCGAGCCGCCGGTGCGCGCAGGGCACGCAGCCGGCACGCCGTGGGGTATGGGGCCCCACATAGGCGGCTGACGCCAAGGGTCCGGAGCTATTACCGCTTCCGGCGTTGGCGATGGCTTCAAAGAAATCTGGATCAAAGACTCGAAGTCAAAGGCTTCCAGATCCGGATGGAAGATCCAAGATAAAAAGCGAGGGTAGCTGCCCTCTAATCGGAGGAAGGCCACGTTCCAATTGAACTTTACACACACACCTACCTTTGCACTGACCATTCTGTTAATCCAACCCTCTGACCCTAACCCTGACGCCCTTGCGTTACAGTTAAGACAGTAAAAAACCTAAGGCTGTACTTACTCTTTAAGTTCTACACTACAGTGTAGTGCAGGACACTTTCCTACACTTTGTAGCGGCTGTAGGGATAGCTAGTATATAACTTAACGGTTGTTATTTATAAGGGAAACAAGATCATTAGCAGCGGATATACTTTCTATGCTTTGTAGCGGAGCGACTCAGAATAGCGTGTTTAAGAGTCTCTCTTATTCTGGCATTATGTGGCGTAAGCGGTTAAAACGAGAATGTTCCCAGTCTACATAGTATGTCCTTTTACGCTCTAATAAGTGTACTTAGTCTTAGGTACTGCAGACCTTATTAAGCTCCTCCTTCTTAAGTATACGCCTTTTCTAATAAAGCTAGTTCCGCCTTAACCTAAGCTCCTGGGAAGCCACTAGTAAGTCAGTAATGTTTATCTCATTAGTGAGAGACTTTGCTTCTTTAATGACAGTAACGTAATCTTCCCTATCTTAGTTCGTTCTATGTCTTTACAGCGCCTGAGCAGCGCCTGAGCAGCGCCTGAGCAAGGTGGCTAGGGGTGGAGCGGGTGACTGGGGCCGGTAAGGGCAACTTTAGGGTAAAATAACAGCGCCATCGCGTCCATGTCAGTCGTCCTCAGCCTAAACGCGTTCAAATTCGACCCCAATTGCCCGCTGCCCACGGACCTCCCGGACACAAACGCGAGAAAAACCAGCCGGGCGGGCGTAGTGCGGCCGGCGCAGGACGAGGGGCTGACGGTGCGCCAGTTGGCGCGGCGGTACGGCGGGTACTAGGGGATAGCGTTTGTGAGCACAGCCGAGTCCGTCGCCAACGACATGACCGCGTGGGCTGGCCGAGGAGGGTGCCGAAAACTTCACCATCACCTTCCCTTTCCTGCCGCAGGGACTGGACGCCGTCACCCAGAAGCTCGTCCCCGAGCTACAGCGCCGCGGCCATTTTAGGGAGGACTACTCCGGGGTCACCCTGAGTGAGCACCTCGGGCTGCCAAGGCCGCAGAACCGCTTATTTGCTTGATGTGTGACTCAGTTGGATGCAATGGGCTGATCCCTGATGAAAGGGGTGATTGGCGAGCCCCAAGTATGTACGGTACCTGGACTGTAGGGAGGGTAATGTACATGCTGGGGCGAGCCTATGTCTGTTCTTGTCAAAGAGAAGTAAAACCAGCATAGATTGCAGATCCCAGAGCCCTGAAGAGCTTTAGGAGCATCGCCCTACTATGCACATGTGTGACCTACTGCCCCTCGTGTTTTAGGTACTGGTACGGCAGGGATCACTACCTCCATCAGTTCTTGGCCTGAGGTGGGTTCCGATTACAGGGATCTGCCATATAGATATGGAGTGGCGTGAACAACTACTTCGATTTCGAAGCTGTTCTTTTTGTTGTGCCTGTTGGTTGGTTTTGCTCCTCCATTTTTCACTATTTTTTTCCTTTCTCACTTGGGTGTCAAAGAGAAGAAACAAAAGCCAACCAAAAGGCCAACGTAAAATTTAGCTTGGCTTGGTTGCTGTGCTGAACATTAGCCATCAGGCTGCTGTACATATACTACACTTTTAAATTCTAGCACACCACCTTGGAATAGTTTAGCATAGGAGGGAGCGTATTTGTTTCATTTAGCTGTTACATAGCAGTGTTATTATCTATATAGCCTGTAGAGAGCTGTAGAAGCTAACAGGTTTCTAAAGCCTGTACTAGCCTTACTAAAAGAAGTGGTTTAGGGGGCTGCGTGTTACGACCTGGACCCAATAGGGGACGAGAGTCGACACCCTGGGGCTTAGTGGTATGGAAGATAGGATGTTAATGCAAGTCCTCACAGACAGGGGGTTTATAGAGTCAATGGTCGTATGTCATTATAGCATAGTATATAGGTGAACTGTGCAATAGGACACCATTGAAGATGATTAATTAACAAAGCGAGTACTTCCGTGAGGAACTAAAAGATTCCTCCTGCCATCGTGTTCACGATGATAGCTATCTATACTAACTACTAAGTGCCACGGCGCGGGGCGCAGCGGGGCGGCAGGACTAATCATAGACCAACCAACTGGGGGTGCAAGAAGACGGGACTGGCATACGGCCAATCAGCAGGGTCCCGGTGTCCCGGCACAAAGGGAACGGGGCTACGGGACCACTTGGATATATACGAGCGGCAGCGCTGCCCGGGCTCAGATAGATTGAGAACACCAGTCAGCAATTACAAGTACAGTTCAGAGCTTGACACACTTATGTCTACGAAACGCTGCGATCCCTGTGCTCAACACTTGCTGAACCCAGTTGACCCCAGACACCCTCTGCACAGTACCTTCCAGGTTGCCCTTGTGGCCACCCTGACACAGCCGCACCTCCTGCAAATACGCTACGCTACCCCTGTAGGAACGCGTGGATTGTTACAGTGATCTAGTTCTTTCCCGAGTCGGGTATAGGGATCGTTGTTCCGGACCCGGAGAATGCGTTGCGGCGAGCTCCCGGATTAGAAGATAACCCGGAGGTCGAGCGACGGCAGTATCCGTTAAAATCAACATCACAGGTCGGGATTCTTGATCCGAAGAAAGTTTCTGTTGAGTCTCATGCCCGAGTCTTATAGATTCGTGGCCCCGTAGTCGGCCGAGAATGGTACCCCTGGGAATGCCAAGCCTCCGCGCAGTCCGCCGAACTCCCCGGCCCCGGAGGATATGCGTAATGGTTTCTTGAAGTTGGTCTTCTGTGTACGGCTTGGGCGATTTCGGAGTCATGATGCTGATTGTTGAACGGTCGATTTTGATGGTGTTGGGTTAAGATGTGGGCGGCCAAAGTTGGGGCTGCAGCTGGGCCGGACTGGGAGTCCCAAGTGGCCCAAAAGGTGTGGGGGGGGAGTTGGTTCAAAATTAGGTGATGGATATTATTGGATACGGAGCGAAAGTCGGTGTAGCGCATGGTCTGCGAATAGTTCGACCATTGGCCCAGCAGCGCCCATAAATGTGGAGGTGAGGCCTCACTACCTCAGTCTGCCACGAATTGGGGTTCGCCACGAATTAGGGTCGCGACCTGTTGCTGGACACATGAGTTTTTTGCCTTGCGGGCTGCCCTGCCCGTACACGATTCAAGGCAACCTGGGCCACGAGAGGCGACGCTGGCAAGCTCAGAGCGGATTTCTCGATTGAGTTCTCGCCGCAATCTAAAGGTCTGTAGTGTCTCAATGCCGGACACCTAAAGTTGATTGCCTATCGGCAGTTTGTGCTCTTGTCCCATTTCTCTTCTTGGCTTTGCCCGACCGCGCTGTCAATTAAGGTGTTCTGCGAAATGGGGTCCGTTGGCCCCCCAGTTCCACGCCAGGCGGCCGATGCGGAGCCTCTCTTTAAGGAAGCTACCGCAACGTTCCTGGAATGCCTTTCAGAGGAAGAGAGGCTGAATTTCCTCTCCTGCTCCTCGCCCGAAGCGCTTGTCGCAAACATTGCGGCGCTCTATCCCAAGAGTTGGAAAAGCTTGGCGGACAAGACAGCGCAACATGTTTCCTCGTTTTCGCTGAAGCTTAAACCGTATTTCGAGATCCTGGGAATCTTTGTCCAGTCCCATCCGGAGTGGACCGCGCTCGCATGGGGAGCCATCCGACTGATCCTCGAGGTAAGTTGTTGTTGTGCCGGGAGCAACGTATCGCTAACAAACTGCCGTGTTGCGGTGACAGCTCGCCAGCAACTACGTCTCGTTCACCGAAAAGTTAGGCGAACTCCTGCATGACATCAATGGCAAGTTGCCTCGCTTCAGCGACCTTTTCGAACTGTGGAAGAACGACAAAGCACATCGAGCATCGCAGAGGCTCCAGATCTCCATCAAGGCCTTTTATGTCGACCTATTCCACCTTTTCAGGGCCATCGCCGGTGTTTTTACCAGAAGAAACAAGAGTAGGCAGCCTCTTGGGACGGGGCGGCCATGGAACACATGCTAAATGACGTGGTAACCTCGCAGAGATTAGCGCCCTTCGTCAGGTTATGAAGCTCTGTTGGCAACCCTTCGATACCCAGTTTGGGAGCATAGTATCCAGGCTCAACATCCACTCCCAGGCCGTCCACGATGAGATTAGAGTCCTGGAAACGGCCGCGCTAATCCAAACGTGCCAACTGGAGCTGCAGCAGCTAAGCATATCACAGGGAAATACCTCCACGCTTGGTGAAATCAAAGAACGTCAACAAGAGATCCAGGAAATCCTCAAAGAAGCAGTAGAGAAGCAGAAAGAATCCCGAGCCGCGGAGCAAGACAAGTTGGGCCACACCATGAAGGAACACTTGAATGAGGTGAAGGTGGCGATGGAACTACTGTCGATTCAAGGCTTCGGTAAGACACTTTTGACAGAGATCATGCCGAGCTAACATCAACCTGTCACTTAGAAACCATCTGTGATCGTGTGCGTGATTTCTTGGCAGCCCCAGACTTCCAGGATCCATTAAACCAAGCGCAAAAGAGTCGGAAGGAGGGAACTGGCATGTGGCTGATGAAGCACACTTCTGTAACCCACTGGGTCGAAAAATCTACAGACAACGTGCTCTGGGTGAACGGTACGTAGACCAGGGATTCAGCGTCTGGCCCAGTCTCTCTAATCTTTATCGCAAAATACAGGAAATCCCGGCTCCGGTAAAACCATCCTTGCCGGCACCGCTGTGCCCGAACTTCGCACGGTTATTCCATCTCAAGATGCCGTGATCATATACTTTTTTTTCTCATCTAGCCACAGTGAAGTCACCCTTGGTTCGAGAAGCAGAGCTGCAAGCGCCTATCGCGCAATGCTAGCGCAGATCCTCCATTTCTCTCGGACGAAATCCACCTCGGCAAGCGAGCCAGTGATGAATGCTTTCACCTACGCAATGCAGCGGTCACCGCAGACCACTGGCTCTGAAGGAGACATCATCAACCTCCTCCATATAGCAATTCGTCTGATCCCTAATCTCTACATAATCATGGATGGGGTCGACGAATGTGACCAGCCCGAAAAATTCTTGCTCGAGTTTCTCCCACTATTATCTGGAACCCGAACCAAGGTTCTATTCTTCAGTCGCCCGAACATTGATAGACTCCAACAAACAGTCCCGGGAGATTACCGCGTGGCAGTCGACACGCACAACAAAGCTGACATTCGTCTCTACTGCGAAGCCGGGCTCTCTACGTTGGTCGAGAGCCATATGCTGCCTCAAGACGTCTACTCTCTTGGCGACATGGCAGATTGGATGACGGCAGGTGCAGACGGCATGTTTCTATGGGCGGTCCTGATGTTCATCTACCTGGAGTCTCCCCGACTAGCCCCTACCCCGGAAAGAGCGGCTGCTGCCAGGCTGAAGGCCATCAAGGATTTCCGCTACCCGGATGGCCTCGACAACATGTATGCTCGAATTCTCGGGTTAATCTGGTCTGCACTTCCGTACGAGCGAGAATTAGCGAGGCAAGTGTTCCAGTGGATTATTCTCCGGAAGTCACCAATCGCCGCCCATCAGCTCCACGATATCCTGGAGTTTTCGTATGATCGCGACCAGGAAGGACAGTCAGTTTTACCACTGCACACCGCACAATACAGATCCTACAATCCAGAGAACTCCGATGCGATGAGAAGCATGATAATGATGGCGTGCTCAAGCCTCGTGGTCTTGGAAGACTCCGTCTCGTCGCCCACAGGCAACTTCAAGCGCTACAGCTTCATCCATCTTTCGGCTGCCGAGTTTCTCTCACGGCGTCTGAGCGAAATGCGCCCAACATTGGAGTGCGACAAGGAGCCCATTAACTTTTTTTCCATCTGCACACCAGAGTCTGAGGCAAGACTCACCAAAGACTGCCTTGACTACCTGGCACTTCGCATCCCCCCTCGGCCGCTGTCCGGGAGCATACTGGAGGGCGCTGGGAAGAAATTTTTGCAGCAAACCTACCCATTTCTAGAGTACGCCAACCTCTACTGGGCATCCCACCTTAGGCACTCTTTCGGCTGCAGACATGATGCACGTCTTGGTAGCGAGCAAACTCTCACAACATCAGTATTGGATTTCCTTTCGCGGAAGGGAACCTTGATGATGTGGCTGGAATCCCTCTATCTTTTTGGAAATGGGATATGGTATTTCGACAGCTTTCAGTTTTGGGTCGCTGCAGATATGGGACGAATATCTGCAGGGCAAAACCAACAGAACACTCTGGTAACGGAGCTCTTGTCTTTCTTCGACTATCTCTCTACCCTTGAGCGCGAGTGGGGAGTTTCTCTCCGAATCGCTCCGCAGACGATCTGGCAAGATCTCACTGCCTTCAACCCAAGCCGATTCTTCTTACAAACAACTGCCACGACAGCGCGATTTGTGGGCTCTACAGAGTTTGACTCGGATTCTCTGTCAAGGGTCTGCTTGTGTACGATTTCCGAAGATCTCCCAGATGGCAGCTTGATGGCGGTTCTGAGCATCTGGCCCTCAAGGTGAGTGACGACGACTATTCATCGTGCCCCCCTCCGGACAAACCTAGTGGATAGGCTACAATGCTGATTACTGCAGGTCATTCTATGAGACGTGGAATCTGGTTTCTGGTCGCTATAACATCAGCGCCCTCTACCGCGAGTGCCACGGTTGGGCGGCGCGGTACCAGCTCTGGAACCCTCGGGCAGTAGAGCCACAACTCGTGGAGGAGTATAAGTTTGGCTTGGACAGAGATGAAGTGTGGCTACAAGTCCAGCATTTTCTAATGCGGTCCCCGCCCGAAGCTAAGGGATCTCTGCGGGTGTCCGCCAGCGGTCGCAAGCTCCATTTTCCGACCGCCATCAATAGGAATGACCTCGCCACCTTTGCTATTCTGCGTACCGTATACGTCTTCTCAAGAAAAGAACTAGGGACGCCGGGTTCGTCGAGGCACGAATCACACGTCCTGCCTCTTGACTTCAACGAGACTCTCAAGTCAATCTGGACATCGAACCTCACGGAGGGCGGACAGTCAACCACAATCAAGTACACCTATGGGATTGAGTTCAGCGGTTGCGGCAAGTATGCTCTCTATCACGATATTATGGGGATGAAGGTCCTCCCAAAGGCAGATTGCCGGCTAGCCACGACATTAGCCATGTTCTCCATTCGCGGCTCGGATTCCGGACAAGAAACAGCGGCGATGTCCCAAACGGTTCGCTTCCTTGGCACCGTTAAGGGCGGCATGGACAGCCAATACTTTGCCGGATGGAGTTTCCATCCAACTCTGCCGGTTTTGGCGGTGCAAATACAGAGCCTCACCGCGAGAATATCGCAAAACTTGATGCTCTGGAATTTCTCTTGTGGTATGGACTCCCTCCATGCTCTGAGCGGGTGAAAGCCTGGCTATCTAGCTGCTCGCTAACAGCCCAACTCCTCAGCCGCAAAGAGCCCCGGTCAGCCCTCCATGGAACCTCTTACGGCATCTCTCCCTGGGATTGCCGAGCAGTTCAACTTCTCAGATTGCGGGGGCCATCTTGTCCTCAAGTACCGGGGGCTCGAACACCCCAAGATCCAGTCCCTCTCCAAGTCCAAGCTGATTAAAGCGGCAATAAGGCAACAGGGACAGCTCGGCGACGGGAGATCGCGCAAAGTTCTCCATCCCTCTGCGCAGCTGGGGGCTGTCACCCTGAAGACGTCAGCGACGCGAAATGCCGGGCATATCGTGGCAGTGCAAAAGGAGAGCGGGGAGATGGCGTTCCAGCAGATTTCAATGTCCCGGAGCGGGCTCAAAGAAGTCCAGCTGGTTCAACATTCTAGCGGCACAGAGGAGTTACAGCCTCTGCTGTCTCTACCCGACTCGACTTCTAAATCCGTCCGGCCCAGCGTGCATGCGCCTGGTCCTCAGGAAGAAACGTTCACTGTCATTTTGAACCACACAGCGCAACCATTGTACGATTTTTCCGAAAACATCGGCGCTGGCCCCCCCATGGTGATCAAGAAGGATCGGAGGGCGCTGGTTCAAGCAAGAAAGAGAAAGATTTTGGAAATCTCATCTGAAGATCCCGGACCGGGCAACGAGTCAGCGCCTGGGCGGATCGACCTGGATGAGTGAATCACATAGATTTAAATATTAGTTTTCCTTGTAAGGGGCATACATGCTGTGTTAAGGCCCTTGTAATCTGTTCTTCAGTCCCAAGATCCCAGCCGTGCACACTTAAAGGGCCACTGAATCACATTACACCTCACCGCCAAACTACCTACTTGTCACGGCTGGTCAAAGGTCGTATGGTGCATATGACCCACTTTCGAAACTGAGGCTGCCAACCTTAGGATTCCACATCCCTTCTTGGGGGTTAGCTCAGTTGGGTGGGTTTGACTGTGCGAGTCGTGACACGGTTGCCACTGGGTTGAGATGGGAGGACTATGTTTAGCAACCGAATAGAAACGAAGCAATCCGCTTGGGGAGTGTCCTAGCTTGAGGATTTGAAGATAGTAAGATTTACCTACTTTCGTGAATAAGGAAGACGGGAATGGAGACCTAATGGGGGACGTTACTGGGTTTTTATGTGACTTTGGGGGGAAGGAAGAGGAGCGGAAAGGGGGGGGGGGGTTGGGGGTCCTATTTTTGGGCCACCTGTGTTCCAAAAATTGGGACCTCGCGAAAGGTTGCCATTTGAACTGCAGGGTACTGCCTACCGATCTAAACCATGTTTGGCGATTTCTCCGATCATTTCCTGAGTAGCGCTTGAGTAGCGCCTGAGCAAGGTGACTAGGGGTGGTGCGAGTGACTTGGGGTTGGTGAGGGCAACTTTAGGGTAAAACAACAAGGGGTTGTATTGGCTGAAAGGCCCGGTGCGCGAGTCATTACACCAGGCTATTTCGTCAATGGGTCCCATGCTTTGCACACCATCTGTTCTCGTCCTACCTGCCTCTGTCAGAACCCGGAAGCACAAAAGAGGGTCTGAGCGCAGAAGAAGGTTGAAATAAGGATGCCCTCGGGCGGGCTAGAGGAGCTAGCAAAGCCTGGGGATCTAGCATTGGCGAGGGCCAAGTTGGATGATCTGAAGCTTGTCGAAGCTTGTTCAACAACCAAGTCAACACGGTGGACGGGTGACTTCGATGAGAGGGGAGCCGTTTACTACAGTAGCGCACCTATAAAATCCCCGGTTTGCACTGACCACTGACCGGGGACACAATTCCGGGGTCGGTACTGAGACCCCTGTCGAGGTTCGTGTTTTCTGGACGGCCAAGCGCGCCAATGGGCGGCCCGGGAACCGCTCCCGGGCTTGACTTTGCAAGTCCAAACGCGGGGTCCTCCGACGTTCAGCATCGTGAACGTCATCTAGCCAGGTCTATGCCAGATTTGGGCTTAGGTTGCGAAAAGCACGGGCAGGGACTAGTACCAACATGAAGGGCTCGGGGCGCGTCTCCCCTGCGAGGAGCTCCGAGCTAATAGCAGAGGTACCAGACCTCAATGTGGTATTGAGTGTTATATCCTGCAGGTGATCCCAGGCCTGACCTAGTCCGGAGGATCTCCATAGGGTACCTAGGTAGTACTGTCCGTAGTACCGTTCCAGTCACCAAAAGCTCCAGTCCTTCGTACCTATATTGTGGTAGGCACCGCCATGCAAGCTCCATGCTTCTCTCTATACACCGACCACTTGGACCTGCTTGGCAAATGCAGATGGGTGGCATTCCGTGGGTTCAATCCCCCGGTGGCGTTCGGCATCCATGTTCCCCGCCCTGCAGGCCAGTCATCAACCTGGGGTAAGCAGTCAGGGGGTGCAGAGATGGCTCTCGCTCTTGGCTTATATCTATCAACGATATCACACCCAGACCCTGGAACAACATTCGCTCGTTTCCGCCTCGACTTGCCAACATGTCCGCCTCCGGAGGCCCACCGCCGCTGCCTTCCAATCCGGCCGAAAATGACGGTGCGCGAATCGCCGCGGCTACGCTGACTGTCACGGTGGCCGCTTTCATCACGTACCTCGCTCGCATCTACGCAAGGCTCATCCTGGTGCGCAACACCGGCTGGGATGACTACTTCATGACCTTGGCCATGGCCGTGTCCATATCCGGCGAGGGCGTCATCTGGGGCTCTGTGGCCAACGGGGCGGGGCAACACCTCGGCGACATTCCGCTGCAGAGCTTGGGCGCCGGCCTCAAGCTGAACTTCATCAGCCAGGCCATCTACCTCATCGCCATCTGCGTTGTCAAGCTCACCGTCGGCGCCATGCTGCTCCGCATTGCCAGCACTGCCCTTTACAGGCGTCTCATCATCTCCCTGATGGTGTTCATGGGTCTCTGGACGACCATGTGTGTCGTGGTAAGCTCACCCCTTTACCACCTCCTTTTTCCCTCTTGGGCCCGCACCGTGTGATCTGACCCGACAGCAAAACAGACCCTCCTCCTCCAATGCACCGACATCCGCGCGCTCTGGGACCCAACAATCCCCTTGCAGTGCTGGGGCCCCGACACGCTCCATGGGCTGTCGTACTCCAACCTGGCCGTAAGCCTCTTCACCGATCTGACATTCGCCCTTTTCATCCCCGTGCCCATGCTCTGGGATCTCAACGTCAACCGGCGCACGCGCCTCTCCCTCTTCGCCGCCCTCGGCCTCGGCACCTTTGCCTGCGTCGCCGCCTTCGTCAAGATCCCCTCGCTCGTCAACTACGGCAAAACGGGCGATTGGCTTTGGGACTCGAGGGATATTACCATCTGGACGGTTGTGGAGTGCAATATTGGCATTGTGGCCGCGAACCTGCCACCCCTGCGGCCGCTGTTTAAGCGTCTCTTGGGCAGCACCCTCAAGTCGGGAGGAGACACCTCAGACCGGAATGGGTCGAGCTACTGGCGCAAGAAGAGCGGCGCTATTAGCAGCGCGAAGCACTCGGCCATTGGATCGCGTAGGGACAAGGCGACGGTTCTTGATGAGGCGAGTAGCGATCGCGCGTTTAACGATACGTCGTATGAGCTGGGGGATGCCAAGTTTGGCGTGACTCGGGGACATGCGACGCGGGTGTATGGCGCGGGTATCGTTGCTGAGGCGCAGTCGAGCGAGGATAGCGTGTTTGGAGGGGCCACGGCGGTGGCTAGAGATGCCCAGGGGATCACCAGGACAACGACTACGAGTGTGAAGTACGGTGTTGCGGCTTGAGGTGGTCAGCTAAGCAGTGTTGGAAACAAGGATACCTACCTATATAGTCTCACCCGACAATTTTTTCTGTCCGAGTCCGTATTAGTCGCAAATCCTGAGCTAGAGGTGAGCCGCACTGATGGCCGCCATTTTGGGACACCCGCCCCCCTGCACGTAACGGCCGCTTTCGCCACATAACTGCCGTTTTCTCTTTTCCATCCGAGAACTCACCGTTGCGGTCAATTGGAACTTCGAATTGTATGCGCTCTATGAAACTATCTAGTACTGGCACTGCGTTACAAAGGCCAACGAGCTAGGAAAGTGTTATCACTAGGAATGGAGTAGGAAGCGGGACGAGGCCCTTAGAAAAATCTAAAGAGACGACGATTGTCATGTACAATCGACTACAGGATGTCAGGTTTGAGTATAATTGTTGTGGACCTACACCATCCTAAGCAGTAGTTTTGTCATCTTACAGCGTACTTTGTGGTAAAGGACTTATGCTTAAATACATTTTAAAACCCCCTCCTGCTTAACGGGAAGCTCTATGCCGCTCCGCTTAAGGGGAAGAAGATTAAAAAGGTGCTAGACGTTAGGTGTAGGACTGGCATCTAGGTAATAGACTTCGCTAACGAATTTCCTGATATATCCGTTATTAGCATTAATATCTTGCTAATTTAGCTAACTTGGGTGCAGCTTAACGTAACGTTTAAGATTAACGACTATATTAAACTATAGACGTTTCTAACCAATTTGCTCGACTTTATCTATATCTGGTGGATACTTAGCAGCATTATGGACTGGATGGTGTTATTTAAAGAGGCGTACCGTACCTGAAAGCCTAAGGGGTATTTGTAAAGCTTTGAGCCAGATACTATTATATAAAGTGACGATAGCAGTATTAAGGATACTGATGTTATAGGCTAGTGGGCTGTTATCTTTACTAAGGGGGGTAAGAAGATAAACTGGTCGTTTAATATTGTTAATGATGACCTCCAGCTGACGGCGATATGGGAGGCTGGTTTTATTAAGGTTGGGGAGAAGAATTTGAAGGTGAGAGCTTCCTTCTGCTTGTACCGTGTTAGATGCTCTTGCTGACAATGTTTCGAAAGACACTAGTTGGATCGTGGCCTAAGGATGAGAAGCAGAAGGAGATTGTAACCTGGGCCAAACTCGTCATTGAGCATGATACCGAAGGATATATCCTCTTTATAGCCACTACACTGGGGTGGACGAGGGAGGACGTGGTGGCGTACATTAAACATCTGCACCGCGAGATCCGGTCGGGCAGGAAGCAGGGCTACTACCGTCAAAAGGTCGTCTGGGGCCGCAAACCGGAGTCGAGGTGACCATACACAGTGTGAACCGTCACGAGAGCAGCAGTTATAAAGTTAGATTGACTCAGATCTATTCTATCCCAAGTTGCTCAGCCGGCTCTTTCTGAGCGGAGGGCCGAAAGAGTCTCAAACCGAGCCATCTACAAAAGGAATGTACTGCTGCGGGCAGGTAATGTTGGACGGCGGAACTGTGCCTTGAAAGTAGGCCTGAACATGCCCGAAATAGCAGTTCGACGCCCGCTGGCTCACAACTGTATGCTGTATCCGGGGGTAAAAGCCAAGAGTAAACTTATGCTGTAAAGTAGAAGCGGGTAGTGCGGTTCAGGCGCAAAAACAATGAAACTTACACCAGCAGCTTCCTGCAGCAGAACCATAGATCTGGGGAACCGAGAAGACATCTTGCGCGCCCTGAAAAAGGCGGGATTGATCAGCAATAAACCAGTGTGAGAAACAGTTTGGTCGAGACGTACGATATCAAGGGCGTTACGGGGTCGATGGTATTGCTCGTAAACATGATCGGGAATGATGTCGGCCTTTGTGTCCCAGCTACTATTAAGTCTGCATAGGTAGAGAAGAGGTTAGTTCAATCGTGTGTCCAATGCAAGAGCAAAGGGGAAACAGGAATGAAAAAGAAGACAGGGAGAGAGAAAAGGGGCTACCAACCCTGAGCCACCATGCTACCAGGCAACTGCGGTCTAAAGGATCTGCACAAGATATGGTCCACGTATATGGGATAGATGTCCCCGATATACCTGCTCTCGGAAGCCATGTACTCGGCGTAGGCCTTGAATTTTGCCATGGTTGTGAGCCTGTTTCTCCGATACGAATCGGCGCACTGGATGACGAGACGGGAATCAGATATATCTCCCAGCCTGTCGAACCAGCCCGCAAGAGCAGATGCGTCCCCAAGCTCGAGCTGGTGGAGGATCTTGGCCATGACGGGGAAGAGGGCGAGTGGGACGTAGATGGAGTTGAGCAAAAGCGCCTTCAGGTCAGAATAGGTGGCCAGCATTGCCATGTCTTGGATGGTGGCGTCCATTCTGGCGGTAATGTTGGCTGGTGTGGGCCCCCAGAAGGAGCACTTCTCGGGACCTGCGGAATGGCAGAGGCTCGAGAAAGCCCCCATGACCTCGTCTGCCTGAAGGACGTTGTCCCTCCAGTCGTTGTTGTAGTATTGTTCTGCGTCCACGACACCGTCGAGTATCATTCTCCCAACGCGGTCTGGAAACAGGGAGGCGAAAGTAGTGCCTACGAGAGTGCCGTAACTGATGCCGTAACACCACAACTTGGCGTCTGATGGTGGCTGTCCAGCTAGTTCGGCCTCTGCTTCTATGAAGGTGAGCAAATCATGGGCGACCGCTGGTGTGGTCACATAATATCCATAAGGCGACCCGTTCTCAACAGCATCGTTGCACCGCTCTCCGAAGATGGAGCTCGAGTTGTATTGTTCCTCAAGCGTCACTGATGAAATGTTGGTAGCGCCTGTGCGGTGCAGCTTGGTGAAGGCCGATCTTACTTCGACATTTCCCGAGAAGCAGTCGAGACGCAAACCACTGTTGTTCACACCGCGAGGGTCGAACGAGACGAAGTTGTACTGCTCTCCTAGCATCTGCCCCACCATGGTCCGGTATGTGATCAGGAGCTCGACGCCGGAACCACCCGGACCGCCTAAAAAAATGTCAGTCCGATCGCTGCATGAAGATCGGATCGATATGATCTTACCTGGTATGAGCACAATACTCGGAGACTTCACCGTGGCGTTCTTGCCAGCCAGTTTGATGAACGCAATCGACGTCGTGCCGAGACTTGGATTAGCGTAGTCCAGCGGAACGGCCAGTTGGGAGCATCCAAAGTCACCGAAACACGGCGTCCACGTGAGGTTCGTTGATGGCTCAAGCTAGATAGGAGGTAGGTAAAATGTGGTTAGTCGGGACGCTGAAAGTGACAGTCGTGATTCAGCGAAGTTCACGACAAGCCATACTGCACTCACATTTTCAAACTCATAGACCATGCCCGGATCATGGGAGCTATTGGCTTTGCATCCTAAGCCTGTGGCCAAGCTTGTGACAAGAGTGACTGTGAGTGCGCTTGTAAGTCGAGTCATTGTAAGTGATGAAGGTTTTTCGGTGAGTAAGTGTTTTTGGAATGTTGCTTGCAAGACTGAGATGTGTCGATTCCACGCGAAATCGTCGAAATATTTATACCAAAAAATAGCCATCAAACTTGTCGGCTTAGATTGCTCAACTCCTCAGACTCGAATCCTTTCAACGCAACTAACAGTCATTTGGGGCTCCACTTCTACGAACCAGCCAATCAATGCGTCCAATGACACAAGAACCCGGGGACATACTGCGTAGTGTAACTCCTGCTCAAAACGCCGAGCCTCATTCTTGTCCTCAACGACCGAGAGCCCAGACGCAGACATGGACTGGGAATCCATCAAGAAAATGGATGAGTGACGCGTAAGTCGGGGCTGAGGTGCAGCAATGGGTGCCCGCCATCTCCTTTCTTGGCGCCCCACTTGTACGAACTAACCAATACATCTCCCTCATGAGACGGGACAGGCCCGCATCCGTCTCAGGACTTGGCCCGATTGGCCAATTCGGTCTCCTTCCAGGCTTTTTCCAGTGCACCATCAGTCACCCTCTGGGCTTCCTCTGCACCGTTCGACTTTCCTCATTCAAGTATCAATCGCAAACGATGTGGGAGACAGCCTCGACTAAAAATCTCGGCCAGCAACCTCAAGTGATGGACAAGATTCAGAATGAGAACATGAAGACAGCCAGTCAAGCCTGGCGAAAAAGGCCTCGCAATTTTGCCCCAAAGTCAAGACTGGGCTGCCGGACTTGCAAGTAAGTCCTGACTCTGGGTACCGCTACGCTGGGTTCGAACTGGTTCAAAAGCTGATATCTAACCTCGGTGCAACCGGCAGGATAAGACGCATAAAGTGCGATCTGTCTCAGCCTTCATGCTTGAAATGCCTGTCCACAGGCCGCACCTGTGACGGCCATGGCGATGTGCGACTCATTGTCAGGGCCGACGCCGGAACAAGCCTTGGTCATAATGACAAGATCAACACAACCATAGACGGCGCCTGCGATGCCATTATTCCGCACAGTCTGGGGCCGTTTATGATCGTACCATCGGCTGGGTCAGCGCCTACTGAGCCAATGGGCTTTTTCGAGTGCATCTCAATCAAGCATCTGGACGAATATCACGCCTGCGAATCATGGCGGAACACTCTCATGCTCTTCTCCCAAACAGTGCCACCTGTGCGACATGCCGCCATCGCTCTAGCCCTGCTCCACCGAATTTGCCTGGATCGCGGCTCTAGCAACCCCTTGAAATCTGACAAGACTCCCTTGCTTCACTACAACCGGGCCATCCAACTTCTTCTAGATCAGAAAACTGGCGACACCAACGAAAGAACATCCATCACCATCTTAGTCTGCTATCTTTTCATCTGCTTTGACCAGTTGGCAAGGAACTACGTCCAGTCAATGAAGCACCTGCGCGGAGGCGTGGAGCTTTCGCGTACCGTTAACAGGCCTTTGATGAACAACAACCATGACATCGACACCACGCTCATCGGTCATATCACACGGCAGATCCGCCGTCTCGACATGCAAGCCGTGACGTTTTTGGTTGACTGGACTCCCGCCGACATACCGCCGGAAGACATCCCGCGGCTTCAACTTTCACCCTCCAACGGCACCCCGTTCAAGTTCCAATCCCTCCCTGAAGCTGCCGACCAACTCCAAATCCTCGTCGCCGGAGTAATGCGCCTCCTCAATTTCGGCGCCCCAAGACCCCCTCCAACTCATCCCTCCTCCCAACTGACAGCCACTCTCCTCACCCAACTCCAAACCTGGTCGCATCTCTTCGAAACCATGATGCTAGAACTGAGCTCTAACGCCCCGTCCGCCTCCAACCATCATTTTCCCTCCCTCCTCCGCCTGCACCACACCATCAGCCACATCCTCCTCCAAGTCCACAGCGTCCCCGGACCCGACAACATGAAGGAAATGGCATACGACGCCCACCTCCCCGACTTCCAGCACTGCATCTCCCTAGCAGACACCATCGCAGCCGCATCTGATACTGATAGATACCCCCCAAAAGGGCCTACATTCACACCCGAGGTGGGAATCATCCCCGCGCTGTACATCATCGGCGTGAAATGCCGGCATCCCGTAGTGAGACGTGAGGTTTTGGGTATCTTGCGAAGGCGGGAGAGGAGGGAGGCGGTGTGGGATAGTGGGATTGCGGCGAGGGTGGTGGAGAGGGTTATTGAGATTGAGGAAGGGGGTGTGTCTGGGAGGATGGTAAATGAGATGGGAGAGATTGAGATGGGGCAGAGGGTGGAGAGTGTGTCTTGGGTGCACGTTGTGGAGGAGGAGAGGGTGGATGTTAGGTATATGTTTTGTGGGAGGAAGGGGGAGGTTGTAGAGTCGATTTTGGTTTGAGGGTGGTGGGCAGGCCCTTATTATCTACCTTGATGATAGCTACCTAGGTACCAAGGGTGTTTGTAACTAAAAGGCAGTGAAGAAAACCCCTGTTTTGTGCGACGAATCTAGGCACACCAAATTTCCTTTTTCGTACCTCGCCCACGTGACGTTGCTCACCCCGGCTCAAGGCCCGGCTCAGGATTTGCTCAGGCTTGCTCACCCTAAGAACCATTTCCGGAAGGCTACGCCGCAGCACGCACAACTACTTCAACTCTAGCCGAGCGAGCCCAGAATTAGTCCCATACATAAAAATAACTAAATTGGTCCCCCTCTTTCGAAAGCGATGGTTCTACCTTTACCGAGCCTTTTCCTCGACATCTCACACTAAACCTAACTGCATTACATACACTCTTCTGTTATTTAATACCTTAAACTCATCACTACCCTCAACAAAACGCAAAGAGACGGAGCTCGAATCAACGGCCTTCAAGTCAGCAGATGCTATTATTTAGCAGGCGGTAAGGAGAGGCCTTACAGCAGACCGCTTCAAGATCAACACTCGCGCGGTTTGAAAGAATCTGAGGCCTAAGAGCAAAAAACGCTATTCAAGTGTACTTGAGATGTGGCATTCATAAGTGAATATCAGTATTACGCACATGGTTTACACCGAGATCTAACAAACTCTAGATATGAAAAGATATACAGGCCTTCCAATCCTTAAGACATATAGGTTATAAAGCATTTTGCTAAACCTGTAGCCTGCGATTGGTAGTAGTATGCGTTCGCGTGTTGTTGGTGCTGATGCGCTTGTGGGTAAGTCGGATTTGGGTATCCCTGTGGGTATCCCTGTGGGTATCCCTGTGGGCATCCCTGTGGGTAGCTTTGGGCTGGGTATGCCGGCGGGGGTTGGAGGTATGCTGGTGATATGGGTGTTGCTGCTGCTGCCGGATAGTGTGAGGGTCCATTGAAGGCCATGGAGGGCGGCGCCGTCTGCACCCTTGGGGGCTGTCCGTGCGGCGTTGTAGGCAGGATTTTTGTTTCCCCCCCCTGTGCGGAAGATAGCTGCTGAGCTGGTGCATTACCTTGGAAATTCGGAGGGTACACTCCTTGGCTGTGGTCGTGGCCGGTAAGGGGGTTCGGCACAGGATGAGGGCCGGGTCGCTGCCATTGCGGTGCCTGGTAGACCGGCAGGGGCGTCGTTGTGACGGCGGGCTGCTGGGTCGGCGTCGCCTGAATATCGTTATCAGTAAGCTTCCTGGCAGACGGTGGGCTCCATACATGTTGGACGAGCTCGGAATCGATCAATTGGCTAAAGTCTGGCGTGGGTCCAATCGTCAATGCCTTCTTTACCTAGATCGGGTTCCTAGATCCATAAATACCTGGGGAGTGACTGCCATCGAACTGCCACGTCCTCACACGGCGCGAAGCCTCGGTCCAGGACCAGGAGCAATACCGTGGCGGTGTGTTATTACCGCAATCCCCGACGAGACGCGTTTGTTCCCCCACCACGAGCTTCGGTTTTCAGCCGCAGCAAGCCTCGTTCTGTATCGTCGAAATTCTACTGGCCCCCCGCAACTGACGCACGTCCCAGAGAAAAGCATAAAAAGGGGTGGATTGTTGGATTTGTTCCAACCTCAGCCATTGGCTTCCAATAGTTAATGACAATCACGCCATTCGCGGCGCCTTTTCTACGTTCATATTAGCGGTGGACGTAACCCTTGTACCATCCAAGATCTGGAGCCTTGCCTCGACTCGTCTTGATCTCGACGACATTCGCACGCAGAAGTTTCCCGTCCGAATGGGAATCCAAAGTTTCCGTTTGACGCCACATTCTCTTGTCCAGGATGAAAGCCCCAGCTCTCGAATACGTTTATACACGGCTCCCGTCGACAACATGCATCCGGCTGGTTGAGTTCGTGCCTTCTCCTGCCGGTGAGGTGGCCATCTCGCTTTCAGCTGTTGAACTTGACAACGCGCCATCTTTCAACGCGTTGTCGTACACCTGGGGCGACCCGCAATGTCCGTATATCGACCCGGGTCCGGGGGCGCCGCGTGAGGAGTCGTATCTCCAGGCCACCCGGACAATACGCTGCGACGGGGCCCGGTTCCCAGTCCGGCCCAATCTTTTCTACGTGCTGCAGAGGCTCCGAACCGCCGGGACCGACGTGCCGCACCAGCGGTTCATCTGGATCGACGCCATCTGCATCGACCAGAGCAGCGTTTCGGAACGTTCGTCGCAGGTGCGGCTGATGGCGCACATCTACGAATCGGCCGAGTGCGTCATCGCCTGGACCGGCCCGGCCGATGATACTTCGGTGGATGCCATCAGCGCCATTTCTCGGCTGGCGCGGGCGATCACGCTGCCGCAATCCGTCGACCAGGTTCATGCCCTCAGGAAACGGTTCGCTGGCGTGACTGAGGCTGACTTCTTTGACGTGTCGGCGTACGAGACCAAGCTGGGAATCCGGCACATGACAAAACGAGACTGGCTTGCTCTTCTCTCCTTCTTGTACCGGCCGTACTTTGGGCGGGTCTGGGTCGTCCAAGAGATTACATTAGCCCGCCACATTGTCCTGCTCTGCGGACACCTTCGCCTTGCATGGTCCGATTTTGCCGCGGCCGTTTTTTGTCTCTTCGGGCTACCACAGTGGGTAGTCCTCCTCAATCGGGAGATACTCCGGACCTGGATCGCACCTGGATCACCCGAATACGCCACTTTCTATCGTCTGCGGGATGGTGATCCGCGTGAGTCGACGTTCCCCTTCGCTGCGATGTCCCTAGTGAGGGCCCGGGTATACTTGCGCGCGGACTTGCCCGAAGGTGCGAAAACACCCAAAACCTTCGGGCTCCGGGCGTTGCTGTCGCAGCACCGCTCTACGGCCGCCACGGATCCCCGCGACAAGGTCTTCGCCCTGCTTTCATTTGCCGACGCGTCTAAGCCACCGCTGACGGACCCCGAGGCGCACGCCGCCGCCGCTGACTACAATCTTCCGGTTGAGGCCGTCTATATCCGGCTTGCCCGGTTGCAGATCCGGTCTTTCGGCGACCTTCGTATACTGGAGCATCGAGAAGCCGGCCATATGCGGGCCCTTCAAGGTTTGCCGTCGTGGGTGCCGGATTACAGTATCTCGCAGGTCCCTTATAACATGTCGAGCGACGTTCCAAACTGTGGCTGGAAGGCCAGTGGGGACGAAAAGTGCCTGGCGGATGGAGGGGACCTCGGGGATCCATTCCTAACCGTCCGTGGCCGCCGGGTGGGAGTGGTTGGAAAAGTCTCTCTCTCGGGATTGGGAGGGGCCATGCAAACCGTTATCTGGGGCAGTATGTTTGACATGGTGGCGGAGCTGCCATGGGCCCGGTTTGTGGACAGCCGACAGCGGGAACATCTGGATAACCCAGATGACCTATCCTTGCGCGAATCCATCGACGTCGGCTCGCTTCCAACGCCCATGGAGGTATTTGCCCGAACCGTGACGTATGATGTCCTTCAGTCGCAGTCTCCCGCGCCAGCTGACGCGCTTCGAGACGGATTCCTTGCCTATGCAGCCGAGAAGTACCTAATAGCGTGGAATGGGTACAGAAGGAAGCTGGTCGGACGCTGGCATCGCTTCAACATTACGCATTTCGATCGATCACCCGGCGAGCGACGTTGCTCACCGATCCTCGCGGCATTCCGCGGCGAGCCGCCGGGATCAGCATACAGCCCTCGGGCTTTTCTCGACAAGGCCGCCGAGTATACCTATGACCCTTTGTCGAACGGGGCAAACCCTATGAGTGGCGGGTTCGAGAGACAGTCCCAGAGGTCTATGTCGTGTCGGGTCCTGTTTTGCACCGATGGTGGGTTGCTGCTCGGACTCGGGCCAGCAGAGATGCGGGCTGGCGATGAGTTGTGGGTTCTGTCAGGGGCGAAAACCCCAAGCATCCTCCGACCGACAGCCTCTGGGCGCTACCGCTTCCTTGGAGAAACCTTTGTATACGGTATGATGTATGGGCAGGCCCTGGCGCTTTTCCCCGATGCCTGCGATATAGTCCTGGAATGACTGGGTGTGGAAAGCTGACAGCCACGACCTTCGTCGTCGGGTGGTGGTGATACGTTGGCGTTGTCCAAGATTGCGGTCTTCGGGGTGAATCTTGCGGTTGTAGTATTTGACGAGGATTTGAAGGCAGCAGTTTAGGCTCAACTTGGCATGGCAAAGAAGAGCAGGAACGCACTGTGCAAGAAGTGGTTATTCAGTCAGATTTCTGTCACCGCCCCGCTCGGGATTGGCTCATTTCTCGCGTGGCTTGGCAGCACTTGTCTCAATCCCTGAATGCGGGAGCTCCCGAATCTGCCCTATGGCTGCACCTCATAGCCGCATCAACGTCGAAGTCTTCTCGGCCCATCGAACAGATCCCCGCCAAGAGCGACCATCAAAGCCCGCAAGCTTTGCGGCGGCCTCGAAAACACTCCGCCATCTCTGTGCACCCTTGTGCATCGTTTTGCCGGCGCGGAATCTCCGGACGAAGCAGGATCTTTACTGGCATCGTGATAGTTACAGCGGAAGCCGCCGAAATGGCCCGTTGGACAACGACTCCCAGAGAGGTCCCGCTAACTATTGAACGCCCTAGTTCTCCGCACCGGCTCAGAAGCTCCGATTGAGGCGGGCTTGCAGCATGGCTCCAGCAGAACTGCTACAGTGGGCGGAAAAAAGTTTGACTCCAGCATCAGGTACCGCATAAGCCGCTAGCCGTATTTGGTAGTATGTGGGAAACATCTCAAATATTTAGTGTACCAGCCTTCCGCCTTTATAACAGCTATGACACGGTTGGGCATTGTGCTTGCTAACCTATCTAAAATTGCTTGGTCGATTGTATGCCAGACTTGTTGCGCAGCATTGATTAGCCTTTGTAAGGTCTCTTCTGTATCTGGAGCATGCTTAAGTTCTGGATGCCTGACACACCACACCACACCACACACCCCGGGCACCACACAACCCCCTGGGACACCAACCACCACCTTGTATTTAGACCATGGCCCTCGCTCACCTCTCGACTCAGGCCAGGTTGAAATCTTACCCCTTTGTCAATTCTTGCTCGCTGCCACCATTGTGACCACCTTGATCAGGCGTACCTGCCTTTCTTACAGATACCAAGTCGAGTAAGGACAGCTTTTACTATCTTAACTGTATGTACTGAAGCATTATCATGCATAAAGATATCCCCAGGCTGTATAGAGCCTGGAATTATACATTTGTATAAACAGCTAATTACCTATACAGAAACACCTTGCCTCACTGAGAGAGGGTTGCCGTTAAGAGGAACTGTTAAAGTACAGCCATCAGTGCCCTGAAGGCACTGCAGTTGCTGGAAGCAACTGCGTACCCTAGAGCCGAAGGCTCCACCGAACCTTCTAGAATTTAGAAGGTTCTAACTCACTATAGGGCCCACAGGGCCCTGGAAGCTTTCAAACCCTCTGGGATTCGACAGGGTTCTATCACCTTCTGAAACCTCTTTACAGTGGGGCTTTAGCCCCATAGAATCTATTAGAATTTCATTCTTTTCCAAAACCGTATTAGTAAAATAGAAAGCTCCAGAGCCACCCACAGCCTATAAAGGTACTCTCCTCTCCTGTATCTAGCCTTCATTCAAGCAAGCAATTCACTTCTGTCAGAAAGAAGGGTCTAGAAACCACTAGAATTATAAATTTATAATAAGTTGCGACAGCGATGTATACACACACGTAAGTGTAGCCACGCGGCTTCACCACACGGCTTGCCAACATTCACAACTATAATAAGAGGCTCTTTGGTAAAGCTAGAGAGCCACAGACCAGAGCTCCAAAAGCAATACAATCACACAGTTGCAACCCATCAATTCCACCAAATCCAGAGTGCAGCGCTTCTAACAATTAAGAGTCTCATTCGCTCGATACACCAATCGCTCAATCGCACCACTTGCGCACCGATTAGTCAGCAAACCCTAACAAGAAACAATTTCAACTTGTACTTCTGGATTCTACACTAACTAGTTTAATCCACCTACAAGATCTAACAAAATGAACACCAACAATAATGACAAGACTGCTTTTCTAGCCAGTTTTAACGACTAGAAGTTATAGAACCTGCAGTTCGAAGCCTAAGCCGTAGCCGGAGGCATCTGGAAGTAAATTCAGGCGGTAAACCCTTTCCTCGATAAACCTACAGCTCCAAACCCTGCGTACCACAAGTTTAAGACCTTAAGCTAGTTGACTATTACAGCTAGGAGTAGTATATAGTTGGCAGCCGGTGACGACGAGCGTAGCCTAATTAATCAGCAATCTAACCTACCAATTACCTCCCCTCGAGGCTTCTTTATGTCAGCAGGGCCGGTGCGCCTGAGCTTAGTCTCATTGGGGAGACAAATAATCTGTATTGGCACACGGGTCAGCTCAACCCCCGACGAACGATATATTGCTCTCAGTCACTGCTAGGGTGGGGATACCGCATGCAGGCTAACTACGAACAACTACACCGCCATGTGTACCAGTATTCTCGAGCACGAGCTTCCTAAGAACTTCTCGGATGCTGCCCGGATCACGCGTGGACTGGGGATACACTATATCTGGAAAAAGTTATTATTCTGAACAACGCCCACTGATGAGCTCCGGGACCTTACACTGCTACATAAGCCGTTCGTATCCATCCGTGCGCACTCTTTTTGATCCGCACGTGGAGCGAGCTCCATCCACCCAGCGTACAGTGAAGGGGAACACTCCAGACTGACAAGTTGGTTGCGCTGTCGAGGTGATGGGGCTTTAATCAGTAATGAAGGAATAGAGTAAGGAAGGTGAAAATGCGGTACACGATTCCCTCATTCTCGGACACTATGCATACGGCAATACAAGTGTAAACGAGTGTGGTGTTTTATATGCAAGCCGAACTATATAACAACTGGCTAAACAGGTATCTATAACATGTCTCCTCTCCCATATATACTAATCAACCACCCATCACTCTTCTTAATCGTGTCATTAATCCTTCACTGGAAAGTCTAGCACTAGATATAGCGCAGATTATCGTTAAGCGGGCCCCTAAAGTTAACAAATCTGTCCAGGCACATAAGTCAGCACGTATCCACCATTAACACCGTTAAAATTACAACTTATGGAGTAAGACTATTAATTATAATCTGATAGCTACTATAAGTAATAATTCCACAACCAGTAAACACGCTAAAAGAATCGCTAAGGTTACAGTCCAGACCAGGGGAGATAATCTTAACAGACAAAGGGCAACCCTTAAGAAGGTTACACACCTAACTACTGTCGACCTTAAAGGTAGAGAAGCCTTAAGCGAGGGGGCTGGTAGTGATAGCGCTAGAGGGGATAGTAACGTCTGCGTATCGGCCGCTAGTATTGAAGTTAATATAAAGGCAGATAAGGCCTGTAACTTTACAGGTTTTAAGGTGCATTACAGTAAGTATATTAAAAACGATTGGGGAGGTAGTTATAATAGTAGTAGTGAAATTGGGAGTGGGGATTGTATTAACGCTAAGGGCGAGAAGGGAATAGAAAATAAAGCTAATGAAATGTATGTTAGGTTTTTAATTTAGGTTTATTAGAAAAATGTTCTGATAATGAAGAAAAAGGGAAAAGAAAAAAAGAAGAAAGAGAAATAGGAAAAAAAAAATGAAGATGCTGTTATATAAGATGCTGATGATGCGATGATACTAAGAAATGGAAAACAGATGTTAATAGTGCTAAGGGCTGGAATTTATATTAATAACTTAATATGTATGCACGACTGGTAAAAGTTCCGATCAGTATTACGACCTGCACCCGACACAAGCCTCGAGAAGACTAGCGCAGGTTAAGACAGAACGTATGGCAGGACGCCAACAAGTAAGAAGCGTTCCAAAGACGGCTTGTTGAGCTAGCACTCCTAGACGGGGGGTTCAATGTCACTGTAGGTCGTTGTCACTATAATGCACAGAGGTGGGTCTGAACAGTAGGACACAAATGAACAATTGAATACTAGCGTGAGGAACCAGAGTCCCTCACGGTGGTTGTGGGCACAACCATAGCTATCTATACTGACTGACTAGAAGGTACTTTGTACCTTGCTTGGTCCGTTGTGCTTGGTGGTGCACCACGCAGTTGCGGCCAAGCAGCTAACTGAGTGGTGCTTGGTGTTGTCAGTCCTTGTGGACCACCCAGCACTTTCTTACTGGTCGTAGGGGCTTCGGGTCTTTGCACCCCTGGCCCAGTGCGCCGGGACCGTGTACACCGTCCTCCCGCACTGTTCCTTCTGTGGGGGATTCGTCGGGCCGCCCCGGCCCAAGTGACGGCCTGCAGGGTCGTCACAATCAGCTGCTAAACGGCTACCTTAAATGTGTTATAACGATAAGATAAGCATTTAATAAGTTAGCATTAGCTGTCTTACTAATTCACAGTTAGGGCGCAGTATAGCAGGTCCCTTATTGCCATTTGCTAAAATGCGGACAGACCCTGACTAAGTAAAAAGTTAGGAGAAAATGCCCCCTTACCTAAACACGGCCCCTGTAAAATGGCGATTACTTACTATAAAGCTTTATATCTCCACATTATAGTTAAGATAATTCTAAAGATTTAATCTTAGATTTTCGTCTTAAACCTATATCTCTCACACATTTTGCTAGATCTTAGTAATAAACTCGCAACTTTATAAACGTAGCTGTAGCGACAGTTAAAGGGGCTTTTAAGGGTAACATTATAAGCCCGATTTCCCGGAGCTGAATCGATCCCTGTGCTGTCGCTATGTGCATTCAGCCCTCGCGAAATCGGGAATAGGAAGGTAAGAGATAACAAAGTCGCCATTAGATTAAGGCATTTAGTTATTAGTTCTCGCTAAGCTATTATCTCACCTTGCGTAAAACCTGTTAACGAGAACTTAAATACTTTACATACTGTATTTACTAACACTATATAATAGGCTATACGGTATTGACAGTCGGTTTGCTTTTAGATCCACCTAATAGTTTACATACTAAAATACCAACCTATACAACCCTATGTCTTTCTCCTCAGCAACACCGCACCCCCTTCCCTTTCAAGGCCAACCAAAACTCGCCCCTCCCCCTTCAAATCGATCTCCTTCTTCATTTCAACGTCCCCATCCAGTTTGCTACCTCCCCTCCATTCCTCAACCTCTTTTCCCCTCAGCTGCTTCATAACCACCCAGGCATTCCCCAGCATTGTGTACCTCGTCTGCGATAAAAACACCCCTGTGATGCCAACCACCATAACAATATGCACCCCCACAAAGACCATCACCGTAGTGAAAAACGCTTTCCCCACCGGCCTGTCGGCAACAACATCAGACACCATATTTGCCTCCGCTGTCAGAGAAAACAGCTCGAGGGTATCATAGTACGTCAGTGTGGCCACCATTCCCAGTAGCCCCTGCACTGCCTTTGCTGCATTGCGTGTTGTTCCAAGGATATCGTTGACCACGGCACTCTGTACCGCATTGAGACGTGTGACGTTATCCCTCCTGTATTCACATAACTGGCAGTCGCAGTTTGAGCACAGCGCGAGTGTGAGGCTGGAAAACCCGGGGTTGATCTGGACTGTCATGCCCGTAATCCAGAGGGTGTCGTTCCCATTACGGTTAAAGATTGCAGGGCCGTCATCGGAATAGATCATCCACGAGGGCGGGGCTGAAAGGTCGAAGACACCTGTCTGGGCGCGATCTGGACTGTTGACGGTTCCGGAGGCTTGGAGACGGGCCGATGTGGTATTGAAGGACCGGGAAGTGATGTTCCATGCGACGGATGGTTCAGAAATTTTGTCGGCGGCAGTGGTCGCGTGGATATTGACGTTCGCGTTATCTATGGCCGAGTAGCAGAGAGAGATGGAAAATCCGACGCTAGGAGTGGTGTTCGTCTTGAGGAAGAACCATTCCTTTTCTTCCTTGTCCGGGTACAGGTCAAGCCAGTCGGCTGCTTTGGGGGCATTGCTGTTGATGATACTATTCCAGTCCGCGGCAGCACCAGTTGTATTGATGAGCAGGTAGGCGTCATTAATCTTCGGGTTCATCATATTGAAATTGGTCGGAAACCGCTCCAGCCCCGAGACCAGGTAATTCTCCCCGTAGCTCGAGCGCGGGGCGCATAGCGTCACTGGCCACTCGCTATCGTTCTCGACGCCCAGTGGCGTTGCATAGGAGCAATACCCCTCAATGTCAAACTCAACAGAAGGGGAGCCAATAAATCTTGACGGAGTGAGAGAAGATGCCACATGCCCCATGATAGCCGGGTCGGTAGGGCGGGTGGTGTCGCCGTATCGCCACCAGAGCTTCGTTAACCCCGGGTCGGGTCTTACACACACGACCCGAAGGTCAAAAAGGTTTGCCGGGCCAGTGTACTCCCTGAGGAGGGTACGTTGGCTTGCAGAAGCGATGGGGAATAAAGCCCGCACTGAGAAACCGGTGTCGGCGATTCCGTCTACCGGGTCCGTTGGAGCCTCATCGTATTCCCCAAAGGTTGGAAATGGTGGGTTGCTGTGCAAGTAAAAGCCCGACTGTATGGGTCTTACTCCGTTGGTGAGCATTTCTGGGCCTGCCCTCGGGCCTACTGCGTACGGTAACGCAGGCTGGACGCTGGTTATCCGGATGAAGCCTGACGATATGTCGGAGAGCAGTGCCGTGGATGTGAGCTGCGATGCAAGTTCAATGACGACCAGGACGGTAATCGCCAGCCCTAGAAAAGTTCCCCTGAGATTGTTCATGGCGGGATAAAACCGGCTCAGCAAGCCAGTTGGGCCGCCATTTTGAAACCGCATCATCGAGATGCCCGGTGCACTAGCGAGCGGCACTTGCCCGAGCTCCAGCGCCAGAGCAGCGAGCATCGAGACGCAGGTGACGAGGTGCATGGCGACCATTGTCCGAATGACGAACGAGATGATCGTGATAGTGCGGATGAGCCATCCGTTGAGAACGATGGCGCGCCACACTAGGCTATTAGAATCTCCGAACCAGAGGAAGCCGAGGAATGATGAGGTTGCAAGCAAAGTCAGAATCCCACCGAAAAGAGCGACGGCGTTCAAAAGCCCGAGCTTGCGTGGCATCGTTGCCATCTTGACGGGAGTGGCTTGGTCTGGACGTCGCCGCGGGAGCTGTGCAAGAAAGAGGGACAGGCGATTGTGAGGATGCCTCAGGTACGTAGGCAATTGAGTGGGACCGGGAGCTGTCCGGCTGCCTGGCCTGTCTGGAATACGCGCGCAGTGGGGCCAATTGCTGGTCCCCCCTACGGCTCCTTCATCGTCTCAGGGGTCGGTCATGCAATAAGCAAAGGCACTTTACCTTGGGTAAATTAATATATCGGTGAGCTGCGCCGTTGACCACGCAGCCAGTAACCGAACGAGACTTGAAACTCAGCCGAATTGAGGGGGGCGCGGCAACCATTGCCACCCAGGCACAGGTCGCACGCACTCTTAATCCCCCAAGTACGAAGGCTCCGAGTCAGGCCAAAGAAAAGGTCTATACTCTCCATGCAAAAATGCGTGATACAATCCTGACTCAGTTTGTTCTGGAACACCAAGGTCTGGCTTTTTAGGTAAATTTCAGGGCCTTGAATACACCTTGCAAGGCCTTGACTGCATCGTGAACAGCCTTGATTACATTATGAAAGACTTTGATTACATTGGGGGAGGCTGTTATAGAAATTGTGAAAGGCTTGGACCGAATCATAAGAGGCTTTAATTACAATAGAACAGGCCGTAAGAGAATGTGGCAAGGCCTTTTCAGAATAGGAGCAGCCTAAAATAATAAAAGCAATGCGATACTTTAATAATCAGAAGGCATCTTCCACACCAGCTGAGGGCACCATTTCTTCCGGCTGGAGCCTCCCCAGGTAAGGTACTTCTTGTGCCCCGGCTACTTTCCCTCCCCTCATACTATGCGTTTCTGGCAGCTACTGGCCTACTTTTAGCTTATTCAACAAAAACCTTTTCTTTAAACTTTGCTGCACACTGCCACTGCCTGGGAATTTTTACTTCTTCGCCTGTTCTTTCAGGCTTTTATATTTTTTCCTTCCCCTTATTACCATTTTAGTCCGGACAGCTACTATCACCGTCGTGCCGCTAAGTTTAGAGGGAAGGATCATGCTTTATAAGGGGGGAGAGTACACACAACCCGACCTACTCCAGGGGTATAAGCGAGCCTTAGCAAACCTCACCCGACCTACACAACACAACTCACCCGACCTACTCCATACACCTTATGTAGAGAACGTGATTAAATTAAGACTGTTTCATGATTTATAACTGCCATAATGGCTAGTCTGGGCTCATTAATCATAACTTATCAAAGTATACTAATATATAAGGCTTTTAAAATCCTGTAAAGTTATAATTAAATCCAGACTTATTCCTAACCTAAACTAAGATCTCCTCCTCCTTATCACGCTCCTTCTCCAGGTTAATAGCAGCCTCCGGGGACGTGACAGGGGCCTTTAAGGAAGTGCCAGTGGGTGGCTTACGGAAGGCGCTCTTACGGGGGTGGACTGTAAACTTCTTCCAGAGATTACAGGTGGTATTACGATTCTTTAAGCAGGTTACTATATGTAAGTTAAGATCTATTTAGGATTTATTCTGGGAAAGAAAAGTTATAGTGTACTTATAACGCTTTAAGATAGAGTAGCTGTTATATTTACCTTTAAGTTTAGCTATACGCTTTATCTCGACTAGGTTAAGCTGTTATAGATAGATTAGATTATAAATAAGTTAGGAATAAGTTATAAACTTACATAAAGGTTATTTCCCTTACCCTTAGATTTAATATACAGAATGATAAGTAAAGAAAGGGTGGTGGGGGTAAGCTTAATACGCTAAGCCTAAACTGGAATAATAAGGGTGGCTGGAAGGTGAACAGTTAAGGTGATTGGGACGTTATTAATGGGCAAGTTACGTTTACAGTAAGCCTTAAGCTCCGCGTAATAGTCTGATTAAATTATGGTTAAATTAAAGTATAGTTAGAGTTAAGTTAAGGTAAACTAACTAATTATATTATTATTCTCGTTATTAGTTAGGCCTTTAAGATAGTTAGTAATAATAGTAACGTGTATACTGTTATAATTATAGTGCTTTTTAACGTAGTGGTGGAGATTTAAGGCGTTATCCTTCTTTAACTGTTATAAATAGGTTAGATTATAAATAAGTTAGGAATAAGTTATAAATATATAGTGTCTCTGTAAATGTGCTATGTACTAATGTTAGGATTAACTAAGCCATTACTCTAGTAGTAAAACATAGCGTTAGTGGGGATGTAAATGCTGCCGTCAGCCTGGGGCTCCTAGGGAGGCAGGGCCTTAGGGCGTGTGATGTAGCCGACGTACCACTTGTACCCGTCTTAAATTAAGTTAAGATAGAGTTGGTAAATAGTTAGTAACCTATTGGGGATTACTTACACTCTGCTTATAGGAAACTATTATTACGAGGTTAACGGTTATAAGATGTAAAATCTAATTAAATCTGTAAGTTAAAGTTTAAGCGAGGTATAACTTATTCTAATTACGTTAGTGATTGAAAAGATTTCACTAAGTGGATTCTTTAAAGTGTTTAGTGTTAAAAATAGCGAATAGTTCGTAATTAAATTATAATTAAGTTAGATGAAAAAAAAACATGTAAAATTATAATTATTATTATTATTAAAGCCTTATAATTTAATTTAAGCTCTTGTAGTAATTATATAAGCCTTTATAATAGTAATATATTATTAAAATTTATAATGTAATTTAGACTTATTTTAATAATAATTATAAGCTTTTTACTAATGCTTTTTCTATTACTAACAGCCTATGCCTTAATCCACTACAGCCTTTAAAATAGCTGGTGCTGTTGCTGACGGTTTATGACTAAATCTAGACCCTTTTATGTAATCCCCGTTAACGATTGCGCTTATAGTAGTTAGTGGAATAAGTTATAACACTACTTACTACTTTATTAGCTAGATTATAAAGGGATGTATTAGACTACTGTAGTGATAATCTGTTATATATTAACTGGCTAATTAAAATTAACTTATTATAATACTGGTAAGTTAGCTCACATAACCTATTTTATAAGTAACTTAGCTAAACGTTACATTTAGAATAAATCCTGATTTATTCCTGACCTTTTCTCCCACGTACTAATGTATGGAAAGCTTACTCTTATCTTTATAGTTTTTACAGCTTATAGGATTTTTAATAGTGTGAAACTAATAGATAGGCTTTTAGTTACAGATTTTTCCTTAATTCCTCTTACTCCTTATCTCCAGTTCTGGAAAGGAGAGTAAAAATATACTAGAGTATAAGGTAGGTAGATAGAAAGAGGTTTTAAAAGGGTTAGGGTTTTACATTAATTATATTATATATATAGAATTACCTTCCCTACCTTTATTACTCTTCTTTTCGTCTTTAAATTGTATTTTTATTTTAAATTACTCCCTAATAAGATCCTAATCTATTAAATACTTTGCTTTCTTTCCCACTATAAGAGTAAGTACCCTCCCCCTTAGGGGAGGCTTTATTACGCCCTTAAGCCCTATAGACATTCGAAGCCCCTTACCCTAGCTAATCGACGCTGAATTTATTAATTAGCTTAAATCCTCTACTTAGTTTAAGGCTGTTAGTGGCGTGTTATTATAAAGCAGTTAGGAAACCCTTATTAACGACCTTAACTTATACTTATTTATAAGGTTATAATTTAACACTGCGACTGGAGCTTACAGTAGTGAAGAGTAAGAAAATGACCTTAATTACGCTAAATCTTATAAGTATAATACGTAACCTATCCCTTACTAATTTAATTTTAACTCCTTTATACAGTTTCACTAATAGTCCCTTTAACTTTTAATAAGGGCGATCTAAAGCTATAGGTAACTGAATATATGGCTTTAGGTAATATCTTGGCCTTTAAAGAACAGTTATTTAAAGTGTTTCTTTTAAATAATATTAACAGGATTACTTAAGAGAATATTAATAATTAATCACTATTTATTCTCTCTTTAGATCTACTTTAACAGATAAATCGAGCGTTAAAACCTTAATAAACCTTAATCTTAGCTGTAATACGTGGAAGAAATAGCCAGCCACTTCTTTAACTTCACACAGTATATGTGAATAAAGTTATTCACACTGTAAACCTTCCAGACTACCTTAAAACTAATTAAGGTAGTGTAATGTATGTAGTTCTATTTAGAGCTGTTTTAAAGGTAGCCTTAAAAAAGCCTAAAAGCCTTATTAGTATTTTTAAATTACTTATACCTTTATTAGACTTTAAATTAATTTAATCTAAGTTTAATACTGCCTGAAAAGGTCCTACCTTTATAAGCTTACTATATCAGATTTCCTTAATAGTGTTGCTTATAATTAGTGGACCTTTTAATATATAGGCTGTAAGGTTTATAGGTTTTTAAACTCTCAGCTTTAGTAACCTTATTAAAAGGTTACATTTAGCTTTTAGGTATATGTGGAACAGGTATAATCCTTAATTTATCAGGATCCCTTTAAAGAAGTATTATCTTAAGCTTCTGGAGTAGTTTAGAGTTTTTAGAGAGGTAAGGTGTGTAGGGGAGAAAGTGTTATTAGGGAGCCCTTTTTTAACCCCTACCCTCCTGTTACTAGGCCTTACCACCTAATATAGAGGTGTGAATAAGTTGTAGTTAAAGATGTAAGTTTATTTAATATTTACTTTAATTTATTAGCTTTAACTAACCTTTATAAAATTTTAACAGTGGATATCGTAATATAATCTAGTACGTAAATTTCGACACTAGAGATACAGTTAAAAACAAATATAAGCGCTCTGTAAACACTTATTATAAAAAGCTAATCCTTTATAAGTTTAAAGCCTTCTAATATAAGATTAGTTTATTTATTAATAACGATAATTAAGCCTTTAATAACTTAAAAGGCTGTTATATGTTTAACTATAACGATTAAAGGATGGTATATTATAGTAAGTTTAAAGTCTAACTTCTATTTAACAGTTTTACTAATTTAATCTAGATTTGGATATAAGCTACCTACAGACCCCTAATAATGTTAATATTATTTAACTAAGTTATAAAGTTTGTTTCCACTGCTATATTCCAGTTCTAACAGTTTAAAACAAATACCCCTATATACTATAGGTTTTTATTAAAATTCACCTTTATCTACCTCCACCATTAAAGGTTACCTTATTATAAGTGGTTTAGGATATTTAGAATCTTGTCTTATAAATTAATAATCTATCCTTAAAGCTATATAGGTTATTTAATATTTCTTTTCTATATATAAATAATTACTGACTTTATCCTATAGGAACCTTTAAGTAAAACATTACTATACGGCAGTTTATAAAATTACATTAGGGTAAAACCCTTACCGACTTACACCTTAACCTTAGTAATAACGCTTACCTGTAATATCTGCTGAAAAAATAATAACTTCTTCACTTTCCACTTAGTTTAGTATGGAGTGCAGTTAGGGTAGAGTACTTGATGTATTATAAGGACGTTAGCTTTAAAAAGGCAGTAAGTAAACTAATATATACTTTAAGTTTAGTTTTTAACTCTTTATAGTATATTTAGTATTATTATAATAATAGTATTAACTTTTTAATTATTTTTTTCCATAAAAACTAAGCTGAACTTTAGAAGTAAGGTAAGGTACGGACCTTTAAGATTAATATAAATTATAAGCACTTTAAGGAGCTATTTAAGAATAAGGTTATTATTACTTATTACGATAAGACTTTTTAGTGAAGTAAGTTATATTTAACTTATATAATTCCCTATTAAGTTATTAACTTTACTTTTAAGTGTAGTGCTTACTTAAGTAATTACTAATTCTGGTATTAGTAAGATGTTTAAAATTCTATTTACTAAATATTTCCTTACTTTATAAAGGATTTCTAGCTATAGGTTCCAGTTAAAGTATTTAGGTAATTAAGACCCTTATTTGTTTATTAAAATTACCGTTAACGTTAAATAGGGTGTTATTATTAGTAAGTGATCAGTTACTAATTTAAAGTTTATTTAAAGCTGATTTATTTTAAGTTAGAGTTAGTTTTTAATAAATCTTACTGGCCGCTTTAACCTTAACTTCCTTTATTACTAAACCTACACGCTTTAAATTTGTTATATTTACTATTAGTGTAACGTATAAGAAGTACTTAGTAAGGGGTTTTTAACTGCTCTTAATTTAATTTATTAAAGGATAATAGTATTACTAGATGCACTTAATAAGGTTACTTTTAAATATAAGCTGGTTATTATATAAGGTATTTATAACTTCACCTTAACCACTTTTAAAGTAGTATTAATAAAGTAATAGATTTTAATTGAAAATATAATTAAAAGGTTCTTAACTGGGTAAAGAATAAAGCCTTTCTAGAAGTTTATTAGTCTTTAGTTTGTAACTGCTTTTTAATAAGTGACGAAGATTAGGATTTCTTATCTTTACATATTAATAACGTTAAAGGTATGTTAATTATTTATTAACTTAATATAAAATTTTAAATCTAACTTATTACAGTTAGTTATAAGGTAGGGTATTATTAGAGCGGGCGTTATGTGTCAGCTTTAGATTTAATCCGCTTTAATTTATATTTAGATAAAGAGTATCTGGCCTTAATTCACGTCTTTAAGAAGTATGGGATTTGGAAAAGCTATTATAATATAAACCTTATAGGGTGATAGGTTAATAGTAATGTGAAAATAAGTATAAACTCTTTGATTATTTAGGTATCTAGTTATTAACTTTATATAAGGCTTTAATAGTGGAAAGATTGTGAGAAGAAGAAACAGTTTACTTAAAGGCGTGGAAAAAAGAAGGCTTAGCTTACTTAAGAAAGTGAGGAAGAGTTTACTAATAATGTTAAGGTTATAGAGGATTGTATTAGTGTTACCTTTACCCTAATTATATTATGACTGTAACGAGATTGATTAGGAACTTATTAGTCTTCTCTATTAGAGATCTTACCTGTTTTAGTATCTGATTAATCCTTATAACCCTCTTCTCTAATTTAACCTCTTCTAACAGTTACTGAAGGTAGAAAAAGGTTACGCTGGTAAGCTGAAAGCTTTTTAATCTTTTAGTGATTTGTTATTAACTATATAATAGCCTTGCTGCATTTTGTGCCTTTACCTCTTTGTCTTTATAATAAAGTGCTGTAAAAAACGTGGTTTCTAACGCTTAGGAAGCCTTTGATAAAGACCTTTAGTGTAAGAAGGCCGAATTTGAGATGTGAAGGTAATAAGAAGAGTGGGCCCTTGAAGTGGAGGAGTGGAAGCTTTAGATTGAAAAAGAGAAGATGGAGTTAGTGATGGCTTGTAGAGCTTAAGAGGATTAGTTCTTATTTTATACTGCTTTTTTCCTTACTAGTATTAGTTTCTTTATTTTCAACACTTTAGATAGTAGTCTTTAATAACTGCTTTAATTACACATGGGGAATTTTAAAGTTCTTGATTGCTTGGTGATAGGTCAGGTGAGCTACGTGGAGTAGGTCGGGTGAGGTGTGTGGTGTAGGTCAGGTGAGGTGTGCTAAGGCTCGCTTAACCCCTGGAGTAGGTTAGGTTGTCTGATTCCTGATAAGGGGGGTATTATAGCCAGATTGGAGTTAGTGTTTAATCACGACGGGTCTCTTAACCTAGCACGACTTTAGCTGCTTAGTTTAACAGATTTCTATCACGATAAATGTACATTATTATACTTGTTGGGTTTTTACAACCCTAACCCGGCCAGTGTGGTTAGAACAGTGTGGCTGGATCCACGCAGCCGCTCCGCAGCTGCATCCGTGGATCTGCACAGCCAAGAACGCCAGACTCCACTGCCAACCTCGTATTCAGTCAGCCAACCTCGCTTCGCAGAAGCGAGTGTGGCCAATGTACTCTGTGTACTGGCTACCCTCACGGCTATAATAACACGGCTTCCACTCTCAAAGATAGAAATAATTAATCACCTTCAACACACACTGCTTTCCAATGCCTTAACCCCTTTTGCTTTTCAACAATACTTCTTTAAACATGTTGAAGGTTTCAAGGCGTATGCTAGATTTGTTATGTGTCGTGTCCGACTCAAGAAGGGAGTTGTCCTTCACTTTGCTGTCCCGTTAGATCTTATTAAGGATTACTGAGAGATTTTTGATGCTAACTGGGAGCAACTGGTATTCTGGTCTTAAAGAACAGCTGTTAATATGAAAACATACTTAGTCCCTTCTCAGTTCACTTAGTTCACAGATGCTCCTGTTCTCGTTAGCCGTATTATTCTGGGACGCTTTTGAGGACAGTCAGGCCATCTCCCACTCTGAAAGGGCCTACGTGCATGCTGAAAAGGCGTTACACGATAGTACATGCAAGGCCTGTAATGTGGTAAGCCTGGCCTTGCTGTTCCGGCACAGCTGTTTGAGGATTCTGATAACGCATTTTCGCACAGATAAGAGGGACCTTATTTTTAGCTCCAGCCTTCGTACGATCAACGCTAAAGCTCACCTCCTAATCCAAACTTGTCGCTTCCGCTAATCCATCTCCTTCAGAGACTCGAATGAAGAAGCCCAAAGGCCACTGCATCAAGCCTTTATACCCACTAACGTCACCCTCCCAGCGTCATCCGAACCAGGCAGCTCCGTCCCAATCTCCACGCCAAGATATTCCCAATCTCCACGCTAAGATACTTTTTCGCCCTCGTAAGACACACCCTTATGGCAACGCCTAATCCCAGAGTAATATACCTCCCCTAAGTAACAGTATGGCTCCTATTCCCAATAATAGCCACTATTAAATCCACTACCTCCTGTATATCCATCTCCTTTATCTCCGCCCCTAGCACCTACACCTTGCCTCTGTAGGGCTTCGGTAAGGGAATAAGGGACTTTTTAATAAACTCCCGCTAGGAGATTTTAAATCCTGTACTGAAGAAATACCCCTTTAATCCCTACACTTTATTATTTATAACTTCTACCACTTTATTCTCCCCTTTAAGGAGGTGTTTTAATACATCCCTAATAAGCGTAATATACACCTTTATAAACTTACTATTCTCCACAAAGCCACTTATATTCTTCTCTAAGCTAATAATAAACGGCCTACTAACGGCTTTAAGCGTACTAAGTAGGTAAGAAAACAGCCCTAACGGGGTATATATCTTACTTAAGGAGTAATTAAGGATAAAGGTTAAATTAATAATAGCTATATAAAGGGTGTTAGTATTAATAACGCTAACTTAGATATTAGTAAAGACGTGGGTAATTATAAGGGTAGTTATAAGTTTATATAGGTTTAAAGTGTTATTTTAGATATAGCTGGGGGTAGTATTATCTAGGGGATCCCTGGAAATAATGGTGTTAGTATATTAAAGGGACGGGGTTAGAAAGAGGGAAGAGGAAAGGGGAGGGGAGTGTATTAAGTGTGAGTATAACTAGAGGTGTGGATGTAGAACTTACGACTGCTTAGGGATAAGGAGGCTAAGAGGCTTTTAAGGATATAAGTGAGTCCCGCTTTTTAGAAAGTGTCTAGGTTACAGTCTGTGAAAATTTTTAGCGCTTAGTTATCTAGAAAAGTGAGAAAGGGGTGTGTATTAATAATAATGCTAGCTTTAGCTACCTTTTTCTTACGCAGGTTAAGGTTAGAAAGAGACTGTACGCCGTTGTCACGGAGCCTGGGTAAGCCTTGTTAAGGTGGGCAGCATCCGCTTTAGAACGGATAAGGGCTTTAATAAGGAGGCCTGGATAAGCTGTAATAACGGCTTTAAGGACTGATACGCTAATGTTACCCGTTAAGCTGATATTGTGAAAGTTAACTGTTTGGTTTTTTATAAGGGGCTAATAATTTATAAGAGGAGTTAAGCTGTTATAATTCCGGTTTAATAGGAGAGTTACAATAGTATAATGCCTGTTACGATCTAAAGGGGAGAAGGGAGTTTAAGTGGAATCGGGCATTATATCTGCCCCTACTTCCCCTTACTAATTAAAGTTATTATACAGTTAAAGCTGTAATAAGCTACCTTAATTAATAACTTTAATTAATGCTAATACATTATAGAAGTAGCGGAATTGGTTCTAGACTTGCTAATTAAGATAGAAAGGGATATTAATTATTAAATTATAGCATTTCGATACATCTTAAGAGCCCTGGCAATAAGTAGATTCCCTCTTCTGTTAAGTAACGCATCGTTACTAAAGCTAAAGTATATGCAGCATAGCGCGAATGAGATAAGTTCACCTCAAAAGCTGCATTTAGGATTGCCATTATCAGACTTAACAGGCGTTATTTACTTAGTACTGACTGGTGTTGCTAGGGAAGCCTGACAAAAGGAAAGAAACAGCATTTTTAGACCCACTTAAGCGACGCACAGGACAGGGAATGGCCTCGGACGCGCTTTAGAAAGCGCTCCCACCGTCATCCACGCGCCTCACGCAACACAGTTGCCCGCCGCGACACGCCAGCTCTTAAAAACTACACAGCTTTCAAGTTAGTAGCTTCCTCCAGTTCTGCTGCAACGATAGACGCAGCCGCACCGCCCCGTTCTGCAAGCGAAATAAGGGATAACCTTTACCAAGCACTTAACTCCATTAAGGTAGCCGGGAGCTTTATTACATTTAGGGAAATCAGCGAAACAAGCCTTACCCCAATCTTCATCCCTAATGTGGGCCTGGTCGGCTTTCCCTTACAGGAGTTAACAGTATGTGCATTAATCGAGAAGGCGCGCTAAGCACCTTACAGAAAGGGAAATAAGACCTTCGTCGACATATTAGTTTATAACACTTGGGAATTAGATATAACATAGCTTAATCTAAGCCCCTAGTAAGCACTTGTAATTAACGATATATGTAAATAAGTTACCTAACAGTTAAGTATTACGGCTCTAGTAACTACTAAACTGTATAAAACACTTATTTATAAGAATGGCACCCTATTTAAAGCTTATATTAAATAAGTGCCTAAGTAATTAAAGCCTTTTTATTCCTACACTAATACATGCTGTAGCACTAAGAAGATCCTTAGCATATTGAACACCCTTATTATCTACCTTCCTTAGAACCAGTAAGATCCACTAATTCTACTAATAACATATCCTCTAACCTTCTATCCATTCAGGTATGCTGAAGACCATCCCGGCGCTGACGTTTCCGACCTTCAGTATTTAAAGGACTTCATAAAAGATGTTATAAACGCCAACCAGAACTTCGAACGCCTTTTTTCACGTAGATACGACTATCAAAGGGCTAAATGCGAAGACCCAGAGGTTATTTGCGAATGGTTTACACTTGTACACAAGGACCAGGCAAAGCCTGTGACCTTACCGCCTCATATCTAACTTACCTATATTCCCAAACCGGGGCAAGACCTGAAAGGTATCGAAGGCGAGCAGTCCTCCTTGCAAGTGGTCCCGTTGGGGGGGACCCTGCCAGACTTAAAATACTCGCGCACGATGCGCCGCGTGCACTCGCTCGAGGAGGTCAGCAGCGCGCAGTGCCCCGTCGATTCCTGCACCACCACGGCGGACCCCGAGTGTCTCCGCGACATGGCGTACGCGTTGGAGAGGGCCGTCGCGTGGTCGTGGCGCGGCGACAGGATCAGCAGCGGCGCGGCGGGCGCTCTGTCGGCCGGTTTTGAACCCGGCGCTGGACTCCCAAAGGGCCCACGGAACGCGTACTTTGGCTTAAACGGCCAGTCGCCGCTGCAAGACAACGGGAGACGGGCCCAGGCCTCACCGGTGGTAAAAGACTGGTTTGCGTAATAAGCGACCGCCTGCCGCGCCCATGCCTCGTCCCGGCGGCCTGCGTCGGCGGCCGAGTCGCCGCAGAAGACGCCCATGCCCGCCTCAACGAACCAGGTGTATTCTAGGGGCGTATAGTTACGGTTCGTCAGGGTAGAAAAGTCGGTGCTCAGCAGAAGCGTGTGATTCCCGCGCAGAGAACCGGCGAGAGCGAGAGACAGGGCTTCAAACGCCGAGTAGGCCGGCGCGTAGAGCGCCCCACGTATGGTTTCGCGGACGAGCACCGAGGTGATTAGACGGACGCGACCCTCGTGCACGGTCGAGACGGGTGCTTTTTCAATAGAGCGGATAAAGGCGTCGACCCGGCGTCGAACGTCCGCCGCGCTCTTATCCCGTGGCTGTCGCAGTAGACAGAGGTCTCCGGCTTCGAGACAGGTCCGGTAGAAGGTGTCGACCACTGTTTCCGCGTCATCGATGTTCTTTTTCAAATCCTGGGACGTTTTAGTTAGCTTGCGTTTTTTTTTCTCACAGGTTTCCACTTCGTCTAAATGAGATGGTGACGGAGAGAAATGGTGAAATGGGAAGTGGTACTTACTCCGCGGACGAAATCGTCAGGATCGGCGATGCCGTCCACGACCAGCCTTCCCACACGGCCGGGAAACATGGAAGCAAATGTGTTGCCCAGATAGGATCCGTACGAGAAGCCTAGATACTGCAACTTTGCCTACTTGGATGAACCGGGAGTGCCTAGATCCCCGGTTGAATTCCTCCGTCGCAGAGTCTCCGCCCGTTCGACAATCTCCAGCATATCACGCGCCACCGACGCCGTGGACATGTGGGCAAAGATGCTGTCCTTTCCAGCCTCGGCGCAGAGCTTCACCCCACCGGCGGCGGCCTGGAAGTGCAGAGGTAAGCCTTCCGGCAATGTCGCAGGCGGCATGCTCCCCCTCTGGACAAAGTCGGCAAAGCGGTTGAGGTTGTCCCCGTAGCACTCGGCGCGAGGCGTGCTCCATCCCGTGCCGCGGGGGTCGAACCCGAGGATCTCATAGTGCCGCTCCCCGGAGTCCACGACGCCCTGCAAGTACTGCCCATGATCGAGAACCATCTCTGCACCGGAGCCGCTCGGCCCACCCGGGTTGACGAGCACAGGGCCTCCGAAGGAAGGGTCAGAGTCGGAAACCGTTGCTGGAAGAGTGACGATGGCGATAGCGACCCATTGGCGCTGAGAGTTGTTTGTGTGGCCAGAAGAGCCAGACTCGTCCACCTTGGTCCAGTCGAGGGGGACTTGCAGACGCGCGCACTTGTAGCCGTCGTAGCAGTCGTGGTAGCGCAGGTCCTCGGACGGGACGACCGACATCCAGTTGAAGTCGAGAAGCTCTCTTTTCGGCAGGAGTGCCGTGGTGCGGGAGGCGAGGAGCCCAAGAGCCCAAGCTGCTCGGGAGTGAGAAGCCCTCATGATAATTCAAGGGAGGACGAGGAGAGTGCGATATAACACGCGGCGTGGTGAGAGGATCGAGAATCAAACGTGGTCGATATGATCCATCTCATGGTGATTTATACTCCTCTGATGTTGTCTGAGCTACCTCATTCACACCTCAACCGCAACGGGCGCATCTGGCAGCCAGAAACTGGGGACAAAAAGACGGGAAGCCGATGATTGGCTCGGTCGTCTACTTCAGAATCCCAGACCCACATTGAAGGATTGAAGGGTTAGGTCGCATTGCCAAGGCGTCGTCAGCATGCACCGCCGGGCAAGCGAACTTGGCGCCAGGGTTATGGGAAGCCCTTTAAAGGATGCGATGGCGCGGCATTGTTATTGCGCAGCTCGCTTATATCCTCTTATTAGGTACTGTGTAGTAGCATCAACCCGGCCACAGAACAAGACGAATTAGACGAAAGAGCCAATCGTGAGAAGCCTCGACTGGGCAACTGGGGAAATTTTACGGCATACGCCCCGAAGAATGGCGAGACGAAGCACTCCCCGGGCTAAGACGGGCTGCACTACCTGTCGGTGAGTGGCCGTATGACTAATTTACTCGGGCGCGGGGATTCTCATCGCCAGGTGCCTTTGACCAAAATTTTACTGATACCCATCGGTTTAGAATCCGACGAGTCAAATGCGACGAAATGAAACCGCACTGCCTTAGGTGCGTCCAGACCGGGCGGAAATGTGACGGCTTCCCAGTCCCGAGCCGTGGAGATCCTGTCGCCACCCCACCTCCGGCGCCGCTTCGGTCGGTTGCATCGTACTCCATCCCCTTCCGCGTCCCCGGGAGCCAGAAAGACCGACAGCTGCTGCATTACTTCTGCGTACAGGGCGCCACAGACGTGTCTGGCTTCTGTCAGACGGCCTTCTGGTCCCGGACCGCACTCCAGGCATGCCAAAGTGACGCCATTGTGCGACAAGCCCTCACAGCGTTGAGTTCATTGCATATCGACCTGGCCACCCCGGATTGCCGCGGCGCAGAGGCCGTGCAGGAAGCAACGCTAGCCCGGTACGGGCTGGCGTTACGCGCCCTGAGGCGCCGCGTCGACAAGCAGGACACGGAAAGAAAGCTAGACGAGGCAGTCATCGGTGCGCTCATCTGCTGTGTGCTGTTCTACGGCTTCGAAAGCGCCCTCGGCAACAGCCAGGCTGCTATGAGACACCTTGGCAGCGGACTGTCTTTGTGGGCCGCCCACCACAGCAAGCACGCCAACCGAGACGGCTGCTTGGGCGAAATCTCGGACGTCCTCGCCAGGCTTGACATGCAGGCGAGCTTCTTTGACGACTCACGCGTTCCAGCGCTGCCGCTCGTCTCTGCGGACCAAAGAGTTCTCGGCCTGCGTAGATACCCAGCACAAACATTCTCCGGGCTCCACGACGCACAGCGCGAGCTAGTGAGGCTGCAGAACTGGCTGCTTCGTTTCCTGCTGGAGAACTTGGCGGCCGATTCGGGCCTGCAAGACACCGGAATTCCTGACCCTGTCCTTCAAGAGAAGAAGCTGCTGCTCAACGAGCTCGACGCGTGGAGGCAGAGTATCTCCAGGCTGGGGGAGAGTTCTCCGTCAGCCGACGGCGGGTTTCTCTGCAGCTTCCAGACGCTGCTCGTCCAGCATAACGTAGCGAAGATGCTGCTCGCCTCAAGGATGCCCGACGACGACAGTGTTTTTGGCGCTGTGCCAAACCCAGCGGCCGAGGAGATCATCCGGCTGGCGGAAAGCGTTGTGCGTCTCCATAACAATGGCGACGCGGCTAGCCGCCGCACCCTTTCGTCCGAGACAGGCATCGTCGCGCCGCTCGCGCTGCTCGCCATCAAGTGTGCCGATATGTCTTTGTGTAGACGAGCCGTCGAGCTTCTTATAGCATCGCACAGAAGAGAGGGCCTGTATGACGCGACAACCATGGCGACCATCGTGCAGCGGATGGAGTTGCTAAGACAGCAGAGGATGCAACGCTTCCAGTCAGGGCAGGAATCCTCAGTGGCATCCCTAGAACATTGGACCGCGGATGTGATCGATCAGGCGGAAGGCGGCATGGACGATATTGGTGACCGTCTTGCAGAGATGATGGAGGCGGGGCAGAAGGACATGATGTTGACAGTCACAATGGAGAGTACTACTCAATCCGAACCATAAGTGTACCGTTCGTATCGAATATACTTTGGTAGGAGTAGTTGCGGCCTTGAAAAAGACTTTGGAGTTTTTGATTTATAAGGAGTAACCGTGCGCTGGCATAAATTCGACTGGGAGCCGTCGGCGCAGAGCAGGGAATTGAACGCCGGGCGGAAAGCGGACGCGGGGATGGGTTGTGGGGGGGTGAAGACATGTTTCGGAGAAAAAGGGTCACGCTGGCTGTGGTGCGCCGGTGGATTGAGAGCTTGGTTGTCCAGCTGATGACTTTGATTGTGTTATTGGGAAAGTCTGTGAGGGATGCGCAGCCTAGCGGGCAGGGCTCAAGTACTTCCCCCAGGCGGTTGTGTCGGCTCACCTTGAGACAATGCTGCACAACCTCACAGGCCCGTTGTCAGTCCCCCAGGCTAAAGTTTCCTTTCGGTGTCCCCGCCGTGTCCACGTTTCTGGCATATACTGGTACATGCTTTGGGATAGCACACGACATCCCAGTCCAATTCCTAAGATAGTACGCATACTGTCGAACTGCAGCGGCAGTTCTTGGCGCTCAGGCGCGCAGGCGCCTTACCGCTCCAGGCTAGGCTGGAGCGCAGGAGCCTTTGGTCATGTGCTCTCCTCACACGCAGAGAGCTTTCTCTTGTATTTAGTCTGGGAGCTTCGCTCCCCCCCCTTTCTACCTAATCAAGTCACTTTGCAACTGCACTTCCGCTGCTCCCATGAGCTCCGTACCCTCAGTGAAACGTTCCACACATACCAAAACTCAGATGGCATTTGATATACCAGTATATAGGTGGCATCACGGTACCAGCGGGACATGGAGTTGATGGCCTCCGACAACTCGACACCACTCTTCTTATCGATGCAACACGTATCGATCCAGACGTAGCCAAGCTTTTCCGCCCGCACTAACCGACAGGCCTGTCACCTTCCGGATCTTTGGTAGCGTCTTACCCACTGCGAGCCAGTCTCAGTCTTCAAGGCACCGTGATGTTCGAGACCCACACGGATCTCGGCATGACTGATGGTGACTCCATGGTCTTGAGACACTCTGTGCTTGCAACAAGTCAGGGAAAGGCGTTTGTATTTGTGGTAGCCTCAACAGTTCGTCACCCATATGCTACTACAGTCTTCATGCCTTAGATGTCACTCTAGCCAAGTCTGATGCACTCCCTCTGAGCGGCGTCGCCTTCATGCTACTCCCTGGCATCGATGTGGCGCTCAGCCATCTGCACACGGTACGCCAATTCGCCGCGCCGCTGTATCATCATGACACTGTAAAGGAGAGCACAGCCGTCGTCTGTCATCTTGGCCTGGATAGTCTCTCCTGCAGCACCTGTTCTATCAGCAGCAATCTCGTTGGATTCATGCATTCGACCTATGACCGATTCCTGCCGAGGTAATCCTATACCCCGGGTTAGGCAGCTGCTTCTTGTGGTATTTGTGCCATTACTGAGGAGCGAAATGGTAATTAACGTTGAGGTGACTGACGGTCAACCTGCTACGCTGTCCCTGGCCCTCTTCCTTTTCGTGCCGTTATGCTTCCACTTTCCACCTCCATATACTGCTATTTCCGATACTTCGTTTCTACAACACAGTTTTGGTGATCGTTATATCTGCAGTAGGCTGTTTACTAGAGAACTAAAACTCAACTCGGGTACATTGGAGTTACGCTCTAAGAACTAAGGGTAGTTTCAGTGGGTCTGTTAACGGTAGTTGTTTGTATGGGGGAAGGAAAACGGTAGTACTTGGCGGTGGACCGGTGTCCCAAAGTTAGGTCCGCAACTCACATCCTATTTTATATTCTGGTAACTATAGCCGGGCCCTTAAGATCGCTTTCCTGAACTCACCTCGGCTCATGGAGATGCTCACATCACCTCACCCTCGGCTCAGGCTCTGCGACTAATCCGGACTTGGTCAGAAAATGTTGTGGGGGGTGACTATAGAGGTATCCAAGAGATAAGATCCGTCTGAATCAAGAACACAACTTCCATCTCAACTAGGCAGTGACGTACGAGGTGTCTTTTCTTTTTCGCTCGCTGTTATTCCATGCCCCAAATTCCGACTGAATCTCGTATTATTTAGAAAAAAAGACCTCCGGCTCATCCATCCGCCGCCTCCTCGCACAGCACAACTGAACGCAGTCAAGTACTGCATGACGGAAACTCATCCCCTATAAAGATGTCAGAATACTTCTTCTATCCTAAGGAAGAAGCAAGCAAAAAGCGGAACACGGCAACCTACCCAGCGGCAAACATCAGTAATGCGGCGGTAAACCGAGCTGGGCTCGGGGTGGGAGGTCGAAATTCGCAGTTATCCTCCTCGCATATGAGGATGTAGTGAGGCAGAAGTCTCAATAAGTAACCGGTAACGATAGCCAATACCATCGCTCCATGTCGTCAACCTATATCTTTGGAGTTCTTGGCATTGATTTCGCGGATGCTATTCGCCGTTACCTGAGACTTCAGTGCCTTGGGCGGCCAAGAGATACAATCCTGGATCCGGCGTACAAGGCGGCTTGCATGATTTCCAACGGCACCAGCGATATCTGCATGTCGGGGGGGCTCTGCAAGGCCAAAATCGGACGGAACAGTCTGTTGACAGTAGCTCGAATTCTTCTGCTCTGTGCATAGGAGAGCTCCCTTGGTGGAGCTTTGAAGAAAGGCCGAGTCAACTAGCACCGCATAGCAGACATTGCCGCCGCAGCTGCGCTTGTTACACTCCGCATTTCAGACTGGACGGGCACGGCAATTGTTAGCAGTATTCCAAAATTGAATTTTAGCCCAGAGTCAATTCAGAACTCGCTTCGCCAGCCTGAACCTTCTTTTCACCGGCGTGTCGGCATGACATGTATGCAAACCCTCGAAGAAAGTTCTCTCAACGTCGGGTGTGACGTTGAAAAACAAAGTTTTTCTTGACCGAATTGTTACAATTCAGAACTCGCCACATAAATGAATAAACAATGTTAGGAAGGCACGAAACATTTTCTCTTAAACTTTAACAAACCCTGCCCTAGAAATTTGCACCGACCAAAAGAAAATTCATTGCGAACTATAATAACCCTTTCACGCTTTCCCCATCCAACTTCCCCATCCATCCGCCTTCTCTTCACCAACCCATCTAATCTCATCCACGGTCAACCTTCCGCCATGGCTTCCTCCTCATTTGACCCCCCGAATATCATCGACCTTACCGGGAAGCCTGATCTCGTCGACTTTGCGCGCCGCAAGAGAGCCAGGTATCGCTCCACCGAGCACTCGTCGTCGGACTCTAGCGATGCCGGCACCTTCCTCATCTCCAACGTCAAGTTTCGCGTCGGTGCCCCGCCCCCGCAGCCCCTCCCCATCCAGAGCGGATGCAGTGTCGGCTGCACTTTGGTGCGGGAGGTTCTCGGCACCTTCCTACAAGACCAGGCTGAGAAAATCGCCAAAGCTGAAGGCGTTCAGCCTTTAAGCGTCGGGCTCGTTGCCCGCTTTGTGCCAGGATCGACACTAGACAACCGCTGTGCTACCATTCTGATTGTGGCCAAATGGAACGATACGTCGCCCCCGATCTGGGAAAAGATCGTCAAGAAAACCAAGATGTTTGTCGACTCGTCGACGCGGAATTCTCACCTCGAAGATCTGCAGATTAGTGTGGAGATGATAGCCGAGGAGCTCACACTAAACAAGTATATTTCGCCTGTTCCTACAAAGGAGCTCACAGACGCCTTACGCCTTGATTGGCCTTTGATCGCTGAGAAAGCCCTCGACATACTCGATGCCTACCCCGCCACCAAGTCAAGGGTTACCAGCATCGCGTTATTCAAACTGGGCTTCTCCCGAGATTTCGACAAGAACCCCCTCACTGTCTATATTTCGGTGGACTATGAATCCGAGGAAGGTAAATGGCCCGCTATCGTAGGCGAAATTCAGCAGCTTCTCAATCGGTATCCGCATAATCTCCAGCTTCATCTGGAGCACAACACCTCCGGCGAGTCCTATCCGGAGTTTCACTTGGTCAATAGGCCAATGACCGCTGAACAGAAGGCGTTCAAGATTGATCTTGGATTTGATCCCGATCGGAAGTACAACAAACTGGTGGGGCCTGGGGACGACATCGGACCGGAGTGTTACATCAGCCTCGGCGATTCTGCCTCTGCCGACCAGCTTCGAGTCCCTGGTCTTGGAACTCTGGGGTGCTGGATTGAAGTCAAAACCACCAGGCAACCCCAATGGACGAAGTACGCCTTGACAAACTACCATGTAGTCCGCCCGGCTTTTGATGGCTTCCAGATCCGCACGAACGATAAAAACGAGACGATTCCCATCACGCCTGTCAAAGACTCAGACCTCTGGGAGGTTGATCTTAAAGGGATGGGCCCAAACTTCAATTCGAAGAAGGCGGACATCGAGCACCCAGCACGCGCCAAGCATTGTTTTGCCGTCCAAGTCCTGACAGAGGAGATCGAGAGCGACCCGAACGATGTCGATACGCCCAAACTCAGAGAGCATTTGAACAATATCAAGTCCTTTTTCGACAACAATGAGCAGCACCTTGGAAGCATATACTGTGCCTCCGGGTACACTCGCAGAACGCCGAATGGTGGGCGTCTCGACTGGGCCTTGATCAAGCCTACGGGAAATGGTGTCGATCGAGTCGGAAAGAATGCCCTTCCCACCCGCGAAGACTGGCACAGGAAAGGGTATATTACAAGCAAGCCAAAGGCCAAGGGAAGTCTGAAGCAGCCACCGACTCATGGCCTTCGATCTATCAAGAACGCCGCCCCGATTTTCAAGGTCGGCACCTCCACCGGCCCGACTGCGGGCTTGTTCTCAGAACTTAAGTCCAAAGTGAGTTTTGTGGAGGATGCACATGTCCTACCATACATGATATCTAAGCATCGACCCTACCTTTCAGATGAGTTCCTATATCTTGGCTTCCCGGACCCGGCAGAGTTTTGGCTTGCTAAGAAGGGCGATTCGGGATCTGTGGTGTTCGATGGCGATGGAGCAGCAGTGGGGCTATTGTTTAGAGGACACATGGCTCAGCAGGCGATGGGCTCATATGCTTACATCACACCGATTGAGGACGTTTTTGAGGATATTAAGGCATTTTCGAAGAAGCAAATCACGGACATTCGTATTGCAGAGGATTGATTCTTAGGCGGACGAATTTAGGTTCTTGTCCAAGCTGTAATATCAACAGAGCTAAACCTAAACCTAGGTACCTAGTTATTGACATCATCGAGACCCCAATGTTTGCCCCTTGTCTTGTAAGGCCTTCTCAAGCCTATCAGGGCCGCCACCGGCGTCCTCCCCTCGGCCTTTCCAATCCTCCATTCTGACATCAGGGTCCGAGACCGCGGTCGAGCTCTGACCGACTGACTGGTCGGCTAAATACGCGTCTGTAGGCTTGGATACATGCAGAGTCTTCTGCCGGAACGAGCTCGTGCCTATCGTCCTTGGGTGGTCCACGTCGTCGTCGTGCTGCTGGTAGCCTCCGTTGGGCTGCAGGAAACGAGGAAAGAAGTTGGCAATCAACGGCTTCGCCGTCATCAGGCAGGCACAAACGATGGCGATATTGACCTCGACGGCGCTCCAGTGCGCCATGGTGACAAAGTCCCACGTGGGATCTTTGGAGAGGTAGAGCTGCTTCAGCCAGACTACGCGGAGGACAGCCACCAGGCAGGTGCTATCAGAGCCGGTCGCAGAGGCTGTCAGTGGATGCGAAGATGTATTATCCACAGAGGAGACGGCGCATCATGGAGGATATTGGGCAGGGAGGGGAGCTTACAAAAAGCCGAGGCCGAACAGGACCAGGAGTGTGATTTTCATCCTGATCTGCATCTTGACGTAGAAGAAGATGGGCAGGGGCAGGAAGAATATCAAGAAATCGGTCGCGATGTGCATCCCGACAATGGCCCACAGGAAGCTCTCGGGCAGACAAGTCCCCTCCACGGATGGATCCCATAGCTTCTCAAGCGGAACGCAACTCATCATCTCGGCGGCAAAGCTGAAAACGTTGTTGATGACTACAACGGCAAGCAGTCCGTAGGTGATGTGGCGGGCGAAGCGGTACGTCAAGATGCGCAGGTACAGGACCAGAATGGATACTTTCGTCATGGCGAAACTGAGCTGGTAGCACACCGTGAGGGCCAGGCTTGTCTGGGGCGGTCAAGTCAGTTTAGCAGGTACCCAGGTAGGCGTGAGAGGCCAAAATCGGGCGCGTATCACCTTGGTGAGGTTGACAAAATCCTCGGGCGAGAGCACCCAGACATGATTGCCCAATCCAAAGTGGCTTTCTAGGTAGGTGGTAAAGTCTCGGTGTGAGCGCTCGGCGCGGGACGACATGGAAAGTGAAGACGGCCGGCTTACCAACGATCTCGCCGATGCTGTGTCCCAGAGACAAGACCTTCGCAACAGACAACAACAACAACATCAGCTGGGGGCTGCTGGCCCGAGGCACACATGAAGCGGAACAGGGGCACTAACCAGGGCAGCGGCGAGGAGCCAATCCTCGGCGCCCAGAGTCTGAACGATCTTCGACCTCGTGTAGAAGCGCAGAGCGACCATGGGGGCGGCGATGGCCCAGGTGACGACGGCTGACGCCACAACGGCAGAATTGATCTTGGGTCCTGCCGGGGCCGGCAGCGGACCGGCGGCGGGGGCCGACATGTCGGTGTTGGCCCCGAGAGCACGGTCAAATCGCGATGGAGGGCTCGGTTTCGACTGCCGCAGTTCCGCGCTGCGAGCGACCAAGGAGCATAACTTAGGTAGGCAGGCCTGAACGTGGCATCGAGCGAGAGATGCGGGGATTCAATTCAGATATGAAGAACAGAGCTAAAACCTTGATTTGACGTCTTTGTCCAGCCGTGTCTCCTCCTCCGACATGGCACCACCGCTTAGCGTGGGCGGGCGAGATTTCTAGCGCGCCAGACCGCTGGAACCGGGGAACCGGGGAACGGGGTTTGTGCTCCGTTGGGAAAGCATGTTGTTGTACAATGGGGGCCAAAAAGTCTCGGCCCCCCCGCTAGCACCACCCCACCTACTTTGAACACGCGTAACTCCACGAAAACACAACCAAACAACTTCAAATTAAAAACATGCATAGATCTATCAAT
>Ga0247780_1000178_pt1 | contig 63077 bp, 43 predicted proteins | sample UWRJL079202R5_FD_179927 | JGI IMG/M metagenome (GOLD analysis project Ga0247780, IMG submission 179927) | Plant litter microbial communities from Arlington Agricultural Research Station in Wisconsin, United States - UWRJ-L079-202R-5 | ecosystem: Environmental > Terrestrial > Plant litter >...
CTCTCCCAACCCTCTCCGGAGCCGAAACCGCCCTTCTCAGTCCCCCCTACCGCATAGCCGCCAAGATCCCGTCCCCACCAACCCTGTCGCAGCAAGCCCTCCTCGCCGCCCTCCAACAACCACCCCACCCCGATACCGCCTCCCTCCCCTCCCTCACCCTCCCGTACAACCCCGGCCCTATGCTCCCCGGAAAACACCAACGCACCGCCCTCACCCTTACCCTCTCCCAAACATTCCGCCTCCTCACCGCCCTAAAATCCCACCCTGGCCCACCAACCGTGACCCACGCCTTCCACGCAGCCATCGCCCTCCTCCTCCGCAACATCTCCACCACCCTTTCCAACCCCCCAACCTCCACCTCTCCCCTTGTCCGCCTCCCGGCATATATCCTCCGCAACGAACGCCCTTACCTCCCCTCACCATACAACACACCCTCCCACGCCGTGGCAGCCTACCACTCACTCGCGCGCGGAAAACAGGAAATAACCCTCTCCTCCACCCCCTCCCCTGACTCTCACCAGGAATTCGAACAAGTAATGGAGCAAATAAGAAACTATTACCTCTCCGCCTTTTCTCATTCTTTGGAAGATCACCCCACCCTGGCAGCGTATGTCTTCTCGACATTCACACCGGATGTTCCGCTGGATGAGGGGGTTATGGTGCCGGTTCCGCCTCCGAATGAGAAACCGGGGGTGTCGTTAAGTAGTATGGGGGTGGTGGATCGAATCATTGAGCCGGTGAGGGGGGTAGTGGAGGCGGGAGATCCGTGGGTGGTTGGTGAGGAGTTGGGGAGTGGGTTGGGATGCTTTTTGGGCACGTGGAGGGGGAGATTAACGTTGAGCGCGGCGTGGAATGAAAGCTGGCATGGGAAGGAGGAGGTGGAGGGTTTTCTGGAGAGGTGTGTCGGGGTTGTGATGGGGTGGGTTGATGACCTTTAGATGGGGGCAGGCGGGTTAGGATTTGCCGTGGGCGACGTCTTCGACCGTTAGAAGGATGGTGAACTTTGTTGCCACCGACGAGCAGCTCCGCTCTGGCTCTCTTTGAAGTGTGAGGGTGATTTGTTTGGTTCTCAGCCCGCTAATCAGAGGAGCGAGCTCGATGGACATTGATGCTGATGAGGGTAGATTGAGGAATATACCACGTATGAGACGGATTGGTCATAATGTCGCGTAGCGGCTGATAGTCTACCGGGCTGCGGCTGTCCTCTCCAGCAGTTTCAGCTTCTCAGCCATGCTTGGCTGCATCATATGATGGTTTCCTGGTTGGGCGTGCCTCGGTCTTGGATTGGAACGGAGAAGCAGGTTCCACTCGGTCAATTGGCAGTCAGTTGACAGTCGTCGGGCGGTTCGAGCAGACTTTCTCAAATGGTGCCTTGTGGTGGAACCTTCTTGTTGATTTTGGGACTAGGCTCCAAATAACGGGGAAGGCGCCAGTGATGATGCGGGCTGTGTCTGGATGCAAGATAAATACGAGCGGAGGGGGCGGTCAAGATGGTCCCCCCTCCCAAGTCCTAGTCTGCAACCTGTATCGACCCCACCGCGTCCATTTCGACCTTCAGCTATGCTGCGAAAAAGCGCCACCCATTATGTCAGGCAGCGACACATCCGAGGCTCCATGCGACCCTTTAGCGTCACACCAGAGACCCAACACACGGTCGCCGTTGCGCTCGACTTGTAAGTGCTTCTCCCCCTCAGCTTCACCCACCCAGACGCCCTGACAGACACCCAGTGGCTCGAGCACGGATAGTTAGTAAATTACTTACTCTATGTTGGTACAACCTGCCCCTTGCAGCCTTATGGCACGTCGGCCCTATATCGTCGGTTAGCAGATTGCTTCAGAGTAGCAGTCAGCGGCTTATGTGGGTTGCGACGATCAGCTAACTTGGAGACCCATACAAGGCAGCGTAGTACTACGGAGCGGTTTTGCCTTAGTCTACCCATGTCCACACCCTGTACTGCTTTACGTGTTCCGGCTGTTTGTGGCATTGGTGGGTTTTCTCGGTTTGAAACCCGGACCTACAAGCAGTGCCGTTCCCCAATTGAATTCTTTATAGACGAACGGCGGGGCTTCCCCGCGTGCGTAGCCAAAGGAGAGACGAGACTGGTGCGCATGCTGGACACCGATATTAAAGGATGGTAGCTGCAATGGAGCAAAATGAAAGAGGTAGAGAGACCAAGGCATGGTATATGCCATCAAATCAGTTGTACTATGCGCTGCAGTACTTTTAAAACATAGTCGCCGCGCCGGCTAGGAGGCAAAACACTGACGTCTCTTATTCTTACGCCTTCATCAATTCTCATTCTTCTGCTCACCCGTTCTAGACTCGCAAGCATGCTCCTTGATAAATTCATTCTCCTGGGGCTTGTGAGCCTGGCGAACGTCGCCGACGCCGCGCTAAGCTCAGGATGTAGCTCGGCCCCAACTATCACGTCGGGCGTCAAGACCATTACGGTCGGTACCTCCTCGCGTCAGTTCACTATCCGGGTGCCATCGAACTACCAGAACAACAAGGGATACAAACTCATCTACGGCCTGCACTGGGTGGGCGGGAGAATGGAGCAAGTCTCGAATGGCGGCGACACCGGATCTAAGGGATGGAAATACTATGGGCTACAGATATTGGCCAACGAGACGGCCATATTCGTAGCGCCTCAGGGGGTTGGCAACGGCTGGGCCAACGGAGGCGGCTCAGACATCCAGTTCATCGACGCCATGAATAAGTATATCGATGCCGGCCTGTGCGTCGACCGGAGCCAACGGTTTTCTATAGGCTTCTCATACGGCGGTTCTATGACGTACGCCATTGCTTGCGCGCGCGCCAAGGACTTCCGCGCAGTCGCCGTCATCGCTGGCGGGCTGCTATCGGGCTGCGATGGCGGTAATGACCCCGTTGCCTACTTTGGCATCCACGGCGTCAGGGACGGTACGTTGAACATTGCCGGCGGCCGTACTCTGCGGGATCGTTTCGTCAAGAACAACGGCTGCGCCTCCCTTGCTGGAGCTAAGGAGCCCGCGTCGGGCAGCAGAACGCACATCACTACGGCGGCTATTGGCTGCAAGAGAGGTTATCCGGTCCAATGGGCAGCGCACGACGGTGGCCACATCCAGGCGGCGGCCGACAAACCCGCCCCCGAAGAGAATGGCGAAGCTTCATGGGTAGGACCCGAGGTTTGGGCGTTTTTCAATAAGCCAGAGCTCTCAACCCCGAACTCAGTGTGAAAAAGGGTGATCTTCTGTCGCGGAAACAGTCGTCGTGGGTTCTCGGGGGGGTTGTGTTCTTGAGCTTTGCCTGTGTGGACCAGATACTATGTAGTAACAGATTGAAATTATACCGAGATAACGGATAGGATGAATATAATGAAGTCTTATATACAGTACAAAGAACGGACAGACGGTCTAGCTGCATGCTAATAAGGCTATTGTTAGGCTATTTTTTAGGATATTTCAGGCCTTGCCAAATAGGTGAGTCAAGGCCTTTCAAATGTCTTGTTTAATACAGCGAAGGGTTGGCATTTTTCCAGGTCAGTTTTTGAAGGGCCTGGTAAAAGAACCGACTGCATTGGAGAGGAACTCTAGTGTATTGGGAAAAGCCTTATGAACGCTTTGTTCGAGCTCCAATAGACCCATGTTGCAGTGCAAAGGATATTCTTATGAAGCAAAACAATCAGTGGAAAACCCCGTTACATCAGCCAGCTTCAAGCCTCGGGCTCAGGCTCCAGCGCATGGTTAAGACCCTCAAAGTTCTCGTATGCGGCATCGTACACAATCCCAATGAGCTCATCCGCAGCATGCTCAACATGCTTCTTGCCCGAAAAGATAAGCCAAGCAAACTCGTACTCCGTGTCAGGCATCCGGACGTACGCACTTTCGAATGTCCGTTCGACCAAACGGCGTGGGTCGCCTTCGCATTCCTGCTTGTAGGCCCTGAGGAATTCGAGACCCCATTTCTCTCCGTCTATAACGGCAAAGTAGGCGCCCTTGTTGACGTTGATGTAGGGCTTCGTCTCGGAGGGGAGGGCGGCGGGGCCGATAACTCCCTCGGCATAGGATTGGAACTTGGTCTCGAAGTCTCGGTCCTCGGGGTTGTGCCAGTGGTAGGACCAGTCATAGCGTCCAATATAGCGAACATCCTGGGGGGGAAGGTTAGCACACCCTTCATTACCTAGGTGCTTGTAGATTGTCAGCTCACCTTATCGATGTGCCCGTTCCCGTTGCTGATCGCTCTCCCCTCCGGCATGAGACCTTCCAATCGGTGGAGAACATCCGTGGGATCGACATCCTCATGCGTGAAAATCCATCCAACATGGTCCGTCGCCGGACGGTCGTCATCCTGTTGTCTCCAGCTGCTGAAATATCGACGTGCCTTCCAGCGACCTTTACGCGCCGCTGAACGATAGGTGTACACATGCTGCATGATGGTTCCACCGGGGAGCTCCTTCGAGTGCACGCTTGCGTTACCGGTGAATCGTTGCTGGAGCGAGCCGTAATACATCGGCAGTATCTGGCCCCAGAGGAGAACCCCGGACTGGACGTTGAAACCCGCATGGCCTACAAGCAATACCCTTGATGCATCGCGGAAGGGGCGCGTCTGGACTGGACCAGTGACAGGTTCGGAAAGGCTAGCCTGTGCAGGTGACTCTTCAGCTTGTCGTCGCACTGGGTTGGCTGCCTGGTATGCAGCCCTGTATGCAGCTCTCTCGGCCATCTCGGGGTAACGCTTGGCAAAAACCTCCTGGAGCTTGTTGGCAAGGCCTATCCGCCGACTCGAGGCCTTCCACTCCTCCAGAATCTCATGCTTTGTCCGCCAGACCCAATGGGCTGCCTCCTCAATGGCTCCGTCTTGAAGCTCCACCGACGTGTCGACTCCCGAGGTGCTGCTGTGAGGCAGCCAAGAAACCCACCACTTCACCAGAGTGGAAATGACCTCCGTTGCGTCCTCTTTCGTCTGTGCGAGCTCCTCAATCATGGCGTCTTGCTTCTCTTCTTGCTGCTGCAGGTACCGCAGCGCGTACTTGGCATGCCGCCACTTGGTAATCGCCTGTCTTAACTCGAAATTCGCCAAATATCCGGAGTGGAATGCATGGTTATAACTGTCCAACCGGTTCCATTGATCCCTGCTTAATGAAAAGGCATCTCCGAGATCGTCTTTCAGGAAAGCCGTCCCGACGATTCTCCTCAAGGCAGCCGCCTTGGTCTCGAGCACGAGATGGACTTCGTCCGGACCTGCATCACCGGCCTTGACAGCAGGCTGACCGTTCTCGTCAAGCGGCCAGGGCACCAGAGGACTCACTTCGGCGAGCGTCATTGTCGGCGGGATTGGCTTGTCCTCCCACGGGGAGACTGGCTCGTCCAAGTCCCTTTCCAGCGGGTAGGTGATGAAGACGGCTTGCAGGTGGCGCGGAATGCCGAAATCACGCTCGACGATGCTAGAGAGGTCCTCAATTGTGGTAGAACCGGGCAACGCATCGATGATATGGCGGCCGAGACTCTTCCGCTCGTTAAGCCGTGGGGCTCGCGGAATGGACGCCGGTGAGCCTGAGCCAGGAGCTGGGTTTGCAAGCTCTGGTGGTGGTCGTTCAGGAAATTGAACCAATTTGGGGGGTTGCCAGGCGCTGTCTGGGAACTTGGCAAACAGATCGGGCAGGAACACGGACGCCAGGAAGGGGTCGTGGTTGACGAAAACATGGACGCTGAAGGGTGGAGACATGCTGTCTTCGGACGCAGATGTTGCCGGGTTAGAGGAAAAGAGGAGGGAGAAGAATAACAGTTTCGGTGGAAAGAACAGATTTTTGTGGAGTTGGCAGCGCTCCGCATTTGTCAGGCAGCCACGGGGGCATGCACGAGCCAGGCAGGAGGTGCCAAGAACCGGTGACTCTGACCAAAGTGCCCGAAAGGGCGACCTCCAAGAACTTGTTCAGGCAACCTCCGCACTATTGAACGCCTCCCGTCCCTCCGTGGTCGACAATATACGATTGAGAGCGGTGAAGACCACTCGTAAAACTGATCGATTGAATCACGAACAACTTCCTCAATGATGCGACGGGCACGTTCTCAACAAACAAGCACAAAATCAGGGACCAGATTTTGGGAGAATTAACCTCTCAACCAGCTCACCGTCATGACCGAGGCCTTAGACTACACGCCCGTCAAGTTTTGCGCCTCCCCTACGATTGCTGCTATCAAACTCCCCGTGAATCTCAAGTATCCTGGACACTACGAGCCCAGACGGCGAAGTTGCCAGAACCATTGCCGAGATCCTCGGCATGAAACACGGCCGCTGAGAATCACCATAGCTTCCTACCTATACCAATCAACACCAACGAGGACGTTGACACCTGAGATACATTTTCCCCTGCAAAGTCTAGTTCACTCGCCAGATCGCCCGCCGTATCCGCGGTTTGTCAATCGATTCGACTGCCGCGAAATGCTGCTAGTAGTCGACGGCTTATGCATCAACCCTACAAAGATGGCAGCGCGCTTGGTGGCGAGAACCGCTTGTGGCATGGGGAACACGCAGTATACGAAACTCTGCGGAATTATGCTTTGAGATGCTGGGCTAGAGTTAGACAGGTTGGAGTTATGCTGGGCACCTCGCAGTCATCTAGCAGCGGAGACTGGCTCGCCCTCACATCTCTTGTTCTCTCCAATACCGAACGAGCAACATACTGCCAGGGCCTGTCGGTGTTCCCTCCTATACACTCAACGTGCGTTTTTGATTGCATTACTAACTTTCCAGATACATTAGACCAAGCCAACAACGGTCCAGTCCTCCTTCTCCTCCTCCTCCAATTCTCCACCTCAATCCGCCTTAGAAAGCCACCACCGGTACAGCGGCACCGTCTCCGCCTGCCCCGGCTTGAGGAACACATATCCCAAGATGCCCTCCTGATGATACCCCACCGACTGCGCGTTCTCCCCCTTGGCATGCATTGTGTAAAAGTGATCGGCCGTCTCGTTGTTATACCAGCGATAGAACGGCATCGTGCCGGACTGCTGGTCCGGGTAGACCCAAAACACAATGCCTTCGTTCTTGTAGCCCGAAGAGGCGGCAATCTCGCCCGAAGCGTCGGTCGTGTAGAAGTGGTCGCCTCCTGCGGCGCGGTACCAGCGGTGCACGGCGACCGTCAGGGGCTGCTGCTTGGTGTAGACCCAGGCGGCGATGCCTTCGGACTGGTAGCCCATTTTGGGGGCGAGCTCCCCTGTGGGGGAGGTGGTGTAGAAGTGATCGTGTTGCGGCATTGTGATGTGTGATGTGAGATTATTGAAGGAAATAAATTGTTTTTGGTTTGGTTCCGAGGCTCTAAAATTAGGTTTTCGTTGAACTTGGTGATGGCGATGGTGACCCCAAGGCGGAGGGAGAGTGTGTTCTTATATCCTTGTTTAGAACTGCCAGGTCTGTATCATGGTGGGATCATGAGGACCCATACCATCCCGGTTATCATGATGTTTTTTTTTTCTCTAGCGGGCTCACTCTCGGGAGCTTGGAACTCCATGATCTTGCAAATATTCCACTAAATCTGTTGCTCTCGGCTCTTTCGTCCCACTTCTACATTCTGCCTCACGCGTTCGAGAAAAGTGACTGATCCTGAACTGACACTCTTGGTGATCGGAGTCAAATTTGTCGCCCACCTGCCCCTACACGCCGATTCGTCGTGCGTCCAGCGTGTAGTGGCTCAACTTTCTGAAGGCTATGGATATTTTTCCTGTCCTTGAACAGGGGTTGGAAGAGATCGGGGATCAGGCCACTGGTAGACACGGTCGACCCGTTCTATTCGCCAGTAATTCTCACAATGCATGCAGACACACGCATTTCCGAAGCATCAACCCCTCAGACGTCTTCTACAGGGTCGCCACTAGCAAGCCACACTCCGGACTTCGGAATTGTGATTGGTCCTGCATATGGTCTATCTGCAAAATCATCACGGACTTGTCGTCCCACTAATCCGGCACTTCGTGTTGATCATGCAAAAGTCTGTCCTCCGAAGTCATCACGCTGTGATCAGGAATTGGGGCGGCATCATAGCGAGTCAAGGCTGTCAGCAGTGGAAAGAAGAGTACAAGGGGGTTCTGCGAATTTATTCCCCGCACCCCCAAGTATCACGCAAACTCCAAGGTTAAATCACGAACCCCATCGACCAGTGACGTCCGAATGGATGACCATTCGTCAGATATCGCCCTCTTGAGTGGTGTCATGATCAAGCCCCAGGATGGGTCATAATCAGTTTTGAATCGACCAATCGTGGCCATCTACGCGCAGCCCGAGTCGAGGAAACTGAGACAGCTTAAGGTGTCTGCTATGCCTTGTCAAAGTCCTGGCCTGCAATGAGCCGGTAGAGGCCCCTTCTTGGCTGTGAAGCCCATTCCGCGATTTGAGGACGGAGGAATGTGAATGAGAGAATGGGCTGCATCCGCCGCTCGACGGTCTCCGATAATAAGATCGTTCCTATCAATATTTCTCTTCGCTGGAGGCTTCCATGGGCGCGCACTTTCTATTTGGTCACCTATGTCAGGGCGTCAATTTGCGCCACAAAGGATAGGTATGTCAGCATCCAACGTGAAGATTCAAAAAGCGTCCAGACTTGAGCCGTAGCATGCGTGCCAAGGCGTGTCCTGTGCGTGCACAATGCGTTCTGCAGCACGCTACAAGACAGTCAGTAAATGGAGTCAGATCGTGTCAGAAAGAAGAGTCTGGAAACCACCAGAACAATAGATTTGTAACCATTGCTACAGACGCGCAATTGTAGCCGCGCGGCTTTGCCACAAGGCTTGCCACCATTCACAGCTATAAAGAAGGTCCTCTGGCTGAGCCAGAGAGCCGAACAAGCAATACAATCACGCGGTTGCAACCCCTACAATTCCACACAATCCAGAGTGCAGTGCTTCCAACAGATCGTGATCGAATCATACTAATACCCAGAGTGGATCTGTGAGAATAAAATAAAGTAAAATAATAAAATAAAGCCTTCCTTCGTCTGTTTGAAACTCTCTAATTTTAATACTATCAGCCACACGTGGAAAATCTAGCTAGATTAGCCATTTCTATTAGAATTATTATAAGTACAAACGTTATTATATAGAGTTAAAGTAGATTTAAAATAGTCCAGAAAACCAAGCCTTTAAAATTTAGCTAATACTATAGTATAGAAGAAATAAGAGGTAAATAATAAGCCAAATTCTACTTTAAGGGTAAAAGGAAGGAATATAGTAGCTTAGTAGTTAATTTCCATTATATTAATCCTTTTTTCAATCTTTATAACCTTATAATCTTTAATAAGATACCATACAGGGCACTACGAAAGATTTGATATGAAGCTATTTACAGGACTTAATATAAAACTTAGTTACAGTTGTTAGAATGTATCACTCTTACAGATCTTACAGGTCTGTTAGGCTCTGGAATATAGTAGCTAGTACGCTATAGTTCGTCACTGGGAATACTGAACAGTCTTGTAGTATAGGGCTGTAAACAACTGTTATAGTGAGCTAGTCAGGCTTCACAAGGCTTATTGCAGTTGTAGGTGCAGTTGTATTATTTGTACCACTTGTATATCTTCCGGGCTGCAGTCAGAGCCCCACACGTCAGTTGGAGCTTATAGGTTAGCCTGTTAACCTTTCCTCAGCAGAAGAACTCTGCAGCGCTTTTCTTTTGTAACATTATTACATTAGGTATAATATAAAGTAAATTAAACTTAATGTGAGGTAGAACAGTAATGGCTAGTAAGCGCGATAGGATATAAGAAGAAGTACGGATATAAAGGATATGCGAGAGAGAGATAACTTATGTAATAGTTAGTAAGGAGGATCAAACTACCTCTTTATCTAACTGACGCTTAACAAAGAGCAGTCGTATAGTGAGTAGTAAAGGATGGATTAAGCTGCCTTTTAACGTCTGGGAAAAGATTAATTACGCAGTAGGTAAGCATAATTACTATAACGTAGAACTTTAAAATGGAGAGTATGCGCCCAATCACACGCCGCGCGTGGTCGTGGGTAAGCGGCGAGACTTACTGGGTTTAAGCTAAAGTCTTGGCATGTCGAACGGAGGCGAGTTGGCCACGGCACTGCGGTCGTTTGGTAGCCGCACTTGGCGAGGTTCTCGTCCACGGCACACCTGTCCATCAACTGCAACAGATTCGCGTCACATAGACAGGGGTAGGCGCCGAGGGTATGTGTCGCATCAACGGTAGTGCTCAAGCACGACGAAGCACTGATCTGGGTCTGAGTACAGAACACGGCACGATCGGGGCCACCTCGGTAATCACACGACGCCACATCCCGAGGCTCGAGAGAATTGCTGGCGACCGAAAAAACGAGTGTGGGACCCCCGAATCGCACAATAACCGAGTTTCCCAACTCGACTGTTCTTTCCATCAATTTGTATCTTTTAGCAAATCAACGAGATGTCCTCCCCGCCAGGCGCAATGAGCGATTGTGGCATCAAACGACAGAGTCATCGCCTCGGTATTGATCGGAAGCGAATCTGAGACGTCCTTGCAGCCCATTTCTTTGTCTTCACAGGCCTAGCTGTTTTGGGAATTCTCACCGTCTCCCGCAATGGCTTTGCAATGAGCCCCACCGCAAAGAACAGTGTATTGGATCCTTTTGGGATGGAATGGGTCATTCTTTGGCAGTCTGGTTCTCCATTTATCATCTCCTTGTTCGCCTTCTGCCGAAATTGGGTGGTTGACGAGGCGGTATATCACATAACGCGCGTGGATATTGAAAACAACAGCAATTCTGCTCCATCAAATCGACTAGAGAGGAGCTCTGCAAACGAGGAGAAGGCTTCGCTGTTGGGCACAACATTCGACAAGCGCAGCTTCAGTAAGACCATCCCAGGACCAGACGACTTTTGTACGGTGGAGACCTGCTAGTACCAAGCTAACCTCAGGCGCAAGACTACCTTGAAAAAGCGACGATCACGAGGGGTTGGCATGCATACAAAAACCACGACTTCAACTTGATGACAGGACTCCTCTTCGGCCTCCTCGTCACATACATCCTTCAGCCCCTGATGGCATCCCTGATCAAGGAGCAGGAATCGACATTCATCAGAAACGTCCCAACAAACCGACCCATGGACTTCAGCAGCAATAGCCTTGCAAATCTGGAGCCGTACGAGTGGGACCTGATCCTCGACTCCACTGTGGCCGAAGATCTGTACACAGGCGAGCCAAGCCCCTGAACAAACCGAACCCACGCCTTCCGACCGCTGTATCCCCAAACCAGCTTCTCCGACCGTGGAACCCTGACCGCCGCATCAACCGCCTACGCGGCCTATCTCTCGTGCGAACAAGTGCCGCAAGTCGCCCTTGAGCTTGACGATCTTGGCGTGAGTGATGGCTTCGTCCACGCCAGTCTCACCGCGATGGACCGCAACTGCGCCATCGCATTCGCCTTGACCTTCAGCCCAACCAACCGCCCCAACGTTCATCTCCTTCGACACCAGATCCCCTGTATTCCCAACCAAAACCGTCATCCAGGAGGCATTTGAAGCCAGCCTCCTCGGTCTCCACGAAGTGCAGTACGGCACGAACCGAGACCAAGTCGCCAACACTGAGTTTGCCGACTTTGCCATGGCGATTGCGAGGACACTGCTTCCTCTCACCCCTTTGCCCCCCGCCTCCTCGTCTGTCGATGCATCCTCACCTGTTCCTGCCTCTTCTTCTTCTTCTTCATCAACATCATCATTATCATCATCATCGACAGAGATGACGATGGCCATTATAAATGGACCAGAGCTACTGCTAAGAGCGGTACCGTCTCCTAATAATCACACAGAACCTATATCTCAAACCCCATTCCTTAATTACTCAACTTGTGTCAGCTCAGAGCACGCAAATGATTGCCTTTGGCCCTGATTCTTCATTTCGGTTGGAAAACAATTGCATTGCTTATCTGCCCTGGAATCGTTGGTTCCTGTAACGGGCAAGGTAGTGTGTTGCAACTAGCTAGGCCTGCTCTATGAGTACGCAGAACATGAGGAAAGAGAAGCGGGGAAGGAAACGTTGTGGGAGGGCATTCTCTATATGAGCGGGTCTGTGCTGGTCCGATCGAAGGGAGACAGAAGATTCCAGAGCAGTCATGGATCCCGTTGTGGTTTAGTGTTGGGGTCCGTGTGCGTGTGTTGACATTTCTAGGAATGGCTTCATCCAGAGGTCGCCGGTGGGGCTCCGCCCCACCTCCGTAGTCCTGAATGCCATGGCCCAGGATCGCTGAGACTGCACCAGGGCTCAGCCCGTTACATATTAAATGGTTTGACGATGAAAGCATAGAATATGTTTCATCTGTCTTTAGTCTTGGTACTGTCTTTAAGATACCTTTGACTGTCATTCCTTAAAAAAGGGGATTCTGTTAAAAATTCCTAAGGTCCTAAAGGCTTTGTGTTACGGGACGGTTTAAGAACGAAAAATTTCGGGAACTTAGGGCTTTGGCCCACTAAATAGACAGTTTCAAAGATTATAGATATTGGTGGGATTTCGACATACTAAACAAGGTCGGTGGATTAATATTATGTAGATGGCTCGTGTATAGGATGTGGAATATTTACAACGTTGTGCCCTGTCGGAGCCCGTCTTAGCGCTCGGTACGGTAGGTGATCGGGATGGCCACGGCGTTCCTAGGAAGCTTCTGCCGAGAAACGCAGGTCCGTTTGAAGTCCGACACAATTTCCTGCTGAAGCGTAGCTAGCTCCGACACCTCTAGCAATAGTCAGATGATGGTGCTCGAGACTCCACACGCTAGTACCGAGAACGCCTTCTACCTACGCCACGGCAGCACCGGGAGAAGGAATGCTTCCATCTTCGGGATTGTGCGACAGAGTCAGCACCCACGAGTGTACAATATGAGATCAAGATATAAAACGTTGGGGACGTGTCAGTAAATCTTACGAATAAGTAGGCGGTGACGAATTCACCAGGTCGCTTAATCCGAGCCCAGATTTCGGCCTCGGTAATACATCAAGTAGGCGGTGAGAATAACAAATCTTCCAGGCGCTTCACTTGGGCCCAGATCTCAGCCCATCAACTAGTAGGCAGGCGGTGAAAGGAGACAAATTTCGGGCCATCAAACTGCAGCTCGAAGTGGCTTCAAAACAACTGAATAATTACACTCCAACACCGTTGTATTGCGTCCGTTGCGTCTAATAGTGCGGAGGTAGGTTGTTTTCTAGTGTAAGCTTCGCCGTAGAACGTGTCTGGACTTGCATAAAAGGCATTTGGTTTGCAGAAGGTGATGTGGGTTTCCTTATCACAGGGCGAGCCTGGCTCACGGGCCACCGTATCATCAGAACGGTTTGATACTTTGTTAGCTCGTGCACTTTTAGAGTCTTTAGGCTGATTGAACCATTGTTACACACAATTGGAAGGATAGGGTTTTTGCTGGCGAAATTTTGGGTACCCATGGGTGTGTAGTTCCTGGCCCACGCAATTTATCAACGCCCGGCGGCTAAGTCGAAAGGGCAACTATACTAACATGTATAATTCTCAAGCTGCGACTTGATATCCTGATCACTTTTTCCGAACCGACAAGCGCCCTACAGATGTCTATCTAGCACCCTGCCGGCTCTTGTGCCACCAGCCAAAGCTGCCCGCTCAACGCTCGTTGCAGCTCCACGCGGTAATGTGGCTGTTCCAGCTGCCATCTTCATCGGCGAGGTTGACATTCCTGTGGTTCTCTCGCTTTCCGCTTCGCCGGTCCAAATGATGCGCCCTGCCAGAGGGGTTCATGGTGCCCGGTCACCGCCATGACGACCTGGTGCTTTTAGGGGCACCCTAGGAATGATCCTCTCCCTCCATCTGGTCTCCGGATCCGGATCGCCATTGTTGATCATCGCTTTCCAGCAGTGTACACCCCATAATGCCTTGGTCCTAACATCTCCCGGGTGCCTCATCATCACTAGCACCAGGATCCGATCTCCTGGCATCAGAGACTTCAGTCTTGCCTTCTCCAGGTGTCGTCGCACAGTCCTCAGTGCTCGTTGCGGTGCCGGTATTAAAGGGGTCGGGTTCTCCCCCATGGTTCACCTGTGGCTCACACCTCTCGTTGGCTTTCGCTCCAGAAGAGTCGTGATTTTCAAGGTGATAGAAGGTCGGACCGTACCGGCTAGAGATGAGGCCCATCTTAACAAGCGCTCTTTCGATCAAATGCTTGATACATGGGACGCAGGCGGCGATGATGCTGTGAACGACACTCGTAAGCTTTCTCATCGAAACAGAGGATTCCGGAAATGGGAACGCCTACCCAAGCTGGATCTCCAGTATCCCCCAAAACGTGACATCCACCCCGTCGCGAAGCGGATCCCCTGTGAGCCTCTTCAACGACACGGACACGATCTTGCAAATGCTCGCAGCGCTCGCGACCAGACCCAAACCCATGATGACCACGAGAATCGCCCTCTCACGCACAGACCTGCGAATACGCCGAATGAACGTCATGGGTAGGAGACTCAGGACGAAGTCGGTGGCCACGGTCAAAGCGGCAACTCCCAGAATCCCTTTACTCATAAGCGAGCGGGGGAGACACACAGCATTCGGTGTTTTTGGGTTCCACACCGCTGACAGCGGCTTGCAAGAGGCAAAGAGGAAGCTGCTTGTGGTGATGGCAATTGCAACGGGGATGACCATCATTGCCAAGAGGAAGACGCGCCATAGTGTGCTATCTCGACGGAGCTGGAAGAGTGAATAGGCGATGCTGAGCTTTGCGAAGCCGATTGCCCATCCTGAGCAATGGTTGGAGAAGTGAAGACATAAACGCGCGGTTGGGATCTGGGCCTCAGGGACATAGAGGGATGCTCGACCGAGCCCGTTGTAGACAGCGATGAGGGTTAGGATCCACTGGGCGAGATCGAAGACCTGGCGAGACTCAGTAAGAGAGCTGGAGGCTACAAGCAGAAGGGTAGTGCCTCACTGCAGCGGCGATGATGGTCCAGTCATCCCATCCCAGCCGTAATACCGGCCGACAACGGCTCCATATGCGGGTGATAAGGATGGGAATGGAGATACTATGTAGAACGCAAGACAGGATGACAATCTCGGGGCCTCGGTCCATGAAGGGCGGTGGCGGCGCTTTGGGGTCCATGGCGTCGGGAGAATGGCGAAGGTTTCTCCCCTATGCCATCCCTCATAACGTGCAGATAGGGTCCGGGCCGGATGTCCCTTTGGCGACTTGCAGAGTTGAAAGCATAGGATTCAGAGCTCAGCAAAAACGAAAATGCAATTGGGAGCGAGACAGATGACAATTCCTATGGGAGCAGGAAATCGCCGCCCATGACCCAGCACTCTGGGTCGGAAGCTTGATTGCCCCGCCAAAAGAAAGGAAACCCCCTTGCAAGCCTAGGGGCTGCGCTAATTGAGCCTAGGCCATCTTCTAGGGTCGCTACGATTCATTATCCCAAGCGCCATCCTCTTGTTCGGGGAAAACGCGGGTCGGTGAACCCAATTGCGCGAGCCACTACGCCGAAGACAGACAGCAAGCGTTGAGTTCGGTGGGCATTTGTGGACTGATCTCAGCGAGCTCCGACCCCCTGCATTACAACTCCACAATTGGAGTATCTGGAACAGTCTGGATGGCAATTGCCACACATGACATGTTGTCAAATTGGACTGGCGCCCCTGTGGCGCCTTCTGGGGCAGCCGAGCGCCACGGCCCCGCATCGCCTTGGCGCGCCACGAGCTATTGGAAGGCCCTGCTGGGAGTGACCAATGCTCTTTCAATCACACCCAACTTGCAACTATCCAAAACCTCGTCAATTGCTTGACTGCGTGATATTCGACAAATGTCAATGTGGTTGCAAGAGGAGGCTGAACGAAAGTTTCTGTACGCACACATGCGCACACACACACAAACAATTTATTAACGCCCAGCGGCTAAACCGACGGGCAAGATAAGAGGGATGGCTATGGCAAACAAACCAACCCGCATGGTAGCACCGACAAATAACTGTGCTCCTGACTCTGGCTGTACAGTTAACTCGCTGTCGAGCCGCTCGAAGGTATACTGATACTTCTTCACGCGCGATGCCTGCGCGAACTTGGGCAAGCTGCGACTCAAGGTTGACACTACCGGAAATTTATGATTTTAAACCAAAAAGATGCCCTCGAGTTCCTTCGTGCCAGCCACTGCTTCACCGTCCATGACGCCGTACACAAATGCCTGACTAACAAGGCTATAACACCCTTCCGAAACATTTCGTAGGATGACAGGGGTCGAAGAGCCCCCTAAGATCCAAATCTGGTCGCCAGCTTGGGTCGACAACGGGGCAATAGCGAGCCGCTCGTCGCTGGTAAATACTGTTCGCCGGTGCAAGAGGGAAGTGCCCATTCTGTAGATGAGCTGTGTGAAACGTGCATGATAATCCGGATGATAGTCTTTTGCGAGTAAAGCAGCGTTGAAGATGCTTGTGAATTTTTCGGCATCGCAGGCCGGCAGCGCCTGTTGGTCGGCAGAATCTTCGTCAAGCAGGTCCTCCATATTTGCGCAGATCAATCCCCATCGCTCAGGGGGTTCACCAGAGGAATGAAGCCGAGCTGCCGACCAGGCCATGAGTTCAAAAATGAGTTCTCCACCGGCGGCGGGGGCAGGTTGCTGTTTGTCGTAGGAATCAAGCAGCATGGTCTGCCAAAGGACTTCGAACCGAGTTCTTCTGCCGGATTGTCAGAATCAGGCACGGAGATTCCAGCAGCGGTGACTTACGTATCGGTGCTATTGCGTTGAGCTGCGCCAATGTTCTTGGCGTGGTGGAACATCTCAGCCCACACTAGATCGTTCTCGGGGTTGGCATTTCTCCCTAAGTCAAAGGGGGGGGAACTGGCCACCCCCCGCACTGGCCACTTCTGTAAGCGAATAAGCGAGACCCTCACCCCCCTCTTGATTTCATGATCTACGGCTAGTTCTAACTACAATACACTCCTCTTCTGAAGAACTAGATTCTTTAGAAGAATCGCTATCTGATGATAACTCTTACAGTGGATGCCCAGCTTGTTTTTTAGCTTCCACAATGTTCTAAATGTTGGAAAAGGTGGTGTTTAGATCCAGTACTACCTTCTTTCTTTTAAAGGGTTTAACAGCATCTAATTAAGCTTACAGGGCCTCGATTATATGTTTCTAAGTAGCAATAAGGGCATCTTTACTTTTAAAGGCTTTTTCTACCTTACTAAAAAGAAGCCTAATGGTCCTGTTAACTTTAATGTTAAATTATAATTACTAATTAAGATCTTTAACCTCCTTAAGGGTAAAAATCTTAATATCCACTACCTTATAATTACTGTAAGTTACTTTTACTGGTGTTAAAAGAGGTTAAGGCTTTGTAAATAGCTTTTAAGGGGTAATAAGAGTCTTTTCTCTAATAATATTCTAACTTATTAACAGCTTCCTTATATTAACTAGTTATAACTTACTTACCTTTTACCTTACCTTATAATTAAACTCTGTAAAAGCTTTAAGTCTGGCTTTATAATAACACTTAAGTATAAAGCGTTTTCTAATAACTGTAGATTCGTAAAGGCTAATTTAAATATATTAAGAGAGGTATTATTAGTAAGTGTGCTTTAAAGGGCTAAACACAGTTAAATCTAAGGGTTAAAGGATATAAGAAGTATAGGTTAATAAATATAACAGATAGACTTGATTCTAATAGTATTTCTATATAAAATTAACTGTAATATGACTATTATAGCTATTGAGAATAAGAAGATAATATTTAGAAAAGTTACTTAGCTTAATTAAAAGTAAGAAGACTTTTTTTAACTATTTTAAACTAATAACGTTATTAATCCAGCTTTTCTTTATTATAATAAATTTCCAGTTCTTATACTTCTTTAAATCTTCCTTAAACTACTAAGCGTTAACGTTTTTCTCCTAAAAAATAATAAAGGGAGGGAGAGTTACCCTTATAACTAAAATACACTTTATAATATTAATTTAATTATCAGTAATACCTTCTATAATACTTATCTTATTAATATTATACCAGTTTCGTGGAGGAATAGCTAAAATCTAAGGTAGCTGAAGATAGTTAAACTAAAGGTGAATAACTTCCTTTGTAGTGTAATTAACTCTTACTGAATTAATTCGTTATACTTTCTAAGTCTTTAAAACTGGGTTTCTTTAAAGAAAAGCTGTACATTAACCTTTACCAATACACTTATTGTTACTAGATTTAACGTAGATACATTATATTAACTCCCTGATTATTCTGTGTGTAAGGGGGGCTCTGATAGCTACCTGTAGCCGAACAAACTCGGCTAACTCAGTCTCAAGAGTTGGTAATAGCCTTATTTCGTGTGCGTGAGCCGCTGGCCTGGGGAGGAGGCCTTAAAGTCGCCATCGTAGGGTAGAGCGTGGAATTCCGTTAAGTCTGGCGATGTGGCTGACGTTACCGTACCTCCTGGCCGCAAAGTAGGCGTTACATACGTCATCTTCAGTGTAGGCTATTGGAAGCGATTGAAGAAGTAAATTCCAAAGTTTGGAAGAATTTAATGCCATTTTGAAGGAGAAATGGCGGTGTGTTTGGTGTTCGAGAAGATTCGGATCTGTGCTTACAGAAGTGGCCAGTGCGGGGGGTGGCCAGTTCCCCCCCCTTTGACTTAACCATCAAAAAAACAGGGTGCCCCCCTATCAATCCCCTTTATACTCGGTCGCTGCCAGAACAATTGCGGTTGGCCCTAGCAGCCTTTCTAATAATTGGGACGGTGGTTAAGCTATGTCGCTGTCTCTTCTCTGGCGGACGAAGAGAGGTGGGAAGGGGTTGGCGGTTTGATAGGACGTGGGCCAGAGGGAAGCGGGGGACGGTGGAAAGAATCGGTTGGCCACAGGACAGGCCACCTACAGAACCATGTCCATCGCGGAATTTCCGTCATTGCACGACATGTGGCATGACACGGATGCAGTGAGGCCTACCACGGCCAAGGGGAGGAACCCCGCATCTGGCTTCAGGCCATTACTGCCGTTTGAGAGTTTACAATGCTGTTTTTGCTTGCCCAAGCCTCCTCTTGTCTTCCCCGCTCCAGGAGTCTACCCACTTGACAGCGGAAAGAGGGCTGTCATCCTCACCTAGGTATTCGTATAGGGCTATATTACGTTTGCGCTCACTTTTTCCGCTCTCGCCGACATGGCGTCTTCGTCGAGCAACAGGCAGCCACTGCCATGCCCCGATTGGATTTTCAACTCTTTTTCCAATGTTCAGTAAGCAAAGAATGCCAGGTCAGGCCACAACTATCCAACCGCCACTTTTTACTAAACCTGCAAAGTGTCGCAAAGGACAGGTTCTGGTTTGGGGACGACTACACCCCTTTCACTTCCGTCCTCGAGTGCGGCTTGAGCGTCGTAGGCATCGGCTCGGTCAAGCTTCCCACTAAGATATCGCCCGACAGAGCCGGCCCCAAGGGCCACGTAATCCTCTATCTCTCTGACGTTCTTCACGTTCCTGGAGCAGTATGCAACATCCTGGGGGCTCCGCTTGTCTGGGAGTACGCACTCGAGCTGAACTGGAACGATCCATCAAGCTCCTCCATCCGGGACCGGAGTGGCCAGCAACTGGCCTACTTCCGATATGCATCCAACGGCAAACAGTTCGCGCTTCGTCTCAGCGGACCACCGGTCGGTCCAAAGGTCGGACCGGCACCCCTGAGCGCCTCGACCGTCTACTATATCAAGGCAACCTGGCCCGATGCTGAGAGATACAGATGGACAGCCTATAAGGCCTTGCCCAACGCCCAGGCCGCCGCTAGCAACAACGTCAACAACGGCGACCTGGGAATGACGACCATGCCGCGGGTAGCACCCAACTCCAGTCCCAACTCCTCAAGATTCGTCCAAGAGTGGGACCTGAGCGAGAGGTTTGCTCGTGTCGTATCACTCGGGGAACAAGAGACGAGGGACCGCTTTATGTTCCCGCAGCTTCATGAGGCCGTCCGATCCATCGTCGGCGAGGCCATCCCCGCGCTCTGGTTCAACCAGGAGGATACCGAAGACGACCTACATAAAGAGTACGACACGTCGGTCATGGGCAAGTTCGTATGCACCAATAGCAAGTGTCACAAATCCGGCTGGAGCAGTCTGATGGTTGCCGTCTGGATACGGCTCTACTGTGGTCATCGTCGCGACGGATATAACGCCGTAGTATTTAACCAGCGCTGCATCTCATGCGACTGTCTTGGCACCTTGACGCTCCATGAGAAATCCTATGTCGAACGCGTCTCCTATCGGCTGCGCAAGTGGGCGGGCGCCCCGGTGAAACCGCCGTTGTATGCTAGAGGAAGCCAGGCACCACATGTGGAGGAACGATGTGAGGGCTGCAAACAAGGCCATTGTAGCCAGAGCCAACGTCACGAGGATGAGTAAAGCGTGTATCGACGGTATTAGAAAGAATACAAGTAGAAAACTAGTATTATTTCCCAGCTAATTGCGCATTGAAACCTGTGATATTTCTTACCCCTAACGTACATGATAAGCGAGTTAGCCACTCTAACAAAATTGGGCGACGTGCATGCGAAAAATGCGATAAGAGTGTAATAACTTTCTTAGCGAGTATCTTGCGCCAACATGGTACTTGTTGTCGCGCGCTACACTCCGCCCACGTCGTCGCCCTTTTCGAAAACGACACAGTCGTCGATGCCGGCCTACTTCAGCATTTTTTGCTGATCTTGTCAAATCCGCGCTTGGCCCTCGTCGCGTCATCCAGGAGCTGGTACTCGGCGAAGCTCAATTCCGCATCGCCCCAGGTATGAGAGAGCATTGCGGAGGGCGGCCGTCTTCTCTGGCACAGCAAAGTATTTGAGGCGAAGCGTTACCGTGTCGATGAGCCACATTTCGGCCTTCCTCGTATGTTGGTGATTGTCGATGCTTGTCGCTGCAGTTGGCAGGAAGAAAGTTTGGAAGTTGACCCCAAAGAGCGGTGGGGCAAGTTAGCGATGAGGGGGAAGCGGTCAGGCAGGCAGCAGTCCTGTGATTACAGCCCCATTCTCGAGGAATCATCCTTGTGGCACGCTAGCGCGTCCGCTTCAGCTCCGATCTGCAGCCAAAAACAACGATGGGATTCTGGAGATTACAACCGACAAAACCGGCTAGATCGGCGCCTCGAGAATCAGGAGGCTGAGAGACGTCCAATAAACTACCGAGACATCAGCCACATTATGGGATGGTGATGCAAAGCATCAGAGCAAGACATGGGTGCAGATGTGCTTCGGTCTCGTTAACACCAGCGCGCCCCCCTCGTTCGGTGTTGCGTCCGCGATTCCAGCTCCATCGTCATCCTAACCCAGTCGCTCTTTTTATTTTATTTTTTTAGCCTTCAGGTTGGAACACGGCGTGATGCGTCACCTTTCGGTGCTTGCGGCGGCGGTGGCAGTTGGCACATCACTGTCCACCGCATTTGGCAATGGCGCCCCTCCGTGCGGCGAGAGATGCAGCAAAGCGCTGAGCTATCTCGCCGGGTCCTGTCGCGCACCCTTCCCGCCCAGCTGCATCAATGACATCCACAGCCAAGCCGTCGAGTTCTGCAGCAGCTACCTCTCCTTGACCGCTACGTCGCTCGCTACCACCACCGGCCTCACGACCATCACCGTCACCGAATCGGACACGGTCGAATCCACCGTCGTCGAAACTTCGACAACCACCACCGCCACCACCACCACCGAGATCTCCACCTCGACCGACATCGCCCTGTCCACCGTAATATCGACCTCGTACATCCCCCCTCCCGTCGTCACCGTCACCGTCAAGCGACGCGGACCCGCCACCTCCTGCCCAGACCTCGCAACCAGAACCTCCTGGCTCGCCCAGCGCCCCGCCTCCAAGCTCTCATCCATCTGCAGCCGCCTCGGCGTCACCGCCACCACCATCTCCAGCACAGCAACCGTCAGCTCCACCGCAACCTCCTCTGAAACCACCACCACCACCGACATCACCACCTCCACCGCCCTCGAAGTCTCCACCTCCATCACAACCTTCACCTCCACCACCGTCACCACATCCTCCGCCGTCGTCACCAGCACCGTCGTAGTCGACTACTGCGACCCCTCCGTAGCGGTTGGTCTTCAAGACGACAACACCGGCGCAGGCAACGGGGTGCTCACGCCGGGCGGGATTCAAAATGCGAACGAGTGCTGCAGATTATGCTGGAGCACGCTGGACTGCGTGGCGTCTTCATTCCCGAATGATCAGTGCCAGCTGCTGGTGAAGTCTAATCCGGCGTCGGGCGGCGCCACCAGCCCGCAGTGTCCGTTGGGAGTCGATGAAGTGATTGTGTATGATGATCTGGAGCCTAGAAATGTCTTCCGGGGGCCTTGTGGACCGTTGTTGTGATGATTGTCTGAGTTAGAGCGGCTGGGGGTAGTTCTTTGGGGCTGTTGGGAGACCAGGGTTGTCCTGAGGGCCTCATTGCTTGGAGTATTTTTAATGGTAGAATGTAATGATAGTGTTGCAAATAAGGAGTAACCAACCTAGAGAGGGCGTAATAAAGTGAATAATGCAGTCAAGTTGTACCGGTATCACGATGTCAGTATGACTCGAGATGATACCGTCGGGGCCTCTTGAAGTGCCCGCCAAACCGGCTCGAAGTGCTGACAGGGGGTAACCGGAATAGGTCGAAAGACCAATGTCCTGGTCGGATTGGCAGCTCTCCATGGCGAACCCGGCAGTTCAGCGCCTGCCGCAGTGGTTGCGGTTGGTCGGCCATGTTCGGGAGCTTGGCTGGTGGAAATGCTTGGTGGATCGTGGATTGGTGGATTGCCCCACAGCGTTGACGTTACCCCAGGCCAAATACAAACCTTCAGCCCATTGGACGTCGCATTGGGGCGCATGTGCATTGGCCTGATGCGAAGTGCGCACGCAGATCCGAATGTCCATCAAAAACACCGCATCGCCAGGCATCAACACCCAAGGTCAGCGGCTAGCACGCCAGCCGGAGCTCATTCGGTGGGGCGCGAATTCCGCAAAACTATTTACTACGGCAAATTTTATAAATCGACTCGCGATCGTAAAAACTGAACAGCTCCTTGCACCCCGGCTAATCCACGAAAACAACCCCCTATAATACAGTGGTATAACTGCAGGTGGTGCGCGCGGAGTGAAAATGGTGCGCGCGGAGCAAGGCCCGTAAAAAAAACCCGCACCCGCAGCATTAAGCATATGTATAGGTTGTTGAAACATCAACCGCCATCATACAAAGGGCCAACCGTCTTCCATCTACAGATTTCCTTCAACCTAGGAAATGGTCAGGTACTGCTACTCTCCTCTGCCCCCGGGTGCGGACACCTTCCGGATCCTGAGTTTACACCCCGGCACCAAGGACGACCCCATCAGCTGTGAACTCATCACCGCACGCCTCAGTCCACTCGAAAGCAACGACACCACCTTCGAGGCCCTCTCCTACTGCTGGGGCGACGCTAGCAATTGTCTTCCGATCCGCGTTGGGGCAGGTTCGCTCCTCGTGACGCGCAACTTACACGCCGCTCTCCAGCATCTCCGACGACCCTGGGGCCCTCCACGCCGCATCTGGGCCGACGCCGTCTGCATCAACCAGGATGACGCCACCGAGAAGGGCGGCCAGGTGCAGATGATGCGCGATATCTACCGCGGCGCATCGCACACTGTCGTCTAGCTCGGCGATGCCACCGTCTTCACCCCCGCCGGATTCGCGCTCATTCCCCGCCTGCTGGACGCACACCACATACGCCAGGAAGTCGGAGATGGCCGGCCGTTGATGTCCCTCTCCGCATCAGACCGCGAGATGTACGGGATCCCGTCTTATCTCGCCCGTGACTGGCTGGCTTTGCTCTACGTCTTTAACGTGGCCTACTTCAGGCGCATGTGGATCGTGCAAGAGGTCGTGGTGTCCCGCACCGTCGACGTGATGTGCGGCCATGACGGCTGTACCTGGGACGAGCTGATAGCCGCCATCTCCGCCTGCGTTGACCTGCAGCTTGGCCGGCCATATGACATGGGCATGACGGTGCCGATCATGGCCACAGCGCGGGCGCGGAAGTTTTATTCCTGTGGACTGCGTTGGGGGTTGTTGGAGCTTCTGGTGCGGCATCGTGGCTTTGAGAGCACGGATCAACGTGACAAGGTCTTTGCCATGCTAGGGTTGGTGGAGGATGATCAGCTTGCGAGGCTGGGCGTCAAGCTGAATTATGAGAAGGGGTGTACGGTGGCGGATGCGTATGTTGATCTGGCGAGGCGGGTTTTAGAAGTCAGTGGGCGGTTGGACCTTCTCAGCGTTTCCGCGCCGGTCCCGTTGGCCCAGGGGGCGCGGGGGGTGGAATTAGACTTGCCGTCTTGGGTGCCGGACTGGAGTCGGCCGGCGGCGACGGACTCGTTGGTCGAGTTTGCGTTTCCAGATCTGGCCGAAATGTTGGTCAAGATTCCGGAAGCAGTTGAGCGGCTAACTGAGCCGAGTGGTGCAGGCGATGTTGGAGAGGCTGAACGCTCGAGTGCTTGGCGATCACAGCTTCCCGTCGTCTTCGCTGCAGCCGCATCCTCGCCCTGTCGTATCCTCTTCGACGAGCCAGGCGGCAGAGGAGAAGGTCTACGTCTCGCCGTTGACGGATACGTTGTCGACGTGGTAGAGCGCGTGGGCATGGCAGCGGTCGACGCCCGTTCCGTCGTGACGCACGGGCAGCTAATGGCTTCCAAGTCGCTGTGGGAACTGCTATCGACCATCCCAAGAATGGTACGCGTCGGAGTCGCCGAAAACGCGCTGGTGTGGATGGATTGGGAAGATGTGGCCCAGCTGGCGACACGGGAGCAATATGTCACCGGCGAAGCCATGCGGGACGTGTACTGGAGGACCTTTCTAGCTGGGCATGTAAAGCAAGATAGGGAGGAGTGGACACGCGAGCGAGACAGTTGGGAGGCCTTGGTGGCCGGGTATCGCGGGCCTGTACGGCTGGGTCTGCAGCGGTCTGGAACTGTGTACGCGCTGACACTTGGAGCTGCGCTCTTCTTCGGCATGGCCCGACAGTTGACGAGATGGGCAGCCGGTGAGGCACCTTTACGCAGTGTAGTACCGGCGAACCCAGACGGTCCGAGTGGACGGAAGATGGTTGGGCGGCGAATGTTCAGCACGCAGAACGGCTATATCGGTTTGGGTCCCCCAACCATGCAAAGTGGAGATTCCATTGTCTTGTGCAAAGGTAGCTCTGTGCCGTACGTCTTGAGGTGTCGAACTGCAGCGGCAGTTCTTGGCGCTCAGGCGCGCAGGCGCCTTACCGCTCCAGGCTTGCCTGGAGCGCAGGGGCCTTGGATCATGTGCTCTCCCCACACACAGGGAGCTTCCATTTGTATATAAATGGGGAGTGCTTCGCACTCCCCTTTTCTACCAAATCAAGTCACTTTGTAACTGCACTTCCGCTGCTCCTAAGCCCCTAGTTCCTTAGCTAAATCGTTCTATAGTTATAAGCCCGGCTCTGTCCGACTAAGTAAAGTGTAGAACTAATTGATTAAGACGCTCACGAGCAGCACCCTCTACAAAACCCTTTTACTAATCCTCTAAATCACCTATTATAGTGGAAGAAAGCGCCTTTTACCAGAGTATTCCAGCCAACAGTCAGAAGCTTAAGAGCGTGCAGGAGTGGCCCTCCTAGTTTAAGACTCTTAAATACCATGTGATAAACTAAGGGATCTGGCACCTTATTAATCCTACTACTCCCGACACAGTTAATCTATATATTAAGCCAATCGTTTTAATAATCTATAAACTTATTAGTAAACGTTAAAAGAAGGCGACCAAATTATACATCTTTACCTATAAATACTAGGAGTTAACGGCCCCATTTTTAAAGACAGTTAAGGATAAGTTAAAACTTATTATAATTATATAATAAAATGTTAAGGAGGAATATAAGCACCTAGTAAATAAAACTACCGCTTTTATTATAACTATTACTAAAACTACCAGTTTATACTAACATATTTAAAACTAGGTTAATTATATAGTTAATAAAAGCCTTAAGGAACTGGCTATGTAAAAGATAATCTAAAACGGCAGATACACAGTTTAAGCGTTTATACACTTCCTTTAATAACGACTTAAGCCTAATAAAACAAACCTCACCTCTTAGATCCACCAGGAATATCACATAGTAATAAAACAAGTTAAGAACACTAATATGTTAAAGGAGTAGTGGATTAAAGATTAAGAAACAGCTTATTATAAGGTAGAAGCGTTTAAAATCACAGAGATCCAGGAGCCCCTGGCCATTAAGGACTAGCTGAGAACTATCACAGTGTATATGGCACCCTAGTGGGCGAATTAGAAACTCTTTAAACTAGTAGAGTAAGAAACTATAAAACGCCTAACGCTTAGAATTACAGATTACACTTACATCCTCTTTATACAGATCTATAAAGTAAAATATATTATTAGTAATAGTAAATAAAGTGGAGTCTTCTTTACTAGCAACTGCTCTAAAGCACCTAATAGGACTAGTTAAGGCTTTAAAAAGGATTATCCCTATGGAAGAAAACATTTATAAGAGCTTATAAACTGCTAGATCTTATACCTAATAATTACTAGATTACTTTTAAACGCTCCTATTTACATTAAGTGTATTAAGATGCCGGGATTTAAAATAAGGGAGAAGATTAAAGTGTAATTTATAAGCTTTAAGTGGTTAAAAGTTTATTAATCCTGTTAAAAGAAGTGGGGAGCCGCTTTAACCGCTTAAGGCTAAGACCACTTAGGCGCTTTAAAGTTCTTAAGATCTATTAACATTATAATAATTAATACTTATATAATGGAAGTGATTATTAAAGTAGCAGGGTAGTTCTCCACTACAGGTTTTATTAGGTACCTGCTCTCTAATAGTACCCTGGTTAATAATTGCAGAGTAATACATCTTATTAATTATAAATTGCTTTTAGTTAAAGGGAGCTTCTAGTGTGTTAAAGCTGGAGATTATATTTAAGTGGGGACTAACTTGTTCTTAATCTCTAGATATAGTAAATAAGTGATTTTAAAGGTGTTTATAAGCTTTAAAGGAACTGATAGTGAAGATCTGGTATTTAATAATGTAGTTATTATAAAGGGTTTCCACGTTAATATCGTCTTAAAAGCTTTAATTACTAAAGCTGGAGCTTAATATTATAGGTTTAACTATACACTTTATTATAATAATATGGAAAAGAATATGGTGTTAAAGAAGTTAAAGTGATGGTATAATCTAATGTTCTTATAATACACTCCTGTTTTCACTTATCTAAGCTTCTTAATACCTTTTATTATAAGCGCCGTGGGTACCGTGTTAGTGATTATAATAAAACAAGGAGTAAGGCACTTACAGTAATAACTATGCCCTTAAAAGGATATAAAGCACTTTTAGTACGCCTAAGTAGGGTATTTAGGGCTAGAAACTCTTAAGAAACTTATTAAATAAACATATAACGTTATAATTACAGGTATAAAGATTATTAACTGTAAACATTATACATTTACACACTTATAATAAATCGTTTTAAGACGCTGTTTTAAAGGTTTCTCCTATCACCTGTTCTTATAAATTAGCTAGGACCTTTTCTACTTTAAAAGAGTATAGGATAGATTAATTTACTTATTTGTAGTTAAGGATAAGTATAATGGGAAGCTTTTCTATTATTTACTAAAGGATAAAAAAGGGCTGGAAGTGTTTAAAACTATTAAAAGCTTTATAAACTGGGTGAAAAGGCAGTTTAGGCTTACTATATATATTATACACTAAGATTAAAAGACTTTAACGATTATAATTAGGGGATATACATTATATTAGCTTTAGGTGATTAAAGAAGGAATTAAAATTAAAGCTACTCCGTCATATATATATAAACTAAACGGTGGGAGTAAGTGTGTAGGTTAGGAGCTAATCGTGAAATCTATTAAAATAAGGGAGGGAGTAAACCTTCCTAAATTAATCTGGCCTAAATACATGTAAACAGCTGCCTACCTACATAGGATAAGCCCTAGCTGATAAAATGACTGGATATCACCTAATAAAAAGCTTTATAAATGGTTTAGATAATATTTTTAATAGTACATACCACTAGGTAAGCTTAGTAAAAACCTGGCAGACGATCACCACTTAAACTGGAGTAGGATTTACACCTATAAGTGCCAAGCTTACATTCTTAATAAAAGGTGAGAGGTGGAGCAGGATAAACTTAGTTTTAAGATTAAACCTTAAAGGCATATTAAGTACTTAGTTAGATACGTAGCCTTTAACATCTATTATATTTAATACCTGTAACTGAAAATGGTACTCACAATGTATAACATGGTGTTTAATAAAAAGCTCTTCTATAAGAAGGAGAGTGAGGAAGTAAAGGCACTGTTAATATAGGTTATTTAGTAATTACTTAACTTTATTAAAATTAAGTTATAGATATAAGACGCTTTATCTATACCTAAGCTTCTTACTAATATTTTAAACCTAGACATTACACCTACACTTACTAATAATAAAGCTTTAACCTTTAAATCTAATAACAAAGATGCTCCTAAGGGTTAAAACTTAGGGGTAAGTGCGCCTAAAGATAAAGCAGCGCTCCTTTAGATTAAGGATAAGCTTATAAAGCTTGAGGAAAGCTTTATAAGCACTAAATTAGGACTTTTAACCCTGGAGTTAACGTTAAAGGTTAAAACTTAACCTTAAACTTAGGGCTTATACCCTCACTTAACTAACAAGCATGCTAAATCACCTTCTACAGATTATAATAAGCTTAAAGAGATTAAAAAGCTCTTTAAGTAAGGGTCTGGATAATAAGAAACTTTAAAATAGTTAAATAAGGCTTTTACTAATAATGTAAAGCTACATATAAATCTTAAGGAAAACGGCCACCTGTAAGAGGATAGTTATAATAAGACGTTTATAACCTTTAAACACGAAGCTTTAAAAGAGTATAAAGATACCCTATTAGAAGATTCAGCTAAAGATATTATTATAATAGTAGAGCTGGAAATATAAAATATACACCTATAAATTAACTACCCTTTTATTTTAAGATAAAGTAAGAGACTTTAAAGGTAGTTAGCTCCCCCTGGATCACCTAAGTTAGTAATTTATACGTTTATTATTCAGATTTATAATAAAGTAAGGATTAACCACTTAGTTTTTAATAAGAGCTTTACAGGCTTCTTTATAACATTTTTACCTAATTAGTAAACGGCGGTTAAAGAAGGGAGCAGAGCTTATAAGACGTTACACGTTATATTCTAGGCAGCAGTGCTTTAAGTAAAGGTAAGGCTTAATATGGCTTTAAGCTTACCTTACCTTTATAAAGATAACCTCTTTAAACTACAGCTCCTAAGGTATTAAAGGGATCTTAAAAACCACACACTCAGCCCTAAGTTTAAAGAGGCGTACTAAGTTAAAATACGGCACCTCCTTTATAAAGGAACGTAACGTAAGATAAAATATGCCGTAACGCTCTTACAGCCACTCCCGCTTAAATGGGTGTTCACTTATAAGTTTTATAAAGATAACACACTTAAGAAGTGTAAAGTTAAAATCTGTGTAAAAGGTGACCTTTAAGAGGTTAACACACTTTAAAACACCTATATAACAACTTTAACTGCTTACTTATTTAAGATAATAATAACGTTTATTATTTAGTAAGACCTGGAAGTCTAGCAGTTTAATATAATCTAGGCCTTCTTATACACCACGTAAGATAATAACTCCTTAGTAATGTGTAAGCTTCCAGATGGCTTTAAGGAAGAAGGCTTCTGTTACAAGCTTAAATAAGCGTTATACAGCCTATAAGACTTATTATTACTGTAATATAAGGAGTTTACATTAATATTAAAAGAGCTCGGCCTTACCTTATTAAACGAGGAGCCATACCTTACATTTAATAAGAGTAAAACCGTATTTATACTCTTCTACGTAGATAACTACCTTGTGGTGTTTATAAAGGAGCACTATAAAGCTGTAAAAGTAATTATACAGGAGCTCCACATACGGTATAAAGTCCACGAAAAGGGAGAGATCTCTAGCTTTATTAATATTTAGGTAATTAGAGACTGGGGTAAATGAAAGCTTTAGCTAATCTATAACCAGTATATTAAAAAGATCGCTAAACGGTATAACCTTTTAGAGGGTATGTTCCTAAATATCCCCCTCCCTGGTGTAAAACTCCTTAAAAACACAGGGAGTGTGTTAAAGGTGGAAGTTAAAGAGTATTAAGAGTTTATAGGATTTATCCTATATATAGTAATTATAATTTAATTAAACGTAGCCTTTTTAACCTCTATCCTCTTATAGTTTCTTATTAACTTAAGCCTAAAGCACCTGGCTGTAGTAAAATAGATAATTAGGTACTTATACAGTTTATAATACATAGGGATTAAGTATAGAGGAGTAGGGTAAAAGGTTCTTATAATCACTAGCGACGCTTCTTTTACAGATAATATAGAGACACGCCACTTATTATAAGGGTACATTATAATACTCTTTAATAGTATAATTAACTAAAAAGTTACTCGTTAACATACAGTTATAATGTCCTTAACCGAAACTAAGCTGCTTATACTTATATACACAACTAAGGAAATAATGGTATTTAAGAGGCTTATAGCAAATATTACCTATAAGCTTAACTTAATATAAAGGATCTTTTATAATAACTAGTAAATAATACAGCTAATAGTTAGAGAGAATAAGAGAGTAAACATTAAGCTTTAATACGTTAATATCTATAATATATAAGCTTATTAAGAGCACGTAAAAGGCTTATTTAAAGTTATATATCTGCTTACATAACAGATACTAGCTAATAGACTTATTAAACTGCTCTCTTAATAACATTTTAAGTACTTTATAACGTTTGTGAAGTTAAAGGACACTGGTTATATTAATTATAAGAGTAAAGGAACTATTATAAGGGAGTTAAAAGATTAAGGGAGCACTGCTTTTATAATCTCCACATAAGATGGCGCATCCACACCTAAAGGTATAATAAATAATAAAATAAAAACGATAGGCAGCCAGATAGTGCGCCTAAGTGTGGCTTACCAGATTAATAAGCTTACTAATTAGGGTTATAGCCCGCTCCTTAAAAGAGCCAGAGCTCCCCACACCACTAACGATAACACCCCTAACTAACTCCTCTCTACTCTACAGAGCTAAAGGCTCTGTAAGGAGTACGTGTAGCACCACCCTTTATTTCTTAAGCTCCTAATATAAGTGGTTAAAATAGAACAGCTTATAGAATACACTGTACTTATAAAAGCTGGCACACCAGCTGCCACGGCAGTAAGGAACTTCCCAGTAAAGGGCTTTATTAAAAAAGGACTGAATGGCAGGTTAGTAAAGTATATAAATAAGCCTATAGAGAACGTACACCTTTACGTAAGAGTGTCTGCTTACATAATAAGTATAGTAAACTAAAACGCCTGTATAGTTAAAATAGCAGCCATCGCTATTATTAGTAATAGCGCTCTTAAGGCACCTAAGGTAAGCCTCACCACACTTATTAATAGGGGTGGGGTGTGGGGATTTAAGGGCGTGGCAAGTGGGTGATTAAGCTGATTTACTAATCTTAAAGTTAATAAGTTAAGTATTTATTAAGAAGAAAAGAGCAGTTTACATAAGGGTTTACAGACTAGCCGTATTATAAGCAGAGTGATAAAGAGTTACGGGAGGCTCCTTCTCCTCCTTATCCTTATCCTTATCCTCCTCTTAATAAAAGGGTAAGTAAGTAGGTGAGGTTAAGCTAAACAGTTTAGGTGACGGGGTTGGGGTGTAAGTATGGGGTGTAGGCTTTTTAACACTTAAATTAAAGTTAGCCGCTACTTTTAAATAATAAGAATAAGTGAAACTTATACTGTAAACGCTCTCTGTTTATTAAAAAGCTTTTAACTGTAATTAATTAAAATTAAAGTAAAAGAAAAAGTAGTGGAAACACTTACAGACGAGACTAGTTACGCTTTTAATAAAAACTAGATACGTAAAGCAGGTTAGTAAATAGAAACAATAGTTTTTTTAAATAAAAGGAGTAAGACTTACGTTTTCTTAAGGTGTAAGCCTGTAATCTTTACGTTAGCCATAATGGCTGGGAGTGGGGGATAAGAATGGTGGTGTTTTTAATTTTTTTTTTTATATTCACTTAAAGAAAGTAAATAAATAGGGAAAGATTGTAAGCTTTTAGTATAAAGTTAAAAAGCTTAGACCACCGTATAAGCTCACTGTTTTCAGTTTAGCGCGTGCTGAAAACGCGACTACACACTAACTTGAGCGGCATAATTTGGGAAGTTACAGGCTTAACTAGCCTCCGGACCTCATTATTTTCTATCTACAGCGAACTTCTTTTCGAACGTTCAGGCACTCAGAACGCAGTTCTAAGCACCTAGGGGGTGTGTCGAACTGCAGCGGCAGTTCTTGGCGCTCAGGCACGCAGGCGCCTTACCGCTCCAGGCTTACCTGGAGCGCAGGGGCCTTAGATCATGTGCTCTCCCCACACACAGGGAGCTTCCATTTATATATAAATGGGGAGTGCTTCGCACTCCCCTTTTCTACCAAATCAAGTCACTTTGCAACTGCACTTCCGCTGCTCCTGAGCCCCTAGTTCCTCAGCCAAATCGTTCCACATGAGGAAAGGCAGAGACGGGTATAAGCTGGCTGGGGAGTGTTATGTCCATGGAGTCATGGAGGGCGAAATGTTTGACGAGAAGAGGTGCCGGGAGATTTGGATCGTTTGATGAGAGGTAAATAAACTCTCGCCACGGCACTACTAACCCTTAATCTTCGATCTTGAGAGTCATTTAAAGAGTGCATTTTAAAACCTATCCAGTGGATACATAACCTCCCCTTGATCCAATCCCATATCTGTCCATACGATCCGCCGACTTACCACAAGAACATACTTCTTCTCACAACGTTCCTTCACCATCTCTTACTGAAACTGCTCAGCCGCTAATGGTGGGATTTGATGACCTCGCTATTATCTGCTTCAAGCTGCTAGAAGAAATCGAGTTCGCGCTGCGGAGACGCAATTCCTGGATACTACCGGACGTGCCAGAGCAGCAGGAACGCGAAGTTACTGGGCTCCTTTCTACCGTCAGGTGTGACTCACCAAAGCCTTCAACGACGAAACCCTCAAGCGTCACACCGTCATTGCGGCCGGCGATAAGGCAGAAGCGGCAGTTCTCGCCGATACGTCATCCACCATAAGGAAAAATGCGCCCTTAGGAATAATATCCCGCTCCATCTCCATCCTCTCCTTAGTATCGTGGGACACTATTGGCGAGATATGCGAAGAGGATCTCTCGATAGAAATCGCTGGCGAGGGAAGCTTACCAGCCAGACGGACGGTGACTAGCGGCTAACGCCGACGCATTCGTCGCGTCTCTTGACTGGCTTTCACACGAACCTTGAGCAGCCCGCTCCGCGGGACCAAGTGTGTGGGGATTCTCAGTGGGTCTCCCCAGTGAACGGCAGCCCACCACCATAGATTTGTAGCGTACTTAGTTTCCCGCTCTGGGGAGCTTCCCCAGACCACCACACACAACACCAAGAATCGCTGCCTTTACATTTCTGCGTTCTCGCGATAGTTGCGTGTGTTCCACGTGATTTTCACAGTCACCCGTGATGAAGACGATGAGCTTCGGCTCCCTCGGTGGGCTAGGCAGCGGGCAGGTATGAGCCAGCATGCTCTGCGGGTCGAGAGAATGCTTCAGACGGGCGAGGTGCATGCCATTTGGCCCAAACGCCTTGGGAGCCAGCGGAGCGTCCTGGAGGTCCGTACCAAGGTCAGCACTGTAAACGCCGCTGCTCAGGAGTGACAGCTCGCTCGCGACCTTGTACACACAGTCGATGGCGGCGCCAGCGGCTTTGTTCCCATCTTGGTCACGGGGCCAGGCGCCGGTAATAACACAAGCAAGTCAAACCGACACCAGAATACGGCGGCATCTGCAGCGACGTCCCAGATAGCACCGCCACCTTAAAGAAGGTGGAGATGGCAGATGGGGGTGGGATGGGTCGCGACTAAGGTGTCGGCAATAGGAGCTTCTCCAACCTCTTTGAGGAATACGCAACGCCTGAACGAGGACGTTTTGCCCCCACCCAGGCCGCCGTGCATTCCGGACATGTACATCTCGGCCTCGAATACGCCGAGGCCGTCGACTCTCTAGACGCTTGTCTTAGGCCCTAGCACGGTAGAGACGGACATGGGCGCAGGTCTTTGGCTGTCGGCCCCGGCGGCTGACGTCTCAAACAGGGCCACGCTGAGTCACAGCCCATCGCTGTGTGGACAATGTCCCCCGTCTTGCACCCTGTGCCCGCCCAGATCAAGGAGCTGCCATCTGTACCGGAATCCTCGTCGCTGTTCATAACAAAGCTCACCTGGTTAAAAGCGCCTATTTTAACAGTAACCACGTTCGGTAACAGGTAATCGCAGCGGTAGCCCCCGTTTGTAACATTTAGACCAATACTGTAATATAGGGCTTACCGGACGCACTCCTGAACGCAGCGGATATCCGCAGGCCTTACGATGGCCGTAGGACAGTAGAAGCCGCACAGTTCTTCACCGGTTTATCCCTGTCCACTGGCGGTACCTTGGCCACCGGCTCTGGCAGCGCGGTAGCCGCTTGGGTGAAAGCCGCTATGGCCTCGGGCTAGGGTCACTGTGGCTGGAGGGGAGGTTGTCGGTGTAATTGGCACTGGGACCCTCCGAGTGTAGGTGGACTTATTTTCTTGCTTCAGATACTACACTTTGATTCAGATGGTACGGTAGGAACAGCCATTTGCAAAAGAAGCTTAGTAAAGTGGTAGAAAATGTACATTCACTGCCTCGTATCCAACTCAGACCGCCTGTTCTTCCTTCTCCTGTTCCTTCACCACTGACAGGATCTGGGGGTATTCTTTCGCGTAGTGAATCTTTTGTTTGTTCCACCAAAAGCGCCAACCCAAGAGTATTCCCACCGTCAGGGGCGCCGAGACAACCCAGTAGATCCAGAAGTGGGCCGATACCACACCGTGGGAAGACGATCCGTCCTCTGGCGTCATCCAGTCAAACATGGACATGCTGAAAAGAGAGGCAATAAAAGCCGGGGGCAAGAAGACAGTCGTTACAAAGGCAAGCGTTTTCATGGCGGCGCTGTCCAGCCCTGTCGTCGCGGCAATGCGAGAGTTGAGATCGTTCCCTGCCTGTGCCATGAAGTTGTAAAGCACATTCAGCTGCATTTCTAGCCTAGCCTTTATGCTTTCGACGTACTCGTATGCTGACGCCGCCTCGCAACAGAAGTGATCCACAGCCGACTCAAGCTCTTTAACTGTTCCGATACCCATGTTGGCAGTTTCGTAATACCAAGACAGCTCCTTGTCCACTCGCTTGATGAAGGCGCCTAGACGCTGATCCCACTTCAGGACATTGAGAAAGTTGATGGCGTCGGTCAATGTGGTGTTGATGACCGAAGTAATCCACAACCGGCGCTCGTCGTCGGCTAGGAGCTGCTTGATCACTTCGGGGACGGCGTGCCTGGTCTTGAACAACCTCCCTGATCTCGTGACGCCCAAGTCCTCCTCAATGTCCTCTACCTGACCAGAGAGTATGCATCGAGTAAAATCGTCACAGCGCATCAAGTGCTCCTGGAATATCAAGGTCGGCAACAACAGAGGGTGTCTCCAGAGCGAAACGGATGGTTCCAAGAGCCGATGTATTCTTTCGGCGTGCGAGACCTGCTGTTCGCCCGTCACCGAGTTCTGGAAACTGAACATGCTCCAGCCGTGGAGGAAGGCCAGTGTATCTCCGGTATTGAGATTATGTGTCATTGAGAAACCAAGGTTGCCGAGTTGGAACATCTGGGGGTATTTGATGACAACAGCTTTAGACGACCGTTAGTCCCCCTTTTCGTCCCAACCGAGAACCTCTGAGGTAGAGTTATCAGACTTACAAACTGATGGCAGCACCCCCTTTTTATCCGATCGGTGGTCGAAAACCAACCGATGGTACTCCAATCCTGCGTGGCGACACATCAGGGGAAGCGTGGCTCGAGAAAGTGCAAACTCTTTCTCTACGCTCCTGAATGACTTTTGGCTCATGGCGAATGTCGGAGGCCACCATCCCAACCTTTCGCACATTAAAATCCGGACGCAACACAGCTTGCTGGTTAGGGGTTTATCTGATATCGACGAGTAGCGTGGCGGAGCGAAATCACGCCTGCGGTGGATCCAGTCGTCGACCTCATCGTCGGTCAAAAGGCCGCGGCGATAGTGGTAATTGCCCGTGTCCAGCAAATCGCCACCATCTAGACATTTCCAATCAGCTTGAAACGTGATGATTTCTCATTCACAAATGAAAGTACCTTGGTCAGCCACCCACCAAGCTTCAATATAGCCCAACAAGTCGGGCTCGGGCGATGGCTCCCATTTGCAGAGGTTGAGAAACTCGGTGCGTTTGGCGTCAAACATTTTGGGCTGTCTTTATGATGGAGGAAGATGACCAAGTGAGAAATGGGGTGATCGTCCGTCAGCGCGGGAAAATTTTAGGAGGCTGGGAAATCAGCCGGGCAACCCCGCTCAGAAGCATTGGAGTCAGCCATTTCCGCCCGTTTTGGTGTACGTTGCGCAAATGAAAAGCCGCCTATGGCATTTGTGCAACAGTTGCACCTTCAATTCACTTTGAATTATTTAGCATCGTCTAACATCGAAATCTCAGAACTGCTTGAGGGGCGAATTGATCTGCCCGCTTAGATAACCAAAGTTTTATTTTTTTGGGATTCAACATTCACCAGCTCGAACGATTACTCGTGGTCGGATGACAAGCTAGCGAGCCAGTAAAATGTATCCCCTTAAAAGATTCCGACTTATTCACTCTTTAGAAAAAGTGTATCAGCGGATTACCCAAAAAATCACACCCTTCTGACCCAGCTTCTCACATCTACCATTTACATCCGCATTCCCAAGCGCTGCACCGGACCCCCACCGATTAAACGACATCTAGCCCGTCAACCACTTTTCTAGATAAGCCAATTGGGCTGACAAAGTAATGTGGAATCATTTTTCAATACGAGGGCCAAATCGGGCTTCCTGCTTAATGGTGGGAAGATGGCTTGAGGCTACATCGGAGATCGACATTCTTGAGTTGCGCTGTGTTCCGCATAACTGGATACGCTGCTGCTGTCTCACAAACTGCCAAGCGTCCCCAGTAACTGGGGACTCTCCGCGTTGCCCAGCCGCTCGTCTATTGGCCAACCCGCACCGAACCAACAAGGGCTCTGACTCGTGTCTCGGCACCTGGAAGGTCCAGCACGGAATTTGCCAAGGCACACCAATTAGACCTTATCCCTCGGATCCGTCGCCAACCGGCTGCGGTACCGTGCGAGTGCTTCCAGCACATTAGCTTTGGCGCTGTAATGAATTTTTAATGCTAAGATTGTCTGTCGGGCGCGAAATTGGAGAAGTTGTGAAAGCCCAAGGTAGCAGGAATAAGATCTGGGCTTAGAGTGAGAACTAGTCGCTCACGCTAGGTGGTAAATTTCTATCGGCAGAAAAGGTATATAGCGTACAGTAACAGGGACTAAATATAGACTTATAGCTAAAAACTAGGTCTTATATTCTACCAGTAGAAATGGTGTAAGATATAGAGGAATGAGAGTTGAATATTATAAAATTTTCTACTCGTAGAATAAATACGAGAACTATTTATACCTAAGTATTAATAAGGTTAAGAATTCTATCTTATAAAGCTGGAAACATTATTATAACTTTAATTGTTTATATTAATAAATTCTGTAATATCTTTCTAAAAGGAATCGAAATTTAAAAACAGCTTATATATCCCTAAGAATATTATAAAGAATAACTTATTAACTAAATAAGGGTATAGATAGTTAATGTTACTATTATCGTTAGTAACTTTATCTATTTTCCATTAATATGAAACGTTAACTAGGGGGATTGAAAAGCGGCCTTTAAGGCTGTGCAGCGGCGGTATATAGTAAACTGGTGCGGTGATGCAATAGGGAAGAAACTACAAAAAGAACCATACCCACAGAAGGTCGCGGTCGGCCTGGAAGGCCGACTCCCAGACTACTGGTCCTCTGATCGGAGGGACGCAAATGCAATTGACGTAGAAAAACAGATACGTACCTAGTATGGAACAAAACCTAGTACGAGACGGTGTCTGGCATGGAACGGAGCCTAACATGGAACAACAAAGGAAACGCGACCGTAGATTAGGTCATTTTCCTTCGATCAGAGGGCCAGAATGTCACTGGGCTTCAAATGGGAGGTTTTCGTGGTGAAATCGTCGGATGTTAATTGAATGAAGCACGGTTCGAAGAACCGCGCGGCGCGGCACCCTTTTTGACGGTGGCACGCGCTAGAGAACGTATCGCTACGTACAAAAAAACGGCTACAGTAATATTACAGAGCCCAAAAAGAACGATAGGGTCGGTCTGAATAGGCGCTCCGAGTCAATGGGATTACCCTAGCTTAGGGAAGAATTAGGGAGAGCTTAGGACAAATCAGCCACAGCTCACCCCAGCTTAGGATTGCGAACGAAAAAGGAAATTTCGTGTGCCCAGATTTGTCTCAGATAACCAGGCTGTTATAGTGAGCTCTAGGTATCGTCTAGGACATTTCAGGACAAGGGGTAGTAGTTGAAGCGCATGGCTTCCAGAGCAGAAGCGAAGTCGACGCCAGTAGAATGCGCCGCCGCAAGCCTTTCCCACCAGTCCCGGATACTCGCGACCCGGGGACCGACGATAGACTCGCGGAAGATGACCCACTCGAACAGAAATGTGGTTGGATCGTGGGTCAAATCGCAGTACCCGGCCCGGCCATTTTCAGGGCGCAGGTGATTGCATTCTGGAACAACTCTTTCGTGGTCCAGCAGGTCTTACAGACCAGCCGCCACGCGGCCTTCGCTAGTAATCATATCCATGTCTACAGGGCAGACGTAGTGAGCTAGGTTTACGCCGGATTCGCCCGGTGTCCACCAGAAGCTGTCGGAGTGGAGGACATGAAGCGCGAAGGCGTCGGCATATCCCTCTATATAAGCCATGCGCGGTGAGACGGTCGAGCAAAGCGAGTGATCTGAACTCTCGTCGCGCCCGGCTGGCGGAATCCCGCCGGTGGCAAGGTGCTGCATGACGTGGTGGCCGTATTCATGCGCATGCACTATCCGACCCTTCCCGTATCTCGCCTCAATGCCGATTAGGTCGCCGTAATAGGCCGTGCCATCTGGCTTTGGGAACGGGTACCACAATGTGGTTCCGGGGACGGCCGAGAGATAGATGAGGCCATGGGCAACAGCACGTATATCGTGGAAAGACCACCAGAGATGTCCGAGGTTCGGCCCAATCTCGGACGGCATGACGTATTCAACCATGAATCCATTGGTGCCGTAGGAAGAGACCGGCAAGGGGATCGACCAGGTTGTGGGGGGTAAGGTAGGAATATTGAAGTACCTGCCTTGCTTCAAGCTGAACAGGTCGTTTTCGAAATACAGGGTCGCCTTGGCATTGGCATAGTCCCCCTCTGGGAGGTTGAGAATTCCGTTACCCGCGCCATCCAAGACCAAACCGGTCTCGATCCCACTCGGAGGCCAACGCCAGTAATCGATCGCTTGAAAACGTATGTGGACGCGGCCGAGCGGATACACGGTGAAAGCGGGCGCGCGGTCTAAGTCCTGGTAGCGTAGCCGAAAGCGGACGGTCCACGGGCCGGGGATATTCCGCTTCACCCTTTCACCAACATCGGCTAGCTGCTGTTGCGGCTCGTCCGGGAACGGCAGAGAAGGTGCCGTGCTGTTTGTTTTCTCTAGATGGTCGAGCCAGGTTGACCTTGAGATTGAGATATCACATGTCAATCGGGGTTGTATGAATTGACTCGGCACTCGGCAGTTCTGGGGGAAAGCCCCAGCAGAGGGGATCGTAAAAGGCTTACCAGTAATCGGCCGGCTCGAGAACTTCAACTGGGTTTTCCTTTGATGACGCGTTTAATTTTATATATATGGTATCCTCGGCCGAAGAGCTCATGTTGACTTCTCCGCTGCTAGCAATGACAGTCAGCCGCAGCGACTGTACGCGAGACGGGTCGCTGTTCCAGGTGACGTTGAGGCCGACGGTGGAAGAGCTGGCGTTGCCGACGGTTGCCGTAGCGAGATGAGGCGGACTTTTGACGGCGTCGAGACCTTCAGCGTCTGCAAGTACCCAGCCATAGCGGACTTGTGGGCTCCCCACGACAGCGCCAGCACGGGATAACGAGATTGTCGAACGGATGGATACCTGCCCACCGTCTGCCCAAAACAGCATCGGGAGAGATCGGCTTAGGCGAGGTACCACGAACGGCTGTGGGCACGAGCTAACCGGGCCTTGCTCGTTCAAGTTTGCGGGCTTGACGGCGGGCGCGTCGTTTGGCCCACGGCGCGGCAACACACCTGGTTCACATTTGATCAGCTGCAACCTTTCTCTTGATGCTCCCACACCGCCGCGCGGAGCGTACCTACTCTGGGAAGCAGAGGTTGCAAAGAGGATGGCGGCAAGAAGTCGCATGTTGAAACGGTATGAAAGTTTTTTCAATACCTCGAATTGATCTAACTAGAGCAGAAGACAAGATAATTAGTGGGGACGAGTAAGCTGCCTCTCCACTGACCATAAAAGGGGTAAGGAGAAGGAACTGTCGGCGTGGGGGACCTTTCGGGGCCTTGCTATTATATATAATAAAGTCGAGTACAACATTGTCTCACCGCCCCAAGGCATCAATTTACTACCCGGCCTCTCCGGACCTCATCAAGATATCAACCAGTGATCCCCTTCCACAGTCGGCTCTGTATCGCTGGCGAAGCGAATTTGTACAGCCAGGGCCTCCCCCAAGCTCGTCTGGACAGCAAAGAGGGTGCGGCACTGGGGTTTGACTCAGCGACGCGCGAAAAGGCATGCTTCGCGCGCGCACAGATGACCCATTTCGGCCGGATCATCACAGGGATGGCTCATCCTATTCACCTAGGGTGGAGATATTGCACCAGCTGATCTTCGGTAGAGGTGTGGGAGGTGTTAATAATAGGTGCCCGCCTATCAGATGCCAGCTCGTTCAAGCAAATGATGCGCGTATGAGTGACACGCGGCTGAGCGACAGAGTGCTTGAGGGGCCTGCCTCACAACCGCTTCGTTTGGACTGAAGGGGTGAGCGGTGAGGAATAAGCGGTGGGGATGTTGGACTTAATTACCCGCAATACACCATGGTCTGAGGCTGTGCAAAAGAGCGAAGGTATGACTCCTGCGGGGGTACGGAGAAACCTCGGATTCGAGATACCACAGCGCTGCCATTGTTCCTGCCAAGGCTCGCCAAAAAGCCCCAAGGAATACCAAATAAATTTGAGTGGCTGTTTTCTAGGCGCAGCGTCGCCATCGTGCGGCAACATCTCGAGCTATTCGCCCTCCCGTTGACTTGAAGCAGACGCGTATATTCGTCAAAAAACGTCCGCAAGTAACCTTTCAGGATCCAAGTTCTTTTTGCTGGCTCGGGTTAAACCTGAAGAAGTAACGACGCAGGCGTGGTTGCTCTTTGCGCCGACATCGATCGTATGGTCGCACCTTGGGATATAGTTGTGTCTACTACAAGACCCCCCAGATATCCTGATCGGTGAGGTCGCTACGAAGTTGGTTCGGGTTCTGCGGGAGATGTGACTGAGCTGACAATTCCTGCAACGTCCACCCCCTCGTAAACCATCTACTTCGCCTAAACATCTGCTCTGTCTTCTTGTGCGACTTCGTCCTAACCCTCAGATCGGCGACGTATACCAAACACACGTCCGCCTACTTGTGCCACGAGAACATGGAATTGATGGCCTCTGACAGCTCCGCACTGCTAGACTTGTTGATGCAGACTGTTACCATTACCGAGTTCTCCGGAGCCATTTGCCCCACCTTACTTCCCCTTCAAACGGATGAAAGTTTGCAAACCGAAGGTAAACGGAAGTTCGCTTTCGCTTCCGTAACTTCCCCCCGCCCCGCCTGCTCGTGTGTAATGGGCCACGTTTTGGGATCTACTAGTCTTTAATGGCCGCATTTTCCCCGATGGGTAGCCGCAGATTCTCATGGAAATGAGGGAACCAACACCTGTAAGCCTCTTTAAAAGCGCCTTGTACCACCCCCTTATTTTCCTGCCCAGATTCTCGCTTTCCCCCCCCCCCTGTTTTCAGCTCTCGTTTCCGTACCCCCGGGGATTTTAATAGACATTGGGGCCAGCCAAATGATCACGTCGAGACACCGACATCCTAATGTCCGACGACTAGAAGACTTGACGTTATTGGAGCGGCGGGAACGGACTTAGGAAAATTTTGAAAAATATCAGAATGAACTAATGCAGGACGAGGAAGACCTTGCTAACGATAATACCAAGGCTTATCACAAGTGGCTAATGGGTATTTGGAACAACCTGGTCGTCTGAGACGAATCTAGGTTCATGAAATTTCCTTTTTTGTTCGTAGTCCTGATCTGGGGTGAGCCCATACGCCACTGCTGCACAGCCTTAGAGGCCCCTTTTCAGCCCCCCGGCTAGAATTACGTTTCAACATTCCCTGTGTGTTCACGATATATACTAATACGTAATATACTAGCTTTGAGTATACTAGTAAATAATATACGATCATCCTTATGAACAAAGTTGACTATTATTCTCTTTACGCGGCCGGTGGCGGCCGGTATCGGTCAGATCATTGCCGGATACCAAGAGTAACGCCGATGGGGTCAAAACGCACAGCAAGCTGGTCCGCACTCATTCCGCAGCGTCTTCCAATTCCGGCTTTGCTAGCTCGCGCCATTCCCAACAGTATGTCATCCATTAGGACTCCGTAAGGGGCTTGCTAATCGTGTCCCCTCCTCCCCCCCCCCACCCCCGGAATTGCTATTCGTGCTCCCCCCGTACAGAAAGGATTAGGGGCTTCAGGATAAGTGGTGCCCTACTAAGTAGGATATTGATTCAGAAGGAGGAGGGTCTCTATGGCTAGTTGTCTTGTTCAGTAAACCATATACAACCCCTAGCCCATGTGGTAGTGACTTGATCACCTCCTTCTCATTGCGCGACATTGATAGCTGTAGCCATTTATGAGTCCAATGAGTGAAAATTCTCGGCGTTTTGCAGTTGAGTTCTGTCAGAGAGCTGTAGATTAGACATGGATATAAACGTGGTAGTAGTTAAGCTTACGGATTGGTAGTACCATTTGGATTCTCCGCCTGCCACCATTTTCCAGTCGCTTACAAAATCGGTGTCACCCTTGTGGGAAAAGAAACCCGACAAATCATGTGGCTATCTTGGTATTAAGAGGAGTTGCCGCAATAATCGCCAACCGGGAAAGAAACGCTGACCGCTTGCGAGGCATTGGATGTTTGCGCGGCAGGGGGCTTACTGTTATCCCTGGAACAGTACTGTAGTAGGCCGCGCCACGTGTAACAATCCTAGGGCGCGATTCTGTGCCAAGGATTCCTTTGGGTGACATTGGTTACGGATCGGTGGATCGGCTGGCATATGAAGCGGGAGCATGCACCCCCTGCAGCCCTGTGGCCTGAAACGTCCCCCCCTTAGCCCCGGGACCATCTTGGCACCCCAGAGACAACTTGAGGCAGGTAAAACACCAAGACCCCCCACTTTTCCGTCTATTTTCTACGAAACTACAAGAATTTCCGACACCAGTTTGAGAACAAGAAATACGATGAGCATCATCACCTCACAATCGCGCGTCATTCTAGGCCCTCTCACGACAACATTCCAACCACCAGCCCCATGCTCGGCAGGTGTTGGCATCTGCAGCACATGTAACGATGTGTTCTTCGGCCAAAAGTGCGGTTCGGCCGGCCCGCAGGACGATACAACATGCTGGCCGCCAGCGACACAGGGAGCGCTCAGGCCCAGCTCCGCACTCAACGGCTGGGGCTTCTACTCTCCGGGAATCTCTTGCCCGGTGGGCTTCACGTCGGCATGTTACGCCACGGCAGACTCCGGCTCGTCGCAGACGGCAGACTGGGCGATGCAATTCCGCATGGAACCGGGCGAGACGGCCGTCGGATGCTGCCCGCAGGGCTTCAACTGCCATAACCAGAACGGCCAGACGTGTCTCGCCGTGGTGCGCACTATAACCCTCAGCACTGTCACCTGCCGGAGCGGCCGCTTCGAGGGCTTCAACTTTGCCACCATTCCCAACGCCGCCGTACTGAGCCTCAACATCTTCGCCCCCATGATCCAGATCGCATGGAAAGCATCCGACCAGCCCCCGGCATCCACCGCCACGTCTTCGCCCTCGAGCTTGTCAAGAGAGGCGCCCCCGACGACACCTCTCACATCCGGACCCCTTGGTTCTAATCCCCCGACCGTCCCAGCCTCTCCCGAGCCGTCTTCAGGTCTCTCCGCCGCCGCAATAGCCGGCATTTCGGTGGCTGCGACGCTTCTCGTTCTTGGCGCCCTTCTCGGTGCACTGTTCGTGTGGTGGAACAAGCGCCGTGCCGCCAGGCTAAGACAGGAATACCGGCCCATGCCGGGAGACGGTGGGCTAGAACCTAAAATTGGCGAGCTGAGCGCGTACGAAAGGCCGGTCGAGCTGACGGCGACGGAGCGATACGAGGCGCCCGAGGGCGTTGCTAGGTGAGGAGAAGCATCTTCGGAGGTATCGTGGTAAGCTGAGGCAATGGTTTCTCGTCCCTTGACGGGGAGGTGGTGTCTGCGGAAGTCCTAGCTATGTGGAATATTGACCCATCAGACATTGTGGGCCGGAAAGGTGATGGACATTGGTAATATTCCATTTTCAAATTGTACTGCGCCGTGATGGTTCTTGGCTATGGCGAGCAACCCGGGCTGTCGAGGGCTTGGGAAAAGGACATTGCTTCTCAGCAAAGTCTCGGTGCTAATTTTGTGGTACTATAAGTATTGTTGGTATCGATGTGGTTCAAAGTCTTCAAATATTTAAAGGTGAAGATGGGTCTATTCCCGCCCAAGTTTGTATCATACAGCCACACGAAGAGTCGTGGGGGAAACAAAAAGGAAATTATGACCATCTAACGACAATCCCCTCCCGATGTGCTTATCGGACTTAACTCATAGACCAGACACCATTCACGACCTTCTTCAGCACTATTGCGGGTACATTGAGATTAACCAATGCCGTGTGTTTCTGAACCGAATCGGGAACAAGGACTTTCAGAACCAACAGCTTAAAATCGAGTATTCTGGGCTAGTAGCGGCGGTGGGCGGGGAACTGCATCTCTTACAGGCTGTCGGTTAGGCCCGGGCGGAAGGTCAAGTCAATAGGGCTATCATAGAGTTGGCGATTGCCATTAAGGCCTAGTACGAGAGAACCTAGGTGTTACCCACAGCGTTGGGTAAAAATCCACCAACCACGGGATCTCTTCTGGAGGATAAGTTGGATCTGCCAGCAACGGCTGGTAATCTGGTGCTCTATGTGGATCAGAGTCGCCGGGCTTGGAGATTGTCTGGGGAGTACCGGGAAGGAATTGATCAAGTTCACAGGTGGACGAGATCGAACAGGTTTCCTGTGGACCCAGCTGGAGCGGCTGAAACCATTAAAAGCGAACAGGAACCTGGGCAGCGGCATGCCCGCGACGTCGTTGCGAATCTTCAAGGCTATAGTATGCTTCAGAGGCAGGAAGAGCCTCCCGAGTACGACCTGGAGAGGGACGTCAAGGCTTACCTGATGCAGTATACTCGTAGCAGCATCAATGGAACCCAAAGGGCTGGCAGTTTCAGAATGCAACTTCTACCTGCGAGGCCGATCGGCAAACATCTACGGGATGTTCGATTCCACAGAAGGTTCCCTTATCAGCAGGTATCCATAAGAATCCTCATCAACTCTGTCCATTCCGATTATAAACATGCAGAGTCTCCCTGGAACATATTCCCAAAGAGACGATGTGACAAAGTAGACTCGACACAGTTATGATATATTCATCTGCCAACAAACAACATAAAGGTAAGTACCGGTACATCCCCGATTCTATTTGCCTCTCACGGGGACCTAAAATCGAATTTATACTCATCAGTGCAGCTCTCTAACCTTAATACTAACTACTCTAAACCAATTTATCAAAGGAGTAATAACAATAATACATAAGGTGGCTCTTCTCCATGCAAAAGTCTCTTCACTACGCAAGACTAATAAGGGCTTAATGAGAGATAAAGAGCCAAAGAAACACATAAACGGCTTAAAGGGTAACTTAATATATTAGAGGCACAGGATGTACTAGATTAAAAGGCTCTAAGTTTGCAGATAATCCAGGAAACGCGGCAAAATGGTGGTGGTGCAGGGGGTCTCGTACAAAGATTTGGTTCTGTGATGTGTACGCAAGCCTGGCCATAATGAATGCACGTGCAAGGAGGCTGCAGAATCGTCTGATTCATCTGTTTTCGACTCAGTTATTGTTATATCCTAATATGGTTGTATTGTAATTGAGGATTGTTATACTAGGGGTAAAAACTTCGCCGTTCACTAATATCATACGTTAGCCGATCTTGCGCCGGACGGCCACTATTTTGACAGGCTCGTCCTCCACGTCGGCGTGGCGGTTTGCGTCGAGGAACTTCCATGCATCGTCGACGTCGGTGGGCGCTGAGCTGGGAAATGGGCTGAGGGTGTAGCCGACATGGCTTGGAAGTTTCTCGTCAGTGGACATGTTGCGAGACACAAGGGCAAAATAACCGCGTAGGGAGTATAAGTGTACACTGAAAGGGGAAGGTGAGGTGACTGTTCTTGATTTTGGCTGCAGAATGCATCTTTTAGCAGGTTGAGGTTGAAGGAAAAGTCACACCAACTCAAACTCCTCAAACTCCGGACCGTCGGCCACATACTCCCCGTACATAACCCCATGCACATACGCCTCGCCAACGAGCTCGTACTTCCCGCCGTGCTTCCCATTGATCTTCTTTCGGAGCACGTACGGGAACTTGGCGCCCCTGAAAATGACAACCACATCCCCCTTCTCGGCCAAGTCCGGCACAAGACCCATGTACCCCTTATCCCCAACAAACGGCCGTGTTCCTGTCTGCCGGTTCATCATGTTGTAGTACGAATCCTTCTGGTTGAACTCGGCCACAGTGTCTTTTGTTGGTTGAAGCACAGTGATGTCCTTGGCGCTGGGGAAACCCTCGAATGTAACCCCAAACGACGCCCGGAATGCAATCCACATCCTGGCATCACGGACAAAATTTCCGTCCAGGTCTTTCATCACACCGAGATAGCCACCAGCTAGATACTCTGTCTTCTCTTCCGGGGTAACGCTCGTGCCGGCCTGTAGCTGGTCGGCCACGGGCATCCGTACCAGAGCTGCGGTGCCTTCGCTGTGTGGGTATATGTGCTTGCCGAGTTTCTTTTGTCTCTCGCCCGCCATCCAGATGATGTTTTGCAAGTCGATGAGGTAGCCTCTTGTCAACCGAGGCTGGAGCCGACTGCCCACGTCCCCTGAACGCCATGGTGAGTTCATGTGGTCGACGATGTCGACAATACACCCAGAAAGAACCAGCGGGTCGTCCCACTCGACATGGTGGCCCGTGTTCTCCGGCCCGTTGAGGTCTTTGGTTGCGCAGAACTGCGTCTCCCAGGGAAACCCGCCTCGTGGTCTGTGTATTGGCATCCGCCAGTCGGGAACCCACGATGGCATCCACTCCAACTTTGGAAAGTTGCTGAGCGAGAGGAGATCGACGCCCCCAGAGAGGATGATCGCCCGGGCAGCGTCAGCGTAGGACTCGCTGCAGGGGACATCGTATACAACTTTGAATCCGAATCGCTCCAAGAAGGGGGTGTCGGCCGCCATGCCTGCTAACCCGTAGATTCTGTCTTCGTGTCGGGAGGCCTCATAGCGCACGTTGGAGTTGCTGTGGGCCTCAGCCAACACCCTCATGAGAGAAAACCCGTCTGGCGACAAAGACTGGGACTCGGCCTGGGACTGGGGCTGAGACGCTGCGTCCCGGGGATACATCCGCCGCAAGCGGCGTAACGCAGATGCCTCGGCGCTCCATCCGGGTGAGATCAAATCGTAATTCTTCCTCTCGCTGTCGGTCCACTTGCTGAAATCCCACCTCATCCCGTCTTTCTCTCCCGAGTACTTTGAAATGACTCCATACACAGCGTGGTGTGCTAGCAACATGATAAACACCACACCCGCCTCAAACACATCCCAGTCCACCTTGCGATCCCCACAGCACACCACCACTCTCGATGAGATGACCACCTCCTGTTGAATCCACATCCGGCTCCAGTACCCTCTTGACAGCAGCGTGCGACATTCGACGACCGGAAATGAAGAATCCTGCAGATACTTTCCCATTGAGTCGGTAACCAACTGGAGCAACTTCTCGGGGAACTGCAGATTCCACTCCCCGACCGCCGATCCAGCTGTCAGTTTCCCAAACTCATCCATCGCTGAAACTGCTACTGTGACAACTTTCACAGCTTCCACGGCATCACCCTTGCCAGGCTCCGAACCACTGTCCTTGTCCGATTCGCACGTCAAATTCTTCATCAACATCCTCCCCCCAACCTTTTCGAGAACATCCATCGCAACAGCACTCCCATCCCCCTCCTGGCCAATCCACGCAAACGTCCTCTCTGCGCGGCTATATATCTCCGCCATGAGCCCGACTTGCTGCGTCTTTTCGGCCGTGTCGGTCTGGTTGATGCAGATCGCATCAACCCAAATCACCAGCTCGCTATCATGGCTTTGGAGATGACGGAGGGCATGTAAAAGATTCGGCTGCACTTCGATGGGGAGATCGTTGACCACCAGGGTCGGAACGAGAACGGGATTGGTATTGGGGTTGTCAGGGGTTGGTTCGGTTGGTTTGGCTGGTTTGAAGGGACGTCCCCATTCGTACGAGAGGGCGGTGAATTTGAGATCTGGGGAGAGGGGATCAATAGAGAGGGTGCAATGTATTTCGGAGGCTAGATCGGAAGAGGGGTGGACATGCAATAGGCGGATTGAGGGGGGAGTGGTTGGTTTGAGCGGGAGGGAGGTGTACAAAGGGTTGGGTGTTGACATTTTGGCGGGGGAATGAATGTAGAGACTGAGGAAATGTTGGGGGGAAGTGAGGGGTCTGGTGGATGGGAATGGTTGGTGTCGATAGGATATTTCAGCTGAAATCGTGAGTTCGCTAGGGCTGAAAAGGGGATGGGGATTTAGCGCTAGTTTCAACTTCGTGGCGGGTCTGGTTCTAGCCCATGTGTCTGGCCAAGCCCCCATTTCCAACACAGGTCCAATGCCAGTTATTTTTGGTGTTTTGGTAGCCGCCGAGGCGCTGTGAGAAGACCGGGAGAAGGTTCAGCTGAGCCCAGAACGTCCCTATCGACAAGCTGCATGGTCGTGGCACTTGGTGCCAGCTGTTGAATTGGATATTGGCCTTGTAAACTAGGCCATTCGCCCAGTGACTACTCGTGATCTGCAGGCAGCCAATCTGCCCCGCACGTAATCTGGCGGATCTTCAAGATGAGATCGTTCCTCCCAAATTTGCCAAGCTTCAATTGCAAAACGCAAACTGGCCAAAGTACTTCTACATTTCGACCAAGCCGTGACAAACGAACCTCCCCCACTATTGACAGCCATAGTCACCGGCAGGCATCGTGGGTAGGTGAATGTCCAATGAACAGTCTATGCCCGAGTTCACCATGAAATGTTGATGGATTCGATTCCGAGTTTAGCGACGCCATTGAGTCAAACCACAGACATTGTTACCAAGACCGTCTCTGCAAAACTCTATTCCTGGTGCCAGTCGATATTTGTTGGGCTATTGGGGCCCCAGAAAGACCTTCCTAAGGCCTCGATTAGACTGGATCGCGGAAAACCCTTGGGACGTCGTGGATACACTAAATGTAAAAAAGACAATTTAGGTTTTTGTTTAGGAACTTATTACGACCTGCACCCAATACAGGCTTTAAGAGGACTAGCATAGGTTAAGACAGAACGTATAGCAGGACGCTAACAGGTAAAGGGCGTTCCGAAGACGGTTTGTTAAGTTAGCACTCTTAGATGGGGGTTTAATGTCACTGTAGGTCGTTATCACTATAATGTATAGAGGTGAGTCTGAACAGTAGGACACAAATGAATAATTAAATACTAGCGTGAGGAACTAGAGTCCTTTACAGTGGTTGTGGGCATAATTATAGCTATTTATACTAACTAACTGGGAGGTACTTTGTACCTTGATTATTGTGCTTACTTAACACGAGGAGTGATTACAGTGATTGGAATACCTCTGATTACTGTGATTACTGTGCTCTTAGCGAGATTAGAGTGATCACTTAACGATTAGTTGTAGGGGCTTCGGGTTTTTATATTCTTAGCTTAGTGCGCAGTACTGTGCGTACTGCCTTTCTGTACTGTTCTTTCTACGGGGGATTTATCAGGCTGCCCTAGCTTAAGTGACAGCCTGTAAGGTCGTTACATAATTCCCCCTCTTTAACGTTCTTTTTCTATAAAGAACTATTCGTACGTTCCTTCCTTTCTTCGTTAGTCGTTATGTCGTTTAACCGGGTAATTAAGAATAGGAGAAACGTAATGCCCTTATCGACTAAGTATTGTATTGCTAACGTTAAGTTTATTCTTACTTTTAGGATCGTTATACCTGTAAAGTGTAATCGTTACTGTTACTTAAACCTGTTAAACTGTAAGATAGTTAGTAAGAGTAAGTTATATAGTTACTGTGTAACGGTTAGTAAGACTGTATATTTGTTTTATAACGTTTATAGAAACGATCTGTCTATCTTATATAGGGTTTTAGACGAAAAGAAACGTTTTAACGTTAAGGAGCGTAAAACTGCTCTCTTTCTCCGCGATATAGCTTTTAAGCTTTTACGCTTTAAGGATTAATAGAAGGGATTAGTGTAGTAGGTAGACGAACTTTTTGGTTACGAGTTTGACATTATAGTGGAAGAGGAGCGTAAGGTTTAGGAAGTAACTGCGTTAGTTCCTGAGTTCGACTAGGGAAGTCTCTTGGTGGAGCTAGCGTGCAGTTCTTTTTCCAGGGGGTTGCTGTAGTTAGTAACTTCTTCTTAACTTAGTTCGTAGTTTCTTTTCTCTTACGGTTCTGTAGTGTAACGACAGCGTGCTTGTTTCTTTTTGTTAACTTCTTCTCCTGGTAGTGCTTGTTTTTCGTGCGGAGCTCTTTAGGGGCTCCGGAAGCCTAGCTTCCTTATTAGGTTTAAAGTCCTTACAACCTTAGCTAAAAGTTCTGATAAATGTCCTTCTATACTTACTAAGGAGTTTCTTACTGTTTCTTGGGCTTTAAATCCTACGGTAGTCTTACTCTTCAGTATAGTAGTTTAGATGTTAAATTTTGTCTTATTTTCCTAGTTCTTATCGTTAGCTTTAGTTGGTTTGGATTCTTCCGGTAGAACTCCGTAATTAGGTTTAGGCACTTAAGGTTCTTGACTGGTTCTTATAAGTTGCTTTCGGAGCTATAATTTAATTATTTAACGAGATATTTAAACGTATTCTTTCCCTTTTGTAAATCTACGACTTCCTCGACGTTGTACTTGTCTTTATCAGTATTAATCTTGATCTTCTTTTCTAAAGGAACTTTCTTCGGGGTAGGTTTTAGAAGTAAGATGTGAAAAACTTTAGTCTGCACTTTTATGCTAGCGGGTAGGTTTAGTTTGTAATTAGAAGTAACGACCTTTTTCTTAATTTAGAACGGTCCGTACCTTTTGAAGTTAAGCTTCTTACTAAGTCGTTTCGAATGTAAGTTTCGCGAAAAAAGGTAAACGTAATCTCTCTCTTAAAAAGTTAGTCTTTTAACTCGTTTATTATCGTAATAGAGTCCTTTCTTAAGTATTAGTTACTTAATTCGGTATTTATTAGTAAACTTCTTTATTCATTCGCGTGTGAACTCGAGTTCGGCTTATAAGTAGTTATGTAGTTCTTACATTCGATCTGTATAGACTGCAGCTTAGGGGGCGTTAGTAAGTAAGCCTTAATAGAATTTAAGCTTTTTACTGTAATTAGTGAAGAATAGTAATATACCTGTTAATTTAATTAGCATTATATTATAAGTTATCTATACTGTTAGTAACAGTTTAAGTTAATTATCTTATTTAAAGTTAATATAAGTTTGGAGATACGTTATAAGTATCTAATTAACTCGCTCCGTTTAGCTATTTATCTATAGGTGGAATGCTGTCGAAAGCTTACTTTTTATACTTATTTTTTGCATTAGCCCTTATTAGAATTTCGACACGATTAGCTTATCTCGATCCGTAACGATATTATCTAGCTAAAAGTGTCGTATAACTACTTTTTTCTCAAAGATATAAGCAAGTTACTCCGTTATTATATCTTTTAAGGTTAATAGAAAGTAAGCTTATTTTGTTAATCTGTCGATTACTATAAGGATTTGGTTATAAGTGACTCTTATAGTAAGGTCTTTAGACTTTAAAATCCTAATGACGAAGTTAAGCAAGATTAAACTTTACAGCACTTATAGTATAGGAAGTGGTTCAAGAAGTCTATAAGGTTTATAATATCAGTTCTACTTCTTATAGCAGATATTATAGTTATTAATTACTTTCTCAACTAACTTCTTTATTCCCGGGAAAACGTACACTTATTAAGCTTATATAAGAGTTTTAGCTTAACCTGTATATCCTTTAAGTTAAGACTTATAAACCTATTAGATATACTTCTTTTATTTATTTAAGTCGTAAATGTACAGTTTCTCTTAATATTAGAGCTTTACTCCTGGTTTAAATACGTTATCTATATCTTTTAATAGCTGTTTTAGCTAATAACTAGTTTTATTATGGTTTAGATGTTTCAGGTACTCTTTACTACAGTTTTACACGTATTTTAAGAAGTTTCCTAAAAGGTACTTATACTTACAGGTTCTTTCCGTTAACCTTTTTACTTAAAAGTCCTATTATTATTAATAGATATTATACTCTGTTTATAAGTTTATATAAACGTTAATAATCTGTTTTAGTGTTTAGTTATCTAATATTTATAATGTATACTTTAATATACTGTTTTTAACTTTGTTAAATATAGTAATAAAGATTAAGACTAGATTAGTGTCCTTATAGTTTTGTTTTCGACTAAGGGTATTAGCTTACTTATTATCTTTTCTTTTAATATAGTAAATCTGGAAGTGGAACGGGGTTATTAACTCTGTTTATTGTGCTTACTATAGGTTAAGCTCTTTCGTTAAGAAGTACTAAAAGTTATTATAGTCTAAAAAGACCTGGACTGGTTTTTCTATACTGTTTAGATACAGTGCTTACTTAGTAAAGTATTAAATGATTGCTATCAGTTCTTTATTGTAGATTGGATATTGTAAAGCTAGGCTGTAGATTCCTTTCGATAAGAAAGTAACTAGGTAGCGTTTCTTATCGTTTTAGACTTAGTTAAGTTCTCTGCTGATTACGAACTCTGAGGAGTCTGTTTTAACTTAGAAAGGTTTTAAGAAATTAGGGAGGGTTAGGATTAAAGCTGTGATAAAGGTGTATTTAAGGTCTTTAAACGTTTTTTACTATCTATCGGTCTATTTAAATGGTTTTCCTTTACTTATAAGTTCGTAAAGTAGTTTTATAATTTTCGTAAAGTATTTAATGAAATAGCGATAAAAGTTCGTAAAGCTGATAAAAGCTTATAATTTTTTCTGGTTTTTCGGAATAGGTTAATTTTTAATTACCTCTGTTTTCTCCGGTTACATTTTGAGCTTTCTAGGGGTTACCCTGAACCTTAGATAGTTCAGTTCCTAAATATAGAAGTGGTTTTTTTCCAGGTTTACTATCAGTTTCGCTTTTTCGAGAGCAGTTAGAACCTGTTATATATATTTTCAGTATTCTTTTAAAGTTTCAGAATAGATTAAAACGTTATTTAAATATATAAAGATAAATTTGTTAAGGAAAGGGTAGAGAATACTGTCAATAAGGTTTTAAAAAGTTATAAGGGTGTTTATTAATTTTATTAATATAACGCGGTACTGGTAATACCTATTACGAGTCTGAAAAGCTGTTTTGTGCTTATCCTCCTCCTTTACTTTAATATGGTTAAATCTTATAAGGAAATCGAGGTTAGAGAACTAATTTGCTTTAATAATCTGTTTTTATATCTCTGTAATAAATAGTAATAAATAGCGATTTTTAATCGTATCTTTATTTAACATTTAGTAATTAATAACTATATATAGCTTACTGTCTCCTTTCCGTAAGACAAACAGTATTAGGTATCTTATTAAAGACTGGGACTTTACGATAAATTTATTTTTTAGGTTTTTATTAATATACTTTTATAAGGTTTTAGCTTACTAAGGGTTTAAATAGTAAGGTTAGAAGCTGCAAAGCTTTACTCTTAGCTTCAGTTTAATTTCGTAATCTTACAGTCTGTAATCCGGTAGTTACAGTATCTTTTTTCAAAACAGGGTAAACTTCTTATATTTAGCGGGTATTTTAGATAAGTTAACTTCTTCACTTATCTGTAAATTAGCTTTTAGCTTCTTTTTACTTTTTAAATTATTATTTAGGTAATACGGTAGACCTTTTAATCCTTTAACTATCTTAGTAAACTTAACTTAAACTATGCTTAGTTCTAAGGGTTTAATATATTTTTAAGTGCTTTATACGCCTTTAGAGTAATTTAGTACCTTTTTAACTCTCTCCAAATAATAATTACAGTTAAGGGACTCACTAAAGGTAAGGTAATTACTCTTCTAGTTAATTACAGGGTTATACTTTTCTAGCTAGGGTAGACTTAAGATTATGTTATACTTAGTAATTAGTGTAACGTTAAAGTCCATTTATTATTTGTCCCTATTTACTTTAATTAAGAGTAGCGAGTAATAGGTAACTTTACTGTTATTATATTAGTATAAGCCTCCTTCTCTATTCTAAATGGGAATTGCCTCTTTATACTTTTAGTTAGGGAGTTTCTTTTAGTTAATTAACAAGGGGTGTATTAAGTTAGAAGTACTTCTACTATTAATTACTGCTTTTACCTTAAACGGTTTCTCTCTTCTATCTATTATATTAATACTGATAAAGTAATACTTATGCTTTTTTAACATTTAAGTTATAATAATTATCTATCTTTAAGGTTTTATACGGTTTAACCTTTAAGTGCTTCTCCTTTTTCTTAGGGTTTTTACTAACTAACGAATTATTAGTTTCCAGCCCTTTTAAAGAGCTTACAGCCTTTTCTTAATTCCTTCTGGAAAAACAGGTAGCTTTAATAGACTTAGTGATTAACTTTTTCTAGGTTTTCACACTTTAGCGTCTAATCGACTTTAAACGGTACGATGTTCTTAAAGTCTTTAATAAGTCGACAGTACACTTTACAAGCTTAGATTATAGTAATGTCTTTCTGCTTTTAGATCTGTTAGTAGTTTTCTTACTTCTGCTATTTTTTAGCTTTTCTATTAAGGTGTAATAAGTATATTATAATTAGGCAGTTATTAAGTATTCCTCCTCGCTAATATGTAATGGGAGTTTAGTTAATTATAATAACTTTCTACTTATTACTAGATTCTCTTATTAGGGAGTAGGAGACTTAGTAATAAGTTAATTCTAACTTTACTTTTATAACAGCGTAGTTTTATCTCTATATATTTAGGAAGTGGTTATAAAGGGCCTTAAGTCTATAATACCAGTTAAGAGCGTAATTATCGTACACGTAATTAATTTATAGTATATCTCTGTAACTAAAGTAGTCGATATTAACTATAGGTGTTACGGTTATAAAGTACGGAATAGGGGAAGTAATACTTTATTTTTTCTCTTTTTCTATTTACTTCTGTATATGTTATTTCTCTTAAACCTTTTCTTAAAACTTAGGTAGTAATAATCTAATTTATTCTTCCACGAAGTAGTTTTTTTTGGCGAGACAGTGTTTAAGCTGGTTAGTGAAGCGAATTCTGTTGTAAAGCTTTAATCCGATTTCTACTACTCTATCTTTCAACGTTACAGTAAGACTTTCAACTTATAAGTCCTTTATTTCGTCTACTAACTCTTAATATTTCTCCCTTAGCTTCTAGATCCTTTATTAGTATGTTTACTTTATGTTTTTTTAAGGGACCTTTAAGGTATTAATCTAAGGTATACTAGCTTTAGTGCAGGGTAGTTATTTAAGCTGTCTTTCTGTTAGGGAAGTAAAGATGCTAATTTACTTAGTATACTTAAAGTGTTTAAAAGTCTTAAGGGATACTGTTAAGAAGAACTTTCGTTTCTTTAGTTTAATTCTCTTAATTTATTTTCTTTTACTTTTTAAAGCTTACTTTACCGCTTAAGTAGCTTAAAGGGCTAGTTCTTCAACTCCCTTTATTATCTTAGTAAGGTCTAAGTTAGGGTCTTTTTTGGATTTCTTTAGTTCTTAAGCTTGTAAGGTGAGGTTTTTAAGGCCTGTAATAGCTAACTGGAATATCTTTTCCTAGAGTTAGTCTTCTGTAACTTACACTTTTAGTGGTTTTAAGTTTCCACTTTAGAGTTGGTTTTCTACGACCTGTACTTTTATAGTTAACTCTTTTAAAACTCTTGTAAGGATTAGATATATTACGTCTTAAGGTTCTTTTACTTTATCCTTATCTCTTAACTTGCACTTATCTATCTAAGTGTAGTTTTCTTCGTTACTTACTATCTTGATATAGATATCTTTTAAGTTAAACTTAACGTGTTTTCCTCTTTTTAGAACTGGCTTCTAACCGACTTACTTTAGCGACGGGTACTGCTGTGCTATATGACTTTTTTTGCTGTAGTTAAAGCACTAGACTTAAGATAGGTCTTTAAACTGTTTTTACTGCTGTTATCGTTAAGGTTTGTTGCAGTTAGGTTAATTCTGACGGTTTACTATACTAATGTCTATTGGTCTAGGGTAATGACCTGTCGCGGTCAACTAGTTTCCCTTTTTAGGTTAGTAAGGGGTCTGTTCTTTCTAGAAGTTCTTTCGGTAATAGTGATTATAATATTAGTTGTTGGCTTTAATAGCTATCTCGACTAGTTCTTAAAGGCGATCCGGTTAATTTTCTTAGTAGAGGTCTCTAGTGACGTGCTTCTTTAAGCCGCTCTAAAACAGTATTATTAGGGCTTTTTAGTTAAGCTTAATCTTTACTGCTTTTAGTTTAAAGTGTGTGGAGAAATTAAGGATTAAAGACGTTTGCTTTAGGGTTATAAGGTGTTGCTTAGCCTACTTAAGAGCGTTTAGTTCTTTAAACTTAGTCTAGAGTTAGTCGATAAATACGTTAAAGTTGTTGAAAAGAGCTTAAGTCTTAGGGGCCTTTTTATGTGCTTTATTTATAGAGAGGTTATTAATTATCTTTATATAGGGTTTGTATTAGCGAGTGGTTATTCTGTCTAGTAAGGTTTTAGTAAATTTAACTTTTCCTTTTTCTTCGAAGAATTACTTATTATAATAAGTGATATAACTTTAAAGTTAGGCTATCTAGGACTTTAGCTGCGTAGAGTCTCCCTTAAAGCGTGACAGTAGGGGGAGCTTTACTTGTTTTTTCTGTAAGCTTTTAAGGTCGTTGTTCTTTAGCTTGATAACGTTAAGTCGGGTTTAGAGTTTTTCGATAAGACCGATATGGTTTTTAATATCTTTAGGGAAGGCTTTATTAAGTTCCTTAATTAGCCCTTACTAGTTAAGGTTTAGGTTTTTAAACCATATAGTTAACTTATTGATAGTAGGAAGTTAAGGTTAAGTTTACGTTTCCTTAATCTCCTTACCTTTTCCTAAGGTCGATATGTTAGTAGGAGGGAGGTAATGTCTGGGAATTTAATAAACAGCGTTTAGAACTGTAACGTTAGTATCGTATTATAACTTGCACCTGATATAGGCCTCGAGAGGACTGGTGCGGGTTAAGATAGAATATATAGTAGGACGTTAACAGGTAAGGGGTGTTCTGAAAACAGTTTGTTAAGTTAGTACTTTTAGATAGGGGTTTAATATTACTATAGGTCGTTATTATTATAATGTATAGAGGTGAGTTTGAATAGTAGGATATAAATAAATAATTAAATATTAGTGTGAGGAATTAGAGTCCTTTACAGTGGTTGTGGGCATAACTATAGCTATCTATATTAACTAACTGGGAGGTACTTTGTACCTTGATTACTGTGCTTACTTAACACGAGGAGTGATTACAGTAATCGGAATACCTCTGATTACTGTGATTACCGTGCTCTTAGCGAGATTAGAGTGATTACTTAACGATTGGTTATAGGGGTTTCGGGTCTTTATACCCCTGGCTTAGTGTGCAGTACTGTGTGTACTGCCTTTCTGCACTGTTCCTTTTGTGGGGGATTTGTCGGGCTGCCCCGGCCTAAGTGACGGCCTGCAGGGTCGTTACAGAACTATACTTAGTTACGGTTCTAATATACACTTCAGTTCCGATAAGACCTTTGTCACACTAGAACGAGAGAGATTGGATTAAACTGAATAGACTGGATTTTGCTGAATAAAGGAAAGGGAGAGGACGGTTACTCTGTCTTCTCTTATATACAACTAGCGGATCCGCTGTGGCTCCGCTATAAAGGATCTGCTACTGGAGCTTCTTCACTGTAGTCTCCATCACTGTGAATTGCTTTAGCTGGCCTCTCCTGGCCACGTTGAGGCTTTGGCAACACTGTTCCCAGGGGTCCTAGGCTGGAGCCTCCTTCTTTGTCACAACCTCGGTTACTGTTCAGACACAGCTCGAGTGGGCAGCCTTACACCCTTAAGGCTGTTTCGAAACGAGTTTAAGTCTTTTTAAATTATAATAACCTCTAATACTTCTTAATAAAGTAGCTGAATACCTGATAAGTATAATAGGCAGAACTTATAACTCTATTCCACATTTAAATCTACTATATTGAAGGGAAAGATAATAGATAAGCCAATAACCTTAGCTAAAGATAAGATTATAAGGATACGAATAAGGTCCTAATCTTAATTATTATATTTATAAAAGTTTTAAAATAGAACTTTTAAATATATATTATAAGTGTTAGATGATTAAACTTTAAAATACGCTATTTACGTTTAAATAAGCTTTTAAATAAAGTATAAAGTCTATTAGTAATAACTTGATTTCTAAAGTTAATAAGAAGAACTGGAGTAGATCTAGTGCTTATAAGATAGTATAAAGGGAGATTATAGCCGTTATAGCTTTTATAATGAGAATGTCTATTTGCATTATAGCCTTTGGCTTATTTGCACCATAACCCCACCCACTACCATACATAACCCTAACCCCGCACCCTCCCATCCCGGTCGCATCCACGCGCAACTGCGACTGCGGTTCAGTTAATTGATCGTCTAAATCCATTGCAATTAAGCCCAGTTCTACCGATTCTCGAATAAAAACAAATTGACTACATAGGCAGTATAGCTCCGCAGAGAGTCTGTGGCTTGGAGGAGGGTTAGAGAAAGGCTCCACGTTAGGCTTAATGTTGCTATTGTAGTCGGAATCGCGGGTATCGTCGCTGATATTTATCGCATCGGCACACAGGATTGAGATCGTCTAGAGCACCACGCGCCGGGTCGTTTCAGGTTATCTAAACACTCAATTATCCCAGGCAATCGTGCGCGATTAATAAATTTACCTTGATGATATAAAATTCGCAGTTGGAGCGATGCCGTGTGGTGTTTAAGGTCGTGGCAGAATTGGCGGGGTGGATGATAGCGGGTAGAATGACATGTTAGGGTTAGGGTTATGTATGGGAGTGGATGGAGTTATAATGTAAATAAGCTAAAGGCTATAGTGTAAATAGACATTCTCTTTATAATATATACTAAGACTGTTTTTATATAAAGACCTCTCATATATATTATAGTAAAACTTAAGATATAGATAATAAAATGTAAGGTCTTTAAGATAAGGAGAACTTCCTTACTAACTTAAAGGCTAACTTATAATATAAAGAAAAACTATATTGTTAAACTTTAGGAATCCACAGAGCTGTAGTACAGCGGCTGTGGCTTAGAGGAAGAAGTGCGTACTGGTCCAAGCTGTATTACAGTGCCTACGGCACTGTAGGAAGCAAACGAAAGGCCTGAATTACAAGGCAGTGCCACTGTAAGAAAGGTTGCTACAGTAAATCTTAACACTGTAGAACAAGAGGATCCGGAAGGCAGTGCCTTGTATAATGACTTAAATTGAGTAGAGTTGCTTGCTTAACTAAAATTAGATACAGGAGAGGAGAGGGCCTGTTATAGGCTGTGGGAGGCTCTAGAAGAATTCTAGAGCCTTCTGTGAAGTGGAACTAACTAATACAATAGTGGAATAGTACTGTTCTGAACCATTTTACGTGGTTCTGTTAACGTAGTGGCTGACGTGGCTACTGTGATGTTCTAGTTGATTCTGTGGGGCAGTAGCCTTACTGGATTTAGGGGGTTCCACTCCCTTGAATTCCAGAAGATTCGGCTGGTGGTATCGGGGTACGTAACTACACTACAGGGTACTCAGTGGCTAGAAAAATCAACAATTATATTCAAGAAATGGAAGAGGAAAATGTATTAAAGGCGCTTCTTATAGTTAAAGAACATATTCTTAAGCGGATTGCTTCAGCACTTACGGAAGAATTAAGGTAAACCCTCCTGAGGGCAATTGCTCCTATATCCATTAGAAAAAGGGAACTTAGTGTAGGGCGTCATGTCGTAATTAAAGGGTTATTCCGCACATTACCAGATTCTGCACAAGTATATGCTTAGAAGTATTGCAGCCATAAGGAATATAAAGACATAAATCACTTTCTACTTCACTGTGCTAAATATACTAATCATTGGGATTGTTAATGGGAAAGTATAAGGTGTCCTTATAATATTGAGAAATAAATAAATAAGTGTTAAATATTTAGTTTTATATAGATTCAGCTTAATTATGCCCTTATCACTATATGCAAAGAAAGTATTACTTTAATTCTAGCTAGAAGTGTAATAGATCTCTCTAAACTGTAGCTATATTCTTAACTTTTTATAACTAGGACAGCATCTAGTGTTACTAATTTACCATCCTCTTCTATTACGACCTGCACCCGACACAGGCCTTGAGAGGACTGGCGCGGGTTAAGACAGAACGTATGGTAGGACGCTAACAGGTAAGGGGCGTTCTGAAGACGGCTTGTTAAGCTAACACTCCTAAACGGGGGTTTAATATCACTATAGGTCGTTATTATTATAATATACAGAGGGGAGTTTAAATAGTAAGATATAAATAAATAATTAAATATTAACGTGAGGAACCAGAGTCCCTTATAGTGGTTATGGGTATAACTATAACTATCTATACTAACTAACCAGGAGATATTTTATACCTTACTTAGTCTGTTATACTTAGTGGTGTATTACACAGTTACGGCTAAACAGTTAACTAAATAATGCTTAATATTATCAGTCCTTATAGGCCACTAAACACTTCCTTACTAGTTATACGGGCTTTAAGTCTTTACACCCCTGGCTTAGTATATTAAGATAGTGTACACTATCTTTCCACACTGTTCCTTCTACAGGGGATTTATTAGGCTGCCCCAGCCTAAGTAACAGCCTATAGGGTCGTTACATAATTCCCCCTCTTTAATATTCTTTTTTATAAAGAATCGCTAGGTTAGTTTTCCTTCCTTCCCTACCTTTATTATATCTTCTAACCACGTTAAAAAGCGTAAAAGACAGAGAAAACAGGAAAAGGCTCCTTATAACTACCATATCTGTCTTATAAAGTCTTTTAACACTTTTAATTTACAGATATCTCCCTATACTTGTTATTAAATTAAGTCTTTACTATATTAAGTTATAATATAATCTGACAGTTATGGTAAGTATTAATCCGCTAATATACCTTTTTTATATGATATATTTAATCACTTTAATAAGTTTATGAAAAGGTTAGTAGATAAGAAAAGGGAGCTAAACACCTTATATAATTAAGTAATTACTAAGTACTGTAACTCCCTTATAAATTTATAACGTATTAAAACCTAATAATATATTATTAAAGTAAAGGTGATAAAAGTGTTCTTTTATAAAGCTAAGATTTTATCCTTTTAAAAGCAGGTAAAGGTAACGGACCTAGTTTAGGCTAAACTGGTTTCCTAAGACTGGGACTCTTTCCTTACTAGTTTTCCCTTTAAAGGGTCACCTTAACCTATAACGTCTTTTTAACTTAATTTATAACTTCTTATCTTTAATAAATAAAACCGGTTTTTTAATATAGTGGCGGCACACTTACTTTTTAAAATAAGAGGTTATAAGTTTAACTCTTATAAGAGTCTTCTATCGTTTTAAATCCTCACCCCTTAGGGTTAAAGGGTTTAAGGTGACTTTTTTATTTATTTTTCTTTACTAATTTCCTTTCTTAACAGTACTTATTCTTATAAACACACTTTTCTACTACACACTATTATATAACTGGTTTATTACCACACATATAATTTATATAAAGCTTACTAGGAGCTTTAAAAGCCTAGCCTCCTTATTAAGTTTAAGGTTCTTATAACCTATAGCTAAGGGTTTTAATAAATGTCCTTCCATACCTATTAAGGAGTTTCCTGCCGCTTTTTAGGTTCTAAGTCCCACAGTAGTCTTACTTTTCAGTATGGTAATTTAAATGTTAAATCTTATCTTATTTTTAATTCTTATTATTAGCTTTAATTAATTTAGATTCTTTTAATAGAACTTTATAATTAGGTTTAGGTACTTAAGATTCTTAATTAGTTCCTATAAGTTACTTTTAAGGCTGTAATTTAACCACTTAATAAGATATTTAAATGTGTTCTTTTCCTTTTATAAATTTATAACTTCTTTAACGTTATACGTATCCTTATTAGTGTCAATCTTAATCTTTTTTTCCAGTAGAACTCCCTTTAAGGTGGGTTTTAAAAGTAAGATGTGAAAAAACTTAATTTATACCTTTATATTAATAAGTAAGTTTAATTTATAATTAAAGGTGGTGACCTTTTTCTTAATTTAAAACAGTCTGTATCTTTTAAAGTCAAGCTTCTTATTAAGCTGTTTTAAATGTAGGTTTTATAAAAAAAGCTAAATATAATCCCCCTTTTAAAAAGTCAGTTCCTTAACTTATTTACTATTGTTGAAATGCAAAAGGGGTCAAGGCATTGGAAAGCAGAGTGTGTTGAAAGTGATTAATTCTTTCTATCTTCGAGAGTGGAAGCCGTGTTATTATAGCCGTGAGGGTGGCCAGTGCACGGAGTGC
>Ga0247780_1000179_pt1 | contig 63024 bp, 39 predicted proteins | sample UWRJL079202R5_FD_179927 | JGI IMG/M metagenome (GOLD analysis project Ga0247780, IMG submission 179927) | Plant litter microbial communities from Arlington Agricultural Research Station in Wisconsin, United States - UWRJ-L079-202R-5 | ecosystem: Environmental > Terrestrial > Plant litter >...
CTTCAGAAGACGGCAGGTAGCTAGAGCAGTGGCTGCTCGTGGCTCGTGAGCGTGCACGTTCACCGAGTAAAACCGGATAATTCGAGTCAATTCGGTACGAAGCAGTTTCCATGGTTAGTGGTGGAGGGATTTGGTGTTTTGTGCAGAAGAGGCGCGTCGCGGTGGAAAGTGGCTGAATCGCTTGTCTGGCTAACTCGCTTATCACACACGTTATTAAGGCCATCGTAGTTGACTTTAAGAGAATTATCAACGAGATTGGAGGATAAGTCGCTGAACGTAGGTAACTAAGGAACTAGTGCGGGGCGGTGGATTTATTTCTCCTTAAACTGTAGGAGCTGAAAGCTCCATCCGTTTGGCAAACTGTCAATATACCTCGACTGGTCCATTTTTTACAGTATTGAGATGTGCTAAAGTGACTGTAAGCTAACTTTTCAATCCAATTTTAGTCTATCCGCCCAAGCGTAGAAGTAGAATTTTCAGCTAAGGCTAGCATTACCTCACCGCCGAGCACATATACACACACATATACATGCACCTCTAGTTGTAGGTATATGTATGGAGATATATCTCCCCGAAAGCCTACCATATCTAGGTAAGTGATTACACATTTAGTGTCAGAAGCACTGCACTCTAGATTGCAACTGTGTGATTGTCTTCATTGTTTTTGGTTCTCTGGCGAAGCCAGAGAGCCATTATTATAGTTGTGTGTGGTGGCAATGGTGGTGGCAATAATGACTCATACCAGCTGAACTGACTGCGTCAGTTCAGCTTCCATTGCCAGACCTTCCATGGTGTTCTGGCTTCCGGCCAGAACCCCCCCTTTATTTTGACATTTAGACTCACTCACAAATGGATATATATTTCAGGAGTGTATAAGGTACCACTCATGCTAAATCACCACCATCGACCTAGTCAGTGCAGGGCGTGGAAATGCATATGACAAACTTCTTCCTCGTTCTCTCACAGCTGCCACAAATAGGCTTGTCCCGCCAATCTACAGGATTCTTCAGACGTCAGCTTCGTCCTGTAGCGGGGAAATGTTGGAGTTGAGACGACTTGTCTACCCCCTGAAGGCCAAAAAGGTCTGCTGAGGGGGGCGTCCATTGGTTCAGATTTCGACGCCCCACCTGATTGGTCATGCTGTTTTGGCGCTGCCTCTCGTTGATAACTCAGTGAGCATACCTTATTCGTTACCGGTCTTGAGCGGGGTCAATCTTAATGCGCATTTGCGCACAACGAAGTCAACCGGCTTCCGATTGCGTAAGGTGCGTAACTATGGAACCGGAAGTGCTGACCGTGAAAATCTGCCCGACACACCTTATGAGAAGTTTCCATCTCAAGTTTAACAAACTTCTCCCTCTGTCCCGCAACGTCAAAGCATTTCCACAGACTCCCAACAATTATTCCATACTGAACTGGAGGTTGCGATGGATCCCTCCAGACCCCGAACAACCCCAGAAGATCGTTTGAGCTCGGAATCCGACCCTTCCCAGGATGAAGCAAGGGCAACATTCAGCGGAGAGGCACCCGCCCTCTGCAGAGACGCGATCATGCCCCAGGGTCCGCATTGGAAATCCAACGAATCAGACCCATGGGAGGTCAAAATCACACTTCTGCCATCTGCATCTTGCCGAATCCGACCCGTCAAACACTCCAAGGAATACTGGAGGCTCAAGTCCCGCGGACTCATCACCACGGCCCTCGTTCCTGCGCGTGACGCCGTGTCATTCACCACGACGGTATCGCTCCGTTTTCGCGACGTGCTTCGCGGTCGGAAATGGGCCCCGCTCCAGTCGCTCGAGGAACCATCGACCTCCTCTATCTATCTCCTCCCTCTCTCGCCCGATCTTCTGGCCCGTGAGCAGAATTTCGACTTTCTTGCTGAGGAGTGTTTGATTGAGAACGAAAAGCACCACTTGTCACTCTTTATCGCCCCAACGTCCGGAACTCTCTCTTGGAATTTCATTCGCCAGCTTCCTAGAGTTGCCCTTCCTCTCCGCGCAAGGCATGACATTCACGAGGACTTCTGGGATCCCCCTGAGAGTTCACACCCTGCAGGTCGTGTATCACGTGCTTCTGCTTCCTCGATCGCAACCAAGTTACCTCCGTCATTGCCCAGTGATAGTGTTGCAAGCGCCGCCCCTGAAACACCTTGTGATTCAACCGTCACTCGCACCCCGGACAATAACGTCGGCACACCTTCCTCTGTCGAATCATCCCCGCCAGCTACAATAGAGCGTGATGCGAAGGGCAAATTCCCTTGCCCGGACCCGAAGTGCCCAAGAGCTCGTGTAACATTCAGCAACAGAGACTTCTGTATCGAACATTGGGAAAAAAAGCACAAAGGATCAGTGACGAGGGAGATTGTGGACCCAGGTACGCAATCTGAATCGAAAAAACCCCCACTCGCGGCACCAGCTTCAAAACCGGTCGATGTATCCACGGGGTCGGCAGTGAGGCCAACTCACCATGTCGAACCACCAGCGGAAGAGGGCGTTGACGACTCAACGGAGATTATCCCGTCGTTCACCGCGTCCACTTCCGGACTAGAATCACCACCAAAAGTCGGGTCCATCTTCATCTCCCTCCCAATAAGATCTCATGCTCCATCATCCTCAAATAGCACCTCGAATCCGGGCAGAGCTCCCGCGTCCAGGCCGCCAGACAAGACGACTTCCTCCAACAGCGCAGCTGGTAGGCGCAAAAGAAGGCGGATATCGGAGGGCGACGGGCAGCAAAACGACGCAAATGATGGCGATGATGGCGATAATGGAGATGACCAGGACGCTGGTGATAATGGCAGCCATTCAGGCGATAATTCCCCCACAAAGCTATTTGCATGTCCGTTTTTCAAACATGACCCACAAAGGTATCTCTCCTGCGCGGGCGGAATATGGCCGCAGTTTCATCGGGTGAAGTATGTTCGACCTCGGATGCTGTCATGTGTCACAGCTAATGTACAACAGGGAACATATTTTTCGAAAACACGACCTTGCACACCAATGCGGGAGATGCTGGCAGCGATTCAAAACCAAAAACCTCCTGACGGATCATTCGCGCGCGACAACTGCTTGTGCGGTGAAAACAGAGGCCGAGAGCCCGGACGACGTGACCCCACAGCAAGTCGAGCAGCTGAAACGACGGAAACGTGATGGTTCATCACATGTCGAGAGATGGAACGACATGTACAAGACCCTCTTTCAGCCGATGGATGGCGATGATATCCCCTCGCCTTGTGAGTTTGGTACCACGCTATCCGGGTGTTGTCATCCTGCTAATACGTCCCAGGGAACGAACTTCCGGTGATGAAGCCCTCCAACTTGCCAGACTACCAGACCTTGAGCCTGGATGAGTACCGAATGTTTGTCTCCAACCCTCCAGATGAGTGGACTCGACTTGTGGAACAATCAATCGACGAAGTGTGCCGCAATTATCCTAGCCTATCCCTCGAAGACCGCCGCATGCTTGCCCGAGACATTCTAGACAAGCTACCACATCTTCAGCTCCGCTCGCTAGATGCATTCACAGGCAGAGAGGCGGCCGAGTGCAGCAATGAATCATCTGCCTCGCAAGCTGGGGACGCAGGCAATGACCCCGCGCATCACGACACTACCAGCGAAGTGGATTTTGCAAGGCAGATTGAACTTGACATCTCGTCTGAAAAGCAAGGAGAAGAGCGCATGGGTGATCCGGCGTATGACACTACGGCTTTCATGCCGTGCCAGAACGACGGCGAATACATTATACCCCGGATCATGCAAGACCCATTCAGTGTGTTTCCGCACCCTTCTGTCTACGCTTCTGCTGAGCAGACGGGCAATCATGACCGACCTGAGTCAGACTCGGCTTGGTACATGCAGCTCCTCATTGCTCACGGGCAGGACAGTGAAGAGGCGGTATTTGATTAAAGAAATGAGTTTGTACTTATGTGCAGGACGTTTGTATTATACCGCAGTATTGGCAGTGAAGCATTTACAATTCCCGTACATCACCCTCCCTCTTAAACACTCAAAGCGAGGACATCCAATCCATCAAGCTGAACAAAACCGCGATCGACCAGACCCATCCCATGCGCTCAAACTTCCCGCCCTCTCTCTGATCAAGAAGGAAAACGTAATACCTCTGCCGATCTCCAAACTTCACGCCAGAAGGAGCTAACTCTCGTCCTAGTATGGCAACACTCTGCATGGTCTGTGGCGCAACCGTACTCCTTGCATCGTCAAACCAAAGCATTCCAATTTCACTTTCTTCTTCACCCTTCACAAAAAAATCACCTTCTGATGCCTGAACACGGTAGCCTTCAAGCCGCATCTGTTTTATCCGTGCTTTGAGGGTATTATCGTCGATAGTCTTGACGTTTGCCGTCCCACTGGAACCTCTCACTGATATCAGCAAACTTAATAGGCCCAGAGTAGGCCGTCAATGACCAGGACGCCGCAATTCGGCCAGGTGCAACAGCGAGCCGCGATGTAGAAAACCCTCAAACACTTCATGGACGACCTTCGTATGCAAAGCCTTAGCGGGCTGATTTGCTAGGGCAAGGACACCAAGGGCAGATCCGTAGGATTCGTAATTTCCAGCCCAGTATAGGTCTTGAAGAACTGCGAGAATAGCTTGACTTTTGCCACCGCAGCCGGATCCTTCAAAGAGCTCGGAAAGTCCAGGTCCGAAAACATCCAGTCACCCCCATCACTAAACCCCGCAGGTTAGCAACCCCATTTCAACACAACCACTGCAAGCACCGGGACGAGAGGACACCACTCACCTTCGCATATACGTCCCCGACTCACACCTAACCCCCCACCACACTCAAAATACGGCTCCCACTTCGTAAAATGCACCGTCCTCCTCGCCAACACCCTCTCGTGAAACACCCAAGTCCTCGAATTCAGCACTCTCCCCTACACATCCCCTTGGAATTCATCCACCGCCGTAGTCGGAAACACTAATCCATGAGACGAGTTAGGCACCACTGCAGCTTTATGAAATCCTTCGCATTCCTCTCAAGGAAATCATGGGTTGGTCCACTGGCCAAACTCGCAGCGATGACGCAGTACGCCCCGCGAAAGATATCGGCCAGGTTCTCTGCTTCGCGCGTCCAATCTTCGTCTCCCTGCAGGAAGCAAAGGGAGTCGATCCAGAGATACTTTTGGCCGAGTTGGCGAGTGACGAGGGCGGTGTCACGGAAGTTGGCGGGGAGGGAAGACAGGAAGATGCCGTTGGGGAGGGTGCGGGTGGGGAGGTTGGTAAGGGTTGTGCACCAGGGGGGGATCCCGTCCGGTTGGGGCCCCGGCAGTGGGAGAGGGCGGTGAAGGGACATAAGTCGGAGGGGTCGGTCTGGGACCTGGTGATGATTTAGATTGTGCCTATTTGGGTAGCATCGTATTCCTCTCCTCCGATGTAGAGGAGCCGTGAGGGACGAAAAGGAGTCGGAGGCGTGCATGACCGGAGCGTATTGCCGCATTCTCCTGCGTCACACTTGCGGAGCTAGCTGTTGACCAATACAAAGTGTGCTGGACTCCCGGATTCTAAGAAGTTTCGAGATCCGGGATAAATCACGTCGTCTTTGTCAGCTGGCTTCGAGCCTGGGATTAGTCAGATTCTGATGTCTTGTCGAGCATCAGTAAGTCTGAGATCAGGCTTGGACTCTTTTGGACATTATTTGAGGACCTGGCAAACGTCACATCCGGAGCGTGGCTCGTGAAGCTCCGAGAGAGTCGTGTCCAAGTTCAGACCGGGGTGACAAAGACCGCAGATCCTCGACTTCAGCGTGATCGACTCGGCCGGTACATTCCCCAAGTTTCGGTTGTCGCGGGGTTACGTCCATTTGTCAACTCCGAGAAATCGTTCATGTAGGTCGGTCTCTTAGGCAGGCACGGAATGCCATCTTCCCCACATTGGAGGTCTCCTTCCTCGTGCGCAAAGGCACCGATATCGACTCTCTGGTGGCCGCCGGTGAAGATGCCTTTGCGAATCGGTTGAAACTTCATGCTGTCCCTGTTCTCTGCTAAGTCAGAGCACCGGCTTTTGGAACACCCCTGCCTTTGGAACACCATGCCCATACATAACCCTGAAAAGCAGGGTCGCGTAATTAATTAAGCGAAATTACCAACCAAAAACCAAAATTTATATCAAATGCATTACTAATGGCTTACTAAGAATATATAGTTATTTATTTTCTTCTGTTTTTCTGTGATAGCTATATTTAACTTCAAAGTTAGAAGTTTTCGATTACTAGTAAATCCTATATATAACCCTAAGATTTACAGTTCGTTAATTACTTTTATAATACTTGATGAATAAAATATTTAATAAATACCATTACTTAGATAAACTTTGTTAGTGTTTAATTGTAAGCCTTATGTAATAATAAGCTACATATTTTTAGTTAAATATATAATATTATAAAATTCTTATTTATTTTATATAAGAGGATTTTTTACATTTAATTATTTCATTACGTAAGTAAAAACTATATGTATATATTAAAGTTTACGTAAATAGTACCTGTTAATAATACATAACTATTTTTACCTTAATTTTAAACCTAAGTATAAAGGATTTATTTAAGAAAAGTAAATCCTAGGGTTATATATAGGATTTACTAGTAACTTCTAACTTCTAACTTTGAAGTTAAATAAAGCTATCACAGAAAAACAGAAGAAAATAAATAACTATGTATCCTTAGTAAGCCATTAGTAATGCATTTGATATATATTTTGGTTTTTGGTTAGTAATTTCGCTTAATTAATTACGCGACCCTGCTTTTCAGGGTTATGTATGGGCATGGTGTTCCAAAGGCAGGGGTGTTCCAAAAGCCCCCCACCTGACTTACGTCGGATCGAGAACTCGATTTTGAGTTCTCTGAGCTGGGTGATACGGATACCGAATCGATGCTAGAGGCGGAGCGGTACAGCCCGTCGGGTAGCTATTACTGATCCTCTGAGATGACTTGAATCAATCTACCTACCTCTATAGTCTCACCCGACAATTTTTCTGTCCGAGTCCGTATTAGTCGCAAATCCTGAGCTAGGGGTGAGCCGCACTGAGGGCCGCCTGAGCCGAAGTGAGTCCAAAAACTTGTCCCGGCTAGAATTGCAATGACTACATGTAGGGATGGGCCAAGTTTTAGGACCGGTACATTGCGCATAACGGTCAGTTTCCCTCGCCACGTAAGTACCGTTTTCTTGTTCCACCCGAGCATTACCGTTAGATGGTTAGCTTTTAGGAATGCTCGAGTTCGTGTCGGGCTCGGATTCGCAACATTGTACTTTAGCGACCTTCATAATTTAATATGTTTCGTACGCTTATTCTTCCAGGATATTTCTCGCGTCAGGATAACAGGTGGAAAGCCATCTCATCGCCTAGGGCAGAGATTCCCAAGCTCGTAGTAAACATTAAATCAGTATCACCGTTTCTGGTAGAGCTAGCTTATTCCGCTAATACGGTCCGTCCGGTATAACTAACTATAGCCCTAAGGCAATATAATCAAGTTAATTGGCTCATTTATAAGCTAATCCAAGTAATCTGAACTTTAGATGTACATCTCTCGGCCATACCTAGCTCTACATCAAGCGACATAATTCAGCTAACGGGGGTTACATCGCAGGCGGCCAATAGGGTTCTACAGAGATGGTGCATCACGTAATCTAGAGAATGCCGTTTCCGCCTGGGAAATTTCCTTGTCTTGAACACGGAGGGTTGTGAAATTTGCTCCCACCAGGATTAATTTGGTACCTGGGTTTACGTCACGATACCGATAATCAGACCCAGCTGGGCTTTGAATAAGGCCGAAGAAGTGTTTAATCTCTTACGAACGCGCGTACTCTATCGTCACCCACCTCAAATTAATATCTCGTTATAGTAATAGAGTGATATTTTAGTGGTTGAGATTTCATGCTGGCTGGACTTTCGATCACAGGGATTCTTCAATGTCACCAAGGCTAAATGCCTCGGTTCAGTGGCCAGCATCCCCAAACTATTATTACATGTACAAAACAGCCTTGTTGCCTGTGCCTGTGAGGTCACCTCAGTTATGGCACATAACATAGCATGATTACGTGGTGGTTATCAATGCGCACTTAATAACCCTTGTTCCTTTCTTGAACAGCGGCTCCAGCCTCATAGCATACGTGTCAGATACAATGTTAAGTCTCATATAGGCCGTTGAAGACCTCTTCTGATCTAAATAGAGAGTCACGGGAACTTACAAGGATTTCCAGATGCTAATATTCGGAAACGTATAAAGTAGCTATCCGTTCCAAGTCCGTCTCCCCTATTTACCTGCCCCCACTTCTCCCTTCCTTTCCATGGGGAAATACTGGCAGGACACCTCTCTAGACCAAATACAGCAGCTGTGCCTTCTTGGAAACTGGGTGAAATCTTTCCCGGGAGGATATGCCGGCCGTAGTTTGCATGGAAGGTTAATGGTCCCGCTGCATGAAAAGTACTAATTCCCAGCCAATCTACTTACTATTTGCTAACTTTTAACGTAGAAGAGACGTTTTACACGGAGGGAATAGCTTTATCCTAAAGGATGAGACCCGATGGAGACGGTGGCAAGCCATTGCGTTGCTTCTGGCAAGGGTTACAAATCCATAGCGAGCCCGAGCTCAAACTCAAGGTTAGAAGAAGAATATGTAAAGGAAAGGATATTAATCAGTGAGTTACGCACAACATCAAATGGCTGCTAATCCGTTAACCTTTGGCCTAAGCCAGAGCATATATTGCTTGAAAGAGTATTGTCGAAGCATGGGCTACCGCCTCTATATGTAAGGAAAGGTAGGTACGCCTGATGAAGGTGGTCACAATAGTGCGGCGAGCAAGAATTGACAATGGTGTAAGACTTCAACCTAGTTTGAGCCAAAGAGGTGGGCGAGGGCTGTAGTCTATACAACGTGGAGAGTGAGGTGGCTACGCAATGCGTGGCCAAGGTGTGCGTTAGGTGGCGCTGGCGGTGGGTGGTGCTAGGTAGTGGTAGTTTCCCCATAGGAGGACGTTTGGCACGCACTACTAGATTTACACCGCCTAACTGTATGGTTTCCTAGCATTACAGGAAAGTATCTATCAGTTTAGCTTTTTCATCAACGAGAGTCTTCTAGATATCTTATGATACATAGTCCTACAAACTATCATAGCGTTACAAGTACAAGTTCAGTTTTGATCATCAATTTTGGTCATGCAATCCGAGGCCTAGATACCACCTGAAAGCGGTAAGCTAGAAACAGGAAGCCGTACATTTTAGGCAAGCGGTGAGCTAGAAAACGGCAAGCTTGGGCAAACGGTCATAAAAACGGTAAGCCATACAAGTTTGGAAAGCGTTGTGATCTCAGGCGGTAAGAACAATTTACCGGTCGCTTCAACCGCAGAGCCCAGATCACGGCCCTCGCTTGATTCTTGGGCCGACTTCTTGGTCATGACGGATGAATAAGACCGAAACAGTTTTGGGTCTTCCAAAATTGTAACTTAGTAGCCCGAAACTTGGACTTTGCACTGTCAGCTCAAATGTTGACGCCCACCAGTTAGTCTCTATAGTCTTATCAAGGTAACTTTGATTGATAATATATTAACGCAACGAAGCAATGCTGAAAGACGGCTGGCAAGGGAAGATTGCCGTGAGAAACTTTTAGAACATATTCGTATGAATTGATACGTAACTGGAACTCACCAATACTTTGCTAACAATAGTGTCACGGCACGCAACCCGACCAGGCCAGGGCTAGGTCCGGGGCACGTGCTTCTAGCTATATCTTAGGTTCCGAGAGGTCGGCTTCACCGTTCCTCTTACTCCCTTCGTGCAATAACAAGTCCATTTCCCTAGCTTTTGGTCGGCACCGTGACAAATAGCTAGTAGAGGCTGGGTATTAGAATGAGGCCTGTTAAGTCTGTCTTAAGCCTTGTATAGGTTCTACAAGGCAAAGAGGAATTTTTCTCTCAGATATTTGCTACCAATCTAACCAGTCATTCTATCAGCACGTACCGGGTCCTCTGCCGAGAGGGGTGACTGCAGGAGACCTAGGTTCTGCCCCATGGAGGCAGATCGGAAGTCCTCAGTAATGTCGTGCCGTGGCTCTAGGCCGAGATATGCGGCTGCACCATTCACATTACTATCATCCAAGTAGTGACCAACGAGGGTTTTTGAGTTTCTATGTCCAGTAAACTTCATGACCTGGCTAAGAGAGTAACCGCTGTCTATTTCCGATTAGTTTCTGACATCTTTGGCTTGAAGAGAGTTATGTCATAAGGAAAGGGGTTCTGGCCAGAGGCCAGAACATCACCGGTCGGAGTGTGGTAGAGAACAGCTGACCGGTTCTTCCCTACGGGCGGCATGTCAGCCTACCCCATTAATAAAATTCGCCCGTTTTGCCCAATCCGAACACTGGCTGCCTTAAGCATTCTTATTCTTGGCCTTGAAAGAAAGGCTGGTTTGAGGTATCTTAGGGCAAACTGTATCATTAAGGACAGGCCTGTCTTAGTGCTTGAGGATAAGACTGTCTTGGGTCTTAGGGCTGGGTGAATCATTCAGAACAGGGCTGTTTTCAGACATCTTGGGGAAGACTGGGTTACCTAGGACATTCTCGGCCTATTCTAAGATTTGACACTTCTCCCCTGATGGTGGCTTAATAGTAAAGACGTCCCATATGGTGTGTATGATTCCCGAGCGAGATCGACTTGCCGACACCCTTATACTAGCAGTTCTACTACACAGTCCCGAGGGCATCTCTGCTCTTGAGGATCTTATTGCCCTCTTAAAAATGATTCCCAAGTCGCATACCAGAAGGTACTTCGGCCGATAGAAGGTTGCTGTCCAGCATGTTCTTGCAGTAGGACGATTGAAAGGTATGACCATCTACTCAATCGCGACATGAGCACCTGGATGACCTTATTCTGCAGCACTTGGATTACCAATGCCGTGGGCTGGAAAACCCATTGTCAAACCTACCTTGAGAACGCAGATATCCCTTTCCGCTGCGACCCGGTCGTTTTCCGCCGCTCCATGGCTTGATTTGGGTATTGCCCTGTCTGTCTCGGGAATAATCTCCTCCTAACCACACAACGAATGCAGTCTTTCGAGGATCCTACCTTCTGGAGGCGACAAATCTCCTAATGTATCCAGAATACCTTGCGAAAATGACTACAAATGGTTTATTCTATGCCCGCATCCGTGTTGTTCGGCGAATCTTCATTCGGAGCCAGTCTTGTAGCATCATCTCGAAGATTCTCATGGCACCCCCTAAGCCTGACACAAGGAAGAGGCGTAGATGTCCGGAAGATGAGGACCAGTCGACACGTTAAATAATGCGAAAACAAAGGATCCTTGGGCAAGACCACAGGGAAGACAAGGTCAACGGTATCTGAACGAACGAATGGTGAAGTTAGTACAACTCCAGACCGCTTTCGCATAGCCGAACAGGTGGGTGGTGTTTGGGCGGTGTGAGCGGTGGGCGGTCAAGCAGGAGGTGAGCCAGACCGGGAAACAGCCTAATTAAGTAGGCGGTGAATTTGAAAGCGGTGAGCCTGAAGCTGTGAGCTGTCTTGAATTAGGCAGGCGGTGTGTTGTAACCGAATTTACCCGGTCGCTTAATCCGAGCCCAGATCTCGGCCTCAGTGATATGTTAAGTTAGGCAGGCGGTGAGAGTAACACTTGGGCCCAGATCTGGGTCCATCAACCGCCTGGGTTCACGTTGTGAAAGGGACCAATTTTAGGCTATCAAACAGCGGCTCGAAAAAGCCTCTAAAACGGACGAGATTATTAGTACAAATGCGAACCGGTATAGTATATACATTCAAATTAGTGCTCTTTACACAATCTTATATAGCCTTTCAAGATGTTGATATGGCGAAGTAACACGGAACGACGGCAGGGAAGGGATGAATGCCGTGAAAAGCTTTCAGAACATATCTGTATGAATATATGATTATTATTCTAGTAAGTAGCTAACATCTGTCAGGCCAAAGGTTAGGCATTAGAATAATGCCTAAAGAAGTTCGTCTTAAGCCTTGTGCGAAAGACCCCTATGCTTGGAAGGTCCTACCAGGCAAAGAAGAATTTTCCTTGAGTATATTCTCCAAAAACCTTAGCAACCACTCTATTAGCACATACCGAATGCTCTGCCGGGAGGTTGGAAAAAGTTTTGAGGCTGTACCCTCTTGTTCGAGGTTCTCAGTGCCCGACACTCTCATTCATGTATGTGCTGGCTGGCCTACTGTAAAAGGGGTCTGCCAAGGAAGATAATACCGATCGCAGGTCGAAGACAAGCGGATTATCCACAGAATCAATTACTGGCTGAGTGCAATAACTAGTGCCTGCAGAAGATTCCTTCTGCAAGCTCGCTGCGAGTGCGCAGACGTAATACCCTCGCGTTCGGTTCCGTTTCGCCATTCTGACGTCAGGTTGTCGTCGTTATCTCCCGGGGTCCCCTTGTGTTACACCTACATCGTTATCCCTCGGCTATGACTAACGTTGTTAGTTATCTCTTCCGGAACCTAGCTTTCGAACAACGATCGATAAACTTAAGGAAGAAAACTCGAAACTGTATCAGGAAATTCATGAGCTAAGAATTGAAACGGAGGCAGAGTTAAAGTGAAGAGAGCATTTAGAAGCAGAAAATCGTCAGCTTCACTTTAATAAGCTGCAACTTCAGTCACAAGTGCAAAACTACTCAGATACTGTGGATAGTCTCAAGCACACTATATCCAGATATATCCTCGGGTTAGATAAGGTAATGACTATGTTGGAGGACTTGAGAAACGGAGTATTGCTCAACGAGACTCCTGGTATATAGATATATAGTTAAATGCATAAGATTGTGTTTATCTAAAGGTAGCAGGCATGCCTTGCTACCGGATGACCTAAGCATTTCTACATTTGTTAGAGGCAATGCGCGCAATGCTGATCTGCGAAATCAGAGAGGTCATTTCTACAATAATCCAGGAGGATCAAATATGTCTGCCTCTTGTTCCTTAGATCATCTATTCAGTTTGATGAACTCCAGAAGATTAGCCTTCCTGAGACCTCACTCTTTGTATATCAATTAATGTCCAACATTACAACTGGTGGAATTGCGCCACGGCTTATTAGCCATGGTTCTAACGTGAGAAAGTCCAATAGATACCTTTCTATCTCCAACTTCTCGATATGCTCCGACAAATATACTCCTATTAGGCTTTAGAGAGAGCTCAACAGGATATCCAATGGCAGGTCTAACACCAATCTCAACCACAGAACCGACCAGCATAACAGTGTCCCAATTTCTTCGTTGGCGATTTCTCCAACGAGTCAGGTGTGGTAAACTTATCACCGCCATCAAGCTTCGTCCTGCCAACACCGCCACTGATGATATTAGTTACGGTGGGTAGGAAGGTCTTGTCGGTAAGATCGATAACATCTGCTGTCTTGCTTGCTTTGATGACGTCGGCTCTGCGTTGGTTGCAATTTGTGTGGTATTAGGTAGAGGTAGGAAGGTGGTGTGCATTTGAGCTAGGAAAGCGGTGTGCTGGCAGTAAACCTAGAGAGCCCGAAAGAGGTGGCTGTTGAGGCGGTGAGTACGAAGGTGGTAGTATAAAGGCGATGAATACAAAGGCAGTGAGCATGCCGGCTGAGCAAGCGATAAAACCTGAAAACAGCTCTCTTCCCTTGAGCAATTGTAAGGTTCTGTATGGCCCGGCTAGCTGGCACGACACAGCTTCGGATAACGAACCCTTATTTATGATTCACAACGTTGGGCATGGAATTGAAAAACAAAATTTTGCAGCCTTATAGTTACGCATTACTCACGCACTATTAAGAAAAAGAACGGCTTAACACCTTGCTTGCCTCCGCTTCAGCATCGCCTTAGTAATGCCCACATGCTTCCGCTCCCCGTCAGACACGCCCTTGATTAGATTGCTGCGAAGGAGGCACTAACACCGTGGCGAACGAGAGTGTTTCGTTAACGGTGGCTAACCTGCTCTGTCGGTGGTGGAAAGCTGCAGTCCTGTTGGTCGTCCCCTAATATCACGCACCAGACAAGAGCACGCCCTTGGCCAAGCACATTGATTCGCCGCAAATCCTCAGCCCTTTGACGCTTAACCACAGTGCCAGCGCCAACTCGTTCAGCAAGGTCCAGAGTCACGGCTTAGGTATCAGGCAAAACGCCAGAACGTTTGCTCAGCTAGTATATCCGTGTATCCGAAGATATCCCCATACGCGCCTATTAAAGACATACTTATACGGCGCGCCAGACTTCAGACACGTCAAATACGTATCCCTTTATACTTACTTAAGACAACCTATTATAGGGGTTAATATAAAACTACTGTAGGGAATATTCAAAGGATCACTGTAAATGTGTCTGTTCCTGTTCTGGCCGATTTACTACGTGTCGAAACTAACTTTATCTCATACCTAACCAACAGATTAGTATTATTAACAGCTGCTGACGATAATAAGAGGAAGGACCGAGTAACTAATGGATCCGGATGTTCCAGTAAATGTTTCCTAATACAGTTACTGTCTTAGTGCCATACTTAATGCCAAGCACCGAACACCTTATTGCCGGTCAGATAGGCTAGGGTGGCGACATTTCTGATATATAAGATGCTATTGACAAAATTACTAAAGGGTTGCCAGAGGGCGGCAATGAGGTTAAACTTTACTCCACAAACGAGGATGATATGGACGACGTTAAAGTTAAATGCCTAGACTTCAGCCCTGAGATTTCGGCTTCTTAAGTTAAAGATATACTGTGCCGACCTGCGGGCCACCCTTGCGGCCGGACCGAACAGACGTGTCCCTGCAGGCGCCATAGTGCACATACGGTGCGAACACTGTGTGGGCACGGAGCGGCTCTGTGCCAAGGAATGGATCTGACGCCAGAGCCTCCGCACCCCTCGGAGCCCAAGGGCTCTATTGTCAGATGGCTCTGCGGTCCAGAGCCAGGGAAGCCACAGAGTTAGTACGTTGGTACACTGGGTTATACTGTCCTGTATAGCAGTTTTCCTTATACTGTTCGGTATAAGATGCCATCACCATACCCGTTGTGGTGTGAGGGACCCTTCTGGTTCCTCACGCAAGTATTCGCTTTGTCAATTAAATCATCATCAATTGTGTCCTACTGTGCAATCGCCCTGTGCTATTGTATCTTATAGTGACATACGACTTTGACTCAGTAAACCCCCGTCTGAGAGGACTTGCTTCTGAACTGCCCCTCCTGTTCCCACCGCCACAGTCAGTGACCTCAGGCATACTTGAGCCTCCTGACTCCCCTCTCTCCACTGCGACCCTGCTGACAGTCCTCGACAGGTACAGGTCGTAACATATACTTTAGAGCAAAAGTTTCAATAAGACTGAGCTAAGCACCTTATTTAAGTTACTGATGGAAAAAGGCATACTCAATAAGCTTGTGTCAAAGTTTGGATATCAGAAAGCCAAAGGTTACAAGGATAAAGTGAAGGAGACCCAACTAAGGCCGACCGCTCAAAGCGGTAAATATGTTAAACAAACAAAGGAGGTCCCCAAATGTAAGGAGTGCAACAAATCGTTCAGACGTCCTTGCGAGCTCAGGCAAGCCGACCCCATCCCGGTATTATTACCCTCTAATATGTATTCAGAAAACACATGAAACGGCATCAGATGCCCCACACCTGCAACCACTTCCCGGACTGCATTAGGTAGTAAGAATGATTGGAAGCGCACGAGAACAACCAACACATCCAGCTCCAGTTCTAGCGTTGCGCTGAGTGCATTAAGGATAAGGACAGGCCCAACCAGAACTGAGTCGCTGGTACTGGGCGGTGAATTTCTGCCAGTAGAAAAGGTACGTAGCGCACGGTAGCGGGAACTAAATATGGGCTCGTGGCCGCGAACTGGGCTGCTGGCACTGGGCGGTAAATTTTCTGCCGGCAGAAAAGGTACATAGCTTACGGTAGCGGGGACAAATATGTGCTCGAGAAACGGTGCAGAATACGGAGGAACGAGAGTTTACGCTGCATAATTTTCTGCCGGCAGAATAAGTTTGTGTCCGTACCTGAGTATCACAAAATTAACAAATCAATTATCCTCCACTACCATTGCGGCACAAGACTGAGCATCCATGGCCGAGTACTCATCCCCCGCTAACGGAGTATCTCTAACCGGGTCCATCGAACAAAGCTCCATCGGTCAGGCTCCGATGTCTGCCGCCAACGAGGCTGTAAAGGGCTTCAAGTACGTGTTAAAAGCCTTTGGCTTTCACAGCACCTTTTCGAGACGAATGTTACTTACCTTAATTTCGTCTAAAAGATGAATGATTGAAAACCCTGTCAACAAGATCTTACCCCCCATCTTAGCGAGCAGGTTTAGGCCAAGGTTATCTGTGATCGCAGCCCTGAGTAAGTAGCCTGTTCGGCTCTTTATTTGGTATCTTCCCACTATTCATCGAAGCATCTAACTGGTCCCGAGGTTGATAATCTCGTTCTCGTATCGCAATTTCAGTTCCGCTTCCCCTCGTGCAAGCCGGCTAAGATCATCACCGATCCCATGACCGGCCAGTCTCGTGGGTACGGCTTCGTCCGCTTTAGCCATGCAGGGTGTGTACTGTGGTAATCGCGCTATGCGCATCTAAGACCCAGACTGGTTGTGCTGATATGGAACACCCCAGCCCATATGGCTGGCGAGTCCTTGAGCAACTCGTAGAGCCACAAATTTTCCTCAGTGCTGGTGGGAACTGTCTCTTGTTAGAACTTCAGAGTGGCCAAGCAGCGACCAATGGACATACTAAGCCTTCCGGCAGCGAGTGTCATCCCCCGCCAGTGGCTTCCAGCCCCTATTCTTATTCTTAAGTCCTCCTAGCGATTCTGTGAGGTTCTACCCGTCTGCGGCTGGAAGAATCGTGATGGAGTAGTTGCATCGTCCGACTCAAGGATCTTGGGAAGGTGTAATGCCCTAGCACGGATACTGCTCTGGATCTTTTCTAGGACCAACTTTTCGTTGAGGACTTGAGGTTGGTGTAATGCTGGCTTGGTGGCCGTTTGTACCTGCTACTGGCAGCCTAGGTATTTACTAGTAGTGCTTATCCTTCTGCGCATGACATCGGCGTCCAATATTAACCAGACAAAACTTGACGTTTTGGCAACTACTCCATATCTTCTTCCCGCACTTCACAAACTGTGCAGAACATCAATCCGAAAGCAAATCCCAATCTCATTCAGCAGCGCTGTATTCTGTCGCAAATTTCTTTCCCCGCAGTTCTACCTTTTTTTTCTCGAAAATGACCGAGCAACTCAACGCCAGCTTGGGTCTCCTCATTGATGGAGAGGGCTTTTCAGAATCCCAAGAGGGATTGGTCAAAATCTTCCAATCCGCCTTCACAGCCCTTTCAGACAGACCTTGGGCGACTTTGGATGGAGAAGCAGCGCGTGCCGCCTCGGAGTTATGCGCCCTTATCCCTCTCGAGATATCTGCCGAAGCAGGAGAGAAGCCCAGTGGAGCGGGGCATTTCGAAGAGATTTGGCAGCCCTTTTTGACATCGCCACACGCATTCCGCACCAAGACAGCCAGAGCCAAACCGTCATCGTCAAGACTCTCTAGGTGCTTCGAGGGGAGGCATCGGTGTGGAAAGACCTCCCTGGTCTGGGAAATATCATGAGAGACAAATGGATAGGTGCGTGTCTTGCTCTTCATTCTTCTTGACTGAATATAGCATTGATATCAAACAAGATCCTACATTCGCATGGCACCTGGAAGAAGATGACAACTACACTCTCGGCCAGTGGCTGAATCTGAATTCCTTTGTCGCTCGTCTGTTCGGAAGCGGGATTTTCGCTTGGCAGAACTTCCCCATCTGGCAGCTACGCAAAGGCCTCGAGGACGACTTGGCCGAGGCAAAGGTAGATTGTTCCTAGGCCGAGGCCATGGACAGCAGGGTGGCTGTTGCCAGCGAATGGCTTATCCACGCTGGCCCTGCTCTGCTCAAGCTGTGCCTGCTGGACCTTCAGGATCTCGAGGAAGACTTGCGCAGGTCTGCTCGCGTGGGAGTTCACTTTCCTGGGCATCTAGGGTTCAATCTTGAACGTTGGGGCTTCTGGAAGAGGAGACTTGGGGAACTGCGGTCAAGTGTCAGCATAGGAGTTGCGCCGAGCGTCGAACAGGCGACCGAAAGCATGAGAGCGTCTGCGCTGGCGCTTGCAGGAAACTGAGAGTTGATACAACTTGTACCTAAGTACTGAGGAAGGCCAACGGTCTCCAACGTGCCAACCTGCGCTAAGCAAACGGGTTGTGTCTGGGATATGGACAGTCGCTATGAATCACGATGTACCTTTTTGTGTGTGTTCATGTTCTTCTACTACGGTCTTACTAACACCGTGGCACGGAGAGGATGAAGTCAACTCAATTTTGAGGCATTTCAGTCGAGGTAATTTTGTAGCAGAATCCAAGTTTCCAGCTTCCAAGACGCCGGGTACCTATTACAAATCCCTGGCAGCTTTTACCCTACCCTATACTTTTTCCCTGTGTATGCTATTCCTTGGCAGGCCTTCTCTCACCCTGCCCTTGATCTCGAAGGGCTTCACCACATCCCAGATATCCAGTGGAGTGAGATGCGGAAGGGTCGCCTCTGCGGTGGCTCATATCTTTGTCTTTATGCTACCAATATAATTGGTGCTCTCCTTCATAGAGCGAACTCAATAGGAAGTATAATCGCCAGACCTAGAATCACCACCAACGCGCTAATCGTATACCACCCACTGCTTCTGTTTCCTGCCAGACGAACACCGACAATGACACAAGCCCCAACCAAGGTCACAATTACAGGCACGGCTATCCGCGTGTCGCTCACCGACTTTAGGTAGCGATCATAGACACCCTGGTCGTAACGAGATGCATTGCCGGTCTTGCAGATGTCGTCCCTCCAGTTCGCCGGAGAGAAGGACGACTGCATTTTCTTGGCGCAATTCATCCCGACGCACGAGCTGACGGCATCAACAACAGGCTGCCGGCCGAGAATGCACAGGCAGTTCCGCGTTAGGCTTCGACACCCTAGGCCGCTTAGGTCGATGAGCACACACTGTTGTGCGCACTGGGGAATGGTAGCCGAGTCAACCATGGTGACGTTCCCGTCGCAAGCCCCGGAGAACCAATCCTCGAGCTGGTACCAGCAGTTGTTCTCGTCCGAAGGCCCTGTGGGAGAGCATGACAGCGGCGCCGGTGCTTTGTGGCAGAAACAATCCTTGGTGAGCTGCGCCGAGTTGCATCCGAGGCGGGAAGGGGAGAACTGCTGAGATGTGATGCAGTTCGCTGTGGCACACGACGGAAACGCCGTGATGTCGACCTCGCCGTACTTGGTTTCGTTTTCGGCTCGTGGTAGTAATGGTTCTTCCTGTGCCTCGGCGAGGTCCAGCGGAAAGGAAGACACGAAAAGGGGTACTATTGCGAGGAGAAGGGCGGACTGTGTCATTTTGGGAGACATATCGGAAGTGCGCATGCCTATCTCAAACGAAGAGCATCAAGAGATGTGCAGGGAGAGGGTCGTCGAAACGGAGGAACCTTGAGCCGGGGACTCTAGTTTAGAAGGCAAGAGCAGCTCTCGGTCAAGTGGGCGGCCTGCTTTACGGACCCGAGTAAAGGACGTGATGCCAAGGTAGCCTGCTTGGGTGGCGTCGATAGCGCTAAAAAATCAATGGTCAACCTGGGAAAGCTCTCCAATCAGCCTAGAGCACGGCACGATGTCGCTCTCGAGCGCCCAAAGTGAAGTTACACTGCAGCCAGCCCCCGGTCAGCTGCAGAATTATGCCTCGCTCTTCTTTTTGTCCCCCTCCCCCCTTCCCAAAAAAAGAGCACTGCCCCAAGCTCGCCTGTTTGATTCGACTTGACTGGCCATCCTGTCGAGGCAATTGTTCGGAGCACCGAACCAGCTCCCTACCTACCGAGCATTCTAGAAGCTCAAGCTCGCCACTCTCAACCCTCTTCAATGAAATCTTTCACTTTGGTGAGCGCGCGGAGTCGATGACAGCCGGCTTGCAGCTCCTCGACTTGCCTTTCGCTTTCCCGAGACCACAGCACTTCCTACGGAGCTCGAACTGAGCTCCTTTACAATGCTACTCACACATCTTCCAGCGCCGATCTTGTTCCTTTCTCTCCTCGCTTTTATTGCTCCCGGTGTCATCGCTGCCGAGATCGACTTCAAAGGGCTGCCAACGTGCGCTTGGTCAGATTGCTTCCCATACCACTCCTCCGCAATAGGATGCGGTTCGCTCACCAAAAACTGCTTCTGCAATGCCCTGGCGCCGATCAACTGCGCCGGTAAAAATTGCACGGGGAGCGGCTGGTATGAGGTCGAAGATTGGTTCAACGGACAATGCGGTATTCCGCAAAACGTCACGCTACAACAGCTGCCTCAGTGCTCCCGGTCTTGCATCCGACAGGCCATCATGCCCCAGTTTTGCCAGGCTCAGATCACCAAAACGTGTTTTTGCCGCCTTCAGGAGTTTTTTCTGGGCCTGACGAGATGTCTCGTCGACGGCTGTCGCGAGACCCCTGCCGCAGCCGATGAGATGCTTGGTTCCTTTTACCGACAGACTTGCATCTACAACCCAACTGTGGATGGGACCGGTGCCTCCGGGACTAGTGGGGCCGCCGCCGACGAGGTTGTTGCCGCCCCGCAACCCGACGACAAGTCCAGCCCCGTGGAAAGAGTCAGCCTGATCGCCGGGCTCTTGGGTAGCTTTCTGGGCATTTTGGTTTTTGGGGGAACCTTCTGGGCGTGGCTATCAAGACGCCGAAGACTCGTAAGTTTTTTCAAATTGTCACTGTCTTGCCGCTCAAAGCGGCTAGCTATTTGTATCGCAGCATGGCTTGGAACTAATCTGTCTCTCAGGCTGGAAAGGAAACATTTTTTTCTGATTTCTTTGACCCGCCAGCGCCCCCGCCATATACGCCATAATGCATCGTAGCAGGTAAGAGGAAGAAAAGTAAGACAGACTATGTGCTCCAACCAGTATCACTTTCGCTCACTAACAAAAATCCTAGTCATTAGCTTGTCATCATCGGGTACCTGTGTATGGAACAACCTGGAAGTCAGGATGTTAATGGTAGCCTTCACAGGATAGCTCAGGATATAACTTCCAGTGCGTCTGATAACAGCTGGCAAGAGAGAAATGTGAAAACATAGACGGAAAACCAGCTTTTCAACAGACGCGAGACCTGAAGCATTACACGCTAGCCCAGCGCCATGGAGATTCTCGTCAACCAATAGCGGGCTGATGGGACCCCCTCTCCCGATGTGACGCTCCCTGATCTCTGCCGTGTGGCGCTCTAGGGAGCGGTGCCTTCATAGTGCCAGCACAGCTTATTTTTTATTAGGAGCTATCAGGAATTCGCTCTATTCTTTTCAAGCAACAGTTAAACTACCCTAACTGCTGAAGTGCGTCAAATGTGGTCAGTTCCTTCCATCTGGAGCCGTATATGTGATCCGTGATAATTTTACTTAATTCTAGTCATTACATAAGGCACTGCCTTCCGGATCCTCTTATTTCTAGCGTTAATATTCGCTGTGACACCCTTATTTACAGTAGCACTACCCTGTAACTCAGGCCTTTCGTTTGCTTCCTACAGTACCGTAGGCACTGTAGTACGGCTTAGACCAGTACGCACTTTTTCCTGTAAGCCACAGCTGCTGTACTATAGCCCTGTGGGTTCCTAAAGTTCAATAATAACAAACCTAAATAGCCATTCTATTAGTACATATTAAATCCTCTGCTAATAGGTTGGAAAAAGTTTTAAAGTTATAACTTCTAATCTAGAGTTCACAGCTCCTAACATTATTACTCCTATATATGGAACTTTACGTCCTTCTACATTATGACTGCCATTATATAACTATCTTTTCCAGAACCCAGTTTTTAAATAATAATTAATAAGCTTCAAGAGGAAAACTTAAAGCTTTTTCAAGAAATTCATAGGTTAAGGATTAAAAGGGATACAGACTTAAAATAAAGAGAGCTTATAAAAGCAGAAAACCGTCAGCTTCAGTTTACTCGACAGCATCTTCAGTCACAAGTGCAAAGCTACCCAGATACTGTAGATTACCTTAGGAATATCGTGGCCAGATATGTCCTTAGGCTAAAAAAGGTACTACTTATATTAAAGGAGTTGAGAAAGGAAGTATCGTTAGACAAGACAACTGATGTAAAAATGCATAATAACTAAGTACATGAGAATTTATACATTGTGCCGAGGCGTGCCGTTAGTTCTATTTCAGGCAGCTACCTGATAATCCGCATTATTGTCTCTTCGCTCAGCTCCACCCCTGCTACCCCTACGAGGCACACCAGTTCACTGTTACGGCCAGATTCAGATAGGGAGGTTACTGTCGAGCAGCAGCCAGACCCGGAGCATCTGCCTGGGCGCCCTGGGTGCGCGCGGCCACGAGGGAACTTAGGCGTGTGCGGCAGGGGCTCAAACGGTCTGAGTGCTGCCAACGGCCGTGGACTGCCTGTATTGACAGTTGGCGGAGGCGTCGGAGCAAGGCGCCGAGAGAATGGAATATGCCTATAGCTCTGCTCCTGACTTCCACTTGACGCGACTTCCGGCTCGGGTGGCGCGATGTCGTCATTCGTACGATAACCGTATTGGAGATGATCGAAAGCATAGCGGGCTCGTAGAACCGTTTGAGTAGGCTTGCGTTCAGAGGTGTGAGGTGGATTGAGTGGTCGGTCATTTTATATTGGTATATGCTGAATCGCCGGCTTGATTAGCAGTCCCACGGCATCGCGAATTGGACTCTGAAACCGCAAGACGTCGGGCAAGAGGAAGTGAAACTAGCTCATAGCTAGTTCCTCTGCAATATGAGCCGGACGGTAGTTTTTCGATAACATGCGGACCAACCATTTGAACGCCAAAATTCGGCCAAAGTCGTCGATTCTGACCTTGATTTGCTCGATTTTTTGGTAGACGAAGATGACTGCTTATTTACTGACTACATTGTCTGTAATGTGATCCCTTACTTATTTCTGGTTATGTTCTAGTACTTATCGATTATATTAAGAACCAAATACCCAACTGAGTGTAGTGTTATTTAATCCTGTACTATTCAATAAACGGGGTGTGTACGTTGTAAATAGGGAGAAGGTTGCTTCCGGCGATGCATGAAAAGCCGCGCTTAATGAGAGGGACGTCGTGACTTTTTTATTTAGTTATGAGGCTCTTCCATGCCTTGCCTAATGATGGTTTATGGATTGCTACCTTAGGCCATTTCGGCTTGTGGTCGCGAAAGCCTGTAAAAAGTGTTCCTTGCACGTGACAGTGGAATGCAACGATTAGGCTCAGGTCTCCCCGCATTGAAGCCTGGCTCGGAGCAAAACGTACATCAATCCTAATCCTCATCGTCGAAATGGAACCCATTTCGGCCGCCGCCAGCGTCGTCGGAGTCATTGCCTTCATTGGCACCGTGACGGCGGCGGCTTCCTCTTTTATGCGGGACTTCCGGTCGGCACGCAAGGAGATTGTGGCCATCAAAAAAGAACTCGCTTCCCTGCGGGCTGTCTTGGAGATTCTGGCCGAGGACTTCGACGACCCGGCCAACACCACATGCAGCCTTCCTGAAAGCGTTCATGCGCGCATCGTCGATGCGACAACAAACTGTCGCAAAGTATTGCACGAAATTGACGATTGCATCCGAGATCTTCACGGCTCGAAATCAGCTGGGCCAATTCAGGCAAGGAAGTGACCGGCAACTTACAGCGAAAGCTGGAGGCGGAAAAGTCGGCCCTCAGTGTGACGCTGGATTATGTCTCAGTGTGAGTGGTGTTGGGTCCTAGACGGCTCATACTCGAGCGAGCAGTGGATGAAGACTGACAGCCATGAAAGACTCATGCTGCGTGATATAAAAGGCGACACCTCGCAAATCGTCCGTGACACCTCCGCGATCAAGCAAGATACAACCCAAATCCAGGGCGACATGACTCGCGTCCTATTTGAAATCTCTCAGCTGCATCACTTCGTGGTACAGTCCCGGACCAGCCAAACCGAGAGAGACCCCGAATCTCATGATTATATCCTTGCACGGTATCTTTGGGACTTGAAGTCCGATGCCGAGACCGTGCTAGGCGACCCCGACAACCTCGGAGACTCAAGGGATACCGATGGGGACTATGCCTTGGAGGAAACGTCGAACGCGGATGAGTCTCCTAATAACGCGGACTGGAATGAAAGGGGCACGAAGAAAAGTAACCCAGTGGGGGTTTCCCCAATTATGTTTACTAACAGCCAAGGCCGTCGGTATCCAATCCCCTTTGCAAATTGCAAGACATGGGCGGTAAGTCGATCCGGGAGACCCTGGGGGGAGCACGAGCTTTCACTAAACGTGTACTACAAGGACATGTCTAAACTCATCCAGCAATCATTTGCCCACAGCGATGACACTGCAGGTGAGGGTGGTGACATCAACGACGGCAAATACGATCTGACCGGCCCCGGTGGCGAGATCATCCTCCCGTCGCTTTGGGAGGGCCTCGTCAGACCTGGGTGGGAGGTCACCATGAAGATGTGGAAGCCTAAACGGATCGAAAAGCCGCCTATCAGGTTTAAGGACGCCATCGGTCGTAAATTTAGCTTTCCTTTTCACTTGTGTGAGACCTGGACGGTAAGTCCACCAGATTTCCTTCTGTTCGTCTGTTCTGCCCTATCTGATCTATCTGTTGCTAAGCACACAATTTTGCTCTAGGGCATGGAAGAACTTGTCAAACAAGCCTTTCTACACGTCGAAGTCGTTGGGCCTCAGGTCCAGGAGGGTCACTACGACCTCATTGGACCGGATGGTGAAATAATTCTGCCAACAATTTGGGAACGGTATGTACAACCTGAAATGGCCTTCACTATGCAAATGTGGCCGATGGAACGGATGCCAGCACCAATGTCACCAATGCCACCAAAGGACCGCCATTCAAGCCGAGTGTCTACGAGAAACCAGGGGAGTTCACTGCGGACAGACAAAAGCCATTCCGCGTCATCTACTGCGCCTAACCCTCTCCACGATGACGATCGAGAACCAAGGCAGAAGGAGAAAGATAAACGCCAAGACTCCAACCCTCAGAAGAGAAATCGCAGGACTGCAGATAAGGGGTGGTCGTCTTGGAAATAATAGCCAATGATACAGTTTGCTGTTTTGCGGGTGATTTGTGAGAAACCCAAGCATAAAAGGCTCCTTTACATATCATAGATATCATTCAGGTTGCATTATAACCTTCTTCCACAATCATCAGTATGTCCTTTGCTTGGCAAATATCGAGGTACCGCTGAAGGCCCGAATGTTTACCTCTGGCAGCTGCTGTCCCACCTCCAAGTTGGCCATGCCTCCAACATACATTCTTGACGGCAACTCCTTTCGTTTGCCCGACCTCACCGTCAACCTGACATCCACCCGGTGAGCTTCGGTTTTGAGCTTCAGTTGAAGCACCCTCAGCAATGGCAGACCTCAAACTGTTGCCCAGCTACACGTGCGCCCTTGAGCAGTAGTGCTGCAACACCTGCTCAGCCACTTCCCCCATTTTGCGTTGCGGTGGCTGCAAAGCTATCAGCTACTGCAGCGTCACACACAAATCGGACGACCGAACGGAGCACAAGGACGCCTGCAACACCATCAAGAAGAGGCGCCAGAGAGTTGAACACAGTTGTCGCACAGGCGTAGCATACCCTCACTTGTCGCCGGTGATACCCCCGTCGATTCTGCCGAAAGTCTTGTCCATTTCCAGCACTTTTGCCACGCGGTCTTTCAACTCATGAACAACATCCCAATGGGCGGCTCCTCTTGTCAAATTCAACCGATTGTTTAGGTAAGCAGCGGTGGCGCGGCTGGTCCGCGCTTTACGTGCCCACGGTTGCTCTGCGAGCTTCTTTCCAATACAACACTCTTAACGGCTTCCAATTACTGCGTTTCTGGTGACCACGTCGAATTCAACACCTCTCGGCTCCGATGTGGCCGAACTTCCTGGTGCACTGACATGGGTTGTTTCGAAACGTAAGTTTAGGATCTGTACATTTATCCATTCATCACCATGAATTAACACAACAAGTCGGAGAAATCTCATACTGACCAGACAAATTCGCTAGCTTCCAATGTGCTAAGGCACTGGCCTGAAGCGTTATCCCAGATTTTGATGTCCCCCATATGCACCCGATGCGAGTCGTTGGCCATCTGGTGAGAACGCGACCGAGACAACCGAGATACTATGGCCTTTCGGCGTCTTAAGGCATCGCCCTGAGGCGGTATCCCATATCTTAATTGCCGCGTACGAACCGGATGCGAGTCGTAGGCAATCCGCCGAGATCGCGACCGACGAAACCCGTCGGTCATGGCGTTTTAGCGTCTCGAGATGTCGACGTGAAGCGGTATCCCAAATCTTTGTGGTCTTAAACGAACCCGATACAAGTTGTTGACTATCGGGCGAGAGCAGTCGACACGGAGAGAGGAGTCACGCCATGATTGACATGGCCCTGCTCCCGCCAACCCTGTTCTCTGTCCTTGCCAACTCTCGACTCCCTATCTCTGTCCACCGCCGAGTCCTTGTCATTGCCGAACCTGGATTCCCGGTCTTTACCGACAGTCGACTCTCTGTCCCTACCAACCTTGGACTCCCTGTCCTTCTCCTTGCGCTTCTCTTTGCTCTTCTCCGTACTCTTCTCCTTGCTGTCTTTCTCTTTCTCCTCCTTCTCCTCCATCTTCCTAACAACAACCTAAGCATGTTGTTCTTCTTCTCCTTCGGCTTCCCCCCCTCATCCGGGATGTCGACATCCTCCCCCTCTCCCCGCGGCCTCCGACTCCTATGGCTGCGATGACTCCTGTGCGACCGCGTCGTGCTCCGTTCTGCCTGGCTGACCGAGTCCCACGGATCGAGCTCGTCTTTGTACTTCTCGCGTAGCGCGCGGTCCGCCTCAGGACTCATCAGCTCGACGTCGACGGTTTCCTCGTCGTCGTCGTCTCCAATGAACGACGGCTCGACCCCGCACCGCCACGACTCAATCGTGCTCAGCTCCTCCTCCACCTCGAGCACCAGCGCCTCCTTTGCACCTTGCTATCAGGGCTAAAAACGAGCGTATCCTCACGGCCATTATGTTGCCACGGTACAACGCTGACCTAAACCTAAAAGTTGTCACGGGTCAAACACCCCTGGTACTCGCGGTAGAGCTCGGCCAAGCCGAGACCGTGGAACGATTGCTACAAAGACAGGCAGACCCTAATGTTGAACTCGGCGAAACCGGTACTTTGCTTCACCTCGCCACGAGGAGACGAGACTGCGTCATGGTGGACAGCTTGTCGAAAAGGGGGTTGATCTCAACATTAAAGATGGCAAGGGGAATACAGCATTGCTCGTAGCGCTGAAGGCCGAGGCGGCCATGCACGATCCGGCCAACGAAAGAATTGTCGAAAGGCTGCTGGATTCTAGGGTTGGACCGCTCCAACGCGATGGACACAGCACGGCTGGGGTTCTGCATGCCGCTATTCGGTCTGGCAATACACACATAATCTCCACTATCCTAGATTCTCGCTACGGAACTAACGTCAATCCCCCAGTGGACGAACTAGCGCCAGAGTCTCCCCTAGCACTTGCGGTAAGGCTCGGCCAGCTACCTAGTGTAGAGCTCTTGCTAAAAAAAAAGGTGCAAGCCCGGATTCGAAATACAAGGCGGAGGGTGTCGATTATGGCAACGTGCTGAACCTTGCCACGAAAAGACAAGATATCAGCGTGGTTAAGCTTCTACTCGCCTACAAGGCTGACACCGAGGCGAAGAATGAGGGCTGCACACCTCTTCACCTCGCTGTACAGAGTAACAACGGCAAGGTGATCAGATTGCTCATTGCGCATCACGCCAACACAGTGGCCCTCAACGTCCAAGGTCTGACGCCGCTCCTCGCCATCCTCAACAACCATCAACGACCCACCAGGAAGCAGCGGGAGATAGTGCACCTCCTCATCAACGCGGGAGCAGACGTGAATGCGATAGGAGGCGTGTACGGTAGTTCACTACAGGCGGCAGCACACCATGGGGACGAATTCATCGTCCACGCCTCCTGCAGCACGAATCCAAAGTCGACGTCAACGCGCAGGGAGGTCGCTTCGGTAGCGCGCTGCAAGCCGTAGTAGCAGCGTGGGCAGGCAAAGAGGTTGTCGAGATGCTCCTCAACGCCGGGGCCGATCCTTCGGCGGAAGGCGGGGAACACGGCAGCGCTCTGCATGCTGCATTTTCAAAAGGTCGCAACCATCTCGTCGAAATACTCCTCCAGCGCGGCGCCGACACCGAAAGTAAACACTCAACTACCGGGCTCACCGCCCTGATGGTAGCCGTCGGCCGCAACGACATCGATCTGGTGACTCTGCTCTTGCAGCACAAAGCGAACACGGAGTCGGTAAGCAAGGATGGTCGGACGTCATTGCTGTTTGCGGCTGGCACGGGCAACGCGAGACTTGTCAAAGCCCTGCTGGAGGGGGGCGCTGGATTAGAAGCGAAGGAACCAAATTGCGGCCGTACAGCACTACTGGTTGCGAGCGAGCGGGGAGATCGTGACATGATGAAGGTGCTTCTTGAGGCTGGGGCAGATGCGAATTCCGAGGGCGGAATTTACGGTAATGCGATGCGTGCATTGTACCGCCAGGATCAAGAAACGAAAGATATGCTGAAAAGGTTTGGTGGCCGGGCGGAGATGAAGGGGAAGTATTGCGTCAGTGAAACTGCGCGTCGGTGTTGGGAATGAAATTGGTGTTAAATTTCCCAAGTCTACCTACCTTATATATTAAGTGCCGTCACAGCTATTAATTCCGCACGTCTCTTACTCCATCATGTCCAACATATAAAGCCTGGTTTGTTTACGATATGTATTTCCCGGGAAAAGACACCATCCAATGAAACATGAACCCAAACCATCATAATGTCCAAAGTCTGCCCCAAAAAGAACACCGCCTACAGAAGTTTCGGCTCAAACACCAGCCGGTCGCCCTCCTTTGTTCCGCCTCCATCACTTCTTTCCATCGCTTCCCTTGCTTCAACCACCCTCTGCACCTGCAACCTCCGCGTCGGAAAGTCGAACATATCCTGCAGCTCCAACGGGACATCCTCCCTCCGATAACTTTCCACAAGCTGAACCGCTGCGACAGAGTCTCCTCCGAGCTCAAAGAACGAGGCATCGTCGTCCTCTTCCGTGTGTTGGTCGTGTTCTCGCAGCTGTAGTGCCTCATTCCAAAGTCCTCTTAAGGTGGGAAGTAGGTTGCAGTGCTCATCTGACTTGCTGGCGGGTACTGTGTTTGGTTTTGCATCCAGATGGCAGTTCGAAGTTGGAACCCGTATCTTGCCCACATCTCCCGGCTTCAAGTCGCTGACTAGCCTCGACGGATCTTCGTAAACTGCCGCAATGACCTCACAGATCAAATCGCTGATACTCGCTGCAACGCCATCCGGGATCGCACCAGCATTGTATTCGAAATGCAGAACCGTCTCCTCCGGCAGAGGAATCGTCGTGATCCAGCAGTCGACGTCGTCGCACAGCCCAGGGTATCCGGCATTCCCGATAAAAGACCAGCCCCCATCTACAGCGTCAATGGTGCTCTCATCGATGTTCTGATGCTGCACGATGCTTCCGAACCGAGTGGTTGATGGCCAGTCGGCGAAACGGCAGATGGCTTTCAGAGGGGTAGTTTCAAATGGCATGGCCGCGATTTGCTGCTCTTTCACTCGAGCGAGTAAAGCGGCGATGGTCGATTGGCTTGTGAGTTGAACGCGGCTGGGGATGACGTTGATGCAGGCCCCCACCATCTCGTCGATTCCTTCGATCCGAGGATTACGGCCAAAAACAAGAGAGCCAAAGACAACGTCGGTCGTCCCGGATAGCCATGATAGGATCACAGCCCAGGCGACCTTGGCGACCATGGCGAATGTGGTATTGCATGGCCCAGCACGGTACGCAGGCATCGAGCGTACCTGCTTGCTGTCGAGGACGAGTCGCACATGAGGTTCTAAGTGAGGAGTGACCATAGTCATCCTGGAACTATGTAACATCTCGGTCCAAAACGACTCCGTCTTTGGGCTCTGCTCATTCTCCAGAACATGCCCCACGAATCGAGTGAACTCTGGCGCCGGTTTCGCATCCTCGAGGCCGCCAACATAAGCGTGATGAAGGTCGTTGAGAATCGTATTGAAGCAGAAACCATCATACTGCGCATGAGATATCCCAATGGCGAGCAACGTGCCCTGCTCTCCATACGCCGCAACTCTGAATCTCGTCAAGACCCGCCCGAAGCTGACGGGGTCAGTGACGTCGCGGCCAACGATCGAGCAGAATTCCTCAGCCGAAGCGCATTGGTCCAGACGGCCAAAGTCAACTGTCGGGCGACCATGAACCACCTGGAGGATGTGGCCATCGACAACGCAGAAGCTGGACCGTAGAACATCATGTCGCCGACATAGCAAATTGCAAGCGCTGCGCATCTGCTGATCGTCGACGGGTCCGTCCAGCTTGACCAAAAACCACGCGTAGTGCGCCTTGTGCCTCTTCTGCCCCTGAATAAGCGATGCCGTCTGCACAGGAGTGCAGGGGAACATGTCGACAACTCCCTCACCCGCAACCTCTTTCGCTTTGTCTCGAAGCTCCTCTCCCAGCAGCGAGAATGGCGCCGGCGCAGCACCGCTCTCAACTCGAGGACCCGACTTCCGCAGCAACCGAGCCATTTCCTTCAGTACCGGCGAGGCATAAATATCAGGGAGCGATATCGGCGTTCCCCTCTTCGTCGCGAGCGTCGCTAGTTTGATCGCCGTCAACGAATCCGCCCCAAGGTCGAAGAAGTTGTCCTGCGCCCGGATCGAATCTGCACAACATCCCAGCGCCACCGCCCACAAGTCCCTTAGTACCCCCTCGCTCCCTGTTAGCGGTACCACCGCCGTAACCTCCTCCCCGGTCTGCCCCTCCCTGCCTTTGGATTTTCCCCACCTCTCATACGCCCCCCTGAGCGCCCGAAAGTCAACCTTGTCTGCGCTCGAAAGCGGCATGTTCGACACCGTGACAAACACTCTTGGGACCATATACGCAGGAAGAACCTCCCTCAGCCGCGTCTGCAACCGCTCAAACTCCTCCGATCCCGTCCCCACCTGCGACACAACTTGAACCTGCCCCTTGCCTTCCGCTCTCTTACCCCCCTTGTTATCAACAAAGAAAACAACCAGCACCTTCCTCTCACCTCCACCCACAGAACCGCCCGCAGCGAAGTGATCCACCACAACCTCTTCATCCGGACAAGCCCCCTTCACCGCGCTCTCAATCTCCCCGAGCTCAACCCGCTGCCCGTTCAACTTGACCTGGCGGTCCCTCCTCCCAAGGAAATGGACATCCCCATTGACATCAAACCGTCCCAGATCTCCAGTTAGATACACCCTCTCTGAGTCTCCCTCCCCTCCCCTCACAGCCTCCTCATCCCCACCCCCGTTCCTACCCCCGTTCCTTCCCCACCCTCTGTTCGTAAAGCCACACCCCGTAATAAACCTCCCGTCCGTCTTCCCCTTGTCACCAACATACCCCCCCGCCAACGACCCTCCCAGCACAATCTCCCCCACACACCCAGGCGGTGCCAGAACCTTTGGATTCCACAAGTCCACAATCCACACCTGACTCGACATCGGCCGCCCGATATTCCGCACGCTCACTCCCGGAACCACATCCTCTTTTACAATGGCATCGATGCACGCCTCGCTCGGGCCGTAGATGTTGAACAGCTTTACGCCGGCTGCATGGGCATTGAGTATGTTCTCCTGTCGGAGGGTTTCTCCGCCGAGGAGGACAGTGGTTACCGTCGGGGTGTCGCGGAGGTCGATTAGTGCCGCGACAGCAGGGGAGGTGCTGACCACGGTGGCGTTGAAGCGGTTAATGGTCCCGGTCAAGTCATGGGCGCGCTCATCAGGGGTCGGGATACACAGGGTTCCTCCGGCGGAGAGGGTTGCGAAGATTTCGAGGAGAGAAGGGTCCCAGGAGAGATTGGCAAGGCCGAACATGCGGGTAGAGGGGGTGAGGTTGTACGCGGTGGCTTGGGCTTTGAGCGTCGCGGCGAGGGAGGCGTGGGACATCATGACGCCTTTTGGGGGGCCGGTGCTGCCGGAGGTGTAGATTATGTAGGCGAGAGAGGAGGGGAGGGCGGGGTTGGGCGGGATGGGGTCGGGGGTATCCATGAGCGAGTGGGTGATCTCGACGACGGTAAAGTCTTTTCGGGCGAGTTGTTGCGCAGAGGTAGCATGGGCGGATGAGACGAGGATCATTTCGGCAGCGATGTCGTCGGCAATGAGCTGGGCCCGGGCAATGGGGAGGCGAGAGTCAAGTGGCACGTAGCTCGCTCCGAGCTTGAGGATTGCCAAGAGCGTGACAACGGCGGTGGGCGAGGCGTCCATCCAGACGGGAATAACTGTCCCGGGGCCGATGGTTTTCCCGAGTGTGAGCAAATGCGCCGCGATCGAGTTCGCTCGCTGTTCGAGATGCCCATAGGTCAACGACTCGCCAAAGCCCTCGACGGCTTGGTGGTCTGGACAGGCTGCGGCGACTTGTGCGATCATCTCATGGACGCATATCTCTGGCAGGACAACCGGCTCCCCGGCCCATTCGACCACATGCTCCCTGTCGGACTCGGAGAGCAGTGGGATATCTGCCAGACGGGCGGGACTGGCGCTCATGACCTCGCGTATGGCGACTTCATACTGCGCGAGAATGAAACCCAACTGCTCAGCCGACACAATCTTCGAATCGTACTGAGCGCCCACCGTGACATCGCCCGACGTGCTAACAGATATATCTAGAAACAGGGGGTACGGCTCTCCGAATATAGACGCAGCTTGCCCATCCTCCAAAGGACCCGCGGTGATGTCGAAGTCCCTCTCCTCTGGCGCGTCCGAGTCTTCTGTCAGAGTTTGCACTGACAGGAGACTGCCAAAGTCACGGTGCCCCTCCGGGAACAGTTTCCGGAGCTTCGCGAGGCTCCTGAACTGGTGCGAGATCATCGCAACCATGTGCGCCTCGACGCGGGCAACAAGGTCAGCTGTCGCGATCGTCGCATCAAGTACCACCCGGAACGGGACGGTGCTGATAGTCGGACCCCTGACAGTTTCAATCCCCGGGATGGGTGCATTACGTCCCGAAAGAAGGAGTCCAAAGCATACGTCGTCTGAGCCGCAATACTTGGACACTATCAGCGACCAAGCCGATATCAGCACCGTAGCCACGTTTTCTGATTGGCAGGCTTGTTTCCCGAGCGAAATATGGTGCTCGCTATACGCGGTTGCGCGGATGTCGTGATTGGCATGGCCGCCCAACTCAGGGAAGTCCGAGACCACAGCTCCATCGAGATAGCTATCCCAGAACTCTTCCTCAGCACTGGCCACAGAAGGGTTGGAGATGTACGCGATAAAGTCCCTGAAAGGTGAAATCTGCGGCGGGGCGTCGTCATGGTTGTGGTAGAGACATCTGAGGTCTCGAGAGAGGAGCGACAACGACCAGCCATCGTACAGGGCGTGATGGCACCTGAGGTCGAGGTATATCCGGTCTCTTTCGGCCGTAAGACGAGTCCGATACAGCGGCAGCCCATACCCAAACACACCTGCGCCCTTTTTGCCTGAGCCCATCTGCTGCTGATGCGAAGCCGCACCCAGGACAACCTGAAGACTCCCAAGAGTCTCGTCGAAGACGATCCTCGTCCGAAGGACCTCATGCATCTCCACCAGCCTCCGCCAGGCATTGGAAACCCTGTCCATATCCAGCTCTCGGGGCATCAGAAGGCGAAAATGCGCGTGGTACGATCCAGCAACTCGTTCCGAGAGCATCACGGTGCCTTCCTGGAGCGGGGTACAGGGGTATATGTCCTCTATCTCGCCAGGACGGGCACCCAGCTCGGCTGCAACACTGTCGCGAAGAGCTCCCACATTCTGGGCCGGGAGCAGCGCGAACGCGGTGGTCCTGTCAGCCAGACCTCCATCGTGGCCGTGGCGGCTAGCCCGAACCAGCTCGACCATGTGAGCCAGCGTCCTCTGCTCATAGAGTTCACCGGCGGTGACGGTGATGCCCATCCTCCGAAACTCCGACACCAAGAAGATGGCCGAGATGGAATCCCCTCCCGCGCGGAAGAAGTCGTCGTGCAAGTCTGGCTGGAAGCGGTCGTCGCGACGGAGAACTCGGCGCCATAGACGGGTCACCAGATCAGCCGGGTCTGTGGTTGCTGCTGCGTCAGAGTGACCACCGGTGCTGCTGGGAGGCGTTGTTGTGTTCGTCTCGTCGCTGGTGCTGCTGGACAGCGGCGTTTCATTCCTCGCCTGTCCGGTGCCGCCGGGCAGTATTGCAGCACTCCTCCCCTCAGTCGTACCGACAACCCCAACTCCTCGTCCCCGATAAGCATCCACCTCAGCCTCCCTCATTTCACTAACCACTTCCCGGAGTTTCTTTCGGTCAGTCTTCCCCGAGACCGTCCACGGCCACACCGCCACCGGCAAAAACAGCGACGGAATCATCGTCCTCGGCAACTCCTCCCTAAGCCTCTTCTCCATTTCCTCAGCAGATGCCTTCCACGTCGCCTCTGGAGCCAATATATCCCTCCCTTCCGAATATCCCACCCCTACCATCTCCACCGTCTGAAAAAACGCCACAAGCGACTCCCTCCCCTCAACCGCAGCCTTCTCAACCGCCAGGTTCCGGAACCCGCCGACAGCATGCATCGCGGCCTCCACCTCGCCAAGCTCAATCCTCACGCCATTGATCTTAACCTGCCCCTTCCCCTTCCTGCCCAGCAGCTCAAGCGTTCCGTCGTCGCCGAACCGTGCAATGTCGCCAGTCTTGTAGATCCTCCGAGGATTTCCGTCCCCAAACCATGTTACGCTGTCGATGAACGCCTTGGATGTTTCTCCAGGGTTATTCAGGTAGCTGCGAGCAAGGGTGTTGCCTGAGATGACGAGCTCGCCGGCGTAGCCGACCGGGAGGAGCCGGGTGTGGTCTTGCGCGTCGACGATCCACAGCTGTCCGCCAAACGGCGCGCCGATCACGCTTGGTGCTGTGTGGGCATCCATGATCTTCATTGTGCAATGGACGGCCCCCTCGGTGGGGCCATACATGTTGAGGACTCTTCTGCCGGGGCGTCGCTTGGTCGAGGTCCAGGTAGCCAAGAGGGAAGCGGGGGAAGATTCGCCCGTGAAGATGAGTGTCTTGAGGCCAGGGACTTCGTCCGGCTGGAGGGTGCCCGCCATGGTGGGTGTGATGAAGGTGACGTCCACGCCCATGTCGGAGATCACACTGGGTAGGTTGCTCAGGCGGTCCTCCTCCGTTGGGATACAGACGGCACCACCGAATGCGAAAGTAGCGAAAATCTCTGCCACGCTGACGTCAAATGTGTACGAGCAGAATTGTAGCGTCCTGAATTCCCTCTCGCGCTGGAATCCGAGCACTCTCCCGTGCTCCAGCATGCTCAGCGTAATGCTCCCGTGTTCCATGGCTACACCCTTGGGGACGCCGGTGCTACCAGATGTGAAGATCAAGTAGGCAGTGTTATGCGTACCTGGGCGTGTGCCGTGCTCCAACTGACTGGTATCCGTCGAGCCGGAGGCAAGAGTGTCGTTGCTGACCACGAGTGTGTCGACTCCGCATTCGCGAATGCGGCGATTTTGTGCTGCAGATACAAGCACGAGACCAGCAGCAGTCTGCTTGATAATTTGACCGAGGCGCGATATCGGATGGGACGGGTCGAGGGGCACATAGCCGCCCCCAGCTTTCAACACACCCAGCATCGCAATGATCATGAAGCTCGACTTTTCGAAACATATCGGAACCAAAGTCTCTAGTCCAACACTGAAGGTATCCAGAAGACGGGTTGCAAGTCGATCCGAGAGCGTGTCAAGCTCCTGGTACGTGAGAGTTTGATCGTGCGCGAGTACCGCTATCCGATGAGGATGCAACCTCGCGCCAGCTTCCACAAACTCGTGGAGAAGAGTGATAGACTTGGGAAGAGCCGGCCCGTTGAACGAGACCATCCTCTCGTAGTCCACAACCGTGGCCGTATCGGCCAGCAGGCTCTGAATTGACATGGTGCTCCGCGAAGAGTCGTGCAGCAGTTCAATCGTCCGAGACAAGTGCCGAAGAACCGTGCGCACTTCCGACTCGGTCAGGACTCGGTTGTCAAATCCCGCTTCCAGGTGGAATCCACTGTTGTCGGCTGCTTGCGTGCATTCCATGACAAGCCCGTAGAGCTGCACCATCTCTCTGGAAGATGGTTTGGGGGCGACATCTTCAAGGAGGAGTCCACTCTGTGAATCCGACTGTTGGACAACCAGAATGTTCCTGAACAGACATGCAGACTTGGCTCCCTTGCTGATTTTACCAATATCGCTCAGGCCGACGTGCGAATACGGAACCATGGCAATCGTCTGGTCGCTGACGCGCCTCAAATATTGTCCCGCCGTCGCATAAACATCGATTTGCACTCGGACGGGGACGGTGTTGATAGTAGGGCCGGCAATGTCCTCGATCCCTGGAACGTCTTCCATTCTCCCAGAGACTGCGGCACCAAAGCATACGTCATATGTCTCGGACGGCGCCCTCCCCAAAGCAGCAAGAACCAGAGCCCACGCGGCCCTGACATGATTGGCAAAGGTGAATGTCCTGGAAACTCCGGAGGCACCGACATCAAGCTTCGAGAAGATTCCCACGACTGAGTTGGTCTCTATCGTAGCGTAGCCAGAGGAGAGGTTTGGATAATGCTCGCCGCAGTACTCACTGAGCTCCCCTCCCCAGAACTGAGTGGCTGCCTCACTCTGCTGTATCTGTATGTGATGCACGTATGTGCTGAAAGGAGGTCTGGGTGCCGGGCTTGCCCTCTGCTCAAATGCGTACTTCAGGTCATTCCACATCAGTTGCGAAGACCATGCGTCGTAGATTGCGTGATGCCTTGTCAGCTGAAAGGTGTACCCCTCGGGAGTCCGGTGCAGGGTGAAGCGAGACATTGGTGTTCCAAGGCCCATGGCGGGCTCTTCCGTCAGGTCCGTCGACTCAAGCCACGTCAAGCCACCCGACAACAGAGCCTGGACAAGTTTGGGGTATCCTTCTTCATCATAGACCTCAAAGAACCGCGCACGCAGGATTTCGTGTCTTTGATACACCAGATCCCACGCTCTCTTGAACTGGTCAATATCCATGGACGGAGAAAGTTGGAACTCCTCAGTGGAAACATATGCGTACGGAACGCGCAACGTCAGCGCGATGAGGCCGGCTTGGAGAGGAGTGCATTCGTAAATGTCATCGATGGTGTCCGCTGCAACGCCATACGCCTCGCTCAGCCAGGATCGATAGTCTGGAGCGCTCGACATGGTCGCGGCTAGCGATTCCTTGTCGAATTGGATAACACGCCCGCTCATCTGGAGCGACATCTTCTCGAAAATCGAGTTCTGGAAGATATCTCTCGCCGACAAATGAATCCCTTTCTCTCGAGCCAGAGACGATAGCTTGATGGCAGAGATGGAGTCCCCGCCAAGCATGAAAAAGCCGTCATCGAGACCTATCATCTCAAGATCCAGATGCAGGGTCTGAGCCCACAGGTGTTGCAGTGATTTCTGCGAGTTGCTCTGCGGCGGCCGCCTGGATGTGGATGCACCGACGTAGGAGACGAGTTGTTGCCTCGTCGCAGAGTCGTAGGCGCGCTTGAGTGCCATCCTATCTGTCTTTCCGCTTGTCGTCAAGGGTATTAAACCCATAGGGAGGACGAACTGTGGGACCATGTATCGTGGCAGATTGGCATGCAATCCTTCCAATGCCCCCTGGATTGCTCCGCTAACGTTTTCGCCTGTTGTCACAACGAAGGCAACCAGAACTTGCTCGTCATTGTCCTTGTCCCTCGCCACATCGACAACCGCAGCGGTGATGCGTTGATGCTTAGTAAGGTGGAACTCAATCTCGCCGAGCTCGATCCGAAGCCCATGGAGTTTCACCTGGCTGTCGTTCCGAGAGATGTAAATGATGGAGCCGTCAGAGGTCTGGCGAGCAATGTCTCCAGTCGCATACAACCGGCAGTCACCACGGGGGAGCCAGTCAACCTGCAATGAATCCAAAAAGACTGCTTCCGTCTTGGCTTTGTCCTTCAGGTAGCCTTCCGCAAGTGTCGGGCCCGAGATTAGCAACTCGCCCGGACAACCGATGGGTACAAATTTCGACCGATCCTCTCGATCCACGATCCAAATGCGCGCTGCGATCGGACGTCCGATGTCGCCTGGAAGGGTCTCTGGGCGTACATCCATGTTGACCGTCGCGTCAATGCATGCCTCAGTGGGCCCGTAATCGTTGATAAGCCGGACCTTGTCGCTCCAACCATCAACGACCGCCTGCGTCATGGCTTCGCCGACCAACATGAGCGTCGATAAGCCGGTGACATTCGAAGGCTGTTGCAACATGCTGGACACCACAGTTGCGGTCAGGACAGCCATGTCCACCTTCTGCTCGTTGATGAATTCGACGAGGGAAGTCAATCTCTGCTCCTCGGTCGGAATACAGAGACACCCGCCATGCAGAAGCGTCATGAATATTTCCGTCACGCTGCAGTCGAATGTGTAGGAGCAGAACTGGAGGGTCCTCGTTCCAGGCTTGTATCCCAGCCGCTCTCCCTGTGCGAGGAGGGTTGTCGTGACTGCGACGTGGGAGAGCATCACCCCTTTGGGGGCGCCGGTGCTGCCAGAGGTATACATGACGTACGCAAGGTCACTTGGTTGCCTCCCTTCCACCTCCAGCTCGGCCGAGGCGGCGTCCGGGTCATCACGCGGGATGATGTCGTCCCACCTCAGCACAACCACCTTGTCGGCGGCCGCCAAACTATCACAAAGGGTTTTCTGACTGGGCGAGGTGACAAGCACACATGCGTCCCCGTGTGCCAGCATCCCCTTCAACCGATCAACTGGGTGGTCGATGGCAAGTGGGATGTAGCCCGCGCCAGCCTTGAAGATCCCGAGCAACGTTGCGATCATCAGCGCCGACTTCTCCATGCAAACTGCAGCCAACTTCCCAGGGCCCACATTGCATGCACTTAGTATCGCTGCTATGCGGTCTGCTGCTTGGTTGAGCTCGTGGTATGTCAGACAACGGTCATCGGCATCAACGGCAGTCAAGTCCGCCCATCGCGCCAGACGTCCCTCAAAAACATCCTCGACGCGTTCGTTTGTCGCCTCAACACAGGCAGAGTTCCAAGTGACAATCTGCTCCCTCTCTTGGCTGCTACACATGTCCACGTCTCGCAACAAGCGAGTTGGCCTGGCGGCGAGCTGTGAGATTGCCTGCACGAAATGGCTCATGACCCATTGCACCTCCGGCTCAGGAACTGCAGCCTCGTCGTAGTTGACCGAGATGAGCAATGTGCCTCCTGCTTGAGGCTGGCAATCCACCGAAAGACCGTAGGTTCCCTGCATGGTGCCGCCATCTAGGGCTTCTAGGGCGAGTTGGCTGGGAGCTTGATTCGGATTCTCCTCCGGCTGGACGATGAACAGGGTGCGGAAGTCACAGGCAGTTTTGGCGTCTTCGCTGAGCGTGCGTATTTTCTGGAGGCCAAGTTGCTCGAATGGCGCGGCCTCGGTGACGAGACGGCCGACCTGATCCAGGTATTCCGCGACAGTCAGGGACGTTTGGGGCTTGAGACGCCTGGGAACGGTGACAATGGTCGGACTCATCATACTCTCTATGCCTGGAAGAGGGACCGTCCTCCCTGATCGTACGACGCCGAAGCAGACATCGTTCGAGTCGGCATGCTTGCTCAGAACAAGACCCCATGCGGCTTCGAGCAAGACCGATAGCGGCCACTGTGACAAATGCGGCATTTGGCAGGAGACCGCGCTCCATGTGGTGGCCTGGGATGTTCTCTTGAACGGGAATTCCGTAGGCAGAGCATGTCGGAGCGCTAGCCTCCAAAAGTCGGCGGCGTCCTGCAAAGCCTGAACGCTCTCGACAAACCTCACGAATGAAGGTGTCCAATTGGGGGTGCGTGAATCGCCCTCGCCGTTTTGGGCGTACGCATGCTTGATTGCATCCACCAGCAAGCCGGTGGCCCAGCCATCGCTGACAGCATGGTGCTGTGAGATGACAAGATAATAATGCCCTTGGACCTGGTCGCCGACAATGGCGAACCGGGTGAGAGGCCGCCCATATCCAAACGGAACACGTCTATCGCTCTCAAGATAGTCGTCCAGAGCGCCCTGGTAGTGAGTGACCGGTAGCACCTTTTCGTCGATAACGGCTTGCAAGCTGTCGAGTTTGGCTCCAATGAAGATGCGAGTGCGGAGAATGGCTTCTCTCTGCCACACTTGATGGACAGCTATCTTAAGCTTGTCTTCATCGAACTTCCCGTTGATGCGAAAGGGGCGTTGCACCAAGTAAGACCCTGAGTTCTTTGCGCTCAAAGCCATCAGGCCTTCCTGAAGTGGTGTGCATGGGTAGACATCGACGATGTCCTCGGGTTCAATGCCGCACTTGGACGCTGCGTCGTCGATACACTCTTGTTGAGAGCTGCCTCCGATCAGCGAGAACGGGGCCGGCGCTCGCTCTTCCACTTCCCCTTCTGAATTGAGCGTGCCATATTTAGCGTCCACAGCTTGCGCCATAGCCTCGAGTGTAGTGAACTGGTTGATGTCTCGCGAGCTCAGTGACACGCCTGCTCTTCCTGCCGCTGATAGAAGTCGAATCAATGTGATGGAGTCTCCACCCAAAGCGTGCAAGTCATCATCTAGGCCGATATCTTCTGGTGCGACACTCACCATGCTGCACCACAGGTCCCGGAGCATCACCTGGGAGGATGTCTGTGGAACCCGCCTGGCGCTGGACCTTGCCCGCCTGTAAATATCAACGCGGCTGCTCACGGCACCTCGGAGCATCTTCCGATTGATCTTCGCTGACGACGGCGTGATAGGAAACGCCGCCACCGGAACTATGGCTGAGGGCACCATGTAGCCTGGAAGTCGGTGTCGCAGTTTTCGTGTGATGTCCTCTACCACATGGCCCGGTATGCTTTCGGGGGGGAGAAGTAACTGGCCGGCAGCAGAAGAACCAGGTATCTTGACAAAGGCCACCAGAGTGTTGTCGGACAAGAGTTCAACTACCGCCTCAAGCGAGTTCGTTGTGCGTATGATGCTCTCTATTTCGCCCGCCTCGACCCTCTGTCCGCGAATCTTGATCTGCGTATCCTTTCGTCCGAGGTAGAAGATTGAACAGTCGTGTCGGTACTGGACTAGATCTCCTGTTCGATAATATCTCACACCCTTCTCCTTCCGGAAACGTAACCACGGTGGATCGACGCCAAAAGCCCCGGCTGTTTTTTCCGAGTCATTCAGATAGCCGGTTGCAACGTTCGGACCACACACAACAAGCTCACCAACGCAGCCGATGGGGACCAACTTGGTGTGGTCACGGGGGTCGACGACCCAGTTGCTGTCTCCAATCGCTCGACCGATCGTTCCGTGCGTGCTGGGAGACATATTTGGGTCCATTGCCGCGTGGATACATGCTTCTGTGGGTCCATAGCCATTGACGAGTCGGACGCCAGCATCAGCCCACTCCTTGAAAACATGGTACGGTGTTGGTTCTGCTGTGAGAATGGCAGTCTTGACCGTCGGAATCTCGGCTGGGCGTAACATTTGTGCGACGCTTGGCGTCACATTCAAGAAGTTCACGCGATGCGTGTTGACGAAACTGGCGATAGCCCCGACCCGCTTCTCGTCGTCACTCAGCATGCATAAGCAGGCGCCGGAAAGAAAGGAGCCAAAGATGTCGAGAATGCTGATGTCAAACATGAACGAAGCAAATTGCAGGGCCCGTGACTCCCCATCTAGGGCAGCAACCTCAACCTGAGGAGCCAAAGCTGACATGATTGCGCCGTGGCTAACAAGAACACCTTTCGGCTTGCCCGTGCTCCCCGATGTGTACAAGACGTATGCGTTGTCTCGGCTTGATACCGCCGCGTTTGCGGGAGGCGACACATCGGATCTGAGAATTTCCCAATCGAAGCTCAGCGTGTTGAGCCCGTGGAACAGGTGGGCGTGTTGAGGCTCGGTCAAGATCGTGACATCCGATCCCAGATCCTGCAGTATACCATGTAGACGCGGTGCAGGTGTCGAAGGCTCAATCGGAACATAAGCGCAGCCGGCCTTGAGGATGGCGAGCATGGCTATGACACCCATTGGGCATTTGCCGAAACATAGGACGATGAATTTGCTTTGTGTACGGCGACGTATCAGGAGGTTCGCTCCCTTATCAGCGAACTGGTTCAGCTGACCGTAAGTCAAGCTTCCTCCTGTCCACTCTATTGCAGCTTTCGCAGGCATCTGCGCGGCCCTCTCCTCGACGGAATGATGTAGGCAGCGATCAATGTAGAGGCAGCCAAGCCTCGAGTTGTCCATCCCGCGCAGCTCTTCGATGTCTTCTTTTGGTACCATATCGAGGCTATCGATCGTACCCCGCATCGAGGAGAGCTGGGCTATCGAATGATGAAGCTGGCGAAGGAACCGACGTGCCTGCTGCTCAGGCATGCAGTCAGAATCGTACTCGATGCGGAGCGATGCCTGCCCTGCCTGCCGGTCGGTGGTCAAGAGCACAACGAGGGCGTAGTTCAAAGTCATCGATGTGTCTTCTTGTACCGTGTCAAAACTAATTCCCTCGCTGTCCAAGGCCGTCGGCTTTTGTTGCACGACAAGAAGCGTACGGAAAGCGCAGGCATTTCGAGCACCTCCGTTGCCAAGACGCGCGATATTTGGCAGACCGAAATATTGAAACTGTCGTATTTCACGAATAGTCGACTGCACGTCCGATACAAACTTGCCTATCTCCTGGCCCCTGCTAACCTTCACCCTGAGCGGAAGTGTAGAAAGGGTCGGACCAGCCACCTCTTCAAGCCCAGCCCCGTCTCTCCCAGAAAGGGTGATACCGAAGATCACGTCTTCGGTGTAGCAATATGATGAGAGGATCAGGCCAAGCCCGGCTGCCGTGATGGCAGCTGGAGTAGTCATCGATGCGCGGGAATTCTGCAATGACAGTGGAACGGTTCCATCAACTGCCGCGTTCGTTTGTGCTTGGCGTCCTGAGGGGGGATTACGAGGGAAATCCAGGATGCCGGCACCATCCAAGTTGCGCTTCCAGAAGTCGGAGGAGGTTTGGGAGTCCAACGTTGTGAGGTGGCGGATGAAACTGGCGTATCCCAGTCTTCCGGGCCGCTCTCTTCCTGGGTGGGAGTAGTTGAAGGCCAGGTCGCTGAGCAGGAATTCCATGACCCATTCGTCATAGAGCATGTGATGTATGTTGATTTCAAGGTATGCTCTGCCGTCATCGCCTCGATACACACTGTGCTTGAAAGCCTCACTGACGACCTCGACAGCCCCTTCATCAGTGTCCAAGCTTCCAGGCAATCGCTTCTGTGAGTCCCTGTTCGTCGGGATTCCATTCGCCTGCACACTGCACTTTGATGAATGCGGGCGATATCTTTGTACCACTTGCATGGGCCCTCTCGAGCTGTGGGCCAGGGTCGTCCGAAAGATAGGGTTTCTCATGATGACCTCTCCCAAGGCAACAACGAGCCGCTTCAGATGCACCGTTTTTGGTAACGCGTATACCCAGCGCGCCATATACGCCCCTTCCGCCTGCAAGTTGGCCGCTGCAAGACCCTCTTGGAATGGAGATGCTGGATACATGTCCTCGATTTTCTGGGCGTCCAAGCTGCGGGTTTCCGAAATTTCGAGCACAAGATCCTCAACGTCGCCAGTCAACATTGAGAAGGGGATCGGGGCGAGTATCTTGGTCGGCTCGTGGTGCTCAACCGATGCGCTCATTCCCTCGAGTGTCGGACTTGTGTAGATCTGCGCCACCAGGAGCTTAATGCCGACCTTCTTACAGGCGAGAACGAGTCTGATGGCTGTGAAGGAGTCACCACCAACGCGGAAAAAGTCGTCCTTGAGACCAAATCTCTTCGTCGCGCCAAGTACTTCATTCCAGGCGTTGCATACCAGAATTTGGTCTTTGGTCTCGGGGGGCATGTACTGCTGGCCCGCCCCTGAGATCGCAGCCGGCTTCTGGGTGCCGCTGATGCCGACTTCGTGTCCAGGCCCGCCGGCGTATATGATGCAGCCGTCAGGTTTCCGGATGCCGGGATCGCCGGTAAGATACAGCCGCCCATCCGTATGGGATTCCATCCAGTGAGGTTGCAAGACGAATGGCTTGGCCGTTTTTTCCGCGTCGTTCAGATAGCCCAGGGCTATCGTGAATCCTGAGACGGCGATCTCGCCAACACACCCTACCGGGGCAAGCACATGAGAGCCTTCGGTGTTCCTCTGGACTACCCACACCTGTCCAGAAACTGGGTTGCCAATATTGTGTGGATCGCGATCTTCTGGCGACATGTCGACTGCAGTCAAGCACGCTCCAGTCTCCGTATGGCCATATGAGTTGATCAATCGGGTCCGCGCAGCCCACTTCTGAACAACAGATACGGCGGCCCTTCCACCGCCGAGAATCACAATGTCGAGACTGGGCACTTGGTCGGGGTTCAATGCCTCCGCTACGGCCGGCGTCCAAGAGGCAACATTGACGCCCAACTTCCACATAGCATCGGGCAGCGAGTCCGAGCGAGCGTCCTCGGTGGGCAAGCAGACGCAGCCTCCGGATAACAGGGTGCAAAAGACGTCCTTGAGACTCAAGTCGGAGCTGAGTGAGATGGATTGCAGGACACGGGACCCCGGCCTCATACCGAGCAGTTCCGCGAAATGGGTGATGCTTGTGCTGGCGGCGGAATGCGTTGTTGCGACACCCTTTGGAAGTCCCGCGCCCTTGGATGAGAAGAAAATAAACGCGACATCATCGGGCGATACTCGATGCGCGGCGGGAGCGACATCCGAGTCTGCGTTGGGAACGTCCGACAACCAATCTTGGTCGATTTCCAGAACATGATCCACCGCGTTGAGCTGGCGAATTGCCTGAGATGTCTGTGCGGAGCAGAGAGCAAATCTCGGCTTAGGAGAGTTGATGGTTTGGGAAAGATGCTGGTTAGGCTGCGTGGAGTCCAACGGTGTATAGGCCGCCCCGCTCTTGAGGACCGCAAGCATTGCGATGATGGCGAGGGTGGATTTCTCAAAGCTGATGGGTATGACATCCCCCCGCCGAACACCATGTTTGCGGAGGCGCCACGAGAGATTCGTTGAGGAGGCTTCAAGCTCACGGAATGAAACGCTTTTTGGAGGTGATTGCTGAACGACGGCGACATGATCAGCGAAGCTGCGGCACGCATTTTCGACCAGTTCGTGCAGGCAGCGATCAATCTTCGGCGGGCAACTGCGGCTGCAGTCCATAATCCACTCAGCCTCGGCCTTATCAGCGATGCCAACATCGGCGGCAGGTGCGAGCGGGTTGGCGGAGGAAATTCTTCCCAGAGCGTGCCCCAGGTGACGCACTACCCACACAAGCTCTTGCCTCGAAATGACAGATTTGTCAAAATGGAGTCTCACGCCAACGCCGACTCCTGTCCGACTCGGCAGCAGCTCGAGGGTGAGGGGGTATGTCTGCAGCATCTCGGAGCTGAAGCGGCCATCCTCGTCTGCCTTCTCCCTCATCAGGCTCGAGAGGCTGGTCTCGTCGACCGAATCATCCGGCTGCACCACCACCAAGCACCGAAACGCACAGGCGTTCTTCGCGCCCTCTCCCGCCCTTGCAATGTTCTGGAGGCCGAAATGCTGGCGCGAGATCACATCGATGGACTGCTGGTGCAGGCTCTGCAGCAACTGATGCAGAGTCACCGACTTGTCCCACCGAGCTCGACAGGGAACAGTCGCCATGGTCGGGCCAACAACGCGATCCAGCTCATCGACCGGCGTATCGCGGCCGGATAGCGTCACGCCAAATACCACATCCTCCACACCTGCGTGTGCACCCAGGACGATAGCCCAGCTGGCGCGAATCACAGTGGCGACGGTGACTTGGTGCTTTCTCGCTGCGAGCGAGATGTCGATGTCGATCCTGTCCACAAGGGTCTCGTACTGCCGCTGCTCTCCTGTCCATCCCGGCGGGGTTCTAGGAAAATCCGGGACCACGCACCCGTCCAGGTGATTTCCCCAGAAAGAAAGATGACTAGCTTCATTTTCGCGTATGTCATCCACAACGTATCTGACGAACTTGCGGAAACCAGATGTCGCCGCCGCAGGGGTTTCTCCAGAGTCGTAAATGTGTTTCAGTTCGCGAAGGATGATGTTCTTGGTCCAGCCATCGAACAGAGCGTGGTGGATCGTGAGCGAGAACACCCACTCCCCTGTCGCCTCATCCTGGGAAATCCGGGTTTTACTGAGGATGTTGCCAAACGACATGGGAGTATCGGCCTGGCCATTGAAAGACAAATGATTCCGAATCGTGGCCTGAAGCAACCCGCTGCCTGTTGGATCATGCACAATCCGGGTTCGGAGAAGAGGTACTTCGGACACCAGTTTCAGCCATGCATTTTCCAGCCGCTTCCGATCAACCCCAGGCTGGAGGACAAACTTCATATCGCAGATGTAAGCGTTATCACTCCGGGCAGCCAGTGCCATCATCCCAGCTTGTAATGGGGTGCAGGGCCAGATGTCGATAATTTCGTCAATGTCGACAGAGCACTGTTCAGCGGCGGAAGCCCGAAGCGAGGCCAGCTCTTTATCATCAGACGATACCAGACGTAAGGGCTTGTCATGGGTGCTGCTTGCCTCCAAGGGATGAGTGACAGACATGGCCGACAGAGTCTCGACAAGTTGCGCAATCGAACGTCCACCGAGCACCTGCTGCATCGCCAAGCCTATGCCTGCGCTACGAGCCATGGACACTAGCTTGATCATGGCCAACGAATCGAACCCAAGTTGGAGAAGGGAGGCTCGAGGGTCGATCGCTGTGGTATCCAAGCCTAAGCATAAACCGCAAAGGTCGATAAGCTGCCGTTGAAGCGGCGAATCGGTCCCGGAATCTGCGGAATGACCGGCAGTAGCGGTCCAGCATTGAACAAACCGTGAATAAACCGGTTCGGGCATGGCCTCCAGGCACCTCCGAACCGCCAACCGGTCAATTTTACCGCTAGCAGTTAGAGGAAAGCGGGAGACAATCCACCACGAGCTAGGAACGGCCTGAGGAGGTAAGATTGATCGAATTTCATTGATAATCCTCGTCAAGGTGTCTCGCTGATTCGGCTCGGTAGGAAGCATGAGATCCATCTCCGGGATGCAGGTCGAAAGCAGCTCCCAAGGTCCGCTATCATGGAGCGACACTATCGCTAGGAGCCTGCCCTCGATACAGCCGGCTTTGGGGATCATGGTGACGCAATGTTGTGTTGAAACACAGCCCCCGATCGCGCTTTCAACATCGCCAAGGTCTACCCGAACTCCGTGGACCTTGACTTGGCCATCTGTCCGACCTAGGAGACGAATCGTGTGAGTGGAGTCCTCCAGAGGTACCAGCACTCCCAAATCGCCAGTGCGATAAAATCTTCGGGATCCGTGGTAGAAGAACGGCGCAGACTCATTTGCATGTGTCCCAAGATACCCGCGGAAGAGCTGGACACCGGCAACGCACAGTTCACCGACGCTCCCAGGGGCCACTTCTTTGGCAACGTCTCGCTCCATCAGGACGACATCCAAACTGTCGATAGCAGTGCCGATATATTCTGGTTTCATATGTTCTTGTCCGTTCATCCGTTGCAACGTGCAGACGATCGTCTCGGTTGGCCCATAGGCATTGAACAGCCGGACACGGCCTCGCCACTGACGAAATATTTCCTCTGTCAACGGTTCGCCGGAACAAGCCAATGTTCGGAGGGGTGGCACACATCCCGGGGTGATGAGAGAGGCAACAGTCGGAGTCAACTGAGCATAGCTAACGTCGCAGCCATTTATGAAACCCGTCATGTCGGCCACCATGTTGTGAACGCTGTCCATGACAAGACACCCACCGACAAGAAACGTCATGAAAAGATCCAGACCGAAGACGTCAAATGTATACGCCGCAAATTGCAACGTTCGTGTGTCTTGATCGAGCTCAAATGTCTCGGCCAGGACGCGAGCATTATGCGCAAGGGCTCGATGTTCGACCATGACACCCTTCGGGGTGCCAGTCGAGCCCGAGGTGAAGATGATATGGCATAGGTCGTCGGCGCCGACTCCGTCTCGATCAACCGGCCAGTCCGTGCCCGTGTTCTGTCGAATACGCTTTTCGGTCGCGTCATCATCCACAATGATCTCATCGCACAGTCCTGACGCCACCTGTAGTGTTGCTTGCGATGTCAAGAGAACGGCAGGCCGAGCGACGGCGAAGATCTTCTCAACGTACGCCTTTGGTGCCCCAGTGGGAATCGGCACCCATGCCATCTCCGCCTTCAGGACAGCGAGGACGGATATCACCATGGACGGCCCTTTTTCCAGACAGATTGCGACCACGCTGCTCGTCTTCGGGCCACGGACATGTCGAATTTCGGCTGCCAGTCGATTCGCTTCAACGTTGAGTTGTTCATATTTCATGACCGAGCCCTGATAAGAAATCGCATCGCGATTCGAGTTCTGAGAGGCGCAACGCTCAAAAATGCGGTGGAGCAACATTTCGAAGGGTTTGATGTTTTGTTGCTGGCTTGCCGCATCGCCGTGCGACTCATCTTACGTTCTTCACAAGGTCAACCACGATTACGTGCAATTATCTATTCTCTCGCTCGGATCGCCCCTCACGCTAACCGCGGTTCGCGGATGAGTGCCGTGCACTATGCAGCTGCCGACGATGACTAGCTGCATCAGGAGCTGCGCGATGCCGGTGGCCAAAGACTGCGTGCAAGGGTTTACATACCTCCCCCACCATCGCGGGCCGTTGGATGAATATATGGGCAGGCAACTTACCCTGATGAAGAATCACACGGCAGCCTGAAGGGTTTAGTTTGCACTTTACTCCTCTACACTTTCACCTTCTCAGAAGCAGCATCGCAAGACACTTACCGCCCAAACCAGCTTTTCTTCAACACTTGCCTTTATTTACCTACAGCCACACCATCAGCCAATATGGTCCATTGGCTCGTGATTTTGGCGCTTGTTATTTGCTGGAGAGCCAGTGTCGTTGTCTACAGGCTTTGGTTTCACCCCCTCTCCCGCTTTCCCGGTCCTTTGATGGGCCGCGTCTCCAGCGTCTATCGCAGCTACTGGTTCCTCCACGGCAACGAGCAAGATAACCAAGTCCGTCTTCACGAGAAATACGGTATGATGAAGCGCCATCCTCTTATTTGGCTCTGGGCAGTTGACTGATCATCACTCCGTTTGTTGATTCAGGACCCATTGTGCGGTACAGCCCGTGGGGCCTCATAGTCAGGGATGCGACGCTGATCCCCGCCATCTACCACATGAAAGCGGACAAGACGGACTTCAATGCGGCGAATTTCGGTTCGGTTACGACATTTACGCTCAAAAGCCACAAGGACCATGTAGCTTCCAAGAAACGAATCAGCCACGCGGTAAGTCTCCAGGTACCTTTCGGCGGGAAAACATGCTCATTCGGACACGACGGTAGTACACCATGAAGAACATGCGCGATTTCGAAGGGCAGATTGACAATCGACTGTCGGGGCTGATGAGGATACTCCGAAAAGCATCGGCGAACGATCAGAGCATCGACTGCCTGTTCAACCTGCAGTGCGTAGGCACCCAACCCATCATGATTCGTCCGTTGCTAACCCTCTCCCCCGCAGTCTGTTTAACTTTGACGTGGTCACGCAGCTGTGCTTCGGTCGGCCTCTCGGGTTCCTCGATCAGGAAAGGGATGTCGAGGGGCTGATCGAAAAGTTTTCGCAGACGCTCTGGCTGGGAGAGTACCTGGCTGTGCAGGAGAACATGTCGTGGTATCTACGCAACACGAGGATTGGCCGGTACCTCCGGGATGTCTGTGTATCCCCGGCCCAGACGTGGGGCATCGGGGGCGTCATGCGGGTGCGAGACAAGATCATCGACTCCTTGGTTGGTCCAGATCGCAAGCCCAAGGGCCCACTCACGGAGAACAGTCTGCTGAGCCGGTTCCTCGCGGCCAAGAATGGGGACGGGTCGCCCATGAGCCTGCAGGAGGTCAAGGATGAGTTGCTAACTGCCATGTGGGGGGCCCAGTTCCGATGTCTTCGTTTTACGTAAATGCGCGACCTGTCCGCTAACTCGAGGTGTTCTAGTCAAGCCGGATCCGAGACAACGTCACTGAATCTCGCATTGGTCGTTTTCTATATTGCTCGCGACCCTCACCTGCAGAAGCAGCTGCAGTACGAACTTGACGCGGCCTTTGAGGTTCCCGACGACGGTGTGGAGACCATTGCCACATACGACGAAGTGCGCCGGCTTCCGTTTCTCAGTGCCTGCATCCGTGAAACCTTGCGCTACGCACCCTCGATCGCGCAGATCCCTCGAGCTTCCCCTTCGGATACCGGCCTGGAGCTGCTAGGCAAGCACATCCCGCCAGGCACGGCTGTTTCGACAAGCGCGTGGATCGTAGGGCGCGATACTGCGCTGTATGGCAGCGACGCCGATGTCTACCGCCCCTCCCGCTGGCTTGAGGCGACCTCTGATCAGCTGAAAGAGTGGGACCGGCTCGACATGACGTTTGGGTACGGGGCTCGAAAGTGTCTCGGAAGACATCTCGCGATGATCCAGCTGTGGAAGGTTATTGCAGAGGTATGTTCGCGTTCGCTTCCCGGATTCCCACCCGCTGTCAACTGACGCCATGCGGTAGATCTTTCGCCGATTCGACATTGAGACCTTGGAGCCAGACAACCTGCAGACGTGCGGGGTGCCGCTGAACTGGCAAGTCATTGTGCGGTCCCGCGCAACTGGACCGACGCCAGGCTCTCCGCGCGGATGAGGTGCATGCCCCTGTGGCGCAGATCTGCGCTGTACTCGACCCCGATGGGGAGAAAGAAGGATATGTTATTAGTTATTACTTAGCAAAATGAACACTTAACTGAGACAACCCGCCACGTCGAATGCTGCATGGCATTACAGTCAGACCCCCTGTTTTTGCACCCCCCCTTTTATGCAAATTGCCACAAAACGCAAGCCACCTCGCAGTCTGAATTAATTAGTATGAGTCTGCAAGCCGCAACTGCAAGCCTGAAAACTTGCGTAAAAGGGGGGTTTCGTTTAGTGGTATGGACTCAAATGGGTTGTTTTGTTAGGCCTTAGCCCACTAAATCCCCCTAGAATTCCAGCCACTGGCTGAGACCAAATCTCGCCAAGCCATGAAAAGTGAGCCTTATAGCACCCCCCTTTCTGCAAAACATTTACAGAATGTAAGCACTTGGGTGGTCTGGAAAGCTTGCATAAACAGGGGGTAGTGTCCTGCGCCGAGGGCTCGGCCCGTGGCATGGAATATTCGCTTTGGGCTTCCTGCATCTGATCGTCGGTCGCGGCTGGTGGCATTCCCTGCTGCGCGAAGTGACACAACTTCCAAGCTGTTCCCTGTCTAACAATGGCATTAGCATCGACAGATTCAATTGGCTGATGCACGCATTAGAACTTTGGCGGTGTCACGGCCCATCACCTCCAAGCATACACGGGACGCACGGCGGAACAGACTGCAGGGAGATCGGCACCGTTCCCCGCAAGGTGTGAGGTAGTTAGGTAGGTAGTTACCTTGGCACCCAGGCACCTTTAGTCATTCGGACAAGCTCAGAAGAGCCTGCCTGCATTAGAGTAGTGCATTCCATCCGGCGGCGAGAGCTGCATGTCTTGCTTGATGCGGGACAGGCACGCAGGCCCCGCCGGGGGTGGCAGCGGGGCTCATATCCGACTGGCCGCGCCCCCTCGGCCTCCCCTGGTTTTTGCGGCATTTCAACAGGCTGGGCCGCGCGGATTAAGAGCCGGCATGGAATGATCGTCGACGCGAGATGGTCGGGTGCGGGTGCGATCTACCACGGTGTTTTCCGGGCTGGCTAATGCAGATCTCGACTACACTACACCTCCGCCGGGATAATAAAGGTTAGCGTGGAATGGGGTCCACTGTTATGATTCCAGGGTTTCCTATGGCAGGGGCTAACAGTGGGTCTCTGGCCGTGCTAACCTTTATTACCCCGGCGGAGGTGTACCTGGGTAGGTAGGTGCTCCTCTGCCGGCATCACAAAGGTTAGCTCGGCTAGGGACCCACTGCTACCCCCTTGCAGAGAGAGCACCTAACCAGTAACAGTGGGCTCCTGACCGAGCTAAGGTAACGTTTGTGACCCCAGCAGAGGAGTAGGTGCTGACCTCTGTCGATCTTACGTCCGGGTTCCAATTGGGGGGTTTTTTTTTTTAGCTATAGCAAAGCGAGGAGACGGCGGTGGAGAAGGGGGCACGGGGGGCTACGGGTTGGGATCATGATGCATACGTACTGGAGGGTAGAGGAGTGCTCTTTCCGTTGTGAGCGAGCACCTTACTTAGGTAATACTGTTTCTCAGCCGCCGCGCTAGCCCTGGGCCAAGAGAGAGCTCCGACCGAGGATCGAAGCCAGGGGGGCTAGGGTCCTGGTTTGAAAGTTATGTGCCTACCTACAAAAGTACCTACCTAGCTATTCACAACTCTAAGAATTACGGCTTAACGGCGCCTGCCAGAGCTGCGAATAGTTTCATCTTGGTGCGCGCCACGGCTGTACACTGCGGTGTTTGGTGGGGAGACTCAACGTCCTGGCTTTCAATGGTCTGTTGGAGAGCCTCCTACCTATTCAACATTCAGGTTTCTCCCCCTGTTTGGCTGCGGAATTTTTCTTCCACCTTTGTAGGCGGCCACTCCAGCCCTCTGAACACAAGCCCTCGAGCGTACCTCGGGAGCTGGAGGCCAGGACAGAAAGTTGGTACATACTGGTGTACATGCCGGTGTACATGCTGGTGTACGTACCGGTACTTGTAAATGTGCCTAATCAGCCCGTAGCTGAAGAAACCCGAGTATTGTACAGCTATTCAGGGCACCTCTTTCCTGTACCGCTCCAACAGCCGCCATGTAGCCATTGTAATAACCGTATGTGTATACCGTCCAAGCTGCTGGACGTTATGAGCCCGCAACTGGCACCCCTCCACGCACCCCTCCCCCGGTGTTCGGAAGGACGGCAGACCCCCCTAGTAGGTGCCTACGTACACACCGTCCGCAAGAGCCAGCGCTGTCGTCATTGCAGTATCTCACGAACTTCACAGGCTGCGTGCGGTTCTCGTGGCGGGTGTTGCGGCCCTAAAGGCGTAAGATGCCCCAGTCCGGCTCAGGGGCGCCAAAGGGCCAACATGGCCGCCATATCTGCAGTCTATGTTCGCCATTGTGGAATTGGATCTTGTCCAGGCGGCGGCACCATCGGTCTCGGTTCAATTTGCGTCCAAAATCACCATGGGCTGGCTGATGGATGAAAGCACGCCGGCGGCGGCACTTGTTCCGGCGCGAAACGACATGGACGTGGACGCACCGGTCCCAAGAGCACGGTTCTGTCCTACCATACTGCTGCTCACGGCGGCCCCCGTGCTGCTTATCTATGGCGGACTGCTACTCTGTCGATGTTCGGCAGACGGCTCAGCCACGTCCCCGGGCCCTGGTCATGCAAGATAACGAGCCTACACCTGGCCGTCTTCGACCTGTCATGTCAGCGGAACGACCAGATCCTCAAATGGCACCGGCGATACGGCCCCGTGGTGTGCATCGCGCCCAACGAAGTGTCGGTGGCCACGCTGGAGGCGACGCGCGAGATTTACAGCGCCACGAACGCGTGGGAAAAAAGCAACTACTTCGACCACTTCACCGGTTACAGCGCGCGGTCCATCTTCGCGGCCAAGTCGCCGCGGGAACACCGCGAGAAGCGGAAGCTGACCTCGGCCTTCTACCAGCCGTCGACCATCTGCAAGCTGCCCGAGATCGAGCAGCGCATCGAGGACGGCGCCCGCGCCGTGGCCGCGCAGATCCGCCACAACGAGGACGTCGACATCTACGCGCTGGCCGACCGCTATGCGCTAGACAACATCACCGCCCTCGTGCTCGGGCCCAGCCACGGCACCCAGTGCGTGAGCAGCGCCGCCGGCGCCGAGCAAACCCTGCTCCATGAGCTCAAGCGTCGCCAGTTCGTCGGCCCCTTCAGCATCCGCTTCCCCCGCGCCTACTGGTGTCTGTCGCAGGTCCTCGGCCGCCTCCTCCCCAGCCAGCTGGGCTATCTCCTCGTCGACTCCAAGTTCGCCGCCTGGAGCCTCGACCGCATGTCAGCCGCGCTCAGCGACCCGCTGCTCCCAAACTCGCATTCCCTCCTCCGCCGCTTACTCCACCACCCCGACAGCGCCAAGCTCGACCGCGCCTTCATCGCCGCCGAGGTGCTCGACAACATCAACGCTGCCGAAGCCACCGTCGCCGTCACGGCCACCTACCTCATCTGGCGCCTGTCGCAGCACCCCGTGTGGCAGCACCGCATCCGCGCCGAGCTGCGCGCGCTTCCCGCCTCCCCGGCCTTCGCCGACATCAACACCCGCGTGCCCTCGCTCGAGGCCTGCCTCCGCGAAGTGTACCGCCTGCACCCCGCGTCCAGCGGCCGCGCCGAGCGTCTTGTCCCAAAAGGGGGTCGCGTCCTCTGCGGCGTGGCCCTCCCGGAGGGAACCATTGTCTCGGCCTCGGTCGTGGCGCTGCACCGCGACGAGTGCCTGTTTCCGCACCCGGAGGAGTTTCGCCCGGAGAGGTGGCTGCCCTCTCGCAGTTATACTGGCAGTGGCAGTGGCACTGGGACGTGTGATTCCGGTTCCATCCCCCCCGACACTTGCACTTCCGATTCTGATTCCACTTCCTCCCCCTCTTCCACGTCCGATTCCACTTCCGATTGCGATTCCGATTCTACTTCTCCTCTCTCTCTCTCTTCCTCTTCCTCATCCACCTCCCCCAATGCCACCGACGAAGCAGACACAACATACAAAGCAGAAAAAGCAGAAGAAGCCCTCCTCAAGTCCCGCAACGCCCAGCTCATCCCCTTCGGCTACGGCGGCCGCATCTGCCTCGGGCAGGCCCTCGCCACCATGGAGATCAAGAAGTTAATCGCGGAGCTGTATGGCCGGTTTGAGACGCGCGTGGTCGACGGGTTGTCCGACGAGAGGGAGATGAAGCAGTGCAGCACGCATGATGCGGTGCCGAGGGGGTTGAGGTGTGTGGTGAGGTTCCGGAGGGTGGCTGGAGGGGAGGAGGGGGGAAAAGGGGTTAGGAATTGAGACTGGGCCTCTCCTTGGTGTCCTGGGAATTGCGAGCGAGAAGGTCGAAGGACAAAAGAAAAAGGCGTTAAAAAGTGGTAACGTAGTAGTATATAATATAATCTATGCATTTTTCAGACATGGAAGTATTTCTGGAAGAAATGAAGGAGACACAAGCAATGCCGAGCCATGGTCATGTTTTTTCTTCTTCTTTGCCGCGCTTTAGGTTTCCCCGTTTCGAATATCACACGCGGTGCGCGCCGTTGGCGTCAACCAGTGGGTGAGGCGCCGAAACGCCTGACCTGGCGATGTGCAGCACCAAGACAACCTACCTACCTACTGGTCTAGTAGGCCGTCCCATAAAAACCCCGCACTCCACCTACCTAGCCTGCCTGTCCTATAAAGCTTCTGTTTCTCTCTCTGTAACTGAAGCCCTACCCATTCAAGTACCGCTCTTACCAAACGGCCCATCATCACCATCACCACTACCACCAGCAGCAATCACGGCAATACTCTACTACCCACCCATCACCTCCCTTACCAACACCCACCTCACGTCCCCTCCCAACCCCCCTAAAACAAAACAAAAACAAAAACAAAATGAACTACCTCCGCACCGCCATCGAGCTCGAAGCCCCCGAGGAACTCCCCTTCCCCATCCGGCACAACCTCTCCGAGTCCGCCATATCCGACCAAACCCTTGCCTCGCTGGGCATCACCATCCCCCCCTCGCTCTGTCTCACCTACCCGCCGCACACGGGCAGCCTCCCCATTCGCGCGCACGTCGCCTCCTCCTCGGGCGGGACTCTCACCGCGGAGGATGTGCTAGTCACCTCCGGCGCATCCACCGCGCTGTTCATCGTGATGACGGCGTTGTTGAGGAAGGACGATCATGTGGTTGTGGTGCGGCCGAACTACGCGATGAATGTGGAGGTGCCGCGGGCGATCGGTTGCGAGGTTACGTGTGTGGATCTGGAGTTTGGCGAGGGGTGGCGGGTGGATCTGGGGCGGGTTGGGGCGGCGGTGCAGAAGGGGAGAACGAAGCTCATCAGTGTGTGTTCGCCGAACAACCCGACGGGGACGGTGTGTTCGGGGGCGGAGCTGCGGGGGCTGGCGGCGCTGGCGAAGGAGGCCGGGGGGTGGTTGTTGGTGGATGAGACGTACTCGGCGTTGGTGGACTATGATTCGGACGCATCAGGCGTGGGGATGGCTGGAGAGATGATCCCCCCCGCCGCATCGCTCGGGGCGCATGTCATTGGCGTGTCGAGCATGAGCAAGGCATATGGCGTGCCGGGGATCCGCATCGGGTGGTTGACGGCGACGGATGCCGCGCTGAAGGAGAAGTTCCTCGCGGCGAAGGAGCAGATCTGCATCAGCGGGAGTGTGCTGGATGAGCTGGTGGCCGAGCAGGTGCTCGCTCAGAGCAAGGAGCTGCTCGCTCGCACGGCGGCCGATGTGCGGCGGCGGAGGGACAGGGTGGCGCGCTGGGTGGAGGAGGAGCGGGAGTGGGTGGAGTGGGTGCGGCCCGAGGCCGGGGTCATGTGCTTTGTGAGGCTGAAGCGGGTGCCAGAAGGGGGTGCGGCCGCGTTTTACAAGACGTTGTTGGAGCGGCATGGGGTGTATGTTGGGCCGGGGAGGTGGTTTGAGTGCGAGGAGAGGCTGTTCAGGTTGGGGTATGGCTGGCCGACGTGGGAGGACCTGGAAGGGGGCTTGGATGCGATTTCCAAGGCATTGAGGGAGGGATGAGATCTGACTGACGGGGAATTGTCAAGGATGATGATTCAGAATATGACGAGTTTTCCAGCTCGTCAATGCCACTGCATATGTCATCTTTGGTCTTCTTCCTCCTGCCTATCGCTTTGCTGTTCTTCCCCGCCCAGCGTCGGCACGGTGACCTGCTTCCTGTCGACGAGCCTGTGAAGAACGTGGACCAGCCACAGCGAGTAGCAAAGCAGGCCGCCCGCCGCAAAGAAAGAGATATTTCCCATCGCGGCGCCCCCAGCGCGGACACCCACCGAAAAGACCATGCTCCACAGCGTCGTGCCCACCAGCCCAGCAATAGTCTCCATCATGCTAATCCCCATGTACAGACGACGGACACCCTCGGCATCGCCCATGGCACTGGTCGCGAAGCTCCGGAGCGAGTCCCCGAGCCCCGGCCCGAGACAGTACAGCGCCATGGCAGCAATGTAGAGGGCGCTCCCTGGCGCGACGCCGACGAGGAATATGCCCGTCATGTTAAAGTACAGGCTGCCCTTGGTGACCCAGGCGTCCACACGCTGCTGCGACCCGGCCACGCGCTGCACCAATCGCCGCGACATATACGGCATGCAGACCAGCACGGTGCCGTTGATCAGGATGGACATGGACCCGAGAGCATTGACCTGTGACAGCGACCACCCGAAGCGGGTGACGGCCCACTGCGGGAAGGTCACGCGCACGAAGATGGCCGTCTCGTTGCTAAGATACAGCAGCAGCGTCACCCGCGTCAGGGGATCCCGGAGGAGCGTCACCAGAAGCTGCGCCGACTTGGACATTTCCCCTGCCATAGAGTGCCACAGACCGGAGCCCTTTGCATCCTCCCCCTCCCCTTCATCATTGTCGTCGTCGTCGTCGTCTTGCGGAAGCGAGCTGTAGGACCGCAGAGGGGCAAGGACACCGCCACTTATGGCTCGCGCGCGCAAGCCACGGGGGGTTCGCAGTAGCAGGGCCATCGGGATGGTGAGAGCGCTCACCGCGACCCCGATGAACGAGAGCAGCCACACGTCGACATCGAGCAGCGCGGCGCCGGCGAGCGTCCCGAAAAAGTTCATAGCCAGAACAAAGGCGCTGAGGTGATACAGCGTGTCGCTCCTGTGTACCGCGACAAGACACGATTAGTCAAGGGGCACTATGCACACACACACGCACCACACAAGACCCGAACCAGATCAACAAGAGTAGGGTAGGTAGTAGGAATAGTAGGAACACAGCCCCGCGTACAGAGCGCCCGCTTTCCCCTCCGCGATGTACGTGTACAACAGCGCATTCCGCACTGGCAGGCCGCCTCCCAGCAGTTCCGAGAGGCCCCCCAGCCAGATCATGCGAATGTCGAAGGCGCCATGGAAGTAGCCTGGCCAGGAGCACACAAGGTACCTTCAGATTAGCATCGGCAAATCTCCAATATCGAGGTCGGGTAGATCTCAGATCCACCATAACCACCCCCTCCCCCGGCAACAACCCGAAACTCCCCTGAAAGAGGAAAAAAAAATGGAGAAAAAAAAAACTCACAAACAGCCGTCCCATACGCCCCCCCAACCACCATCCCCACCACATTCACCACCAACACGCTCTGCCGCCCCAAGCGCCCCGCCAGCCGCGTCCACACAGGCGTCGCCAGCAGCCCGCACAGCAGCGTGCCGACCTCAAACACCCCCGACACTAGCGCCAGATCCGCCTGGATGCCATTGGCCTTGCACAGCGATTGGTCGATGATGGTGCCGTCGGGCGCGACAAGTGCGGGGTCGCCTGTGAGCAGCAGGTGCGACCGGCAGAGGGACTGCTGGATTAGGTAGAGGCGCGCGCAGCGGAGGATCGCGGTGGCGAGCGCCGCGGTGGCCATGAGCAGCATTGCTGGGCGGCGGGGGGAGTAGGTGAACATTTTTGGATTTTGGATCTGGGGTTGGGTGCTGCTGGCGCGGGAGGGTGGGGGATTGGAGCTGGAGGCGAGGGAGCTGTGTGCGATGATGTTGTGAGCATGCGGGAATGATGTTTTGGTTAGGTTGGGGTTGGCTTGCCGGACTGTAACTGCTGGTGCGTGTTGCGCAGATCAATGGGAAAGGTGCCGCCGCCGTGCGGGAACGGCGGGATGCCGAGACGGGTGCAGGGATGAGATGGGCGCCCCCGGGGACCGCGTACGTTTTTTCCGCGCGCCGCGACAAGGGGAAGGAAGGTTACCTTGTTGGAGGATTCGTACCCTTGTTGTTGGAAACAAAATCCGCGCCGCCGCGCCAAAGACTTGCAGAGGCGAGATGCTGTGATCTGCAATGCAAATTGGTTGCATATGTAGCGACCCCTCAGATCGGCGTGAATGGCTCGTCGGTGTTTCCCAGAGACTGCTGCTGCTGCACAGCAGGATCTGTCTGTGTCGCCCGATTTATATCTAGCGGCGGCGGTTGACGTTGCACAGAGAGAGGGGCTCGGGCAGGCAACCCAATCACGCGGCGCAGTCCCCGCGTGACGGTGCAAAACGTCCCGTGGCCCGACGCGACGTCTGGTGTAATGTTTCAATTCTCTGCGCCGTGTCTCGGCTTCCGGCGAGGGGTGGCATCCTGACTTGGCTTGCAGGGTCGAGGAAGTTTGTTCTCAAGTAGACCCGAATCCATGCCATGTCCCTTGTGCTGACATTAGCGAATGCACGGTCTGCGGGCGGCTACCTAGATTTCGATGCATGTCTTGCGCATTACGTAAACCCGTGTGAGCACACATGCATGGGATTGGTGCGAGATGGAAATGGGGATTGCTGAGAATGTTGAGGATCCCTATGGGAGTTTAATTACCAGCAGAGGATCAACCCTCAAATTTGGGCGCCATATCTAACCCTAACCCTACCCGAAGGGTGAACATGTTTACTTTGTACTGTGTTGCTTGGACTCCGAGGGCCTGTTTAGTTAAGGGCCTGTTTCTTGCCGAGATCCGAGAAACTGTTTTTCACTAGTATAAGCGGGAAGGCCCCGACAGCCCTATCTAGCCGGGTGTGAGATTGATTTATCATCAGAATAGCTACACACCTTATAATTATCTTAGTATGTACCCCCCCGGTAAGCCATAACAAGTACCCCGGAGGAGCCGCAAACGGGAAAGAAAAACTCAATTATACTAGGTCTGTAATTGAGTCAGGGGTCTGACTGTTAACGGCCCGTGAAAAGCACCGCGAGGAGTTTTGATTTTTCTCGAGTATGCCTATAATACAGGGCCTTTGCCTGTAAATAGAGGGCCTGTTACGGAGCGGCTCTGCCGATCCGGGGCCCGGGCTGTGGCGGCAATACAAGACCGGGGTCTAGGGGCCTCTTGCCTAGGCCCCAGCTTTCAAAATGAGAGTGCCAAACCAGTAACAGTGGACCTCTGGCCAAGCTAACCTTTCCTACCCCGGCAGAAGAGTACCCGCGCCATGGCTGAGAAACAGGTGTGGAATGTACTTCACAAAAACAGGCGGCGAACCAAACAGGCCCTGGGCAAGTTTTCGCTGCCAGTGGGAAGTTGTCACCGCCTCTGGCTAGCTAGGGCTAGCCTTTTGTAGTGGAATGCCATTGGCTTTCAAATGTCCTCAAGTGAGACAGAGTGAGACAGGGCTTGACTTTCAGAGCTGATCCCTACGTCTCGGCCTTTTCTTTTTTTTTTTTCTTCCTTTTTTTCCCAAAACGCCCCGCCTGCCCGGTTCGTGGCGTCGACGCCATCCAATGATGGCGTTCAACACCAACTGCTAGGCAAGGACTTACTTGCGGCTATCGATGTGTGTCTCCACACCAATTTATCGACGGCGCCGGCCTCCGAGACACAGTCTGCAGCTATGTCTGGAAGGTTTCTGATTTGGTGATGCTGAGGCTGGTGGTCAACTGGGATCTGCTCGCCGGTCCGCATCCCAACATGCATATACTTTGCCTTTGGCTGCCGACTACGAAAACGAAGTCCGGGCCCTATATGCGTGCGTATGTATGTTTGTTTGTTTGCGACCGGATCGGTCATCTCATGCATCTGATGGATCCTCATTCTGCAGCATCCTGGATGCCAGCACTATCCAGCCTCATCGTGCTGTTCGCCGCATCTCTCCTCAGCATTCCGGCCGGGTTGAGCACCGCGAGACGCCTCACCCGTCCTGCTCGACATGGCGGATCACCAGAGGTGCCAGAGACATCCAGTCCCGTCGGGACGTTGCTGTATCGAGATGAGGACGGCTCAGCGACCGACGAGTCGTCTGCGCGGTTCTCGGACAAACGGCAGCGGGTGGTTGTTATGCTTGCATCTGTTGCGGGACTAGGAGCGTCTTTTGCTCTTATGCTATCCCATCTATCGACATCGAAAAGGGGGCATTCTGTGGGGTCAGAAGCGGTTGAGTGTGCGTTGTGGGTGAGTGACCGGCAGCTATGGACTGTTTGTTTACTTGCTACCTAGTACCCCTGAATGACACTCTTTTCAGGTTCTCGTTGCACTACAATCAGGCGTGTTACTCTTCGCCGAATCAGCGCCAACTGCGCGCTACAAGCTGAGCAGATACGTCGCCCTCACGGCCGCTACTACCTTGTTCTCGCCAGCGTGGACGGTCGTCCGCCGTTTGCTCACAACCAGCAACCACGGACACGCACCTGGAAGTTTTCCATTGCAACGGTCACTCGCCGTCATACAGCTGGTCGCCACGCTCATCTCCATTGCTTTCAACACCCTAGTCCCCCGGCGACCGGATGTCTACCACGATGGACGGCTTGTGGACAGGCACTCGGCTGTGTCGGCCTTCGGGGTTCTCGGCTTCTCATGGGCCAGCGACATTCTCAAGCAAGTGGCCGCCGATGTCGATCTGACGCCGGCCAGCCTCCCCGAGCTGCCGAGAGCCGCACGGGCCGAGACGCTGCTGGAGAAGCTCGAAAACACCCAGGCCCATGCCGCAAAGGGCCGGAAAACGCTATGGCGGGTTCTGCTCGCGACGCACCTGCGGCCTTTGGTGTCCCAGGTCGTGCTCGGGATGGTCACGGCGGTCGTGAGCTTCGGGCCGCAAGTTGCGCTGTATGGCCTGCTGAAGGCGCTCGAAGACGCCCAAGGTGATTCGCCTTCTTTCCTGTCTCCTTGGCTGTGGGTTCTTGTCCTGGCAGTCTTCATGCTCCTGAACTCGATCCTCGGCGCCCGTCTCTCGTGGATCGTTTTGTGCAGGGTCGGCACACCCGTCCAGTCCGAGCTTGTTGCTCTCATCTTCGGAAAGGCAATGCGCTTGAGAGATGCACCGTCCGCCTCGAACGCGTCGCAAGGCAAGCAGGAGCAGCGCAGCGTGGTCAGTCTTGCTGCTGTGGATGCTCGTCGCGTTGCGTATTTTGCATCGTCGCAGTATCTCGCTGCGGTGGCACTCGTGGAGCTTCTGGTGGCGTGCAGTCTGCTATTCGGCATCGTCGGGTGGGAGAGCTTGGTTGCTGGACTCGCCGTCGCGGCACTGGTCACCCCCTTCAACATCATCCTCACCAAGCGGGTCGGCGCCATCCAGGGCAGCTTGATGCACGCCACCGACAGACGCATCACCGCGCTGGCCGAGTGTCTCCAAGGCATCCGCCAGGTGAAGTTCTCTGCGCTGGAAGCCCACTGGCAGACACGCATCATCCAGCAGCGCGACACGGAACTCGCCTGCATCTGGAAGGCCATCAAGTACCACGTGGGACTGATCTCCCTCTGGCTGGTCCTCCCCGTCGTCATGTCAGCCGTTTCACTCACCGTGTACTCGCTCCTCCACGGCACCCTCACCCCGTCCGTGGCCTTCACCGTCATGTCCATCTTCAGCAACCTCGACGTCGCCCTCGCCACGCTGCCGGACCTGCTGTCTCGCGCCATCAACGCCACCGTCAGCATCCGCCGCATCCAGCACTTCCTCGACTCTCCCGAGCGCCAGGCCCCTACTCCCTCTACCGACGGCACCGTTACCCTCCGCAACGCCACCATCGCCTGGCCCGAGACCCACCCCGCGCCCGACCGCTTCCTCCTCAAAAACATCACCCTGACCCTCCCCCCGGGCGGTCTGACCGTGGTGACCGGGCGCACCGGCTCCGGGAAGTCCCTCCTCCTGCGCGCCCTCGTCGGTGACAGCGCTTTACTCTCGGGCACCGTCTCGCTGCCCGCTGTCCCTCGGTTCATCCCCCCGCCTCT
>Ga0247780_1000181_pt1 | contig 62719 bp, 54 predicted proteins | sample UWRJL079202R5_FD_179927 | JGI IMG/M metagenome (GOLD analysis project Ga0247780, IMG submission 179927) | Plant litter microbial communities from Arlington Agricultural Research Station in Wisconsin, United States - UWRJ-L079-202R-5 | ecosystem: Environmental > Terrestrial > Plant litter >...
CAGATTTTCCCACCCCCCCCCCCCCCCCCCCCCCGGACGAGATAGAACTCCACTTCATTATGAATGCCCTCTCACAGCCGATGCAGGCCATGCCAATGTATCAAGTAATTGAGATCTCTCACAGTGTGGGTAACCATGCGGTTCAGGACTGGGGGAAGCTGAGCAATGATCGATACCCCTGCGAGGCTGAAATTTAATTATTTAGGGATGGTTATACGACATTGTAAACTCTAAAAACACTAGAAGGTCCAGTGGCATTTGAGAATATTTAGACTGTGTCGGACGACAGATTGCTGCCCTCGACTCTGACGTGATGGTAGTGCGATACTGGCCCCAGTTATTCTGCCGATATGTACATGACTATAAAAGGCATTAATTAGGTCGGTTGGGAGGTGTGGACAGTGGTGAGAAGACCGACCATTGTTACCACGTACGAAAGCGTCGCCGTAGTTCCGCCGTTTGATACCGTTTACATACTCCTCGGTCTTCTCGAGCGCAATGTTCATATATCCGTCTACGGACTGCAGCTCGCCTATGCGGTCCATACGAAGAGTTGAGAGATGGTCAGCCTTTATCCTCTGTGCTTCACCAACCCGCATCTAGTGCGGCGAGGGTGGAGGGAACCTACCCTTGTAGACCACACCGGAGTTCAGCTTGACTGTGACGGGGTTTCCGATGATCTCACTCAAGAACCCCGAGGGGTCTTTGCCCTCGCCCTGGGTGAGTGTGCCGTTTTCCATCGCGTGAGTGGTTGTGCTGTTTTGTTTGTTTGGTTTCTGCCGGGAGTTTAGTCAGGAGGATGGAGTGGAGGTCCCAGCTACGAGCTTACAATCGGACGTGGGGAGGTGGGAACCCCAACTGCCCCACCTTTCGGGCTGTTAGTAGCTCAGCTGAAATTCAGCCAACGGCAGCTGAACGGCGCTAGTGCGGTAGCTGCTGCCTTTAGTCCCAACCTCGGAGTCACATCTTGAAAGCAACCGTCAAGACATTTTCAGGGCTGGCTGGCTTGACGTATGGAAGCCGCTTATCCGTCTGGACAAAGCGCTCCGGCCATGAATATTCATTTTCTGCCTGAAATTTCAGCAGAGTCGGGGGGACGGGGCCGATGATTATACATTTAACCACTCTCTTGAGCCCTGAGCGAGCGCTCTCATCACAACCCCGAAAATCGCCTAGCAGTTGTGGTCCGGCGAGTTGCCGTCTCCATCTGCTGGTATTTCTACCGCCGTCCGTTCCTTCTTGCCTACCTATTCGTTATCTAGCCCTCTCAAGCTGGTATCCCTGGCCACTTATTATCAGTTTCCCTACACTCTTCCTTACCGTCCACCACAGGCACGCTTGTTCCCGTAGCACCTTTCCCTCCCTCTGGTACAGTTCCAATGGGAGGCTCAGCTTTCGGCGCCGGGCCTGATGTCCCGTATACACCACGCATGCCGCATCATGTGTACCGTCAAGTCCGGGATATGTGCCACTCAGCTTTGCGGGAGGTATTCGTCTACGTCGCAACACCGATCGAAGGGCCCGCCAAGAAGGACCACGGCGATGTTGACATCCTCGTGTGCTTGGAGAGGCGGCTGGTTTTTCCCTCAACACCGGATGACCAAACGCCAATGAAACCTCGCGATCTGATGACTATCATACAGGACAAGCTCGGCGCCGGCAAGCACGCTATCATTGATCCCACAAGCACCTCGGCCAATTTTGCTATTCCTGTGAGTACTACAGACATCATGAGATGTCCAAAAACGGTAATTTCTGGCTGATATCCGCCACAGTGGCCTTCCGAGCCCCTACACGACCCTGGGAACCATGACATTGGCCAAGAGACGTCGTCCAAGCAGCGGCATATACAGGTTGACGTCCGGATCTGCAAGGATCTCGATCAGCTATCATGGGTACGTCAACTCGATGTGATTGATATCTGCCGAGTCACTGATACACCCCGCAGGCCCTCTTCAAGCATGCCCACGGCGATATTTGGAACTTGATAGGTAAGCGGGAGATTACCAAACAGCTCGATCCAGTGCCTCCTTTCTCATCAAATCATAGGCAGCACAATTCGCCCATTTGGCCTCACAGTCGACGAGGATGCTCTCTGGCTTCGGGTACCCGAAATTGAGAAGTTTGATCGCAAACGTGCCAAGGTCCTGCTCACCCAGGACCCTGTTGAAACGATTCAATTTCTAGTCAGTGTCCACCCACTCATGTTTTATTCCAGTCTGGGTTCCTCCTCGTTGTCTGACTACCGCCTTACATTTAACACAGGGAATGAAGGTGGAGGGCTTCTGGGACAAACCTTTCCTATCGATCGAAGCTCTGTTTGAGTATGTGACTACCTGCCGACTGTTCTGGGTAAAGCAGGCGGCGGAAGAAGAAGCCGGTAATGACATCGGGGTCACTGGCGGAGATGAAGGCAAGACAAAGCTGAAGTCGAATGAACGTGAGTACCTGATTGGGGGGGGGGTTCCGTTTTCCCCCCTTTTCCTCTTGTTCGGGGAGTCCTGAGACAGCGACTCCTCACGTATAGAAATAATGTCCTGGGACAGAGAAGTTCGCTGACATTGCCGTAGGTCGACGCATGCATGGCCGCCCCGTCTATCGGCAGTGGTACGTGCTTTACATACTGACTTTCTGTCGATGAGTCGTCATGCTAGTACTCTCTAACTCAACAAAAGGTGGCTAATAGGATTCGATAATGTAGGATCAACGAATACATTCCAAGGCTCAGAGCGGAGGGGCGGTTCTCACCAGCCGACTATCACCAATCCATCTCGGGCCTACGAGCTGTGCTGCGGGAGGAGGCATTTTCTTGGTTCTTCGTCCAGGAAACCTACAACACACGGCTCAGGGAATTCCGCCTCCAGCGAAGCGTTGACGAGACAAAGGGCTTGATTAAGGGCTTGATACCCGACCTAGAAAACCAGTACCGAGCATGTGTGATGTCCGCCATGAGGAAGATTATTCTAGAGGACGACACCAGCTTTGGCCTTGCCCGGCCCGCTGCTTTGAGGGTTGATGGTGTCTACGATGCCGGGGCTGTTCGTGACTTCATAATAGAGAACTGGGAGCAGGTTGGTGAAGTTGCATGGGAAATCCTGAGGCAGCGTAACGGGGAACACATTAGGCTGAAAGGGCGACAGAAGAAGACGGCAGAAGGCATGTAGTGTTTCGGAGTTGCACGAATCACTCCATCACCAGCTCAGACAGATTCTTATAGTTCCGACATACCACACTGCATTTGATATCTCCTTACAACCAGCTCGGATATTGCCCACTCCATGTCATGGAGCCCAAAACCCTAGCCTGCAAACCGACAGAATGCACTCGCTTCCGCGACACTAAGAAAAGAATATAGAGATCCCATGACATCGAATATCATCATCCACACGTATTCCGCCTTCATAATTTCTCATCTGCGGCCATAGTCTCATCGTCATCCACAGCATAACCCATCTCCCTCGCGCCACTGGCTTTTTCTTTTGCAACCCTCGCAGCGCTCCAAGCGTCGAACTTTGCCTTGTCCTCCAATCGTACCGAAGGGTTCGCGAGCCCGCCTTTCAGTAATCGCCTCCTGTGCTGTCGCTTCTGTTCCCGACTGTAACGAGATATATCGATCCGTGTTATATCGGTACCCGTGGCAGCATCCCATATGTCAGCAAGCCAATCGGCCAATTCGGGCCGAGCGTGGGCAGCGAATGCTTTACCATGCCCTCCCGTAAGCCATTGATCGAGCTTGATAGGGATGGAGTAACCCCATCGTGGGTCATCAGGTGACCAGTCGCAAGTTTGGCCCGGGTAACAAACTTGTGGCTTGCAGTACAAAGCGCACATTGCCGATTCGGCGATGTACCAGAGTGAGAGCAGAAATAGCACAAGTCCAATAAAAGTGAGCCTAAACCTCGGGCGTCCGTGCCAGAGTCGGGGGAAGGGAAGTTGAATATATGTGAACGAGGAGCCTGTTGGCGACGCACTGTCATGGCAATTTTGGCACGAGCGTTCAGCGGTCGGATTAAGCGGATCTGCTGTATCGGTCTCTGAGCCTTTAGGTCCGACATGTGAAACCTTGTCCTCGAGGCGCTCGATTCCCTGTTTTGCACTTCGAATGCCGAGGAGGCCTGTTGTCAGAGACTTGCTCATCCGGTCATAGGCCTCAAGCTCCCTTTTCCTCTCCAAAAGGCTGGTGGTCCCTGGTTCGGATTGGGCCCCACGTCGAACTGAATCGTCCTCATCGTTGTCTTGGTTGCCCAGCAAGTCGGCGAGGTCATCCAGTGTTGAGTCCTCAAAGTGGTTCGCTCTTTGGATTTCTAGCAAGTCATCCTTGACGGTTGGTGGTCGGGCTGAATTGAGAAGTGTGGAGTGTGCTCGCGGCAGCGACTTGGACCGTCTCCGGCCAGGAACCGATGAGGGACGCCCAGGCACTCTGTCATCCTTTGCTGGCAAGCCATGGCGAAGGTTTTGGGCCGACCCACAAGTCTTTCTGCCCCGGAACAGGGGGTTTACATCATTATCCCTGATGAGGGGATCCGAACTACTAGCAGTCCCCGTGTGCCCTTCGACTCTCAGCGTGGGCACCGCAACGATCGGGAGTCTGCCAGATCTTCCAGGCTTAACTGTCAGCGGCGTGTCAACAAATGCGCCTGTCACGCGAGGTGTCGGCTGCGTCAGTGGGTCCGGTTTTGCGGGCCTAGGTGTCTCCTCGACATCATCCGCTTCGGGGGAAGGCGATGGCGACGGCGCCCGCAATGAGCCCTTCTCGGAATGGTTTTCTAACGGTGCGAACAGCTGCATTTCCCCTTCTATCCTCTCCGTTGGGTCGGAGTCAGAATGTGCAAAGTTTGAGCGTTTATCAGAGAGCGACTCAGCGGACGACTCCCTCTTGAGCCCCACGAACCCGACGGTTGGTCTAGCATCGACCTTGACAGCGTCAACTTTCTTTTGCCTGGACGTCTCTCTGCCTAACCGATCGCGGGCTGAAATATTATCACTAGGCACACGCGGCTCGGCTGTTGGCGGGCTCGAGTTTGCTGCGAGGGCAAGTCTTCGGAGGACATCGCGCGAGTCTTTTTTCGTCTCGGGTATTAGGCGGCCTGATATCAGATCTCCACCAACCTCTTCGCTCTGAACCCCTTCGATATCTCTGTCTTGAGAGTCTTTTTCATTGGCAGATGTCTCGAGAACGACGGCCTCGTCGATCAGCGGCTTGCTGTCTGCTGCGGGGACATTGTCACTTCCCCTCCCCGCCTCTCCGCTCCCGCCCCCGCTCGGAGAGAAAGTGCTGAGAAGCTCTTTGCTTGCTTTTCGCACAAGTTCTGGCGAAGGCGATCTGGACTGGCTGTTGGCGTGCCGCTCCCTAATCTCATCAAGCCTCGCGGTTGCAAGCGCCCTCTTAGACAGCGTTTCCATTTCCCGCACGCGGATGTCGTCTCGTCTCGTCGTTGCCGGGCCAGGCTGCCAACTGGAATGTAATTTGTCGCCCCTTTCTGCACCTAATTCTTGCATGACGTTGTCGTTCTCGCCTGGATGCAGGGGCTCATTCTTGATTTTCGAAGCGGTCTCTATCTCCAGGGCGCGTATCTCGTCTATTCGGGGGTTTCGTGTGACGGGTTGGGGGCTCACGGAGAGGGTTTTTCCGAGATCAGCCTCCAGGGCCCTGATCTCATCAATCTTGGTGTTACTTCGTCCGGTTCCCACAGGCGGACTGCTGGAAACCTGTAGATCACCCGCAGTGAAATCCTCCTCCGCCTGCCACGCGAAGCTCTTCTCCGGGGAGCGGTGAACGGGGGGAACAGTAGAAGGCCTTTGTAGGGAGTCCCCCCCTGGAAGTATTTGCTCTTCAGAGCTACCCAGCGAGGGCCGCTCCGTTGGTGATGCGCCTTGCGGCAAAGATTGCTCCGACCGGCTCTTCCTTGCCGACAGCCGTCGTGATAGCCAGCCATTGTTTGTTGTGGATTTGGCGGCCCGAGAAGGGGAATCGCCCTCGAGACTATTCCGGCTGCTCTTCCGCACCAGCTCCTTCGCCGTCTCGGAGATCTTAACGCCAAGCCGCGATTTCGAAAAGAGACCGCTGCTTCGTCGAGATAAATCCTCTGAACTCCCTCGCTCTAGCGCGTGTTGGCGTAGTCTCTCATCGAAATCGGTTTCCGAGACGTCACTTTTCCTGATTGGCGTGCCAGCACTCTCAATAGAGCTCGCCGTGTCTTCGCGCACTAATGCCCCGGACTTGACGATTCGCCTTCTGGGCCCTAGTCCCTTCGCTTTCTGCACGTGGCCATCACTCGACCCCGGCCTGGAGCGCCACAGTCGAGGCGCGGGACTTGGAGATCCTTGGCCGGCTTCCTGTTGCTCCTCCTCCTCGGCCATGCGGTAGGCGTCGGATAGGGAGAAAGGGCGACGAGATTGGGACGGGCGCGTCGAAGCCGGCCTCGGAATCTTTGTGTTGGCAGCGGGGACCAGCTTGGTGTCAGGAGAGATGATAGGGTCAGAAACCGGGGGCGCGAGGGGTCGTTGCGTGGTGCTGCCCGGCCTCTCTGCTATGTTGTTGCTGTTGCTCGCGGCCGGTCGCGGCCGCGAGAAAAGGCTCCGCCGGCGAGATGCGCTGTTGATGACTAGGGGCGACGTCAATCGGCCGTTCGGTTTGCCGTCGACATCACGCTCCATTTTGTGCTGCTTGATTGATTTCAGGGCTGTGTTGGTGTTGTGTAGAGCTGCTGCAGAAGTGGCGGGAACAGTAGGTCCGTACCCAAGATTGTTTTCTCATGCCCGCAAGATGTGGGAGAGCAAAGAAAGAATCATAGCTGTCTACGGAGGGAGCCAAGCGCCTGATGTGTTGTTCATGGCGCGAGTGACGACTGAAACCCAACCGCGCCGTGCCAGACAGTCGGTTGACACGCTTCGGGCCTTGATCGCGAATCTGTGAGGTGGCAGGGATTAGCAGGCTGACCGCCCGAACCTCAACGACCCGGTCGCTTGGAGCTAAGCGCGAGACAAAAGTGGTCTGTGTCGGTGAAAATGACCAGGGTTAGGGTAGTTGCAGGTACGTACTCCCGGCCTTTGGGGCACGTCCCCAGACCATGCCGTTTGACAGCATCAAGCTCGTTTATCTCGGTCTTTTTTTCCCTTTGAAGGAAGCGGGGAGCCTAACCAGACCGACTGCCAGCTGCTGCAACGCTCGTTGAATTCAATAGCAATGCCATTGAGTACTTCTTCAACATGTATGGGCTGTCTACGGCGATTGGCGCTGCCTTTTGGCACTGGCAGCAGCGCTGAGAGCACAATCGGTGCTATGTCGACTCTCAGGCACCAGACCCGCGCGAAGTCAACAACTCGGCAAGCACAGGACCAGGGCGTGGTCGTACGCCTCCTCAAGGACATCCCCAAGTTCGGGCGCCAAGGTAACGTCAACTACTGCTCTTCAGAGGAGGCTGAGCTGACATTCGGCGCCCAAAGAGGCCATCTTCCGCGTCGAGCGTGGTCGCATGAGGAACAAGTGGTACCCGACCAGTCAAGCAGAATACATGACGACTGCACGCTTTCATGAACTGGGCCTAACCCGGAAAGATATCGGCGAGCGCGACCGTGGCTTTATCCCACTGGTGGAGCTGACGCTTCCTGAAGAGCCGTCGCCGAAACCTGTGGCTGCTATCGCAAAGCCCGTCCAAGCCGACGTAACTACCAACGCTTCCTACTCTATTCTCTTCTTGTAGAGCCATGGAACTGTAGCTAACACATGTTTGAACAGCCTCAGCTGGTTCGTGAATTGCTGGCAACGGCTATCCCCGACACGCTCACCTTCTTCCGCAAGCCCATACCGGTGCCCCCGCCTCCTCCCTCAGCAAAGATCTCGCCGTTGGTCGCCCCTTCGCTGAGCGCCCCACTGAGCGCGGCAGCACCTATCGGTATATTTGGCTCTGTCTCTGCAACCGATGTTGTCCACCATATCAAAGAGCTTCTGTCCGCCGAGCCGACTCTCGCCCGTTTCCAGCTAGAGCCCCAACACATTCGCTTTGTGGGCGTAGAAGAAGGGTCGGATAGACTCAAAGCCCTTGGCCAGGTACGTCTAACTACCAGCTCTTTCAATGGTCATGGGCCCGGTTGATTGACATTTATATATTAAGTGGGAGGTGGAGCTATCTGTTAATGCTCTGCTATTTGGGGGGAACACTACAACTGATTCGCTAGAGCCTATCCGTAAGATGGTGGAGATCCTACCAGCGGCATAAGCACCTCGCGAGGAGTGCTGAACCGCACATTATGGCTCAATGCACAGCCACTGTATTGTTAATTTGTATATCAAAATTACATGAGCCTCGAGAGAATTCGAAGCTGTTACAAAATGGTGCCCCCCCCCTCCCCAAACATCACCCCTTTTCGGGTAGTAGAAGGGGTCTGGAGTCTTCTTTGGAGATGGCCCAGCCAGAGGGAGCCTGGTTATTACTTCACGTGCCCCGTGTCCAGGCTCCAAAGCGAGTCCCACACCACACTCTTCCTTGTCTCTGAAGCTGCGCTCTGTTCTCTCTGCAAAAGTCCGTGGCGGGGGCCCTAAGACACCCGTCAGCAAGCAGGTCTAGGGCCCAACTAGGGAATCGATATCGGTGCGAACCTCGGATGTCGGCGGCGCTGGGGGCTGAGCTGGTCGGTCAAGCTGGTCAGGCGAAGAGTCGGGAGCTTGGTCGTCGCCCTGCGACGGTTCCGTCATCGGGCCTTGTTTTTGAGGGGGTGTACTATGCTGCTGCACAGGGCTTGCTGCAGAGGGCGTGTCTACCGCAGCGGCCCGGAGGGAGTTCGTCTCGCTAGCGAGCGCGCTGTCTCTTCCCCTGGCAGCGCCAATCGTAAACGGCAGGGCTTTCCTAGAGCCCGTGCTAGAACGACGGCTCTCGAGACTTTTGGACAGAGTCTTACTCACGCCCTCGATTCCGGAGGGAACGCCTCCGCGGCCCATGACCCCTTTCACCGCTGACCGCCCATGGGTATGCATGTCGCCCATTGCCTCGACGTTGTTGGCTGCGACCGTGGTCTTCGCTAGGCCTGGTGTTGATGGGGCGCCGGGCTTATCCTCGATTGCATCGATGAGGTACCATCGCAGCCCATCCGAGAGGTCAAACGGGTTGTCATTCTCGTCATCGTTCAGCGAGTCTATATCCGCCACAGCACCCTTCCTCGCCGCCGTGGCTTGGTGTTGCAAAGATTTTGAGAGGTCCACAACACGCTCCTGGATCCGCGAGATTCGTGCCACGAGCCACTCTCGGCTGCGAAGCCTGTGCGATTCCTGTTCGCGCAAAAAGTAGTGGGGGAAGCCAACGTTGAACGCCGCCCATGCCCCGGTCGTCTGGTTTCGAGTGGGGAGAAACAATGCGAGATCACCTTCTTTGAAGTGTTTAAAGGCAATTTTGTCGTGGGCCTCTTTGTGCAGAGCGTGTGCTTTCTCTCGGTATCCCCTGGCGTCACGTTGCAGCTTGCGGGCCATATGCTCCACATCCTTCACACGCCTATATACGGTCTCGGAGAAGGCGTCGACATCAAATGTGCCTAGCGAGGTCATAAAGGCCTCGTACTTGTCCAGCTCAGCCGCTGAGTCGGTGTTGTCCATCCAGTACACCAGTTCTAGGTCAGTGGTGTCGGTGGCGACACGACCACTTAGCGTTCCTGAGCGGCGAAGAGACGAGCCAAGGTCCAAGTCGGCTGTATTTTGTGCCGAACGCTCCGACCGAGGCACCTTTTGGATTACCATGCTGTTGCCCTGACGTGTCGCCGAAAACCCAAGGCGTTCGAGTAGGCGGGTTAGACGTTCATTTTGCAGGTACAGACGTTGGGTCAGATCCTTGGCGCGCTCCGTCCGGGAGTCGAGTCGAAGGTTGCTTTCGGAGAGCGCAGCCTGAGATTCCTCCAGCCTCTGCTTTAAGTGCCGGACCTCCCCTTCAAGGCGACCAACTTGCGACTGCCGGGAAGCTAAGTCCTCGGTAGTGACAGCCAGCTTCTTCTCGACCTCCTCCAATCTCTTCCGTAGCGACTCAGAACCCGTCTCTCCATCCGCCATCCTCGCCCGAAGCTGGTTGAGGTGCTCTCGGCCATCGGCTAGCTCACCCTCAAGGCTCGCTACCTTCGCCTTTTCCTCAGCCACGACTTCGCGAAGATGGGCCGAAGCCATTTCATCATCCGACAACCTCTCTCTCGCTACTGCTAGGTCACCCCGCAGGATTCCGATTGTGTTTTGTGTCGAATCCAGTTCCATACGTAGAAGAGAGATGTCCCCATCATGGCGGCGTGCCTTCGCCAAGGCGTCCGCGACTCTCCTAGAGACACCTTCGACAAGATCCGCGAGGTCATCGGGCATATCGTCTTGCGATGACTGCTCCCAGAGAGTTCGGAGCGCGCCGAGTTGCTTGTCTATCGTGTCTGTTAACGAGGCAGACCTCTTATTCAGAGTCTTGGACTCGTCCTGTGCAACGTGGAGCTGGCGTTCGTGTGATTCGATCAACTCGCGCAGAAGTAGCGTCTCCTTCTGTAAGGTTTCAACCTGCCCGTTGGATTTGAACACATGATCTTGCTTTTCCTTGGTCAGCCGCTCCATTTCCTGTTCCAGTGCGTACACCTTTTCAGCATGCGAGGCCTTTTCATTCTCTCTGGACTCGCCGAACTGCTCCATTTCATCTTCAGTGTCATCGAGACGGACCTGCAACCGTTTTATCTCCTGCTCGAGCGATCTCCTCTCCTCTATGAACTCCCGCTTGAGTGCTTCCATATTCTCCATAAGATCCTTCTTAGTCGAGTTAACTTCTTCTATCTGGCCCTTCATGTCGTCGTGCAGTGTTGTTCGTGCGGTAAGGTCTTTCTCAAATAGCGCTGAGCGATCCCTTTCGGCTTGAAGCTCGACCTCCAGCTGCTGAATCCGATGCAGAAGGCCATCAGTCCCCTCCAATGAACCTCTACGGCCGTCCAGCCTGGGGGACTTGACCGAGATGGTAGAGTCATTGCGATCTGAAAGCTGCTGGCTCGGCATTTGGAAGAGATTACCTATGCTCGGTCGCGATGCCTGGGTCTGCCGGTGGAGCAGATCCTCAAGCCTCCGCACTCGGCTCTCGGCAGTCTTCAGTTTGCTTTCTACTTTTGATTTATCCTCCTGCAAAGAACGTAGGAGGTCGTCATCGCCACGAATCAAGAGTCCGCTTCGCCCAAGGGCAGCCTCGTGGATGCTCCCATTTTTAAATGCCTTCATGCGCCGCGATTGTTGCCTCGTAGGACTGTTAACCTCCGCAATTAACCGGCCGATATCTTCGACCAGCTCTGGTTCGGCTTTCTGGGATTGGAGGAGACCATAGAACCCATCCAGATCAGCCTTTGTCATGGCGGGCCACTGGTCCTCCTCTCCGAGAAGGTTGAGTTCTAGACCAGGCACCCTGCTCTCCGCGGTGGGACCCTCAGGCCCGTATGCATCACCTACAGATTTGTGCCACCGTCTTCGTCTCTTGATCTCCTCATCCTGAAAAAGTGCCATTTCGTTCGCCAGGGTCGATGAGTCCTGTCGGACCTTCTCGAACCACTCCCGGCGCTGCACCGCTTCGGCCACAAAGGAGGCGTACATGTAAGGAACCTGTTGGATCAACCGCAAATAGTCAAAAGTAGCAAGCTCGTCCTCTTGGTTGACTGTGTTGATCTGCGACTTCACGCTGTGGCTCAATGCTGTGAGATCGGTGATATTCCGCATAATCTCGACAGATTCTGCCGCCAAACTGTTCCTCGACTGCGTAGCATAGCGAAGCATATCATCCATCTCCAACGCACGATTTCGAATGGAAGGAAGCAGCCGCTCCGTATGTCCTGCCGCAATCTTCGAAGCCTGAAGAACGTCACGAGACGAGTTTGTAAACTCCAGGGCTGTTTGGCAGTCTGTGTCTATCTTCTTTGCCACAGCCTCGATATCTTGCAGAAGCTGTGAGGATTCGCCGTCGTGCGATAATGCCGAGCGGGCAACCGTCCTCTCGAACTCGCGAAAAAGATTCTCTGCATCTTGGAACAGACGGTTTGCCACCTTATCCAGATCCGCAATCCGGCCATTAAACTTGCGCAGGGCTGAAGGGGCAAGTCGACCGGCCCTCTTTGCTGTTTCCAAGTCTACCAGGTCTTCAAGCGTTGCTTGCCTTTGAGGACGCCCCTTGCCGCTTCCAACGTCACGACCAGTCATAAACCGTACCATAGCGGAGGATATGGGTACACTTCGCGCAAGTGACAGGTATTGCTCCCACCCCGTTGTGAGTGCGTTGTAGTCTGCCTGAGCCGGAGGTACCCATTTCTTCAGCTCGGTATATTTTGGCTCCAGACCTTTAACAACCGACTCCAGGTTCGCCACGGCAGCGTCGAGGCATCGCAGCATGATATCCATTTCGCCAAAGCGCTCGTGGGCGGCTGCGGCCATCTGGCCGCAGTCTTCGAGGATTTTCAGCGCCCATACACGACGCGTCTTGAACAACTCTTGCCATGAGTGTACCGATCTTGTGTCCTCGAGGGAGTTGGGTGGCGTCGAGAGGCTGTATCGCTTAGGGACTGGCAGCTCGGGTTTGATGGGCGGCGAAACCAACGGTAACGAGGCCTGGGTTAATCGGTTATCGTAGATGTATATTTCTTTCTGCGACTGCTGGGTTAGCTTCTCTTTCCAGGCGTCGAACCTGACCAGCCCAAGCACTAACCTCAGTCTGGATGGTTTGGAGCTTCAAAGGCTTCCCCTGGGGTGTCAGGGTGATGATGCAGTGGACGGGGATGGCGCTCTGCTGGGCCACAGCGCTCTTGAAATCATCCAACCTAGGGCAAAGTCAGCCGGCACCCATGAATAGAGAGAGAGGTCTCTGGTGGTCGCACGATGCAAACTGCGAGGCATCTATTTGCAGGCGCTGGCCCGAATGGGCGATCAACACCTGCGTTGCCATTTCCATGCATGCCTCCAGAATCCCAGTCGCGAGAAAGATGGACGCGGAGTGAGCTTTCTGGCGCAACCCTGGAACGAGCGGGCGAACGAGCAACTTGGCGTCTTTGGCGCGGTCGCAAGGTGGACGCAGGTGAAGCTTGAGGAGGAGGAGGGCTACCTGACGTTTAACGCGGGATGCGGATCTGAATTTCCAGCGGCTGATCACCTGCTTGGGCGGCTCCCATCGCCCTCAGATAAGAACAACCTGCCCAGATAACAAGGCAACCAACCACCCAACCTAGGTATCTGAATACAAAAATAATACACATGTAAAGCTTCCACATCCCTGATGTCTTCCGAAGCGATTTAAATTGCCCTAGGTATGCAGAACAGTGTCGTGGACCCCAACATTGTCGGCATGAAGAAAGGCATGTGCCGCCCTGCACGCACAAGGTCTATGGTCACACGAGACCGTCTCCCTGGTTCAATGACTGCTGACCTGGGAGGGCAGAGAGAAGTAGCATTGTGCAATAAATATTGACCTGGTTCTGTCACCCATACGGCTACTACATTGATTCTATCCAAATAGGGGTTTGGTGGATACCTACAGCATCGATCGTGGCCTGCCTCGATAGCGAGAGAGCATCTTCCGCCCTGGCTTGGGTCGGATGATTGGGCCTGTTTCCTTCGTAGGTATACTAGTCTACCTACTGGACCGGCCTCAGCATCAGCCTGGATACCGTACCGTACACTTTTGCACATTCGCGGCACAACACAACTAGTGGACGAACGAGGCAAGATTACTGGTCGTTGATCCTGGACATCTGAATCATATTCCAGAAAGGACGTATTGTAGGAAGATTCGGCTGGAGAATTTCGCATAGTTTACATCCGAACAGCAACAAAAAAGACAGCGCCTCGTCGGTTTGGGGGGGATAAAGTAAATAAATAAAAGAGTTGGGGCTAAGAGGTTGTTAAGAACTACTTTGACTCCTGTCTCGAAATGACAAGTCGCAGATGGTCTGTGCGCGTTTCTCCTAACCGCGTCGCCTCCGTAGTCGCCTCGCATTGTGGGCTTCAGCGGTCGCCAAATGCTGGTGCGCTTTTGGTATCGGATGACCTGACGTCCGGTGTTTGCTGGTTCAACCTTCCAAGCTCATTGTTCCCTGGCAAAGAAGAGCCACCGCACGCGATGCCGATAGCAGCAGGAATGGTTCCTTCGGTGCCTGCTTTCTCACCGTCAGAGCGGCGAGCGTTGGAACTTTATGACAGACTTCGCGAGCTCCAGCTCCAGCTTGCACTCCTGAGAACGCGACAGCAACATGTGCCAGGTTGAGTTACCCGCATTGGATATTTGTCAAGGTATCCGCTTCTGACGATGATCAGACTCTCCGCCGAAAACTGCGACCCTCACGTTGGGTGGGCTGCAGTCACGCCTTCTAGATACAAAAACAGCCCTAGCTCTCCGAAATGAAGTTCTGGAGAGCGTGCTGATAATTGAGCCGACTTTAAAGGCTGTCCATCACGCGACTCATGCTTCCCCCGTAGAAAGGTACACGTCGATCTCGTCTTCTCGGCCAAGTTAGAAGCCAGAGATCTGCTAATCACATGAACACCAGGGACATATTGCCACATATCCAGCACTGTGAGCTAGCAAGCGCAGCGGAAGCCAAGCAGAATCACGCCGTGCGGGAGCTGAATGAGAGTCTGGGTGGCCTTGAGCTGAAGAGCCGACGTGTTGGCCATCGCAACAGCGCCCTCGCCGCAGAGCTCCTTCAACTCACCACCGAAAGCAGCCGTAATCATGGTACAGAGGCATCCCATGAAAACCACTTTGCAGGCGAGATTCTCGCACTTGAGCAAGAGATAGAGACGAGTCGGAAGAAATGGAAGTTCATGAAGGGGGCCGCAAGTGCGATTGTCGCCGGGAGTGGAATTGACTGGGTCCGTGATGAACGTCTCAAAGGCATAGTACTTGACTCGGCAGACGAGGAAGCAGTTGTAAAAATATAAACAGCTACCCGAAGGATCCATCAACCAGTTCCTAGGAACTCAAACATGCTATCCATTGTCAACAAGAGAAACCTCATGTAGCCCTCATCTCAGGTGACAAACAATCAACTTGGGGTGTCGGGTCTCGCAGCCCCGAGGTGCCCGTGGTTTGGCGAGCCGCTTCCAGCCTTCCACCCCATTCACCAAGGCAAAAAGAAAGGTGGCGCAGCCGCCTGCCTGCGTCAGGTCCATCGGGGGTGTGCCTATCTCAGGTAGTGTCGAACCAGTGTCAATGCACAACCAGATTCCGAAAAAGGGGGGAGGGGTAACAGCACGGCTGTCCTAATTGTATGGGGTACATTGCGACCGCCCGAGATTCCGTGTACTCGATGCGATATCTAAGCTCACCTTTGCGACAACGGCACATGTCCATCGCCCTCCAGCACAGAGAAGTCTTCCCACTCAGTACACCAGCGTCCATCATGACTTACGGATCTACAGACAGGATTGAAAGCGGCGGTCCCTTGCCAGGTCGTGACGACGTGCTCGGTCGCGTCGTCAGACCGCAAATGCATCGCACCCGAGAATGCCAGCGGGGGACACGCCAGAGACGGTCTCGCGAGATAAATGGACATGCCGACGGTGAGGGTCCCGTGCAGCTTCAAAGGTGAGACCCCATAGCCTCCAGGACGAAGACTCTGCCGAAAAGAAAGGTCTCTTTGCTCACCGTAGAAAGGTGCGACCTTGGTAGAGAAACACTCACATAGCTTGTGCCAGAACAACAGCAAGGCATGGCTTCCATTCTGACATCGGAGGCTTTGCTCGCATCGCGAAAGGCCTTGATTGCATCAGAATTCACCATTGGATATTGTATCGAGATCTCTCGAGAATGTGATGCGTACGGACCATGGCCTGAAAACTTCAGGCTCCTTTGACAGTACGGACCGTGTCCCTTTCTGTTGGCTCCGCAGAGCCTTCGTATACATCGAGAAGCCAAAGACTGGACATCTTGAGAAAGCGTGACATTGAAGGAAGATCGCTCGGTTGATACCTTACGTACCCTAGCACGGAGACAGGCACGGAAACCGCAAACTGCAAGCTGCGTCACCACTGCGTTGAACGAGCAAGCTACCTGGATATAGGCCCTCTACAGGGGATGGAATGAAGGTTCCAGCAGGAGAGTCGCCCCAAACGACTGGACGTCGCGCAGCAAAGCTGAAAACATGAAGCACGGTCCATGGAAGGTACATAGTACGCAAATGCACGGTTGCCCTGTTACAACCGGCCCTGTAGGGCCTTGTAGATGTACTTTGTATGGGGGGCGGCTGATTTTTTGGCCTGATTCCACTCCCCGCACATTTTACGAGCAGAAAGGCGCGCGCACCCCCCGCCCCTTCTTTAATCAGCCCGCCTGCCAGCGCCCATAGAAAATACGGGCGAAGCGTGTCCCCCATCCCTCTCTCGCTCCCTTTCCCTCTCTCCTACAACCGCACAGCAAGATTTTCAAAACAAAAAGTCAAGTGCATCAATCGTAAGTACCTCATCTCCCCTGCCTTCCGCCGCCAAACTCAAAGTACCTACTCTCCTTTTCTCGCGTTTTTGGGAGGACCCATCCTCTCGGCCTCTATTGGGCCACAGCACTCTGCTGTCATTCTTTCCCTTTCTCTTGGTCTGTTAGCCAGCACCATCTGCGCGTCTCCACGCAACGTCTCCGTTTGCAGGACCCTCAACCTCCCGCCTTCTGCCGACCAAAGCATTCAACACTGCCCTCAATAACTCCTTCATTCACGATCGCTGACAAGCTGCGCGACCTCCAGCCTACCAACACAACAAATCTCATTTCTCCAGAAAACAATCACCGTACGTATCACATTGATTTGCAGTGCGTTCTGAGCTTTGAACCACATTTTATCTGCGCTACGAGTGGCAATTGCGTTTGCGACCGGGCAACAATAAACCATGCGCGCAGTCGCGTCGGCGCGTCAAGCGGAGTTGCTCTCGCGCCTGGCGCGAGCTACCCCTCACCAATCTTCCCAAGCCTGAAGGTCGCGCTCGGTGCCGGCCATACCACTTGCGTTCATTGGGACTTTTTGGTCACCTTTTCACCAGTCAAACTCCATCGCCAGCTCAGCTAATTCGAAAAACCAGAACCATCACAATGCCGAAAGCCGCAGCTAAGAGCAAGGGAACTGGCAAGGTCGAGAAGCGTCGCACAAAGAAGGGTAAGTCAGCGCTTTCCCAGAACCATCACCCCTCAGCTCAGTGCGGTGATCCGAATGGGGCCCAAGTGCCGCCGGACGGGTCGGCCAAGGTCCCCAGACTGTAGCCCACTGACTGCTTTCTTGGTGGCTGGTTTTGATATGGGCTTTCGCTAACTTCCATAGACAAAGACCCCAATGCCCCCAAGAGAGGTCTCTCGGCCTACATGTTCTTCGCGAACGAGCAGCGGGACAATGTCCGCGAGGAGAACCCGGGTGTTTCCTTCGGCCAGGTCGGCAAGATTCTGGGAGAGAGGTGGAAGGCACTGAGCGACAAGCAGCGTGCCCCCTACGAGGCTAAGGCTGCTGCCGACAAGAAAAGATACGAGGACGAGAAGCAGGCTTACAACGTAAGTAACGAAGAATGATCGACCAGTAATCAAGCGCACCCCGACCTTGGACACGTCCAGAGTTGACCAGTTCGCACAGGCCGACGGCGACGAGGAGGAGTCGTCTTAAATGTACTCTTTTCTCGGCGACTCGTTGCGCTAGCGGCAGCCAGTCTTGATTACTCAATCTTGATAAATCAACCAAGACACTGCGACAAGGCTTTTCATTTTCCTCTTGTATCTTTGGAACGGACGGTGTTGCTCGGGGGCACGGCAATGGGATTTTCAGTGCTTCTCTTTTTTTCGGCCACGGTTTGCACGAGATTTGCGACGATCAACGGGAAGCTGGAGGGAGGATCCCCTTCGGTATGGATAACGACTGGTCCATACAGGCAAAGGGCTAAAGGGACCCTTACGCCACGACATGTACAACAGAGATTCATTTCTATTCAGTGATTGTTGTGCAGCCTGGCCACATCGCATTGCAATAGTGCAGCCAAGTACGCAGTGCAGAATTCCAACGATTTGATCGCAGCCTGGCGAGATATCAGTGCGAGACGTGCAAGATGAGGCTGAGATTGCGATGGTGGGTGGGCAGGTGGGTGAATAGTTGGTTCCATCATCCATGCCCGGTGTGGATAACCCAAGGGCGTTCTTGTTTCGCCAATGGGGAGACAAGACAGCTCAAGGCAGATGGCACCATCACAGCGCCCCTTGTACCTCTCCCCGCCTTCGATCCCGTCCCCCGCACCACTGCCAGGCCTGTTTGGGCGCTCCAAGCCTCCAACTCCCGATGGTGCCGGCCTTGTGGGCCGCCGCACCCCTTCCGGCCGCGCCACGAAACGTCGGCATCACGGGAGGCCTGCTCGGGCGCGACTCAACGCATAGGGAGCACTGGAAAGCCACCAGCACGCCTGTGTCGTATCTTGCGAAGCAGAGAGTGTGGCATCGGGCTCGATCCCTCCGTGATCACCTCTCGATATTATAGCCATCGGGTGGTCTCCCAGCTGCATATTTGTGCATGTATCTTAGCACCATTGGACGGCTGCTTGCTCGGCGCCCCCAGTCTTGTCTCGATGCGCTCACACGGGTCCCCAGGCCTAATGCAGGCTTTCTAGCGCTTGCTGCAGCGAGAGGGGATTGCTGGCTTCGTGGCAGACGCTGACTCCTCGCCTGCCTCTCATGCCGCGGCCGATGCATTGCATCTCATAGTGAAACCCAGCTCTCATTCGTGGCAAAAGCAAGTGCTTCGGCAAACGCAGCGTTGATTCGCATCATGAGGGCGCTCCGGTGCCCAAGTGCCCAATTCTCTTCTTCTCTTGTCGGTAGCCCTGCCCTGCTCCGTACGCCCTGCCCTGTCTGCGCAGCGGACATCGCGGCCGGGAGACAATTTATATCACGCACTTGCACCCAGCTAGCCGGTTGGTGGTGTAGCCGAACACCACCCCACTGGTCTGGCCATCCTTCCCTCATCCGTCAGTTGCGCGAAACGCCCCGGCCGAGGGCCTCCTCTCCGGAGTGGTGAAGCGGAGGTGCTCTCTGACGCCCACGACGAAGACGACGAAGACGACGAAGACGACAACGACGATAACGGCTCTCGTCTATGCCGGGACAGCAGATCCTCAAGGGCGAGTCGCGGATCACGACCTTTGAGCGACCTACGGTAACCTCCTGTGGAACCACATGATATATCGAGTTGTCTCGGGGTACCAAACGCCGAAGCCGAAACCGCCTGGGACGAGCGAGCAGCACGTAGCCAGCACTGGCCCGAGAAGCAGCCTCATCATGATACTCGGGGTCCGAGGGGGTTGTAAACAATGGAGTCCTACAACACCATCAACAACGCCGGGGCTGGTGGCGGCGCACCACCCGTCGAGATGCATCTCCTCCAGGGATGCTGTCGGGAGGCAGAGCGGGCCGACCTGGTCGCCGTTGGGCTGGATCAGCTGCGCGCGGCGCTTCCAGAGGCATTCCACGGCCACTTGGTCGGTCTGACCGAGGAGATACGAGGATCGAGTAGACTGCTCCGCGACCTCGCCGATCGTTCGCAGGTTCACATCGCTCGTGTCCCCATCGTTCTCAACTATCTCCACGTCGTGCTGCCCTGTCTGTGTCGGTCGCTGAGAGACATCACGGCACACTACGAAGACAAGGCCCTGTCGAGGGAAATACGATGGCGCAAAATGTACCATAAGTTGACCGAGGAGGCCGGGGGCCTTCCCCTGCCCCAGCGCTTTGTCCTGTACAACCACTTCTTGTCCCTGCTGAAGCAGCTCCTGACGAGGTAAACAACCAGTCGCCGCTGCCGGACCCTCTGGAGCAGACTTCATGGTCACCAATTCCAACGCTAACTGTGAGACAGATCTCCAAGCTTTGACCTCAACACGCTGGATGCTCTGCGGACACGCATCCTCACATTGCGTGAGCAACGGGGAATCCGTAAGCGTCTCTGGGACCAAGAAGCCCTCTCCAAACCCGGCTGACCCATATCTTGTCCAGCCCCGCCGCCCCTCCAAGTCGGACCCTTGGTCCGTCAAGACCTCATGGCTCTGACCGTGACACAAGACCCTGTTTGTTTCCCCCAAGCTACCCACCTCTCGACCGGCAAGGAGTCAAGAGTTGCTGACCATGCTCTAGAACGCGCATTGGGGGGAGCAGATATTCTCATTGCCCCTGCCGTCACGCACCGCATTGAAGCACCTGAGGAGGTAGGCGGCACTCCCTCCAGAAACCCATTCCAGGCGATGACTGCTGACATCCTTCTTCTTCTTCTTCCAGTTCAGAGTCGTACGGACCTTTCTACCCATGGGGCCACCTGAACATAGCCCCAGACTCAAAAATACTCTTTCGCAGGCCGTTTGAAAACGACAAAATCTCCATCGTGGTGTTTCTCAGCTCCATTGACCAATCTCCATACTTCCTTCTACGCACAATCCAAGGAGGGAACCCGTGGTTCTCACTGATGGGTGCGCATGAGCTCTGCATCGAGCGTGAAGGCAGCGCCCTGCAGTTGAAGCGATGGAGCCGGTCCGGCCAGTGCAGCAAGCTTTGGGCGGCCTTGTATTTTCTGACTTGGGAAGAAATGGTACTCTTCTATTGCACCTTCGTCGCGCTCAAGGCGCGCAACATGTTGACGGTCCAAGTTCACCCAAACGAGTTCAAGCTTCATCGAGAGAAGCGACTCTTCCAGGCGTTCGTTGTCCCATTCCATACGATACCAAAACACGGTAGAGTCTCGGCTAACAGTCCTCCTGTTCCAGTCAGATCATAGACGACGGGTTCAAACACTCGCTGATCGTGTTCGAAGACCTCCAGAGCCGGGGAATCCGCCTCCACGCCGCGGTTTGGGAAGGGGAACTCCGGCAATGCCCCGTCTGGACCGCCTTCGGTGAGTGCTTGCACCTGCATATACCCGTCAAAGCGGCAGCTGACGGAGACGGTCAGTCACACACCAGTCCCAGTCACCGACTTGGCTGAGCCGGCGCTCGAGGCATCGCGTCTGGCTGAAGGACGTGCAGCTGTACGTCTTCTGCAAGACGTACCGCCAAGAGAATATGCGCCAGAACAAGTCTGGTGCCTTCGAGATCTATTTTGTCAGTGAGGAAGGTGAGTGGAGGATTGACTCCCTCCCGACGGATGTGGGGAAGTGGTTGTTGACAGGCTACCCCTTACAGGCGCCACTAGATTCCGGGAAGTGTTTGCCATTGCATCCGCCTCGGCGGAATCCTCCGACGCTAAATAAAGGAAGGTCCGGGACTCCAAGTCGGAGTTGTGTGAGATAGAAATAGGTGATGAGATGATGGGGAATGGGGGACGGTTGTCCGATGCTCTGTGCTCTATCTATTTCCTATGCTGCCCCCCTTTCTGACTACGACCGTTATGATAATGACCAGGAGGATATACCCCCCATCTGGGTGACGAGAAAAAGATTGATTTTTAAAGGTATAGTAGGTACCTATGATATAGTTCAACAGATGTCTGACGTTAGCCGTCACTTCGCCTACATCGCATTGCTAAGATCAAGTTACAAGACAGAATGATTTGTGCTAGCAGACCGCGCAGCCTGAACTCGGGGGTTGGGCTGCGCTGCTACTGGGTATACTGGATGGTGATTGGACATATTTCGATAATGGGAAGAATGGATGGATATTTTCCCCGACGGGCAGGATGACGAGTGAAGGGATAGATGGGGCCTCAGCTCCGCCAAGGACATTGGGTGGGACCCGTGTGGTATCCGTCACTGGCAGGTACCTACCTAGACAGGCCGGGCACCGAGCTTGCCTCCCGACCACCCATCCATGTATTTCCACCAACCCATCCACCTCACCTCCTATCTTCGCAGCCGACCTCCGCCCTTCATTGCGCACCCAATTCCCAATCCCACAGAGTTGCAGACATTCAAGACATCAGCCGAGCTGCTACCGCCATGGACATCAAGACAGTCGAGATTAAGGCGTTTGCCGACCAGAAGCCCGGCACGTACGTCATTGTCTTGAGCTCCGCACGACCCCTCAACCCCACCATGAGCGGTTTCCCATACCACCTAAAAAGCCGCTCGTACGCTGACATGACGCCACACGCGATCCAGGTCCGGCCTACGCAAGAAGGTCACTGTCTTCCAGCAGCCTCACTACAGCGAGTCCTTCGTCACCAGCATTCTCGTCTCCATCCCGGAAGGAGCTGAAGGTGAGTGAGCTCGTCTACTTGGTCCAGAACGCCACCACTGACCGACTCGAACCAGGTGCATTTCTCGTCATTGGCGGCGATGGCCGGTACTGGAATCCGGAGGTGATCCAGTTGATTGCGAAGATCGGGGCGGCATACGGCGTCAAGAAGCTCTTGATCGGGCAGGACGGCATCCTGTCCACCCCAGCCGCCAGCCATGTCATCCGCAAGCGCGGGGCGACAGGTGGCATTCTCCTGACAGCTAGCCACAACCCCGGTGGTGAGTGTCGCCTCCACGAAGCCCTCCCCCCCGGCTGACCGCACGGATGTGTGCTCGCTGACACCGGCTTGCAGGCCCCAAGAACGATTTCGGCATCAAATACAACCTTGCCAATGGTGGTCCCGCGCCCGAAGCGGTTACGAACAAGATATACGAGGCTTCAAAGACGCTGGCCTCGTATAAGATTGCTGACATTCCCGATATTGACATTTCGACCCTCGGCACCAGGACGTACGGGAGCCTCGAAGTCGAGGTGGTGGACAGCACTGCCGACTACGTGGAGATGCTCAAGGATATATTCGACTTCGGTCTGATCAAGAAGTTTTTTGCTTCCCACCCAGATTTCAAGGTCTTGTTTGATGGCCTCTCAGGCGTGACCGGGCCCTACGGCAAGGCCATATTTCTCCACGAACTCGGACTCGGACCCGAGTCGGTTCAAAACTGCGAGCCATCCCCCGACTTCAACGGCGGGCACCCCGACCCCAACCTTACTTATGCGCATAGCCTTGTCGAGGTGGTGGAGAAGAATAACATTCCTTTCGGCGCCGCCTCGGATGGCGACGGGGATCGCAATATGATATATGGCGCCAACGCATTTGTGTCGCCGGGCGACAGCCTTGCCATCATTGCCCACCATGCTAAGCTCATCCCGTATTTCCGGAAGAATGGCGTCTTTGGCCTGGCACGAAGCATGCCCACCTCTGGGGCCGTCGACCTGGTGGCAAAGAAGCAGGGACTGAGTTGCTACGAAGTCCCAACCGGGTGGAAGTTCTTCTGTGCCCTGTTTGACGCCGACAAACTTTCCATTTGCGGCGAGGAGTCGTTTGGCACAGGAAGCAACCATATCAGGGAGAAGGATGGTCTTTGGGCCATCGTGGCGTGGCTGAACATCATTGCTGGGCTCGGCGTCTCTCATCCCGAGGTTGCGCCAAGCATCAAGCAAATACAGAAGGACTTTTGGTCCGAATACGGCCGGACTTTCTTCACCCGCTACGACTATGAGGATGTCGACTCCGAGGGCGCGAGCAAGGTCGTTGGGGTATTGAGTGACTTGGTTGCCGATCCCAAGTTCGTCGGGAGCAAGGTTGGAGGTTTGTTTGCCCCAATCCCCCCATATTTTTTATCTGCGTAGTCTTGTTCGTTACTGACAGATATTTCCACCTTCGCAGACCGCACTGTCACCGAAGCGGGGAATTTTTCATACACGGACCTTGACGGGTCTGTCTCATCCAACCAGGGGCTATATGCCTGCTTCTCGTCGGGTAGCCGGATTATCATTCGGTTGTCTGGCACAGGGTCGTCCGGAGCGACCATCCGCTTGTATATTGAGCAGCACAGCAGTGACCCTGCCACTTACGACTTGGATGCCCAGGAGTTCCTGGCACCTGAAATCAAGATGGCCACTGAGCTCCTGAAGTTCAAGGACTTTGTTGGCCGGGATGAGCCTGATGTGAAGACCTAACTCCACACTTGGATTACAGAGAAGGCAGCACAGGCTACAAGTTCACGCTTGGTGGGAGCGCTACAGAGAGTATAGGTATTCTAGCTTTTCTTTATAGGGATGGAGTGATTCCGTCAGAAGCCCGAAGGCTGAAAGATTGCCGACTTATAATACCTTGCTTCTTCGATGCTCTCCAGGATGTCCTCCTTGGCCGTGTGAAGACCTTTCTTGGCAGGAGCCCTAGATGCTTTGCTGGGGCACCACCGGCGCGCGGCCTCCTTGATGCTGCTGACGTCCAAGATGCGGTAGTGAAGGTGGTCGAGGACCGTTCTATAAGGCCTCTTCCGAAGAAATGCTTGGTCGGCGTGCACGCTGTTTCCAGCAAGCAGAGCGACGCCCTTGTTGGGGACGTGGGACTGAATGTAAGTCAACAACCCCTCGGCTGCCTGCTCAGGTATGACCGTCGACCTAATTACGGCAGCCGTTAGGCCACTGTCTCCGTGAACACGGGTGCACCATTCGTCCATCAGATCCATGCGTTCTTTCGACTGATGGATCACTGTGCCCCAGCCTCCCTCATCGAGCAGCTCCAACTGGCCGTTGGTAATAAGACAGAATATTTCAATAATTTCTTCCGAATCTGGGTTCAGCCCCGTCATCTAAGTCGTCGAGAAGCGTCGTCAGTTTTACCATGGTATTTATCTGCAACGGCGCCGGCGAAACGAAACCAGGCAGGAAGGCCGTTACCTCGCAGTCAATCCAGACTAAAGGTGCTTGGCCCTGATCAGAGGTCATGACATGCCGGGACGTATCCGGAACGGCGGTGGTGTGTTCCATTTGTATGCGACGGTGCCTCCTCGTACGGGGCCGATGGTGACGGTAATGGGACAATGGATAAACGGAGATTTTTTGCAACCGAAGCACCAGCTCTGAGTCCAAGTGGAACATGCATAGGGCCCTCCCTCTACTCTAATCCGTATGGTGGAGTTTTCGATCCGCCCGACTTCTGGCACATAACCCCACCAAGTGTGATGTGCCTTGAAACTGTACAAAGTAAGCCTCAAAATTACTGTGGGCCTCGCTGCATTGGGTTGGCTGCATACAGTGTGTGTCTTTTAGCACTGTACCCGGCCCTTAGTGGTTGTTGGATTGACGGAGGAAGTTGCGGGGAGAACAGTTCGCAACCGACTGATACCGCGGCGTATTTCCAAACAAGTCACGCCCCTCTCACCTAAACAGCTGACAGGAAACTACCCAGGGAATATAATTACTAGCACATTCAACATAATTCAGGATCGGGCCATGTCGTCGCCAAGCAAATCGCCCCCTTCCCCACCCGCCAACGCGCGGGACCGTGTACAGCCTCCGGAGCCCCCGGCAATGTCTGAAAACCCGCCTCGGGTCCTAATCATCGGAGCGGGGTCCCGGGGCCGGGCATACGCACGTGCCATCAGGTCGTCGAGCAACGGTATTGTCGTCGCCGTCGCCGAGCCTGATGATTACAAACGGACAGAATTTGGCCGCGCCATGATCTGGGGCGCCGGGGGCCCACCTCCCGAGGGTGCCGTGTTTCGGGACTGGCGCGATTTTATCACCTACGAGCATGCGCGGCGGGTTCGCGTCGTCGAAGGTGTCCCGGATGTCCCCGCGGGAGTAGACGCCGCCTTTGTCTGCGTCCTGGACGAGATGCACCGAGAGGTGGTCGTCGCACTCACCGAGCTCGGCGGCCTCCACATCATGTGCGAGAAGCCGCTTGCGACGAGCCTAACCGACTGTGTCGCCCTTTACCGAGCGCTGCGCTCTAATCGAAACGAGGCTGGGGAGCAGCTCGTCTTCTCCATTGGTCACGTCCTCCGCTACAGCCCACACAACACGCTGCTTCGCAAGCTGGTTCTTGAAGACCGCGTCATTGGCGATCTCCTGTCAGTTGCCCACACCGAGCCTGTCGGATGGTGGCACTTTACACATAGCTACGTCCGTGGCAACTGGCGTCGCGAGAGCACGGCCGCCCCGAGTTTGTTGACCAAGAGTTGTCACGACATCGACGTGCTTCTGTGGTTGCTCTGCTCGCCAGCGTCCTGCTCCGCTACGGATGACGCCGGGCGTGGGGAGCCCGCTCATCTTCCTTCAACCGTCTCGAGTCGCGGTTCTCTCCAGTATTTCAAGAAAAGCCGGAAGCCGACTGCTGCGGGCGCTGCCACCAATTGCCTGGCGTGCCCCATCGAAGAGTCGTGCAAGTACTCGGCGAAGCGCATTTATGTTGGCGATCAGTTGGTAGGTCTGGGTTCGGGAAACAAAGGCTGGCCCGTGAGCATTGTGGTCCCTGACATCGAGTCGTACGGCACCGAGGAGCTTGCAAGAGAGGCTCTGTTTTCTGAGCTGGCCAAAGACTACGACGCGAGGGTCCCCGACCATGAGGTTGCTCGCCGCAACTGGTTTGGTCGGTGCGTATACGAGAGTGACAATGATGTCTGTGATGAACAAGTTGTGAGTTACGGCGCCGTCTCATCATCGCCGATTATCTGACATGGATGCGTTGAACAGGTTAATATTACCTGGGACGAGGACCCATTGCCTCAACCACCCTCGCTGGCCGGGACAGATGACCAGCTGCTTTCTGACCCAATGCGTGGCCGGGGAGCAAAAACTGCCACATTCCACATGGTGGCTCAGACGAGAAAGGTATGCGAGCGATACACCAATCTGTACGGGGTTGAAGGGGAGATTTACGCCGATTCATCCACAATCACGGTTCACGATTTCCGAAGCGGGCAAACAACCACGCACCGGCCACGCCTCGAGAGCCTTGGCCATGGCGGTGGTGACGCTGGTCTAGCGCGCCAGTTTATCTTGGCTGTCGACAAGGTCAAGAATCACGGCTGGGGAACAGACAGGGCACAGAGGGACCTTGTTGGCTGCACCCTCGAGGAGGTCATTCGGAGCCACGCCATGGTTTTCTGCGCCGAGGAGGCCCGGAAGGGTGGAAGAGTGATTAGTTGGAATGACTGGTGGGCGAGCAAAATCCAGGACAAGTTGGGCGAAGTTCCTCTCTGAATGGCGTGTCCGGGCAGGGAAATCACGCCTTGCTCGGATTGCGAGTCGCGGATCGGCGCCGTCGTTGGTTCCGGTCCGAATCCGGCCACGGCCGGACAAACACGCTCAGTATAGTGGGAATCACGTGCCGGTATGAGCCTCTGCGAACCCGCAGGACTAATCGCAAGCGGTTTGGAAGTTCGGGAAATAATGACGATGCTTCTCTTGGCGTGGGGTGACGTCAACAGGAATCCAACACCTAGTTTTGCAATGAATGTGAATGCAGTGCCCCAAGCTCCTCCGTTGGCCCCTGCACACCCGAGAGGAGGGTGGGTTGGGCTAAAAGAAAGGAGGGGTCCAGGTTCCTTCAACCCCGCCCACTCACCGAGCGCCAAAAGTTGTCCCTATTTCTTCAACAAAGCTTCCACGCAAACGTCCTTCTAGGCATATATATAGAAAGTGGAACGAACTCTTGAAACCCAATCTACCCGCGTCAACCAGCTCCCAGCCAACCTCATCGATTAGCCTCGCAGCCCACAGCACTCTGTCCAGTCGTAATTCTGGGCCCCAGCCCATCCGAACGCGAGATACGCCCAACAAAGAGATGGAGTCGCAACAGGCCAACGGAGGAGGCAGCTGGGGCTCATTTCTCAAGGTTTGCCCACGCAAAGGTCAAACATTTAGAATCTGGGTCGCTGACTATACATGTTACTTGGCAGTCCATCGCGTCCTTCAACGGTGACCTTGCGAGCCTTACAGCACCGCCCTTCATCCTCTCGTCTACCAGCCTCACCGAATTCAGCTCGTACTGGTGCGAGCATCCATCCGTTTTTGCCGCCCCCGCGGCGGAGTCTGATCCTGCTAAGAGGGCGCTTCTTGTTTTGAAGTGGTTCTTGACAACCCTGAAGCAGCAGTACGCCAGCCGAAGCGAGCAATACGGCAACGAAAAGAAGCCGCTGAACCCCTTTCTCGGAGAACTCTTTCTTGGGAAGTGGGAAGATGCAGCCGGAACGACTGAGCTGACGAGCGAGCAAGTCAGGTTTGTTAGCCTAGGTCTCCGCGCTCTGAGTTGCGGTATTGACATAGGCTGTGTTGTAGCCATCACCCCCCTGCGACAGCATACTCCATCACCAACTCGAAGACGGGTGTTCATCTGGAGGGGTACAACGCCCAGAAGGCATCTTTCTCCAAGACGATCAACATAAAGCAGATTGGGCACGCCGTCTTGGCCGTTCCGGGGCAAACGTCCACAGAACCTGACACCTATCTGATCACCTTGCCGTCGCTTCACATCGAAGGACTTGTTTTCGGGTCTCCTTTTATTGAGTTGGACGGCACGTCGTACATCACTTCGTCAACAGGTTTCACGGCCAAGATTGACTATAGCGGAAGGGGCTGGCTGTCGGGCAAGAAGAACTCTTTCACCGCCACAATGTATCGGACTGGCAAGGAGAAGGATGTTCTCTTCAACATCACAGGTCAATGGACAAAGAACTTTGAGATATACTCGGGTTCGGCCAAGCATAATGGCAAGGACACCCTCATTGAGACCTGGGACCCTTCACAAATTCCCGCCACCCAACTTACTGTTGCACCTGTCGAGAACCAACATCCTCTCGAGTCAAGACGAGCATGGGCAAAGGTGGCGGCCGCTATCGCCAAGTCGGACCTTGACTCGGTTGGGCGGGAGAAGTCAAAGATTGAGAACGCGCAGCGAGAAATGCGCGCGCGGGAGAAGGCCGAGGGGCGCATATGGGAGCGTCGTTACTTCAGCACATCGGATGGGGCAGATGCCGTGTTGGCTCGACTGGGCTCGGTTGTAGGGCTCGCTGAGGACGGCGATGCAGACAAAACTGGTGGCCTGTGGCGATTCGACACAACCAAGGCAGAGAAAGCACGCAGTGAGTCGCAGCTAAGCGAAGAGGAAACTGCGAGGCTTGCGAAGGAATTGCTTGGTTAGTAGGGTGTTACCGGCCGACAGGCCCGATGGAAATAAGCGTCGATTGAAGTGTGATCGAACCAGCCTTTGGGGGCAGAATGACTTGACTCGTCCAACTAATCTATTCCCAATTCTAAGTGCGGTGTCGTTAATATACCATGGGTTTGCTTCAAACAGGAGGGGGCTGAGCCATTGTGCAGCAAACTTCAATTCTGTCGTTTGGCTTCCATTGAACAGCATGAATGCAGCAAAGGGATTGCAATGGGTGCTAAGCTCTCGCTATACCAGGCACCAGGTTTCACCTCTGGTGTTGCCATGAATGAGGTTCACTCTCATCCAGTTGCGTCCCATCCATCGCTCCTCGTAGCCACGACAGACCTGAGAGAGTTATGATGGCGATAGCCTCACAACCGACGCCTACCTCCCTTGACGGTAGCGCCTATCGGTACTCCCTGTCCAGCTCATAAAATAGCAAGTAGACCTCTCGCTGCATGCCTAACACGTCACTAGTGCTTGCTAGTTTCACCTTTTCATCACTGATGCGCCACCATCGGTCCTGGTGTTTGCGCCGCTTGTGTTCGACAAGCACACCGCGCTTTTCTTTGATATGGGAGTTTGAACTTGTCGTTTGTGGGTGGCTCGGGGGCGTCATATGCCCGGCCTTTGGAGCGGGACGCAGGGTATCAATGGGAACGGGTACTAGCGCTTCAAGGGATTGCATGGGCGAGTCGGTACCCGATCCGGGAGCCAGTTGATCTGGCAATGACGTCAAGGGGCTGCTCTCGTCTGAATGCTGCTCCAGGGTCTCCATGTGATGGGTCGGTGATGCGATAGCCGGGTTATTATAGACTTCGGAAGGCTGGAATGTACTTGGGTTGGAGAATGGCGGACTTATGTCCTGGCGTCGAAAGGTCTCATAGTGACCACTGTGATGGCTCCCCTTGTGCGTGACGAGCCCGCGAAGTCGGTATTTCTTTTGATGGAGCAGGCCACCGAGAGGGAGCCGCTCCGGAAACGATACCTTGGCGGAATTCTTTTGCGACAAGTTGCTCGTATCGAAGATGGAGCGCGAGAGGTGGATGGCTAAAACCCTGGGGAAATGGGTCAGGCGAATGTGTCGTGCTATCCGTCGTTTTGGCGCGTGGCGGAGGTCGGGGAGCTGGACATCCTCGGGCGGTCTTTCGGGGTCGATATCAATGGCGAGCTGAAGCTTCGCCATGGCCGAACGTGCCTCTTCTTGAGAGGCTGTCGTACCCGTCGTGCATCTCGCTTGCAGCATCTCCATTGCATGTAGCAGGCGGCATTTCTCGCACTTGAAGTCGTCAATATACTCGGTCTTGAACATGCCGTCAAAGCATGCGCCGAGGGATGTGGCCGAAGCCTGGGGAACATTCAGCGTCAGGGTACAAAACGTGGATTCGGTGGGCCGTGGCTTGAAACCACAGACGAGGCACTCAATCTGCGACTCGAACCTCCCCTCCAACGGAAAGCTTTCTTCCTCTTCAAAGTTGGCGCTCCTCGTGGATCCCGCGGTCGAGGCAGTTGTGTCCGTCGCCTTTCCGGCATCGCCGCTGGTAGCGTCCACCCTCTGCGACTGTGTTGCGGCGAGAGCGGGAGACGCGCAGGGCTCAGCATCTACCAGGGCGGCATGCGATCGTGCGAATCTCCGCGCTCTCCGCCCCGCGTGGTACTCATCGCAAAGCCTCTCAGCCACGACCTGTAGGAACTCCTGTGCATCCTGCTGCTGACGGCTGATACGCTGTCGAAAGGCCAATTCCAGTGTCCTAACAAAAGCGCCAGCGGAAATCGTCTTCTTGTAGATTGGCCGCTCGTTCAATGCATCGAGGATGTCTTTGAGGCCCTTGCTGACCAGACCCGCCTGTAGGCCCTCGATTTTCCAGTCAGGCAAATCCTTGCGACCCTGGAAGGCGACTGGAAGGCCCTCGTCCTTTGCGCCAGGCAGAACGACGCGCGCATACACCCGACCATTGTCGAGACTGCGACGGTGTGTTTCCTGGATCAGATACAGCCGGAGGTCGTTGAGCCCGGCGAGGGCTTGGAGTACGGAGTTGATGAAGCAATCGTTGGCAGGGTTGGAGAGGCCGACAATGCCTTGTTTCCGGGACCCGAAGACGCTGGACGAGGGAGACGACTGAGCGCTGTCGAGAAAGTACGTGGGAGCGAAGACGTAAATCAGAGTGATGGCAGCGAGCGACGCACCAGCAGCATAAGTGGCTACCGTCAGCGACCTGTCAGGCATTATTTTGTGCGCGAAAGAAAGAGAGAGGGGTGTCCAAATCCTGACGGATTAGAGGCTTCCCAATTGAGCTGTCCAACGAACGGTACTGTACGGGATTCGTCTTTGTCGTGTGTCTGCGCGACGAGGCACCAGCACACCTTTCAAAGCGCAGTGGCGTTTCAGCAACCAGCATGCTGCGCCACATCCGCACTGGGCTTGCGTGCGGATAAATCTGCTCGGGTAAAACAGGTTCCAACTCTCAGACCCTTGACAGTTTGGACTACACTTCCCTCCTGGTACAACCCCTACAAATTTCCAATATAGGTTTGGACACTGCGAGAAGGATCATACAGCCCCTCACCCACTTCTAACATAGCCTAACATATGCTTAACATGCTATTAGGATTATATTTAATATTATTATTATTATTTGTCTTATACCATAAGAGCTGAAAGCTCTGCTCGTCAGAGCAAGCGGTCCCTCTATTGCTAACTTCCTACTGTCGGGGTGTAGCCGGGGCGTTACCGCCCCGCCTACGGATGTCCACGTCAAAAGTTCTGTCCAGGCGCTAAAAACGCCACCCCCGTTATTTACATATCACCCCTGATTCTCCTTCTTCCGGCCCTCTTTATATTCATTACCCCCCTCCAATTGAATAATTTGCTGAATATGCCAAGGAATCCTCTCAATCCACGCCTGAATCTGCTGTTATGTCTTATCTTTCCAGCAACGTTCCCATGCTTTGATCGCCTCCTGGTGGCTTTTTGGGGCCCCTTTCTTAGTTGTATATCTCTTCATCCACGGCCAACATAGCTCAATCGGGTTCAAATCGGGCGAATTACCTGGCTAAAGAAGTTATCTAACCTGGTGGAAATCGAAGATTTTGTTCTAGATGTGATAAGCGTGTGCTGGAGCTTTATCCTCTTAAATAATCGTCCTAAGGCGATCCTTTTCGCACTCCTTTGTAAAAGGAAAAAGTTTAGGAAATAGGATTTTCGTTTAATATCGATACTAATCAATCCCACCTTTAGATCCTTAAGCTAATTTACTATTCTTTTTATTCCATTTCCATTACGGTTTTCGCCCAGGAATTCCTGCTAAAGATAACCGTCGTATTCTAGTTTAAAGCTCTCATTCCCTTTAGAAAACCGGCTCAAACTCTTCATTTATCCTCTCAATATCTTTTTCACTTTGCTCTTTTTCTTTCTTTGTTTCCGGAAGCTAATAATGATAAGGGCCCTTTTTATCGTACGAAAAATAATCTTAAAATATAAACTTAGAATATCTTTTCTATTGTTTATAAATAGCGTTTTGAATAAATCATTTATCTGATGTCCTCTAGATTTAATAACCGCTATGGCGATAAAGAAGAACAATAGTGGTTTTATCTGACTAAATAACCTGTTTTTAATCTTCAAAGGTCTAATCCTAATAAGTTAAACATTATTATAAACGAGCTTACTTTATCGCTTTTATTAACCTAGGCTTCCTTGTCAGTTTAATCTTTTTAAAACCTGCTTTTTTAAGGATTTAAAGGACTGTTAAAGCTGAAATTTTGATACTTTTGAGGTTAAGTTCGCCTGTAAGATTAATAGTAGTTTTTTCACGCCCGTATCGGTTAGTGCGTACCTTAGTAGCGACCTTTTCGATATTTTTAGGACTTTACTTTAATAGGCGGTTAGATTGAAGAGCATCTTAAAGCCATTCATCCTTAAGGAGGAAAGGCTAATAATTTGGCTTAAAACTACGTTTAATAGCCCGGGTATATATATGGTTAATCTGCCGAACAGATATGCTAGTTTCTTTTAAAATTTAAGTAGAAGTCTTTCCACTAACCAGTGACCGTAAGGTAATAATAAGCGCTTGTGTTGTAATACTGTTATGAGGAGCCATTTTGTTTATTAACGTGATAATATGCGGGGTTGGCGAGCGGGGCTGGCAAGCGGGGTAGAATAGAAACACTAGTTGAAGGATATCACAATAACAGGGGTGGCGTTTTTAGCGCCTGGATAGAACTTTTGACGTGGACATCCGTACCCTTCTAGTCTATCCTTTTAAATATAATTAGTTTAGTCTCAACTACCAAACGTAGTGACAGGCTATAAAGTTAATACTATATGCCAGTATGTGTTATAAAAGAGAAAAGGTATAAGTGAGTTGTTTGCTCTCTTGCTGCGCTTATACTCCTTAGCCATAATACTTTAAAGGTCTTACGTTACTTCCTTTTTATCTAAAGTTAAGAAACCCTTTTACTTAAAGTAACTCCTTAGGGTTTAAGTAATATTAAGGCGTTTTCAGCTTAAAGTTAACTTTATAATACTATTCCTTTTTAATCTAGTCTTTTTTTACAATTCTAGCTTATTAGTTATTAGCTTTTTATTCTTTATTATTATTACCTCCAGTTTCTTCGTTCTGTAAGTTTACTTCCTTTAATATACTTACACCTTATAGCTTCTATTAATATTTATTAATAAGCTAACTTCTATAATTCTACTTTCTTTTATTATAGAGTTATCTTATAGTTTTTATCTAGTTTTTCTATTAAGGCTAGTTAGCTTCTGTAATTCTACTTTTCTAAATTATTTACTAACTGTTTATAAACTCCTTATGTTACTTAAGGTATAATATTAATTATAGCAATTATCTTTAGGTTATATATCTTTATGTCTCCTTTATTCTGTTTACTAATTATTAACTACAGAATAAAATTGCGTGGTATGCTGATTTTTCCCTGCTTGGGTCCTTCTTCTATCCATCACCGCTTAAACTAACTTTAAGAACCCCTAGCTATATAGTCTCTCGCTATGATCCGCTCGATTCTCTGCCTACACTCCTCATCGTTGTGGACAAGTGGACAGCGACTTCACTTGGCTGTTGGCAAGCTCTTGTTGAGGAGATGAAGAAATATATCAGTATGTCAGCGTCCAGCCTTTTTTTTTTTTTTTGCTCTCATGGTCATCTTCTGCTACCATGGCTATCTAGATGGACGGATTGCCGACACGCCAGCTGCCAATTCGCTCAACATAAGTGTTAAGGTGATTTGTAGCGATTTGATCCGGCAAAAGTACCTGTCACCGCTCGATAATGATGATTTATATCCTCAGATCCTAACAGCCTGGCCCGAGATCAAGGCAGGGGTTCGCTAGGTTCTAAAGAGCTTCCTTGCAACAGCTGATTGCATGACATGCATTACCCTGTTCAAGTTAGGATTTGACAAGGAGTATATTACCAACTCCCAAACGGTTTATATCTCCCTATCCTACGACTCAGCAGAAGCTGGATAGCCTCTTATCTTAGCAGAGATACAATCTCTTATTGATGGCTACGGTCTTGATCTCCACGACCACATGGAACATAATTTTCCCAGTCCTTTAGCTGACTTCCCCCTTCTTCTCAGCACAAATAGGGTCACTGACGCCGAAGTGGCGGAAAGAAAGTCCACTTTAACATGCTATTACCAACACTCTTACAAACCAAAGTTGATGCCGGAGCCGACATCGGCGCATGCACCTACGTCCCTACTGACGGGAGCCCCCCAGACCACCTCTCCAATCCTGCGGTCGGCACATTGGGCTGCTGGTTAGAGATTAAGGTCCAGGGCCGTGGGTGGCAGACAGTAGGCCTGACTAATTACCACGTCGTCAGGCCTTGCCTGTCTGGATATAACGTCACAGGTATTGGTAAAGGGATGAAGACTTCAGGCCCTGTGAAGAAAGGCACAGCGCTCTGGAAGGCCGATATCGAGGGGCTGGGAACCAAGAACACTCGAAAGCTTATGATGGAGAGTCCGACTCGGGCGAAGCTGAACTTCAACATCAAGATAAATCGAAGATGAGGCAGAGGAGGCCCGCTTAGAGCCCAGTCTGGGACCGGATAATACCAGAGCCACAATGGCCCCCATGGGGGACGACGACGACGAGGAGAAGGGGTGGCTAGACTTCTTCAATAACCAGGAGCATATTCTCGAGAGGGTTTGCTATGCTTCGGGTTACCTGGAGCGGACCTCCCAAAATGGGAGATTGGATTGGTCGTTGATCCGTCCAGCAGCGGGAGGCCTTCGGGTCGGGGAGAACTTGCTCCCAACATGGGACGAGTGAAAGGATGTAGGAGGGTACATGAGGAGACGCCCCTCTCGCAGCTGCAGCATTATCAGGTCGCCACAACAGGGTACCACCACCTCCACCCACGACATGAGGAAAGGCGATGTCGTTTACAAGGTCGGGGCCTCGACAAGATGCACGATTGGCCAGTTTAGTGGCATTAAGCCCAGCTGTGTCATTAAGGAGGAAAGATACATGTTGGAACGGAAGAGGGAAAAGTCGGATACGGTCAGGGTGGATATCAAGTCTACCGAGTTCATGTTTATCAGAGTGGAGGAGGTGCCATTAGCACGATGGGCGACTCTGGATCTGTTGTCTGGAACAGGAATGGATGTGCGGTGGGACTATTGTTTAGAGGACAACCTCCCAACCAACCTAAAGGATGGTTCGCATATGTAACGCCCATTGAAGATGTTTTTGAGAGCATCAAGACCAGGTCGGGAGGAAAGATTGAGGAGATTCGTTTTCTCGGCGAGGCTTAGTTTTTTTTCTTTTTCTTTTCCTTTCTTTCTTTTATTTATTCTTGCCTTCTTTTCTTTCTTTTTTATCTACTATTCTAGCGGCAGCCAAATTCACCAACTAACTTCACCGCAACACAATATATGTAATTGCCGCGCGTGATCCTTACAAACGGTAGACCTAGTGGTGTTAGAAAGAAGGGGGTTCTAGCCAGAGGCCAGGTCTGTCAGAAAGAAAAGTCTGGAAACTACCGGAACTATAGATTTGTAACCATTGCCACAGATGCGTAAGTACAGCCGCGTGGCTTTGTTACACGGCTTGCCATTATTTACAGCTATAAGGAAGGCTCTCTGGTAAAGCCAGAGAGCCACATGATCTGACGACCCTGCAGGCTGTCACTAGAGCCGGAGCGGCCCGACCCGGTGTTGTGCACTGGGCCAGGGGTGTAAAGACCCAAAGCCTCTATGACTAACTAGGAGTTGCTCAGTCTTGGTACTAGTGCTTAAGTACTAAGCACTCCAGGAGTTATTAAGCAGGGGGTGCTTAGCGAGAGGATACTTAGTCTTTAAGTAAGCAGGCCTTACTAAGTAAGGTATAAGGTACCTCCTAAATAGCTAGTATAGATAGTTATTATTATAACTATGATAGCTTTAAGGGACTTTAGTTTCTTGTATCAATATCTATTTGTTTATTTATATCTTACTGCTTAAGCTTACTTATGTGTATTATTATAATAACAACCTATAATGATATTAAACCCCTGTCTAGGAGTGCTAGTTTAATAAACTATCTTCAGAGCGCCTACCAGTCTTTTAAGTCTGTGTTAAGTGCAGGTTATAATATAATACTAACGTTACAGTTCTGAACGCTGTTTGTTAAACTTCTAGACATCTCCTTCCTCTTATTATGGCCGCCCCTCCTCCTCTTAACGCATTTGTTAGAAATAACCATCTTCTTAATAATGTTCCATTACTAAACCCCGTTAATATAGGGGTTAATACTGACGTGGATAGTAGTAAAGAACTGACGTATTGAGAACTGTTAGCAGCCTTTACTGGCTATAGAAGGACTACAGCAGTAATATTATGTAGTGTGATAAGCTACTAAAAGTTATATCTTTAGAGACTTAAGACTAGGTAATTACTTAAGTTAATAAGTAAAAGTACTAACTTATTCACCTAGCTTACTTATATAAAGCGTAACTTTTAGCTTTAAGTAATTACTATGATGGAATAAAGGTTCTATATATAATAAGTTAACCAGGAGACCTTAATTTATAATTTTTAGCTATTATTAAAAATTACCTAAACTTTATAAAGAGTAAATAAATAACTATTACTGTAAAGGTCTTTAAGTAATGTTTGGCTTATTTCTGTTTATCTTAGACGTTATATATATTAGTAATCTCAGTTTTAATATTAACTTATCTTTATCTATATTAAAGAAACTAATATAGCTATCTTCAATAGCTGTATACCCATCTATCTTTAACTGTAACTAGCATTAAGTTAAGTAAGATAAGTCTGCGTTAAAGTATCGGTTTTATAAAGGGCTGAAAGATAAAGTTAAAGATAAACTCTATAAAAAGGATTAGTATACGTTTAACTTTAACTAGTACACTGTTAATATTATTATTATTATTAATTGCCTGTTTAAATAAAGGTTAGGAAAGAAAGGCTAATACTAATAAGGTGCTCTCCTTATAGTAAATGGAAGAAATATAGTAAAACTATATTCGGCTAACGATAAGCATCAGAGTATAGATTACGACATTTACTAAGATGTTAATATAATAAACTATTAGAACTAACCTAACTATAAGAAACCTCTATAACAGTAACAGCTATCCAAGGACATATTTGAAATCTAGTGCTTTAACTGCGATAAAAAGGGCTATATAGTAAGCTAAGATAGAACTATATAGGAGTTAAATCCATAACTTCTTGCTAAAGAACAAACACGTTAACCACTACACTAACAGCTTATTTCATTTATTAAAGGAAGGAAAATAACAAACTAACTTATAAGGTTGGTGTTAGCCGCAGCAATCCCTTAGCAAAGGAACTAGACGGCGTCCTTATTAGAAAATCACTATAGTTAAAGGACTTGCCTTAGGAGGAGTAGCTAAATAAGTCTCCTCTTACTCCTAAAAACAGAGGACTTCCACTTCCTGGTTAAACATAAAAAAGACTTATACCTTAATTCTATAATATTACTTCTCTATCCAGTCTAGCCAAGTAACTACTGTTTAAAGCTCCTAAGTTTTTAACTTAGGATTTTATGTAATGTTGTTGTACTTAGTGTCAAGACGATATATTTTAAAGAGGAGCTCCTAAAGAAAGGTGTCGGTATAGCTAAACACATTATACGCTAATAAAGCCCCAGCCTTTAGGTATTTTAAATAACTGTTAAATTGGGTAATGATAAGATAAGAAAGCAATTTAAAGTGGTAACGACTGTAAGGTGATATTTATAATCTAAAGGTCGAAATGAAGTTAGTAAGGTTACGATAGCGAGAGGTGCTGTTATTAACAGTACGTTTCTATATATAGTTAATAGATATCCTTACATTATAAAACTTATTATTTATAGGAAAAGAATGTTAAAGAAGCGGAATTATGTGATAACCCTGCAGGCTGTCACTAAGGCAAGAGCGGCCTAACTAAACCCCTGTGTAGGGAATAGTACATACAGTTTTATGTACTAAGCCAGGAGTGTAAAGTCTTAAAGTCATTATGATTAACTAAAAGTTGCTTAGTCTTAACATTAGTGCTTAACTAATAAGCGCTTTAAAAGTTACTAAATAAGGGATACTTAGTAATTGAATGCTTAGTCCTTAAGTAAGCAGGCTCTATTAAGTAAGGTATAAGGTACTTTTTATATAACTAGTATAAATAGTCATTATCGTGACTATAATAGCCATAAGGGACTTTAGTTCCTCATATTAGTATTTAATTATTCATTTATGTCCTACTGTCCAGGCTTACCTCTATATAGTATAGTGATAACGACTTATAGTGACATTGAATCTCTATCTAAGAGTGCTAGCTTAATAAGACATCTTCAGAGCGCTTATTAGTCTTTGGCGTCCTGTAATACCTTCTGTCTTAACCTAACCAGTCCTTTAGGTCTGTGCCAGGTACAGGTCGTAATACATAAGCAATATAATTACGCAGTTGTAACGCCTTCAATTTCACAGAATCCAGAGTGCAGTGCTTCTAAGAAGTAGCGTGCTAGCGCTATTTATTACAGGCTGCACTGGCGCCGAGCAGCATCCTGGCAATGCACAAAGCTTGGTTGGGGTGGAAGTTCACAATTAGGCAAAAGCTTAGACCTTAATAGCTCGTCCCCTCAATTGATCTCCGTTAACAACCTTGACGGGTAAGTTGTAAACATAAGCAGCTGTCCTACTTCATTTACAAAACCTAACACCTTAGCATTCTGCCGTTACGTATGGTGAAATTTCTTCTACCTACGTTACGGGGGGCACCTGAATCAGCATTACCCATTAAGCACAGGTCGCAAATCCACATCCTTAAACAAGCTTTAGATCTTGCCGGAGCGCGACTAGCTCTTATAAAGTGAAAGGTTTTCCTTGGCGGAACGGAAGGAAACATCAATATGTTATTATTTAAAGCTTAGCGCGCGTTACAACAGAGTTATGTTAGAAAGAACATCATAAAGGTATGGATGGGTACCAGGGCTGAGCTCTGGTGTGGTATTATAAAGCTAATTCATTGGCATATTAAGATATAGAAGAGGAGGGAAAAGTAATATTATATATTAGTAAATGGATTGATAACACAGTGTAGATGATGAATTATTAGTAAGTATTAAACATTAATAACGTTCAGCTACAGGAAAGAAGTTATTATAATCTACTGAATCTATGTATTAAGTAAGAAACGAATAACTTAGGAAAATCCTTTAATAAAAATTAGGATAAAAACGCCTTAAGGGAGAATTATTATAATAAGAGACTTTAATACAGACAGCCAAATACAAGATAAAAAGGGATGTAGCAATCTTAAAGCCAAGCTGCTTATAAGACTAGCAGACGACTGGGATATAACATTACGTACCCCTTTTAAAGAATTAATAAAATTAAGATGTAGAGACGGAGAACGTGACAGTATAATAGACTATATATAAGTACTTTACTTACTAAGCGTTAAATACTTAAGAGTGTCAAGTATAGTCGGGTTAGACTATGTGTTATAAGTAGTAGAGATATACAATATATTAGTAAGATAAACAAAATGGAAGGAAAGTTACAGTTATAATTTGATAAACACTGTAATGGCACTGGTAATGGTACAACACCTTACAATACTAAATGAAATAAATAATATTTATAAGTTTAAAGAAAACTTTAAGAATACTGTTAGAGGAGCTTTTAGATTTTGCTGACACTATAGTACTAAAGAGAAAACTAAATATTAGTATTATAACTTTATAATAGGATAATAAAATAAAAAGAGCTATAAAAGACGTAAGAAGAGTAGAACGTGCTTAGAGAGCGTAACGAACACGCACTGTAAAGAAAGAGTAGAGGAAGGTAAAATAATACAAGGATAAAGTAATTAGTAAAGTGTAAATAAGGTGTTAGTATAGCTCTCTTAAGAAGGTAGTAATAAATAAAGACCCCGAAGTACTATAGAGTATACTAACTAATTGCCCTTTAAAACATAAGTACTAAGATAATTAAAGTTACCTTTATAAAAAGAATCTTTAACGTAGCAAAAGAGGCCTGTATTCTCCTTAAACTTTAATTCAACATTAGAAAAACGAAAGTAACAGAGATATTAATCTGTATGGTCGTTAACAGAGTATACACAACGTAATTATAAAGCCTACATATTATTACCGTTAGATATTATAAGAGCGTTTAATAAGGTAAGTTAAAACCAGCTGTTTGTAACGTTAAAGGATATAAGCTTGAAAAGAAAGCTTATCCTATAATTAATAAGCTATATTTATAGAATAACAGCCTATTTACAGTTTAATAGCATAATGTTAAAACTGTAAGGTGTTATATAAGCAGGGTTGGAATTAAGTCAAGTCAAGTCAAGTCACGGCCGTGACTTAAGTCAGACTAGCCTGACTTGCAAGTTAGTCAAGTCTGACTTAAGTCATTTAATAAGAGTATATCTAAATATCAAAATAATTGCTAATAATAGTGAAATAAATAAATAATAATAGTAGTATATTTTTATACAATATAAGTACTATAATATACTTGAATTAAATAATTACAGTTTAAAAATAATAATTAATTAATTAATATAAAGAATAAAATAATAATGGAACGGAATATAAGTAATACATTATATAAATGAAGAGAAGAATAATTATAAAGATTAAACTGATGTTATTTCTTAGGATAACTATCATAATGTGACCTTAAAATAATAATACTGTTTTAATAATGATAATAATTTTAATCTTGTTATAATAACATTAAAATAATAAAATAAATAAATACAACAAAAATAACAAAACAACTTAATCCTCCTCTCCGTTTTTAATTATACCAGAATTGCGATAATTTTCTTCCAATTCCTTCATCTCTTTAATACTCCAACTCTTTAATAATACCGATTTCTTTACAGTTTCAGGAGATAGCCTATTATGGCTTTTAGTAATAATATTTCCACCAATAGAAAAGACTTGCTCTATCGGAGCAGAGGTAGCTGGAATAGCTAAAAACCTTCTAGCCATAAGGCTTAGAACTGGAAATCGATAGACTGCTGATTTCCAATAATCTAAAGGATTAACCTAAGAAACGTAAATATGTTAGTATTATTAACAAGAATAAGAATAATAATAATAATAGTAAATTATTATAAAATAGAATAGATACCTTTCTACTAGCCACTGGCTCTCGTAAATAAGCCGTATATTTTGTTTCTTGGTCTGGTTGAACATAGAATTCATCTTCGTCGTTTGGTTCGTCGTAGATGTTTTCAGCTGGGCCATTTGCATTATTAACGTTTAATTCTTCTTCAACACTATGAGTTTATTATAATTAGTATTTCTGTAATATATTATAAAAAATAGAATATTTAAATAAATAAAACGGAAAAAGAATAATAAACGGTACAAAAACTTACATACTGTAAGAATTCAAGCTCACGAATGGCTGGCTCGGTTTGGCCATCACTGTAACAAACACTACCTCTTTGGAATGGTGTTGTTTTATATCGTGAATCCAGATATGTAGCTAATATCCAGAGTTTTAATTCTTCCAGCCTTCGAGCCGAAAGCTTTCGTGGATAGTATTTCCGTAGCTTATCGATTCCAGCATGTATAGCATTAATAAATGCTTTATACCACTCCACCTATTAAAATATTAGTAAATAACAAATAATCGCTATATAAAGAATGATAAAGAATAATGATAATAAACTTACTAGGTCAGGCTCTTCCACAGATAAAGCCTCAAATTCCTCGGCTAAGGCTTCTAATTTGTTGAAAATCAAATATACAAATAATAAAGCCTTATTAATATTAGTATAATACTCGCTTTATAGTCGAATAATAGGCCGAACAAGTACCTTAAACACTCTTTCTAAGTGTTCAAGCGTAATCCACTCTGCTAAGCTTAGGAATATTTTATCATACTCCTTATATCAATATTCTTATAAACGTAAGTTAACGGCTCTCTAACTTCTAAAGCCGCTTTAATCATGAAATAGGTAGTGTTCCACCCAGTAGGAGTATCTGTATGATTAATAATTAGTAAAATACTAAAAATAATAAAGTACAATTATAAAGAAGAAGAATAAAGAATAATCATAAATAATATAATAAACTGACCGAGTGGAATAATACGTTTTTTAAACGTTTCTAGAAGAATTCCATTATCTTTAGCTGTTGTAATACCTTCGTGGAATAGCTTTTTAATGTCAGTGGTATATTTAATCATTACAGCTATTCTTCGAATTCTAGAGGTTATAGCTATTTATAATGATTATAATTAATAAATGATCACAGTAAATATTAATGAATAATAAAGTAATCAGAAAATAATACATACTATTCAGCTTAAGGGAATAACCTATATGTAATTCTAAAAGTGTATAAGGTGATATTAGTAAGAAACTTAGAGTCTAAAGTATAACTGCTTACATACTATTAGCAAACAGTAAGCTTACTAAAACTAAATAGATGAAAAATAGTTAGAAAAAATACTAATTAGTAACAGACTAGCATACCTTTTATAAGAAGGATAAAACGAAAACAGCCCCAATAAGATAACCCTTACGGATTAAAAGGAGAGACGACAGAAAAAGAGAGGAAAGGTATTAACCTTAATAACGAAGGTTAGGTATATTAAGCTCTAGGAGAGGGAGTGGTCCTTAAGCGACGCACTTACGTAGTGCTAGCGAAGGGACTACGTAATGAACTTGTACTAATTAATCTAACCTTCTAAACTAGTAAGACTGCTAAATATAGTCAGATAACGCTAAATAAGGTCTAAACACGTCTTAAGACGCTAAGCTTAAACAGGCAGAACAATATTAACTTATAAGCTACCTGTTAGAGTAGTAAGTAAAGGTACCTAGGTAGCTTAAGCTAACGTCATAGAACTGTTATTAAAACTGCTACAAATCGTAATAAACAAACCTAAACTTAAGGGAGTGGGAGGGATACTTTAACTGCAGCCTAAACGCTTAGCAGCCTATTGTTTAGCTATTTTAATATTAAGGTAAAAAGACAGCTAAACTTATTAAACCGTATTGAACAAATCGATTAGCTATTATACTGTTAATCACCTGTATACAACTTCATAAAAGAAATTACTTACATCTTAGCAAGTTATAGCAGCAGTTAGCTTATAAGACGTATACATCACTTTAACCAGGGTTGGTAAACTGACTATTAGTCATTAGTCTTAGTCTTTGTCAATCATTAGTCAGTCAGTCATAGTCACGAAATCTGGTGACTAATTTAGTCTTAGTCAACAAGGTAACTGACTAAAGTGACTAAAATGTTTAATAAATTGCTATTTATTTATTTACTATTATAAATAATAGTTAACATTATAGTAATAATAGTTAACATTATAGTAATAATAGTTAACATTATAGTAATAATAGTTAACATTATAGTAATAATAGTTAACATTATAGTAATAATATTACTTATCTACATAAGTTAACTAGTTTAGTTTAATATTATAATATGATAGAATGTTCTAGATAGAATTATTAAGGTGGCAAATTCTAGAATTTTTTAGAAAAATTGATTAAAGTGACAAATCTTAGAATCTTCTTGACTATAGTTACTAAAGTGGCAACTTGTAGAATCATCTAGATTATAATTACTAAGCCTAGTGAATAAACAAATTCTATGAGGTTCTATTACTAATAGAGTTTGCCACAGCCACGTAACACTATTAATTGTTACTATAAGCACTATTGCCACTCAAACCTCTATATAATAAACGTTATAGAACAGATTTTAATCTCAAAACAAAACGTTTAACACAAAGTAATATAACCAATTCAGCTACAATAACTATTCTACCTCCCCACTTTCTATTATCACTATAAGCTATTATTACAATGTCTTCTTTCTTTGAATCTAATGATAAGCCTTCAGCTTCTCAAATCCAACCTCTTTCCGGCCAGTCATCTATTATTTCAACTAGTAATAATATTACTACTTTAGCTCCCGAACTTGATTCTTCAGCTTCTCCGTTTAATAAGCTAGATTTCAAATTAGGAGCCAGTTTAACTTTGAAGATTTACGTTATAAAGCACAGCTTATTCACCAGAACTTTATTACCAATTGATTTAACGAAACAAAGATAAATACAGCTATAGTGTACAACGTAAGTGTTATTATGATTTCTTATTATCATCTCGTTCTTTTAACTTTTCTATCATTATTATAATAAATCATTAAAACGAATTTACAGTTGCTTATGGAAATCAAAAGATACCATAAAAGGCTTTTAAAGATCGAATTACGCACGACATTATAAGTTAAAACACCCAATAATTGCATTTAATAAAGATTCAGAGAGTTCAAAGCAAAGAAGTAAGTTACATTATGAAATTTCACTATTATTATTGCTATTATTATTCTAACATTAATTTAAGAACTGAAGTTACTATATATTCTAGCTCTGATTTCTTTCAGCTAAACCTAGCAAAACGCTCACGCAGCAATATAATTATGGATTTTAATGAAGAAGGCTTACTGAAGGTTTTAACCTTTATTATTAAGAGTAATATCTCATTAACGCCTTAAATTCCGATTCTTTTAAGACTTAATTAAGTATTATAATAAGTATGTTTTTATTAGAATGATTTTATTTAGAAAATTTACTAATAATACATAAGTAGAGTGGATCACCCTTCAGCAATTAGAAAGATTATTTATAATACTTATTCAGCCTATTATAAGACTACAGAGCGAGTATTGTATTAATATTAATAGAGCTTTACTATTTATTTATTTAATGTATAACGAATTAGAGGCCCTAATTAGTATATTCACTATTTCAGCTTAACACCAGCCTCAACTGGTTTATATTTAACCACTTTTTATTACTATTATTACGATAATTTACTAATTTATTAATAAGCTGAGTGGTATAAAGCATTTATTAAAGCTATAAAAGCTGGAATTACTGAGCTGAAAAAGTACTATCCATGAAAACTTACACATGAACGGCTTAGACAGCTCTAACTATATGTATTTACTGTATTTCTGGATCAACAATATAAAACTACATAATTTCAAAGTGGTGGAATTCTGCACTTTACAGAAAGAACAGAACATAAGGTGTGTAAGCTTATAAAAGAAGAATACCAACTGTAAGTTATTTTATATTACTTCATTATTTTATTATTATATTAATACTAATAATTCTTAACCATTCAGGAAGAAATGAATATAAATAACACTAATTCCGTATCTGAAAATATTTATAAGAAGTCTAACGATGACGATAAATTTTATATTCAGCCTGACAAAGAAGAGGAGTATAAAGCCTATTTACGTGAGCCTGTGGCTAACAAAAAGGTATTTATTTCATTTCATACTACTACTACTATCATTATTATTATACTAATTACTTTTACTACGTTAACCCTTTAGAATACTGGAAATCAGCTGCTTATAAATTTCCAGTATTAAGTCTTATGGCTAGGCGATATTTAGCCATTCCAGCTACTTCAGCCCTAGTAGAGCGTGTGTTTTCTATTAGAGGAAATATTATTACTAAAAGCCGGAATCAGTTAGATCTTGAAACTGTTAAAAAAACAGTATTATTCAAAAGTTGGAAAATAAAAGAATTAAAAGAGTTAGAAGATAATTTACAGAACTCTGCAATAATAAAATAAGAAAAGGATAAAGAGGTAGATTAAGTTAATGACTTGTTAGTTACTAGCTTAGGTATCTATTATATAAATTAGGTTTTCATAACTTATTCTAAATCTAAACATCTTTTGATTATTTCTATTAATTTAAGATACTTTTATTATAAATACTATTATAGTAAAATTTATTTAGGAACTCCACCTTATTATACTGACTAAACAACTGACTAAGACTGACTAAGACAAAATTTATTCAGTCTCAGTTAAGGCAGTGACTGACCAATGCCAAGATTAGTCAGTCATTAAATTAGTCAGTCAGTCTTAGTCACGGCACCGACCGACTAACGACTGACTAATTACCAACCCTGGATAAGACGAAGGAATTTAGTAAGCAGTTCTTTCCTACATTAAAATTAGACCTTATAAAGTTGGAGGACCATAACTAGAGAGTTAGCTACTTTATGGAGAAAATACTAATGAACTGGAAAATAAGAGCTTAAGATATAATAGATGTAATATAAAGGGTTAGTGTATTAAAAGCGTCAAGATTAGATTAGATATTAAACACCCTCTTTAAGACCTGTAATAAAGATAGAAGGCTAGTAATTATCATAACTAATATTATATAAGCGAACTTTAAGCTTAGGTATTTCCTAGATCGCTGGTATACTGTAAATGTAATAATGTTAATTAACGATAAGAAATATATTAGAGTATACTGATTAGTTACCCTCTTAACTGTAACTAGTGAAATAGATATTTAATACCATTTTAACACAAATGATCTTTAATATACTAGAAGGGGCCTGACAAGGTAACCTTTACATACTAGAAGGAGAGACGATAAAAAAAGAGATATAAGGTAATAGCACGCGGCAGTTTCATAATGCTCTACCTGTATAAGCTTAACATCTCGAGATATATTTAAAGTTTATCTAGCATTAGTTAGTATATCCTAATATGTTTAAAGGACTGAATTAACTGCTAATAAGTTATATAAGATATAACTTCCTTTTATTTATAGTCTGTTTATAATTTAATTAGTTACTATAAGCTACTATAAGTTACTCTAAATAATACTTTAGATTGTAATTATCCTCCTCGTAATGATTTTTAAGTAATAGTAGTAGTTTTTAAAGTACTGTAAGCGTATTTCTGTTATAATACAGGATAGTTACAGTGTGTTTACGTTGTGCTTATAGATTATGTTAATGTTTTTCTTCAGGTTTTCAGTTTATAGTTAATTATTAATATGACTTTTACCTTATTTTCTAAAGTTAAGTTTAAGTTTCCAGCCTTAGAAGCTTAATTAACGTGTAGTTTTTTCCTCCTCTTCTTCTTCATACCTTATATACCTTGAAGGGTAATATAATCCAGTATTAGTCTACTTAAACCCTATCTATCGTCGTTTTATATCTTAATAAGGCTGTATTTATCTAACTTCTTTATTTTTATAATCTAGCCTATAATAATTACTGTGCTTTTAAAGTGTAAAAGCTATACTTTTATATTTAAGGATTATATATTCTACTGTTTTTAACGTAATGTTATACCAGTATTTAGGGTGCTATTACCTCAAGGACTTATCCTTAGTATACAAAGGTATTTATGCTAATTTTCTCCGTTCTAGCTTATATAAGTATAGTGGTCTGGGCTTTCGTAAGTTCCTGATATAATTAGAGTAATATTTTCTTTAAGTTAAAGTTATATATATCTGTTATAATTACAACATAACAATAATGCGTTAATATACTATTTCCATTTATCTTCTTTAAACATAACTATTACGTTACTAGACTGCTAAAGGAGCTTTACTACTATTATGCCCCTCCTCTTCATATTTTTGTTAACCCTTTTTATAATCGTTATAAGGGTATTATTTTCTAGGTTTATATTTATAATTATAAGCTCCTTAAAAGCCTTCTTAAGTACGTAGTTCGTATAGGTTACATTAAGAGTTAAGGCGGTTATGTTTCCTACTCGGAGCGCCCCCGTATAGGTATAGGCTTTATTAAATCCAGTCTTCTAATTAACCACTTCTTTAATTTTTGTTACTTTTTTAAAGATCTTCTAAATACTTACGTCGGTAATACTGCTAGTAATAGTAGTTAGATTGACGGGCGTCTTTCAGGCGTTCGTAACGTGTTCGCGTACCTACTCTATCCTAAAGACAGCTTCGAAATAAACCCTTGCAGCATTAAGGATCGCTCTGAACGTACGCTTTTTAACTCCCTTACCTATCACAGCGTCTTAGAATTTTTTATGAAGATTTTCCTCTTGGTTATTCTTCTGCTTCCCCTTTACGATCGGTTTGTAAGTGTGCTGCAAGCGTTACAGCCCGCTTAACTTACTTTTCTGCTGAAAATTTCCTTGTCGGTTTAGATAGACGTTTTCGTCCTTAAAAGAGGGTTCATCGCCATTGCCAGCCGCGCCTTCGGTGCGCAATCGGTGCGCCATCACTGCGCGAGGCAGTTTAGGTCGCTGATTCTGAATCCGTTGTCCAAACGGTTTTGGGGGTTTTATAGCTTCTTAATCAATGCTGGTGATCTTAAGTATATAAGAATTTATGATATTACTTAATAATAGACTGGCATATCTCTCTTTTAAGATAAATGTTATAAAAAGAACCTTAATAATTATTGTTTATCTTATACTATAGGAGCCGAAAGCTTTGCCCGTGAGGGCAGGCGGTCTCTCTACTGCTAACTGTCCACTGTCAGGGTGTATTATTTGTTGTAATTAAAGTATTATATTACTTTTACCTCTCATTTAAAACGTGAATAAGGAAAATATGTGTATTTAAGAATTTTTCCTTTACTTATTAATATAATATTGTCTTTTAGGTTATATACTTCGATAAATAGCTGTATAGTGTAGGACAGCTCTTTATTAACTTACAGCTAAGGTCCGCGATAATTAATTCTGCTAATTTAAATGTCATTTATTGAGCTGATATTATCTATTATTTAGTTTTCGTCTATTACTAAGTTATAATTCTTAATAACTTATCTTTATACTCCTTTTGTTAGCATTATATAAGTCTGGCTTTTAAGGAAAGCTCTGTTATTAAATACTCTTAATACCTATCTCATATTAATCAGGTTATTATACTAATCCTATTTTTCTTCCTTAAATGTAATTACTACGTTACTAGAGTATTAGAAGAGCTTTACTATTACACCTCACCTTTTCTCAGTATATTAAGTATCCCGTTATACTATCTCCTTAAGGATATTTTTCTCCAGGTTCATATTTACTATTATAAGCTCTTTAAAGGTCTTTCTAGATATGTAATATATATAAGGCGCGTTTAAAGTTTAAGCAGTTATACTTCGTATTCAACTTACCCCTACACAACTACAATTCTTATTAGGTCATACCTTCCAGTTAATAAGCTTCTTCAATCTTTATTACTTTTTTAAGAATCTTTCAGATATTTAAATTAGTATTGGCTATAATATCAGTTATAGTAATGTTAGATTTCTTTATAGTAGTTAGTTCATTTTAAAGACTATTTTAAACTATATTTCATAATCTTGTAAATTAATACTCACATTTATTCATCCACTTCTTTACCTGTTACAGCGTTTTAAAAGTTTTTAAATAAGTTTTCATCATTATTCATCTCTTTTCATTTGTTACTGTCGGTCAGTAAGCATGCTGTAAACGTACTAACTCGCTAGCCCCACTTTGTTTTAAAAATTGTGTCACGTTGGTTTAAATAGATCTTTTTGCCCTAAAAGAGGGTTATCGTCGCCACTATCAGCGCTTACGTTACGTGATTGGTGTGTCATTACTACGCAGTGTAGTTAAATACGCCGAGTGTGTCAGTCCGATTCCGTTGTTCAATTGAGTTTTTAGGGCTGACCGTAGCGTTAGGGGAGTATATTAAGATTGTAGTGAAGTTTTTTCTAGATAATTAAGATAATTAATTTAAGTTATTACTGATGATATAAATAACTTCTAACATAATATTAGTTAAGTTTATAAAAGTGTTACTATTCTTCACACGCCATAATGAAAAATAAAGTTTTATTAAAGCTGTACTAACTAACACTCTTTTAATTACAGTCTAGGAAAACCAGATATAGGAAATGTATAACAACGTAAAAGCTAAATATAAATTTATTCATAAATGAATGAAGAAATTCATTAATAATTACTAAACTAAGTAGTTAACATTTAAGAAAAGAATTTATTATAATAGTAAATGTCTCTAAAGCTCTTTACCATTACTTTAGGTTTTTCTTCTTACAGTTAGTCTGTAATAACTAGAGTTGGATTTAAGTTAAGTCAAGTCAAGTTAGGGCAGTGACTTAAGTTACACTTAACTTAATTGACTTGACTAGCCTTGGAACTAGCAAGTCACAGCCGTGACTTAAGTCAGACTAGTGAACTGGTACAGTGGCGTAACAGGGAAGAAACCACAAAGAGAACCACACCTACAGAACGTTATTGTCAGCCTAAAAGGCCAACTCCCAGACTACTAGTCCTCCGATCAGAGGGACATAAATGTAACTAACGTAAAAAAAACAGATACGTACTTAATATAAAACAAAACCTAATATATAACGGAGCCGAGCATGGAACGGAGCCTAGCATGGAATAATAAAGAAAACGTAATCGTAGATCAGGTCATCTTCCTTCGATTGAAGGGCCAGAATGTCACTGGGCTTTTAATGGGAGGTCTTCGTAGTGAAAATCGTCGGATCGATCGTTAATTAAAAGAAGTATGGTTCAAAGAACCACGCAGCGCAGCCCCTTTTTAACGGTAACACACAATAAAGAACATATCGCTATATATATAAATAGCTACAGTAATATTACACACAGAGCCTAAAAAGAATAATAAGGGTTAGCCTAAACAAACGCCCTAAGTCACACTTCCCCTTAAGACTGGCCGTTAGTCCCACTTACGTAATAGTCTTAAACATAAACTAACACCCTTAAGGCTCCCAATTGTAAGAATAACGTAATAGTTTTATGGTAGCCAATCCTCCTCACTACGTACCTAGTCCTCCAGTATCTTTTATCCTTCTTATAACATATCCTATTTGTTAAAGTCTAATTAATACGTGGGAGGTAAAAACGGATTTAAAGTCTAAATGAAATAAAGTCTTATTTACTCCTTAGGTTTGGGAACCTCTTCTTATTACTTAAGCTATCTGACTTAACGGCTAATCTGGTAATAAGTACATCAAGGCCTAACTAAAGATATATTAGCGACAGCTTTAACAGGTTCCTTTGTAGACTTCCTTATAAGCTTACAAGCAGACTTAATTTCCTTCTTAATAGGTTTAAGCTTTAGAACCTTTGCGCTTAACTTAGCTATCTTAACCTTTAAGTCCACAATAGGTTAAGGGATTAAAGCGCTTTTAAAAGCAGCTCTTAAAGTCTGCTAATCTTCACTAAGTGACAGAGTATCTAAGTTTAAGACTCTCTAATCGAAATACTTCTTTAAACTAAAGAGTTAATATACTATAATTAACTTTGTAAAATTTCTCAAAACCTTATTAATCCTTCCTTTAGTAAGGGCCCCTTATTTAAGTTCACTTAAAACCATAAACTTAAGGGAGTTAACTCCCTTCCCTTTAATCGAAAAAGCCATGTACTTTACTGTATAATCAATATAATTATAATAAAGTGATAAACCCCTTATCCTTCGTACTTGACTTCTTCTTCTTATCAAGTGTGACATTTAAAGTTATCTAAAGAGTATTTAAAATAACTTCCACGTAACACTAAGGTATACCTAAGGTGATGTTCTTCTCGTTTAACTCTTTCTTTAATTAAAAGGAAAAGTACAATAGGGATATAAAGATATTAATCTGAAAGACGTTATAGCTATCCATTATTAACTCTTACAAAATTATCCTCACTGCTTCCGTAGTTATAAAGCTACACTTTAACCTATACACTTGTTATAATACCTGTACCTACTTTATATTGACCTTATTAGGCTTTATAATTAGTAGTAACGACAGTATAATCTAAAAGATTACTTTACTATAAAGGTGTTAAAAAGTGACTTACTTCCATTACTTCTAAGTCTTCCCTTACCTTAGAGAATCAATGCTGTAAAGAATTCTAAAGTAATTATTATACACAGCTATTACTTAATACCTATTATTTTCATTTACAGGGAGGTACTAAAACCGTCAACACGCTATCCACTCTTACTCTCTATAATTATAAACAGGGTTATAAAACCAGGTAAAGACACCCTTAGAAGTAATTTAAACTTTATCTTCTAATCCTTTAAGAGTATAAGTAATAAAAGTGCCCACTTTAAAGTCGTTTAGCTAGACCTTACAGCTAACTTTAATCTAAGTGTTATAAAGCTGTAAGGTATAAGTAAGCTATCTTTCTCTAAAGACCGCTTTACCATAAATATAGGTATTCCTAGGGAAGTGAATTTAATATATTTAAGCATTTTACTAGTACTTTACTATTATCTTAGCCTTATATAACTGAAGGTAATTAATAACTAATCTTCCATTAGGACCAGAGAGGTAGTTAACATTTATCCGGATAACGTTAACCCTTAGTTCTCTTTTAATTAAAGGACTAAGGATATCCCTATAGTTAAGTTCTAACCTGCTTATTATTTTAATTAAGTTTTACTGTATTTAGAATCCTAGTTTTATATCTTTAAGTTATTTATACCATTCTTTAAACCTAATATAGTAAGGCTTCTAAGGTCGCGTTGTTAATGTAGTAATAACGTAAGGTTGAAGAATTAACCTCTCCTTCATTTCCATAACCTTATCTCATAAAAGTCTGTTATCCTAATTAAGCCTCGCTTACTTACCTGTAACTAAGCCTAGGTACAGATCACTGTAAGTGTAATAGACCAGTCCTAACTGTAATAAGTAATTTATAACATAGTAAGTAATTAAAATATAACCAGGTTATAAATATTAATAACACACAGGAGTTGTAGACCCTTAGCTATAAGCTAAAGATAAGTAGGTATCTCTTTACTTTCTTAATCGCTAAGTAAAGGTTATAGCTAACTCCTCACTTTTAGTGAACTGTACTGTCTTCTGTTAGTGTTAAGTGTAGATTAGTCCAACTTGAAAGACACTAAACTGTTAAGGGACATTAGTGTTAAAATGTAACAGGTTTAACTTAAATTATTTAAAGCTCTTAGTTAGGGCATCTACCTTCTTTTCTATCATTAAGGTTGTATGATAAGGTTTTTTAGTTTTAATTAAAGGGAGAGGGCTTTCAGTTTCAACCTTTAAGGTAAGAAAGAAGTCCTTTACACTATCTTTAGTAGAGGCAAAAGGGGTTTTTAAGGAAGTAGTCACCTTAACTACTTCTTTTAAATGATTAAAAAGCTGTAGGTAAGTAAACTCCTTATCTATTAAATAACTATTAGATATAAAGCTAATAAGCCATTCCCTAAATATATTATAAATAATAGTCTTAATATCCTCATTAGACATATCCTTACGTTAGCGAACAGTGCTTTTAACGAGAGGATTAAGTGTATTATAAAAGTAATAAGTAGCATCCTGTTTGGCTTTCTTATACTTATCTGTGTTTAACAGGGTTAAAAGTCGACTATATTCTTGAATAACTACGATAAAGCTTAGGGCCTTCTAATTGATAAGGTGGTTGTAAAAACAGCAGAGGGCTTTAACTGGCCTCTCCTTCTAGTGAGGATCTTAGCACTTCCAGTACTTCTTTATGGTTAAGCGGGCTTGTAGCGCTTACAGCACACTCGCAGACTAATCGTGAAGGGGAAGCAGATAAATAACCAAGAGGAAAATCTTTATAAAAACTTCTAAGACGCTGTGATAAGTAGGTAAACTGAAGAGCGTACGTTTGGAGCGATTCTTAAAGCTATAAGGGCTTACTTTAAAGCCGTTTTTAAAACGGAGTAAATACGCAAGTACGTTATAGGCGCCCCAAAGACGCTTGTTAATCTAACTACCATTACTAGTAGTACTACCGACGTAAACATCTAGAAGATCTTTAAAAAAGTAACGAAAATCAAAAAGCGGTTAATTAGAAGACCAGACCTAACAAAGCCCGCACTTATATAAGGGCGTTCCAATTAGGAAACATAACTACCTTAACCTTAAATGTAACCGGTACGTACCATGTACTTAAAAGGCCTTGAGGAGCTTATAATTACAAATATAAACTTAGATAATAACACCCCTATAAAGATTATATAAAGGGTTAACTAAAACATTAAGAAGAGGGGCGTAACAGTAGTACAGCTCCTTTAGCAGTCTGGTAATATAATGATTACGTTTGAAGAAGATAAATGTGAATAGTATAATAACCTTAATAATAATGGCTGGGTATATTAAGCTCTGGGAGAGGGAGAGGTCCTTAAGCGACACACTTACGTAGTACTAGTAAAGGGACTGCGTATTAAACTTATCAACAGCTATAACCTTATAATAGATAAAGGCTAGATGATAGAAGACCTTAACGCTTATAATAACGTGTAGATTAATAAAATTAACTACAGGTAACCCTGTAAATAACCCGATAATAAATTAAACCTTACTATATAGCTTATTATTAAAGTATATAGCTTAAAAGACGTTATTAGCCTGATTAAGAAGGATATAATTATAAAGTATAAGTATTTCCCCTATAAGCAATATAAAGGTGAAGTGAAAGTAACTTAATACTTTAACTGTAGTAAATAGAGATTTAAAGCAAAGTTTTGTAAGGAGACATTAACGCTACTTACTGTACGTAGGAGCACTGTGTACAGATAATATAAAGGTTAGCGAACGAGGAGTAACCTACCTGATAAAACTGAAGTTACAATAATATAAACTAATGTACGTTAACTATAATAGTAACTACTTGACTTTCTATAAGAACTGCCATATGGTAAAGGTAATAGCCCTTATAACTAGTTATATCCCTACTTACAGGCAGTCCTTTATAAAATGGTTAATAAAGTTAAAAGTACTGTACTGGAATATTAATAATAAGGATGTGAGATTTCATAAAGCGTTAGAAATACAGAGCGATTATAACTTAATAGTGATATAAAAACTACTTTAAAGCTAGTTTACCAGTATTTTAAGATATAAAAAGGAGGGAAATACAGTATAATCTACTACAGTGGGAGGGCAGCGTGATACGTTAGTAAATAAGTCGCTAATGTAACATAAATTATAGACTTTAGCCCAGATTAGCCGTTAGTAACGTTTAGTTATAGAGAGGAAGCTATTACAATTTACTTAATTTACGTATTAAGTAAGAAACCAGATAATTAGGTTATCCCCTTAACTGAAATTAAGGTAAAAGCGCCTTAAGGGAGAGTAGTTATAATAGATGATTTTAACACATATAACCCAGTATGGGATAAGGAGGAATATAGGAGCTTTAAGGCCGAGCTGTTAATAAGGTTAGTGGAAGATTAGGACCTAACATTAAGGACCCTTTTTATTGAACTAATATAACTTAAACGTAAAGATAAAGAAAGAGACAGTATAATAAACTAGGTATAGGTATCCTGCACGCTAGGTGTTAATGACCTGGGTATAGAAAGTATAGTTAGGTTGAACTATATACCATACGTAATTAAGATTAATAACATACCAGTAAAATAAAAAGAAGGAGAGGAAGGCTACAGTTATAAAATAATAAATACCATAATAGCTGCGTAATGGTAAAACACCCTATAATATTAGTTAGTATAAATAATATCAATAAATTAGAAAAAGCTTTTAAAGCACTGTTAGAGAAGCTTCTACGTATTGTAAACGTTACAGTACCTAGAAAGAAATTAAATATAGGGATTACAGCGTTATAATGGGACGATAAAATAAAGAGAGTTATGAAAGACGTAAGGAGAGTGGAAAGGATATAGAGAACGTAACGCTCTTATACCGTAAAGAAGGAGCTAAGGAAGGCTGAGAGGTATAGAAATAAGGTGATTAGTAAGGTGTAAATAAAGTGTTAATAAGGCTCCCTTAATAAGGCAGTAACTAATAAGGACCTAAACGTAATATAGAATATCGAACGCTAGGCCAGATTACGTAGCCACTAACTCCTTAAACCACCAGCCATTTTAGCACTATAAGCTATAAAAGACACTATACTTAACAGACCTTAAATATCCATTACTTACACTAAGATAAGAGTATTTAATAAACACTTCTTCCCCATACTGGAAGCGGACCTCTTGAAACTTAAAGACCTTAACTGAAGAGTAGGCTCCTTCTTAAAGACTATACTAATAGACTGGAAAGTGAAGGACTTGGACGTGAAAGAGGTTATTTAAAGAGTAGGCGTATTAAAAGCGCTGGGACAAGATAGGATTATTAACAGCCTCTTAAAGGCCAATAATAAGGATAGAAAACTGTTAACCATCTTAACAAAGATTATGTAAGCAAACTTTAACTTTAACTATTATCTGGAGTATTAACACACTACACACGTTATAATACTATTTAAACCAGGGAAATTAATTAATAATAAGAAACACGTTAAAGTATACTATCTTATTACTTTATTAGACGTAATAAGAAAGATTATTAAAACTATCCTGACAGAGAGGATCTCTACTGTAGCGGATGCGTACTCCCTAACCTCCAGTTTAGTTTTAGAAAGAAAAGAGCAACGGATATAGTTATTTAAGCTATTGTTAATAACGTCTACACAGTATAGTCACGTAAAGCCTATACCTTTTTATTACAGTTAGATATTATTAGAGCGTTTAATAATATGGATCAAAACTAGCTATTTACCACACTGAGAGACTTAAGGTTCAAAAGAAAACTTATCCTCTAACTAATTAGCTATATACATAAGAGAACGGCCCAGTTACTATTTAATAGCAGGCTGTTAGCATTATAAGAAATTACCTAAAGGATCCCCTAAAGATCCCCCCTATCAGTAATTCTTTTTATCCTCTGTATCAGTATACTGTAAGAAAAACTAAAGTATATTAAAAGTTTGATTAGATTAAGTTTTACAGACGATATAAACCTTTAAGCCTTTATATATAACACATTAACGTGGTATAAGATCTTTAAAGAAATATATAAGATCTGTAAAGAATAGGTAAAGGAAAAGGGGATAACATTTAACTTAAAGAAGAGTAAGCTTATTTACTTCTCGTAAGTAAAGCGTTTATAAACTGAAAAAGTAAAGATTCTAGGAGAAGATTACCTAGGATTAGAGTTAGTAAAGTTAGCTAAGTTCTTAAAAGTCTGGTTTAATAAAAGAGGATTATTAGAAAAATGGAAACTTAAGCCCTTACACTAACCTAACTTATAAGGAAAACGTAAGGAGTGTGGGCTGTCCACGCTTAAGAAACTTACATTAAAGTTATTAAAAACGTCCTTACTTATAGAGTAAATATATGGTATACACTAATAAAGCTAAGAGGATTAGTAAAAGGGATAGTTAAAAAGCTAGAAACTATTTTAATATAATGCCTGTAAACTATATTTAAAGTGTATAAGGTAACCTTAATAAGGAACTTAAAATTAGAAGTTTAAGTACTATTACTTAACATTTACTTAAACTAATAGATAGTAAAAGTTAAGTAACGACTTAAACATATAAGAATAATAAAACTCTTATATAACATTAATAAGAAGATAGCTAAATAGGTGAAATAAAGATAGGGTGTAACTATATATGCCCCTTTAGTAAATAATAGTTTGATAAAAACCGTGTAGGTAAAAGACTAGCTAGAGCTTATATTAAGAAAAGCGGAAAACCTAGATTAAGAGAAGTAAATAGATTATAACCTTAATATCTCCACCTTTTATAACTAAAAGGAAAAACGACGAAAAAAAGATATAAGGCACTTGCACGCTACGGTTACATCGCCACTGCAGTAGATATATATAACCTTAATAAGAGTAAAATACTACTTTAACTCTATTAAGAACTTATAAAGAGTTAGAGCTTTATCTTTATATAAGTTAAAACGGAGAAGATTAACTTAAACGCTTTCCATTATTAGAGAAAGGTCCTTAAGGTAATGCCGCCCTAATACTAATACAGTGTTGCCTTATAAAACTAAATATTATATAAGCTGCTTTTATTATACTTTAGGCACTTTAAGATTATATATGCTACCATTTCTAACTAGTAAGATTTAATAGTAAGGCTCTTACACTTAGTAAGTGTAATAATTATTACTAATTAGATTATAAAAACTAAAAGGCCACGGCGTGGTTAAGATACTTAACGATAATGGGAAAGGTTTAAGCAGACTCTTACTAGACTGCACTAACCTTAACAACATATAGGGCATAAAAAAGAAGAAGATGCTGAGACGTTAGCTTAGATTTTAAAGCAGTATAATAAAGACCTAATTTAAAAGATAGGATAATGAATAATATTAAGGGATAAATAACTATATAATTAAAGACCTGAACCGTAAACATATTATAACTATATTGTAAATATACTGTAAATAACCCCTATATTATCATACACTAATTAAACGCAGCTACTACCATTAACTTAAAGACTATTAGGAGAAGGACAGTTCTAGTCCTAAGCGTTATTAATAGTAACTGATAACGATAATTAATAGTAAATGAACTGTAAACAGACTGTAATTAACATATATTTATATCTTAACTAACCTATTATTAAGTAATTTAGGCTTTAGATTAATAAGATTATTAAGTATAATTAAACGACGTTAAATAAGGTTTAAGTGTGTCTTAAGACACTAGGCCTAAACAGGCAGAGCGACATTAACCTGTAAGCTACCTGCAGGAGTGGTAGGTAGAGGTACCTAGGTAGCTTACGCTAGTATTACAGAACTGCCACTAAGACCGCTATAAATTATAACGGACAAACGTAAGCCTAAGGGAGTGGGAGGGACGCTCTAACTGTAGCTTAAACGCTCAGCAGCCTATTATTTAGCTATCCTGACATTAAGGTGGAGAGACAGCCAGATATGCTAGACTATATCGAAATAATTAATCAGTTATCGCACTATTAACAACCCATATATAACTTCATAGAAGAAATTACTTATATCCAGGGTTAGAATTAAGTCAAGTCAAGTCAAGTCAGGGCAGTGACTTAAGTCATTTAATAAAAGTGGGTCCAAATATCAAAATAATTCCCAAAAATAGTAAAACAAATTAAGAATACTAGTAGTATATTATTTATACTATAAATATACTATAATATACTAGAAATAAATGTTTACTATTTAAAAACGATAATTGTATAATTAAAAAAATATAATTAATAAAATAAATAAATTAAAATACCAAAAATAGTAAAACTACTTATTCCTCTTCTCCACCATCAATTACACTAGAATTCTGATGATTTTCTTCCAATTCTTTTATGTCTTTAATACTCCAACTCTTTAATAATACTGATTTTTTTACAGTTTCAGGAGATAGCCTATTACAGCTTTTAGTAATAATATTTCCACTAATGAAAAAGACTCGCTCTATAAGAGCGGAGGTAGCTGGAATAGCCAAAAACTTTCTAGCCATAAGGCTTAGAACTGGGAATTGATAGACTGCTGAATTTCAATAATCTATAGGATTAACATAAGAAACGTGAATATATTAATATTATTAACAAGAATACAGATGTCCACTTCAAAAGTTTTGACCAGGCCAAATAAGGCGCTATACTTTATTGGGACTGTAATTAGTCTTTTTAGCCAGATGAATTTCCTGCTGAGCTTCAGCCACTGAAACTCCAGGATAGGCAAAACCTTGCGCTAATGCCCTACCGATTGCATCCCCTGAATATAGGCCTCCTCCCCTAAAACGCCGATCAGTATGATATTGACACTAGGCAAGCCTAAAAACAGACTAGCGTGTTGGTCAAACTTTTGAAGTGGACATCCATAATAATAATAATAATAATAATAATAATAAATAAGAAACATTATGAAAATTTACTTACCATAAGAATTCAGCTTTTACAAGCTTATAAATGGCTAGTTCGGTTTGTTCATCACTGTAACACACACCGTTTCTTTAAAATAGTGTTGTTTTATATCGTGGATCTAGATAGTTGGTAGGGTTTTAATTTTTCCACACTTCGAGCTAAAAGCTTTCGTGGATAGTATTTCCATAGCTTATCAATTACAGCGGGTATAGCGTTAATAAATGCTTTATACCACTCTACCCATTAAAATATTAGTAAATAACAAATAATAACTGTATAAATAATAATAATCAATAATAATAGTAATAAACTTACTAAGTCAGGCTCTTGCATAGGTAAAACCTTGAATTTTATCATATGTTCAAGCGTTAAAGGAGATATTATTGTTAATAATCAAGTTAAAACCTTTAATAAGGTTTATTTTTCATTAGACTTGGTAGTAGTACTACAATGTGGCTATTTTCATAAACTGGATTGGAAGAAGTCTGAATCGGAGCTTATAGAAGCAGTATTTAAAGATTCTAAAATAAATATTAGTTTCAATAGTATTACTAATAATAATAATAATTAATAACTTGCCTATTACTTTACCATTTGCTTTAAAGTCACAACAATTAAATGGAAAGTATTAGTTATTGAAGAAAAAAAAATTGCTAGAAGAACTGGGAACATTGTAACTAAGTTAGAAAAGAACAGAATAACCATAATGAATTAGAATAATGTAAATATAGTAATAATCATAATAGAGAATAAGAATATAAAATGTAATACAATATAATAAAATAAAATACACTCACTTACTCCAATATATTAAAGACTCTGGTTCCTTTCATAAATCGATTGGTAGTAGGGTCTTTGCAAATAAAACCAGCTGAAAAATTATAAGCTACAGAAGTTTAAAATTAAGTTAGTGATCTTTCAACTTAGAAAACGCCATGGATTATGGAGTAGTAGAGGCCTGGCTGGAAGGATAGTCAATATTCTGGCTTCTAGAACGAGAAATATTATTACAGTTATGTAGTAGAATATCATTCTCTAAAATAATTATAAGGTGTTTTAAAGAGTATAAGATAGTAAAGATAATAAAAAGTTAAAAAATAGATTTTTTTCATGTATAATTATTTGACTAGCTAATAATAATAGAACAAAATGAAGTAAATGGACAAATCTGTAAATTTTATCTTAAAAAAAAGAGAGGAAATCTTTAAAACGTTGGAGCGGTGGTTCTTTATACACAAGGGCGATGTTTGTAACGTTTTAATATTTTTGATTCTAAAATAGTAGAATAAAAGGCTTTAAATAAGTAATTAAAGTGTTAATTCTATTATTAAAGCAAAAAGACTTTAGAATAACGATTAAAGGTTTAATTCAATTATTAAAGGGTAAAGGCTATAAAAAGCAATTAAAGCTTTAACAAACCTTACTTAGTCGGTTTGAAACTCTCTAACTTCCATCCACTTAGCCGCACATGGAAAATCTAGCTAGACAGGCCATTTTCTACTGGAATTATCATAAGAATAAATGTTATTTGGCAGGGCTGAAGTGGATTTAAAATAATTTACAAAACTAAGCCGTTGAAATTTGGCAAATATTGCAGTGTGGAAGAAACAGGAGTAAATAACGAGCCAGCTCTTTGCTTCAGGGGCAGAAGGGAGGAATACAGTGGTTTGGTTGCAAGTTTCCTTTATATTGATCCTTTTTCAATCTTTTTAGCTTTATAATCAGCCATAATAACTGATTATAAGCCTTAAGGTTTAGAAAATTTGGTGTGAAAGTGTTGTGGTTAAAAGGAAAAATGCGAAGAAGTGTTAGGCTTTTTAAAATCTTATAAATATTCGGATTGTAACCCTCTAAAGAGTTAAAACACCGAATTAAAGGGATCTGGTAAGTCCAATTTCTAATATTACAAATCTGTTATCTTAACCTTGTTTCAAACCACTTGGGCGTTTTACACTGTAAATATATTGTTTTAAACTGTCTAAGTCTTTTCATCTCCCTAGTTTTTTATTTCATAAATTCAGCATTTAAACTACTATTAGAACTGTTTTTAATAAACACTTTACATTTTTATACCAGTCAAATATATACATGTATTTGCTGTATTTCTGGATCCACGATATAAAACTACACAATTTCGAAGTGGTGGAATTCTGCACTTTACAGAAAGAACAGAACATGAGGTGTGTAGGCTTATAAAAGAAGAATACCAACTGTAAATTCATTTTGTATTACTTTATTATTGTATTATTATATTAATACTAATAATTCTTAAGCGTTCAGGAAGAAATGAACACAAATCACGCTAATTCTCCATCTGAAAATATTTACGACCAGTCTAACGATGACGATGAATTCTATGTTCAGCCTGACAAAGAAGAGAAGTATAAAGCCTATTTACGTGAGCCTGTAGCTAACAAAAAGGTATTTATTTCATTTAATACTATTACTATTATTAAAATTACTATTATACTCAGGGTTGGTAAATTAGTCATTAGTCTTTAGTCATTAGTCTTAGTCAAGTCTAGTATTCTAGTTTTAGTCAAGGCTTTGACTAAACTAGGCTAGTCTTAGTCAAGGCCCTGACTAGACTAAGGTTCGTCTTAGTATACTAAGACTAGACTATTAGTCGACTAATTTGACTAAAGTTTTAACTAATAAAATGAAAATTCAGTATAATATAATATAACGACGACTCTAACGATGAAGATAAATTCTATGTTCAGCCAAACGAAGACAAAGAGTATAAAGCCTATTTATGTGAGCCTGTGGCTAATGAAAAGGTATTTATTTCATTTAATAATATTATTATCATTTTTATTATTATACTTATTACGTTTATTAGGTTCATCCTTTAGAATACTGGAAATCAGCTGCTTATA
>Ga0247780_1000183_pt1 | contig 62677 bp, 76 predicted proteins | sample UWRJL079202R5_FD_179927 | JGI IMG/M metagenome (GOLD analysis project Ga0247780, IMG submission 179927) | Plant litter microbial communities from Arlington Agricultural Research Station in Wisconsin, United States - UWRJ-L079-202R-5 | ecosystem: Environmental > Terrestrial > Plant litter >...
GGTGTGGGGGCGGGGGCGGGAGCACTGACGTCGCCAAATGCTTTGACTGGACACGTCCGTCATAAAAAGTGCCCCACTTAAACGCGTTCCCCTTTGAAAGAGGCCAAATGGTTAATTGATGCGCACAGAGTTGGATGCTCCGTCAAACCGCTTTTCCCTTTTCGCCCTGTCTCGTCTGGACATGTACATGGGATAACTCTACCACGACGCCCAAGAGAACAGAGTCAAGATGTGGATTCTCCCTCTGGTGGGCTATCTGGGCTCTATCGTGGGCTTTTGCTTCCTGACTCTAGCGATAGGTGCGACTTACCCCCCGAACGAACCCCTCCATCTTAGAGGATGCTGCCCCTTCTTTTACTGACATGGCCGCGCACCATGTAGCATCGGGGCTCTACTACCTGTCGGAGCTCGTTGAAGAGCACACGGTCATCGCGAAACGCCTCCTGACGAGGCTCATTTACTCGGTTATGGGACTGCAGCTACTTCTCTGCGTCGTCGACCGGTTTCCCTTCTTCCTCACCCTCCTAGGAATCTTTTCGCATGTTATCTACCTGGGGAACATGCGTCGCTTCCCCTACGTCAAGCTTAGCGACCCCCTGTTCCTGTCGTCATGTGGTGAGTGGCAATACTGCATGGGTGTGTACTGTCAGGGGTAATGGACGGCTGACTTGGTCCCGGTAGTTCTCGTCCTCCTGAACCACTACCTCTGGTTCCGACACTTCTCCCACCACCAGGACCGCGCGTACCAGAACATGTCGTCGTACTACGATGCCCTGAGCGACATGCCTTCGTTCACTGAGGTTGCGTCATACTTTGGCTTGTGCGTCTGGTTGGTACCGTTTGCACTGTTCGTCAGTCTCTCGGCCAGTGATAATGTCCTACCAACCATTGGGAGCGAGCCCTCGGCGTCAACTAGTGGCGGAGACAGCAGCAAGTCGAGGCGCGGCCAGGGGATGGTCAAGGTGCTGGTCGACAATGTGCTCTCCGGGATAGGGGGAGTTTCCTCTTCGCTGGGGTGGAAGAGATCCGACGATCGATTGTAGGGATATCGAAATGACATGCTTGTACGATGCGTGGATATGCTTGGAATGTTTCGTGGTGGGGAGTGCATACAGGTTACGGCGTTGATGGGATGTCTGGAGTTCGGCGGCGGGTCGCGACGAGGTGGTAAGTCCGGCCCAGCACATAACATTTGAGCGGTTATTTATGAGCCTCTGCATTCTGCTTTTGCTCTTGGCTTTTGCCACAGGGAAAAGAGTATACCCTGTGGATATTCCCTCAGAACATTGCAATTTTGGATGTACCAACCATATACCTGCCTCTTTTGGTACCTCTGGAGATGTGTTGGCTGACCGACGATACCCAGACCTGCAAGGATCACAATGTAAGCTAGCATATGAGGAGGATATTGCCAATGATGAAGTTTCATGCTGCCACAAGGAAACCACCCTCAACAGCACAAGCGGTCACCCGGCTTCCTCTGACACGCGGCGAACCCGTCGCCTTGAACATCCCTATTTTGCCCCCTTTTTCACCGTCATCCAATCACGCAACACATCGGTACCGAAAACCGACGCACTTCACCCGAAGAAATATCGCCCCGGGAGACCAGCCATTCCAGAGCTAGAATCAGTCATCTCTCCTTCGACATAACCACCATTTCACGCCTGAGCCGCGCGTCGGAACCTCTCAACGTACATCTCATCACGATTCCTCTCCACAATGCTCAGGATATCCTCAATGCTGCTGCCGCTGGGGTCTTCCCGAATGCCCGCCATCGTCAACTCCCGCATGTTCTGCGGCGCATCCGCCGGCCGCTCGAACCGTGCGGGCAGCCACGCTCCCATGATGCCGATTTCTACGTTATCGCAGCGCGGCCACACCAGCTGTGAGGCATTAGTTGCGAAATTGCCTTCGTCGTCGTGGTGGTCGTGCATGAGGATGATGGCGTCAGAGTTGACCGACGTTAGGGGGGTGTCTGCCGAGGCGAAGTCGGCGCCGGAGGTGTTATTCTTTGTGGCGCTGTTGGCCATGTGGGAGGCCTGGTCCGTGTCGGTGCTTTGGGTACTGGTGTCGTCCTCGTCGTCGTCGGTATATAGGTATTCGTCCTCACCGATGTAGGGTGCCACGTGGGCGGTTGTGGTGACGGGAGGTTGGGGCTGGCTGGTGATGTCGGCGAGGTGGAGAGTTGAGACGGTCCTGGTGGGCGGACGGTGATGGTTGGGGTCGGCTTCGTTGAGAGGCTCGAAGAAGAGATGGATGCTGTTGTCGGCTTCGCCGTGGGCCCAAGAGACCCTGCCCATCGGACAGGGGACCTCGAGGATCATATCCACGCCGTGGCTGCGGGGGGCCATTGCTTCAGGGTCAGGGCTCAGGGGCGGGGTTGCGGTGTTGGTGGTACGTTTCCTCACTGTCGGTGTGGATGGTTCGGTGGCCTGATTGCCATTCCGTGAATACACCGGGCCCTTCTCGGGGATTTTCTTCTGACAGCGCTAGAAAGCAGGACACGGAGGGGCAGGGAACGAGAGGGGATTTTATATCTCTGCGATGTGCTGCGACACGGAACACGGGCCGTCGTGCTGCTTTCCCAGCTTCGATGATCTGAGACCGCGTTTCCAGGGATTCGGCAGAGCGACGACGTCACTCAGCCTCAACCATTTCGTCGATGGCTGTCAGGAACCGACAATAATAGCCGGGGTGCGCACGCATGGTGTGCTTGTGTTCTCCTCCATAACAGAATCGACGGCTTGGTCGGAGCGGAGAGTGTGGGATGGTTACCACCCGTGCTCTCAATCCACCAGGAGCGAAACTTGTTGATAGGCGCGCGATAAACCGTTGTGAGAGCCCCTCCGCCTTGCGTCGGGTATACAGCTGCACATGCGGTCTGCCGCTAACCGCTTGGCCAGACAGAATCTTCTCCTTGTGTGCATGGATTGCCAGCGTCCAGCGACTCTCGCGCCGTTCCCCTCTGCCGTATGCTTTCTAGCGACTCTGCTCCAAGCCTCTCGATCGGTCCAGACCGGTACAGTCCGCTGGACGGCGACAGCTTGATGCATGTATGTGTCACGGGGAGCATGCATTAGCCAAATTAGAAATTTCCAATCTACTCGGCCGTGGGCCGTCGCTGTGCCAGCGGGAGCCGCGGCTTTTGGTCATCCGCTCTGTTTCTCTACGGATGTTGAGAGGGGAAGGACACGTAGGGTGTCAGGTTGGCTTTCAGGGACACTTACCTCTCCCCTCTTTCCTGTTTCGTCCCCCCTTTTTTTCTTCCCCCCATACCCGGAGACTTACTCCCTCCCACGCTTGTACTTCTTGCTCACCAAGCAAAAAAACGCGAGAGCACAGAGTCCCATCACCAGTTTCTCTCGCCGCAACCAGCTGAGGGGCATGAGTGGTGGAGGTCGGTGGTGTACCCGCGGCGTATGCCTGTTTGCCCGTTCTGTCCACTCGGCCGTCGCACCTGATCTACCCTGACATCTATCTGACCCGGCAATGCCCTCCGCACAGTTCTTCTGTTGCACCGATAGAAAAGAGCCGCACAGATCACGCTCCATCCTTACCTGCCCCAGATATGGATGGGCTTACGGGGTTGGAGCTGTGGTCTGATCACTTCTGTATACGCAAATTTGGGCCAATCCGATTAGCCCCAAGATCAGATGTTTTTCCATTCCATGGCTTCGTTGTGACGGCATCGGAGTTCTCTTCAAAGTCCACAATGCGTCAATAATGCACTGTCAGATCACCTAAGACAGACCTGTCATTCCGGTCCAGTACGCACTTTGGCACGTCAGTTCAGTGAGGTTGTGCGACCTGCTACCGAACAGCCACGACAGTCAAATTCATCATAATTCATTGTCATCGTGATCGATGAAACGGATCTACCACTCCCGACCCCTGAAGATCACATCGGTTCCGCCCCGCGGGTCAAACATATGATAAGAATGCTGCTTGAGACTCGCACCGGACCAAGAATAACCGCATCGTAGGATCCAGAGTCCCATAGTCCCATGCCTATCAACACTATTTTAGGCTGATTCCAGTCTCTCTTGTGTGACTTAAACAGTCTTCAGGGTGCTTATGTCCCTCACGGACGTATGCCGGAGCGCCGGAGCTTCAACGACGCGAACCCCCCCAACTACCACCAACCTTGGCAGAAGAATGACAAAACCATGGAGACTGTGAGTTTGAGAGGCAGTTCGCAGAAAGGACTCTACATAAACTATTCTCGTTTGTGCAATGGTTACAACCCCAAGGTGTGGACATGCACACCCCATCAGCCTCGCTTTTTGGCATCTCGCCTGCAGAATCGCAGCCTAAGCTCGTATCAGTCCAATGTACCGTGTCACTGGCATCATGATACACACACACGGTTTTGCTGCTACGTGGCAACGCATACTTTGCTCGGTTGCGGTTTCTGATATATACAGCGGCTTAGCCCGGCTTCAGACGGGCTCTCGGCTTCTGTTTAAGATGTCCAATCATTTTCTTTTAGCACTGAGTCTTTCGACTCAACTTGCCCAAAGTGAATTCTCCCTTACAACAAGGTTGGTCGAGAGGAATGGGGAACCGTGAGACAGGCCAAGTCACAGGTCACTTTAAGAATTCTAGAACCCATGGCCCAGGGTGAAAGACACAAGATGCCGCGGGACAAAATTCGATCCAGCACATAACTGAATGTGCGACTGGACTTTGTGTGGGTAGGGGGCATGTTGGGACTTCTGGTGCAGGGTACGCGATCAATCGCTTGAGGGTACGCAGTGGCGAGTTGCGAAATGCAAACCATGGGAAGCAAATTCATAATCTCAGACTGACTGTGGGCTGGTGTACGCTTTCTGCCTCGTATTATCCTGCCTTTTTGAAATTTTGTTCGCGGCCATTGCAAATTTATGAAAGCAAACTTGTTCCCTAGCAGCAAAAGAACTTGAAGAACGGACAGAAGTGATTGAGTTCAAGAAGAAGTTAAAATTAAAGGGGAATTACTACTTACGAAATCTCGCTCAAAAATTGCAACATTCGCATTTTGAGTTTGTAACAAGAATCAGGTAGAGTACCTAGTTATCCCACCAACACTGCAACCCACCTGCCTGCCAACATCACCCCCTATTTACCGTCTCCTCTTTTTCAAACCCCTCAGAGGAGTAGCAGCCCCAGGCTAGTCAGGCCCGTAGACAGTTTACCAACCACGTAATTCACTGATGGTCTGCACTGGAGTAGAACAGAAAAGTTGACCCGAAATACACCAAAGTCTGCCAGTCTCTTCGACGCCATCAACAGGTGCCGATTATATCATCGGCCGCAGTCTACTTGTAAAAGCAATGAGGCTCCAAGCAGCAATGACCACCCGCCGAGCATTGCATCCGAGTGCCGTCTGACCCACATCGGACACCCAACACCAACACGCCGACGTCGGTCGGGCATTCCTCCCAGTCCGATCAAAGGCACAGACTGTGACGGCCTCGTATTGGCGTGCACGATCGGCGGAGCAGCGGAAACGCACAGAGCGCCAAGCATCGGGGGATCGGCAAATCCTCCGGCCGGGATTCGGAACCCTGAAAGCAAACACTTCACTGGCACTGAGGCTGCAAGCCACCGACAGTGGTTTGGGGAGCCTAGATCTCTGTGTGTCAAGTAGACAGCATTTTTCGTATGTACTCCACCTCTCTGCCTTACATTTCTCTAGCCACGGAAGTTGGTTGGTGCACGTCGGCCAGTGATGGCTTCACGCTGCATTTTACACGGTATATTAACCAACCGCCGACAACCGACGTGTATCTGAGACCGGCTTGGGCACCACGGCAAACACACCGTTTCAACACCAGAGCCAACAACTGATCTCTCGACAAACCGTCCCAACAGTGATTTCAGTTTGTTTGTTTGTTTGTTTGTTGAAATATCGAACATACTAGCCCTCTTCGCCTGTGCCGTGTTTCAAGTACCAACGATATCTCACACAGTAGGATAAGCCGGCAATCTCAAAGAAAACAAATCATGACTTTTAGTCAAACATGTATAATGGTATAAGCTTCAACTAACATCACGCTGCGCTTACTCCGACACACTCTAACACAACACCCTGCTGGTCTGGTCAAACAATTATACACCCTGACCTTGTACATATAAGCCGAGCCAGGCTCGGCGACGAAGGAAATGAAAATAGACAGAGCTACGAACCGTGACTGGTATGGAAGATATCAGGTGGGACTGCTGTTTGCCAAAGTAGAAAATTAAAAGATTAGGAAAATTACCTAGTGTCTCATAACGACCCGCCTCGGATGACCCGCATGGTACTGACTCGCGGGCTGGTATCATAATCCGGCTCATCAAACCTCCTCGGGACAAAGTCGTTCCCACGCCCCTGTCGTCTTCGCAGCTCGGCACTTGGCAGCCGCTGTGAGTCGGGACTAACCCAGTGTCGTGCCTTGAAGTCCTTCACCTCTTCCCTCAACACCGCCCAGCTCGTGGCACAAAAGATCACCCCGTTCCACAAGCCCTGCAGCGGGAGGACGATGGCGCTGGCGAGGTTGAGCCAATAGCTTGTACTTTTTGGGTGGGCAAACGAGTAGACGCGGTTGATGCTGCTGGGGGTCCAGGTGATGAGAATCGAAAGCGCAAACACGAACGACGTGCGGAGGTAGGCGAGCTTGATAGGATCGAGGTTGCGCAGCTTCCTGAGAAATCGATTCCACGGTCTTCTGGCTCTGGAAAAGGCTACCTTGCCCCGACCTGTGGTATTTTTGCCAGTTTGCGTGCAGGTGACACTCGAAACGCTCGCAAACGGGTTGCTGTTGGCTCTCGAGGCGGTAGGCCGCGGGAAGTCACGGTTCTCCGACGGAGACGGCCACGGGTGCAGGTTGTTGTTTGACGGAGTATGTAGCACGGCCGTCATGGACGGGGTTGGGGTCAAAGGTGGCGTCACCGTCCGGCTGTCTGATGACTCGGCGGTAATCTGAACCTCGGTGGTAACCGTTCCATACGAGCTTGGATGCCTAACCTGGCCCTGAGAAGTACCAAACAAAAAGCGTTAGCAAGATCAGTTCGATATGCGGCGCTCACGGTGTAGGACAGCAGTGAGTGACGTCGTCCGGTGTGACTTGTGGCGAACGGTGCGAGAGGAGAAAAGTGAAGAAGTCAAGGGGGGGCGGACGAAACAAACTCCCAACTGAAGCTTACCTTCTCTACCGAGTTCCTCTCATCGGAGTTCGCAACGCCCCTTGCCTGATTGCTCAACGTCAAATTGCGCAGCTGGTTGCGTTGATGAAAGACGCTGTAGCCGACGCAAATGTAGATGATATTAGACAGCATGATACACGTCCAGATTGGTAGGTAGTAGAGATAGATGCGAAGTTGGTTGAACTCGTCGCTGAACCAACACCACAACTAGACACATATCGTTAGAAAGTCCATGGACACGGCGGCAGCCGGACATTCAGGGGTTGGTTGGGCTCACCGTAGCATTGCCGTAGATGTGCCTCCCGCCTGGTTTATAGACTAAGCATATCACAGCTGGTATTCCTGGAATGCCAAAACAGACCAGGCAATACAGCCAGAGATAGTTGCGAAAAGAGTTTGGGTTGGCGGCGAAGAAGAAGACTAGAAAGACATTCACAGCCATGGCGAGGGACCACCACGGGTCTGATTGCATGAACCTAAACATTGTAAGTCAACCTTGGTCTGACAAGAGAGGGGCGGGAGAGTGGACGATGGGACGTATTCCCGCAGGACTTGGGGGGCCCTCACATCTCGAGGAGAAAACCTTGGAACTGACACACGGCAGACTGGTCTCCAGCCAGGATGCCGTCATAGCCGATGAGGCAAGCTATGCTCGCCCCCACATTGGCTATCGATGCGAAGAGGATGAAGGTGTTCGGAACGGTCCGAAGCCTCTTGAAGAGGGCAAAGGCGATGAAGATGAAACTGACACCAACCAGGCTGAGAGAAGCGCCAGCTCTCTCGACGTTCTGGATGATGTCGCGTTCTGTGCCGGTCAGATTCATATAGCCGCTGGAGCCAGGCTCGATGGTGAGAAGGTTTTTCATGGTGAAAGAGGGGAGGTGAGGACAGCGGCGAGAGACAGAAACAAAGATATATTAATTGGATGGTGCGATGGAATGCAATCTAACCACCCTTGGAATCAGCTTCGGGAAGCTGGATCGACGTGGCTTCCTGAGGGGAAGGAAGCGCGGAGTGGATGTTGCGGTGCCGCGACACTGGGCACTGGGTGGTTGCGGCGTGGGTGTGGGTGCGCAGGTGTCTCTGTTGTCGGGGCTGTTGCTGTTGCGGAGCTGTGGATTGGGCCATGAATGGCTGTGTTGGGGATGCTGGCCGTCTCCAAGGAGGACGCTGTCAAGCCCCAGGACCAATAAGGTAAGTAGCCAAAATCAGGGGGCCAGGAGGGGTGATGTTTGTCTCCGTGTCCGTGATTCTGAGGGCCGCCAAGAGGGAAACTCAGGGCCACGAGGCGGCAAAAGAATGAGGGAGGGGGGGGGGAGACAGAGACAGGCCGCTGTATCTGGGGAAGCAAACCGGGGAGGCGAGACAGCTGAACGGCAGCCACACGGTGACGAATCCGAATCTGGCCACGAGGTTGAGGGTTTCGGGCAACCAAGAGACAAGACGGTTGAGCCTATGTGGCAGACAGACGGGTGACGATGCGCTAGCAGGTGCCGAGCCGATGTGCCAACACGAATGGGAGCTGACAGCAACGCCTCTGGGCTTGCACTAGTCTTAAGACGCAGAACGAAGCTGCACGCTACCTGTTTGGTCGCGGAAGCAAACTTCACTGCCGCCCGTCGATATCGCGGGCAGTGAATTGGGCCTTGCCTCTATTTGACTGAAAATCGAAAAAACTCGCAGCGAGTGCCCGGAGTGCTTTTTCAAGTGACGTGGTCGACCAGGCCAATCTGGCGGCTGTGCGGTCTGGAGTCTGGCGAGCTGCGTTGCTTTGCACGACTGACAGCGCTGTGGTCGGCGGTCGGCTCCAAGTTGTTTGGCGGGCGCGGACTGCAAGGTGGCCGCTGTATGCCGCCGGTCTTGGCTGTTTTGTCTTGTCTGCCGCCGCCGCCGCTCCTGATGCTGCTTCTGCTGCTTCTGCTGCTTCTGCTGATGCCGCTGCTTCTGCTGATGCTGCTGCCAGAGATTCGGATTCACTCTAAATTGGCTGTGCGACGGGAGGGTGCCGTGATGCAATCTTGATTGGGTGTTGTGGACGTGCAGCGGTTCACAGCATGTCGGCTTCATATCAGCTGCAATTTGATTGAGAGGCTGACCTCGGGAGCGATTGATGTGGTTGAAACGAGACCGAGGACGCAGGCTGCAGTCATTGTTGGAAAAGCCAAGAGTGAATGAAGTCGTGGTGGAGTGACTGGGCGAGCGACTGAAGTGAGTGAAGCCTGGGTTGGATCATGGATTATGACATGGCGTGCAGATGCGGCCCGGGACGACTACTAGTCAGTAGATGGGGCTGATTCTAGATTGGATGATAACGTGCTAGCAGTTGCAGAATTTTGATTTCTGTCGCAGCCAAGACGCCCAAGACCCCCTCGTTGTTTGCCTTCGGACCCGACAGTTGCGGGAGCAAGTCGAAGACGGGGTGGCTTGGGAGGCTTGTGGGACAGCAAACATTGGCTGCCCTTGGCAAAGCCCACCACCTGCAAGCCATTGGCGTCATGGACTGGCCCTAGGGGCTACCTACGTACTCTGCCTCTAGCGCCTGGAATTCTGATCGGGCGACCGTGGTGGTCTCAGATTCGGGGACTATGAAGAAACAAGAGACGGCCGTGTGCACATGGTACCCGCTTGAGATAGATGGTGTCTCTGTGCTGGCTCCGTCCGAAGAGACCTCGCCGACGGGATGGCGAGATGGGCATGAAGGCGGGTGACTATGCTGCAGCTGTCCCATTCTCGTACAAGCTCCCTCCTGGGCTGGCGGCGGGAGCTCTTTCCTCGCTCCTGCCCCAATGGAGGTGCTCCACGGACTAAACTCTGAAGCCGGACCACGGCAGTCACTAACGTCCAGCACAGTGGGCCAATGGCAGAAGCTAGCACTGGCGCATATTCCATTGGATCGAGAGGGGGGATGGAAAAATAGAACGTGGAGGTGAATGGGATTATGGCTTCAAGGTGGCTCGGCCCGGCAGCGAAGATTAATGAGCGTCCTGCCCACACGGCTGCCTGCAGGCGCTGATGCCCTACCGCGCTCGAGAATCACCCCTTTGAATTCTCTGCGATTGGGCGACAGCTGCATCGGCCGTGACACGACATTTGGATGCAGCCCGCCTTTGCTCCCTGCCCCTTTATCTCCGCCCGGCTGGACTGCCAATCCTCCAAGTTTGCCCTCTATTGGAAGCCGCCTGCTTGGCCGGCCCCGAAACGCCCAGCCGCGGGTGCTCAGCGGATGCAAATATCCATGGACGGCTGTATCGAGAGCTGCAACATTCGCGAATGGACACTTCGAAAGATGAAGCGAGGCCTCTGTCGCTGTCGTGTACTGTGTGTACGAACGCTGTGCCCCCATCGCCGAGAAGCGCGCATAATTATCTTGTTACCTGGAGCTATCCCTGCATGTTGTGATGGGCTCGTGGAGGCCTGACGAGGGACCAGTGTTGGATGCTGGAAAGGCACGCTGCAAAAATGAACTGTGCCTGCATTAGCTAACGATTGTATGTCTTGGTCACGTCTGAATTAGTGAGAAACCGTGTTCTAACCACTGAGATCAGTTCTGTGTACCTATTACAGGATATGCTGTGGCCTAGGGAGATGGACATTCTTGGGTGCGAGATCCTAGCTGCTGCGGGTTGAAATCCCTGTGGTGTTGAAGTTACGAACGAGCTGGATGTCTGCATTATTATTATTATTATTCGCATGGATGGGGGATGGAAGCGGCTGAAGGCCGGCATACGTCACGAGATACTACTAATATTATGGAAAGTCACACTGGGCTGAGAACATTGCATGACTAAAGGCCTCATGTGAGCGGCCAGACCAACAGGATTCCGCCCCGGACTCGTAATCATAGAGTGCGTGCCCTCCCAAGCCGGCGTGGATGAGTTTATTTCTGCAGCCCCCATGTAGGTATGATGCCCAAGCGCATGATACGGTGTCAAATCAAAGTCAAGATATGGCTTCTCAGGTTCCAGTCCATCGGCTTGTCCTCCCACGTAAATTACGTTTCACAGATAATGCTGAATCCCGGAGATTCAAACCGAGAGCTTGGATACCTTATGTCGTGCCAGAAACGTCTCGTCATGGAAACTCCTAGTTCTTCTGAGGTAGATATATGTACTCGGGATGCCGACATCTTGCAGCAAAGTGCGCATATGTTTACGTTTGATCCTACCCTGGCAGCTAACCCCTGAACTCGGGGATCTGGGGTAATTTGAAGTCCCTCCGAAACACCCCTCAGCCCCCAACTGAAGGCTACAGTGTCTGAAAGATAGTGGGCGAACAACTGAAGCCTTGCAGCAGACATCAGAGTTCATACTGATGGTGGTGGTGTTGGTGGTCCAGACCTTGAAGTCGTGGTCTTCCGCTACCAAACATTGGGTGTGCCCAAAGAGGGTCGCAACCGCTTCATTCTGCCTGTCTATCTAGCGTCTATACAAGCCGGATATGGTGTAATCCTTCTTAGGCCCTTTGACCGTATATGCCAGCTTCCAGTCTATGAGGTTGATAGATGCAAAGCGGAACTCATAGTTGACGTTGTAGAAGTCGTCGATACAGAGATGCCCTGCTGTGGCCCGCCACCCTTTCCTGTCGTCAGGTTGCCCAGGAACAGTGAAATCCACTTCGTGGAAGAGGTAGTCAGCCTTCTTTTGGTCATCTGTTTTGACAAACCAAACACTCAGTCTATCCGTGCTCTCGACGTATCGCCATACGTAGCGCCTCGTGGCACGGAAGGTCAAGCCGTTAGAGGCCTTGAAATCCCCCTCTTCAATGTAGAGATACTCCATGCCATGATCTCCGTCTTCCCCTATGTTGTCAAACTGGGTTTCTCGCCCGTCTTGAGTTCCCTCCCGAAGTAGGAACTTTGCCGTGCCGCTAAAGTGTCCGCTTGGATGACTGGGCAATCGGCTGGTCAGGGCCCTCTCAAGTTTCCATTCTCCGAGAAGGGAGCGAAAGACTGCCCTTGAAACAAACTTCGTCGATGAAAGCCCTGCTAAAGCTGTGGTTTCGGTCTGCACCAAAGACTTCGTTATTTCGGCTTGTTGGGTCTTGTTCAAGGATCTTGCGGGGTACCGAGCGGGCGTAAGGATGTCAATCTGCTTGTCCGCAGGCGGCAGTCGTGGCATGTTTTTTTGTGGAAGAGTGCGATCGAGTCCAAGCGCTGCAGCAAACTCCTGCATCAGCCATGCGTAGTCGCCCATGGGGAACTGGGACGCCCTTGGGTCTTCTCGGAGGGTGATGGTTCTCTCGATGGATGTATCGCCCTCCAAAGCTTTCCGCATTGTCAGGGGCAGAGAAGGAGACGACGGTCCTCCGGCTGCCCACATGGCAGAGATGAAGCGGGCCTGCATCTCAGCCACGCCCCAGTACGGCGACCGGTAGAAGCCAACAAAACCGAGTGCTGGAAGGGATGGGTGATGAGTACTATGGAATGCCAACGCGACCGGGTTGTTAAGATCGGAGGGGCGAGCGGAAAGAGTTTCCAATACCGAAGCAGGGAGAAAGGAAACTGCCGCTTCGAAGCCCGTTGCAAATATCACCGCCGCGATATCGCACACTTTCTCCTTCGACGGCGATAGGATAGCAACACCATCTGAGACAGTTTCTACCTTGCCACGAGACACGGAGATGAGGCCAGACCGAACGAGCTCCAAGTAGTTATCGCTCATAGCAAGATAGGGGGGGCTGCTCGTCTCATCGTCCGTGACCGCGACCGTGGAGGAGAAGATTGACTGATCCGTGCCAACAGCTGTCCGGAACAAGGTGTGAAGGGCTTTTGCTGCGTCTACAGAGATGTGGCCTTGTGTGTTTGTCAGGGGCTTGGATCTGTTGGCCAGGTTGTATGACACCAAGTCCACCGGGAGAAATGGAGGGGCCGACGACGTGGGCTGTAAACGGAGTCGAGCTATTGTCAGTAAGCGCAGACGTTCGAACGTTAGAAACAGGATTTCAGGCTCATACCTTTGGCGAGGTAAAGAGGGGAAATACCCAGGCGGGTTTTGGCGTGACATGATGAACGGAATACTTGTCTGCGTTCTGGATGGAACTGGGGCCGGGCGCATGTATGGCGGATGAGATATGAGCAGCTATCGTGCCAGCAACCTCAACGCCTGACATCTGCCCGCCCACAACGAGGATCTTGCCCCCATCGCCTTTCGAGGTCCCAAGCAGCGACGAGAGATCACGATACTGACTGCTGTGGAGGACCGGAATTGCTGTGTCCGAAGTTGCCGTTGGGGGAGCGAAGGGCTTGGAAAATATGCCGGAAGCTACCAAGAGGTAGTCAAACGTGTGCTCCTGGGCCTTGCCGCCTTGGGAGCAGGCCCGAACAAGCCATCCCTGGTTTGGGCCCGGAAGCGGTTCAGTCTTCTCGACACGAGTCCCGAGGCATAGCGTGGCGCCGTGGCAGTATGCTTGAGAATATCGCTCAAGGTAGCGGCCGACTTGCCATGCACGGGGGAACTCGGGAACACCATCCTCCCAGGCCAGGTCACTGAACTGCATGGTATGCTTGCTCTGGTTTGCAACCATGAGCGGATGGAGGAGCCCGGCGGCGTCATGTTTGCTGGAGGGCCACAGGCCACCCACGCGCGGCTGCGAGTCGAAAATGCTCACGTCAAAGGTGCCACTAGGCACATCATGAAGGAGTGACTTTGCAGCCACCAGGCCGGACGGGCCAGCCCCTGAATGGACCACGTTAGCACCGGTAAATAGCCAATAGCCAGCACGCAGCCAGTCGCTTGCCTCGCAGCAGGGAGATGGACTGATCGGGACAACACACCGACAATACAGACGGTCTTCGGCATTGCGACAGAGCTACGGATGCCTCGGCGGGGAGCGGGGGCAGCGCCTCCTCCGTTGGTCCGGAGCCGTGGCCGGACCGCCGCGGTGAGGCGCACGAGAGGTAGCAGGGACAGCGGACGGGAGCGGAGCAACCGAAACCTCCACCTCACTGCACTGATCAAGCCCACACGAGGAGGCCCGAATGGATACAACTAGCGGGACGCGAGAGTTTTCGACGCGCCAAATGGAGGAGATCCCGCAGCAAAGGAGCTTCCCGGGCGCAGCCGTCGTTAGCTCAGAAGTCGGGGCGGAGTGTGCGGGCTTTGGGGTCGCGACTTGGTTGGAGAAGTGTCGAGCTCTCTCCACGCGATTGGTTATGCGGGGAAGGGACGCGGGGTGCATGACATAATCAACAAGACAACTAATCGCTGTGTCCGTGCACCCTGGGCTCCGCCCCGTCGCTTGTTCTCGGGAACGGGGCATGGAGCTGCCCTGTACACACGCCTGATGAGCAGCATCACTTTGGTGTGTGCCTCTGCTCGCTTCATCCACTTGTGTCTCCTCGAGGGCAGCATCCAGAAGGCCCGAATCCTCGGCCTCACGACGCCCAGTCATGCTACCCGCCCGTCAGTCATTTCCACACGCAGGACCGGTGTCGGACCTAACGCGTGGCGGCATTGGCGTTTGATGAATTGGCGATTGGCGGCATCGCCGACTACACCACCGCCAGCGCTGAGGCGTCGGCGCGGCTGATTGCTCTCGCGTGCAAACCTCAAAATGCAGTTCTTGCTCCCATCTTGTCCCTTCTTGGCCGTGAGGGCCCATCCTCTCATGGCGAGAAGCGCACCTCATCAGCCGTGTTCCGAGAACCACCACCTGCCACAGCGTTACACAGCAGCTGCGCACGATATGGAGCCCGACATGATGGACCTTGCCGATTGCGCCTACGCATCTCCCGCCCACGAGACTCCAAGCGGTGAAAGACGTGCCAATGCAGCCTTGCAACCCCTTTTCGTGGGATTGCGTCGGCCACTGGGCAAACTGCTACGGCTTTCCTACCTCCAAGCCGGCCTGCGGCAGCTATCTCGGGGCCTCAGGAGGGACGAGGCGGATGCCTCCATGAATCCCCTCGTTGTCGAGGTTGCCTCACCTTCATCCCGTCGCTGCCGCTCTGCCGTCAGCAGCACCGGCTCCGTCGGCCGGACGTGGAGCGAGTAGGCGCCGCTCCTCGGGGTGAACACCGTTGAAGGTTTGGTTTCCCAGACGCAGTCGAACAGGTGGGTGGGGGCCTGTCCGGATTGGGACTCAAGGCGAAGCATTTCTGGCCAGCTTGGGAGTCCCATCCTTCCCGTCTTGGCAACGCTTGCCGACCTCAGCCAAGAGGTCCAATGACGCCCGCCGAAAATCCCCCGGCGGACGCAGGTTAGGATCGTAAAGCGGTTCCGACTTCCACACTCATCGTGTTAAACTGTTCCCCGTTTTTTTGTCCGAAGACTGTCGGTGGTGGCATTGAGCAATCCGAGCCCACCTTCCCCGCACATATACCGTCGCTACGACACCTTCACTCTCCAAGCTACGGCCCCGCCGCCTCTGAATCTTACAGCGGGGAAAGCCGTGGACGGCTTGATGAGTGATCCAGGATCGAACGTCCCCCCATCCCTCCCTACCTACCTCCTCCACACAGCCGAGAGCAATCGCATGGCTCTTTCGACGGAGAACCGAAGCGCGTATTCAGCAGAAGTGCGTTTAAAGAGGAAAGGCCTGGCTTGACGGGTAACCACATCAGAGGGTGCGGTGATGGCATGCGTTCTGCCAATCTCGGCGGCTGGAGTTCACCTAGGCTTCACGCAAACAGCGGCCTGGATCTGGCACAACCAGCTCCGCACGTGGCAAGTACGCAGTCCTACCGGATACCTGCTCACGAGCTGTCATCACAGCCGCGGACTTGCCAGCTACAAAGGAATACGTCCCCTCAACCACGGGCATACGGCGGATAGGCGCGTAGAAAGGGATGCACCTTGCTTCCACGGTCGGCACTGCTGGTTGGACGAGGTGTGACAGGGATGGCCTGTAGAACTGCGACATGCCTGCGAGAGGACTCTCGGGACTCTCCCGAAGCCCACGGAGAAGCAACAAGATAGGGTATTGGGATACAGACGGTTGCCATGAAGCAATGGTCGCGGTGTCGCCAAGCTCCTGAGATGAATTGGGTTCGGAGTAGCCGTGCTGGTGGCGTCCCCAGGTGAACCTTGCTGGCGCGCATTGTGCGAGCAAGGCAGCGTCCTTTCGCGAGCTAAGAGCTGCTCGACGAGTCGAGTTCGGAATTATTAGTGTGTGTGAGAGCTCGGCGCCGTGTTGTGCGCGTGGTTGGAGGATCCCCGGTCCCGCCCGGAGCTGCAGCTTTCCCCCCCTCCAGGTTGTCTAGGTGGTCTGTTGACCGGAGTAAGTCGGCTGCGGCCGTGCCAGCTCGCCCGAGAGAAGGTGGAAAGCATCATTCTCTCGCGTCGTTCAAGCTGAAGGGAACCACTGTCGTCAGGCTTGCCGAGCCCAACCCGTCTCCGTCGTGTAAAGGCCGTAGTAACCCCAGGTTATTCACACCCATGTCTTGTTTCTCAGTTGACGACGGTAGGCCCAAATACCAAGTCACACCGTCAATCTGTCTGGAATAGCAGCTGAGACACGATCACGCCCCAATGCGACGGAAGCGGGCCGCGTTATCTTAGTTGAATCCATTCATCTGGCATGCGTCCGTGGTCAGGCGAGCACGCCACAATCCGCCGCTAGGGTTGCTTGACACACGAGCAGAATGCCCCGGCCGTGGAGGTGCTCAGGGCTTCCAGGTCCAGGTCCGGCAGACACAGCGGAGGAGAGAGGAGAGGAGGGCGAGACACCCACACTCGGCGGACTAGACAGACGCACAGGACACGCTCAAGAACCCGGTCCGCACCCTGGCGGACTGGGAAGACTTCCCAGGTCTTGTTTTCTAGAACGCCCAGAGTTTGGACCAGGGCCTCCCGGCCCGCGGATGAGACGAAAGCTGTGAGTCCGTGGCCAAGGCCGACACCCGAGTTTCTGGTGCCTACGTGGTTGCCGTGCCCCATTTGAGACGGGCAGCGGGGCAGGCAGGGCCTCAGCAATAACAGTTGCAGGGGACGGAGACGAGGAGGCAGAGAGATGCATTTGACCGACCAGAAATAACATCCTGGTCGGCTCGGCCCCAATGCCCATGCCATGTTAGAGTAATATGGCCAGTCGATGGGTACATGTCATGGCGGCCATCGCGAGACACATCTGCACACTGGGCTCTGGGAGACGAGTTGACTGGTCCGTTCCTTCCCAGCACGCCCATACATATAGCCCGGGTCAGCAGAGCAGTTTTTCTCTCCACACTCTCAAACCATCCCCGCGTTCGCTCCTTCCGTTGTGCTTACTTTTGGGGATCTTGGAGCCTCCATCACACTCCCCGCCAATTGCAGAGCGGGCTGCACCGTCTCAACACCACCTTCCCCAGGCGAACAGCACGCGATTGGTAGATCTGGGCCCATCGCCGAGCCATTCCCGGATTCGCACCTCGCCTCCCCCCCCCCTGAACCTCCTCCGCTACCCGCTTTGGTTGTCTGTGGCGTTCTCCCCGCATCCCTCCCACCCTCGACGGCGCGACGTCAACGGCACGACCGAGTGGAGCAAGGATCCGCGCGCCCTCGACGCCAGCGGGCCAAAGGCTTGGTTCCAGCCAAACATGAGCCATGATGGGTGAGCAAAGTTCCACACTTTCGGCGTTGGCTTCCATCCCATGCTCCTTCCCCCTCACCCGAGTTAGAACTCTATGTAAATACCGCCTGGGGTCTCGCCCTCCGAGTCTCGCCATCATCTAGCATCCACCATCTCCCCCGTCGCCTCCAGCTTGACTTCCCCGGATCCTGCCTTCACTTGCCAGGTTTCCCTTGTCCTGCCAATCTCTGTCCTTGTGTGACCTCCTCCTAGACAGCAACACGGACTTACTCAACACGGGCTAACTTTGGTGCTTGGCACCCAGCCAACACTACCGGCCCACACGAGAGGTGGCTCTACCTCGAGTACATGGTGAAGATGAGCGACGACAAGGAGAGGCAGTCAAGTGACGCCCATCGTAGCCACGATGAGAGCTCAGATATGCTCCCCGACCCCGACGCCCACCTAACCGCTGCCGAGAGGGAGGAAGCTGTGAGTCTCACTTCCAGACCAACCTGCCCCACGTACCGACGCGCCGATGGAAGGAGCTCCAAGCATGCTGACCTATCCGCAACCACAGGACCGAAAGCTGGTGCGAAAGCTGGACTGGCAGCTTATGCCATGGGTACGTCTCAACCCCAATTTCCCCCGGGCCATCGCAAGCCGCTGATTGCGCCTAGCTTTGCTTCCTGTACCTTCTTGCTTTCTTGGACCGAACCAACATCGGTAATGCGAAGATTGCAGGTCTCATGACAGACCTCCATCTCAGCACCACCAGCTACAATGCCACTCTTACGATTTTCTTCGTTTCTTATGCTGTGTTCGAGCCCTTGACCAACGTTCTCCTCAAGAAGATGCGCCCCTCGGTCTTCATCCCGATAACGATGTAAGGTCCCCCTGGCGCTGGGCGCCTTTTGATCCTCAAGGAAGATGTCAGGCTTACCTTTGTTGCCAGGTTTCTCTGGGGCGCCAGTATGTTGGGAATGGGGTTCGTCAAAAACTGGTCCGGCCTCATGGCAGCACGGTGGTTCCTTGGCTTGACCGAGGCAGGCCTGTTTCCAGGCGTCAACTACTACCTTTCGTGCTGGTACAAGCGTTCTGAGTTTGGCGTCCGTGCTGCCATCTTCTTCTCTGCCGCTGCTTTATCCGGCTCGTTCGGTGGCCTCTTGGCGGCTGCTATCGAGAATATGGACGGGATCGCCGGCTTGTCTGGCTGGGCGTGGATCTTCATCCTGGAGGGATTGCTTACAGTAGTTGTCGGGGTACTCTCTTTCTGGATGGTTCACGATTTTCCCGACGAGGCCAAATTTCTTTCCGAGGATGACCGAGCCCGTGTTATACGCCGTCTCAAGCTCGACCAGCAGGCTTCAGCTAACCACGAGAGTTTCCGGATGAACTTCTTCTGGGATGCCGTCAAAGACTGGAAGATGTGGCTAGGCATGGTCATCTATATGGGCTGCGACATGCCACTATACGCCTTCTCGCTGTTCCTTCCGTCCATTATCAGCGGCCTGGGGTGGAGTGACACCGTTATTCGCGCACAGCTCATGTCAGTTCCGCCATACGCCGCCGCCGCCGTTCTGACTGTCGTCATTGGCTTCATCGCCGACCGTACCCGGGCCCGTGGCCTTTGCAACATCTTCGTCTCTGTATTCGGCATCATTGGTTTCGCAATGATGTTGAGCTCTGACAAGCCAGCAATCCAATACGCCGGCACATTCCTCGGGGCGCTTGGCATCTACCCCTGTATATCCAATACCATCAGCTGGATGGCCAACAATACCGAAGGGGTATACAAGCGCGGCGTCGTGCTGGGCTTTGTCATCGGGTGGGGTAACCTAAATGGAGTTGTGAGCAGCAACATCTACTTTAGCAACCCAAGGTATCGTGAAGGACACGCTGTTGTCTTAGGATACTTGACAGTCTTTCTTTTCGGCGGATCAGTACTAATGACACTATTGTTACGGAGGGAAAATTCCAAACGTCGCAGGGGAGAGCGCGACCAATGGGTACAGGGACTGGGGGAGAAGGAAGTCGAGCAATTGGGCGACATGAGGCCTGATTTCTTCTATACGACCTGAGCATCTCGCGCACGGCCTGGGACAAAGCTCGTCGCATTCGCGACTACACGCTACGGGCGTTGCCTATGGGTAGCTCGAATGGAGGAGGGGTGGGGAGGTCATCTCAGAACCAGGGTTTTGAGTTCGGGGTGGATGGCTTCAGGGCGGGATTTTTAGCCCGTCTTGGAGGAGGTCAAGCAATGTCTTAAGACGGAGGCGTGTTTATCATCTGACAAGGTTCGCGTTTCGATGGACAGCTTTTTGTGTGGCAGACAATCTCTGTGATTTGATGCTGTGAGTATATAATAGCGCTTCATTCGGCGCAATCAGGTGGTTTTCTAGCTGTGACAGGGATATCAACTGGGGGTTTAGGGGGCATTTCCAACAAAGTTCCAAGCCGGCTAGAAAAGGCGGGAGTGCTTAACATCCTTAGAGTATATGGCATCATTCGCCGAAATTTCAACAGTGTTTCGTGGCTTTGTCTTTGCCCGCATTTGTTCCATGGGTGCTTTCCTGGAGTTTGAGCTTTTCCTCGCTAATCCTTAAAATTATGATTACCTGCTCTCGGTGTGCTCAAATACCTAAGCGGAGACAAGCGAAAGACAGAGACACTATTTTGATTACTAAGCTGGAATATTTAATGGCTATTTAATTACATCCCTCAGACATGAGGTCAAGTGAATATCTTGAATCGTCGTCCATGCGGCGTCCAGATCAAGACAAGGGTAAAGAAACACTTGTTGAAGTAGTCAGTCAAGTGGTGAAGTGAACGAATCTCGGCGGATGGGCTGCAATGCTACGCTGTGTGGTAGGTATCAGCACTCTTGGGGCCAGCATGGGGTACCTAACAGACGGGTGGGTGGGCGGAAGATGTCTCGGCATTGCGGCTGGCGGGAGCACCCTGAGAGGCAACCTTCGCCCAGATGCCGTTATCCATTCCGCTTTCATCCATCTACCTTGCCTGCCAGTGTTCACTTGGCGCAACTCCGGGTTTGAGTGGCCGGAAGCGATATCAAACATCAGATCAGATGACAAGGGGGCCTGGTTTGTTAGTCTGCTGGAGGGTTTGCCCAGACGGACCGGTCCTCTCGTGGCCCAAACTGTCATCCCAAACCTGAGGTGTGATCCCAACGGTTACCTTAGCGAACCGGCAATTTGGATGGCGGCTTTGCCGTAGGCCGCGCGCTGTTTGACACTTGAACCCCGGCTCTATCCGCCTTCTGAGTGTTGGTTGGGTTGTTTTCTGAGGGAGGGAGAGATCGGAGCGGAATTGGAAATCAAACTTACCGAGGGCAAAAGAGCAGAAGGAAACCGGGGAGGCCTTAGTAAGTTCCATGTGGAGAGGGGTAACATCGCAGAGGTATCGGAGGTCGGAGGCACAGGGTGTGGAAAGGCAGGTTTCGTCTCGGATGACAGGTCACACGGTGAATACAGAGGACACCGCATGGTCGGCATGCGCGCGCGCGCACGTCAGATGCCAAAGGGAGGGAGGTTACCTAGGTAGGCATGTTGCGTATGGCGAGCAAAAAGAAAAAGGTACCAAGGGGAGGAGACACAAGCAGAGAGCGCGGTGATGTCAAGATGTCAAGGCAGGCTCCCAGGCAGCTTGACGGTCCCTGCAGCGAGCTTGTGAGAGGGCGGTGTCAGTGTTACCACATTAGGAAGTGCTGATTTATTCCCGCGGCGGTCTTCATTTGCCAGGGCCATGCCACAGGGCATAGGTTCGGAGCTGGGCTCTAGCAGGCGTGTTCAGGTACCAATTTACCTCAAACGTGGGCTGGCAGAGGCGAGCGAGCGTCCTGGGCTGTGTCTCTTTTCTCGAGCACGGAGATGGACGACGGTTGACAGGGGCAAACACAGCTTCTGTGACATCGGGGTGGCGCTGTGTGACTTCGCACTTGTGTAAATCTGGACAGAAGTACACAAGCCGGGGCGGAGGTGCGGAGGTGCGCGGAAGTGCGGCGAGCAGCACTGAGAAGAAGGCTGCCTTTTCCCCCTCCCCTTAGTGATGGGGCAACAACGCGTGGAGACAGTGTGGTATTGTGCTGTACTGTGCTGCTGATGTAGTATGGCTCTGCGTGCTGCTGTGCTGCATCGTGGGTGTGTGTCTGTGTCTGTGTGTGCTGGCGCTGTGTAACGGTGGCGTGGGCACAGGCATTCAAGACATGACCTACATGAAGCAATGATGTCCAGGGGCAGCTTGGCTGCAGAGGAGTCGTCAGGCGCCGCCTGTGGCTTCGGAGCTTCGGCAGGGGCTTGGACGATTGGATACCTGTCAACGGACTAGAAATATGACCATCCACCTGTCTGTCATCTCGTTAGCATGATTGTCGAGGAGGTCGATTCTAAATTGCCAAGGGGGGTGCGGGTGCGGGGGAGCGAGTCTGGGGAAGTGAGACCGCCCCTTTTCCGATTCGATGCCTGGCTCGGCAACTGCCACCACACGCACCTCAGGCTGGCAAGGCTCCCGATGCAGTAAATATTTATTAATTGCGCGAATAGGGCGCTCTGATAGGGTGCCCTGATAGGGAGCAGCCAGAGACCTCGACGTCAGCTGAGCGGTTTTGGGTCGTTGAACGCCCTGAAGGGAGAAGCATGCTGCTGTGTAATTGCGGTCTTGGGGATCGCTCCAGGGATGCTTGGGTGGGCGGTTCCATGTAAGGTGCTGCACAGACGGTGCCTCACCGAAAAAGGTCTCTCACGTCGCGCAGAGTTAGCGCTTGGCATGCAGACGTGCATTGGGACCCGTATCAAGCTGTGAGTTGGTCCCCGGGTTCCGTTTGGAGGGCAGTGTCGGGTTCCAGGTGTGCTTATCCCGTCCTTATTTTCCATTTTTGTCTGTTGTCAGGCTGCTGGGTGCTTCGCTGGCAGCGACTGATGGGTTCCAGATTGGGCTGAAACGAAATGAATTAATGAAATTGAGCAGAGGGGCAGAGGCAGAATCAGCAAATCAGCAAATCTGCAAATCTGCAATGCAGTGCTGGGTACCCCGGGTTTCTCGGTGAGTCATCCACGATCAGCCTGCCACCACACCGCAGCAGCAGCCGCGGACAGACACACACACGCACACACACACCCAGACCGGGCACGCAGGTGCTGTCGGGAGCTGCTGGGGGTCGCTGAGCGCGCCGGGGGTCATCCATCACTCACCGCTCGGCGCCGCTTCGCCCCCGGTCTACCCCAACCCGACCTCGAATGATGCGAGGCGCCCCTGCCTCTTCCGGAAGGGAAAAAGACATGTTGGGCTCGAAAAAGACGTCAGTCGTCGCTGCGCCCATGGCCGTCCATCCATGTACCCCCGTGCCCTTTATGCATCCAGCGAGCCATTGATCGGAACTGCAGCTGGGCCTCCGCACGTTCTTTTCTCCAGGGCTGATACCACAATTGCAACCAGACTGCCTTTCGACCTGCCCACCGATTTTGCCTGACACGCCCTCTCTGAGTCCTGATAGTTGCCAAGGTAGGCCAGATAATAACCAGCCATCCTTGCCTAGAGTTTCCAGCTCTGCCTTTCTAGAGGTATCTTCTGAAATTCAAAAGCACAGGACCAGGCTGATCTCGCCAGACACCGTCTCCTCAGGACTCTTCAAGTTTTCACGTCACTTCCCCGCCCGGATCATACCACTTTTCTGTCTTCTACGCACTTGTAATCGCTACGGCCCGACACTAACAAGACTACCGTCGTCTTCGCACCATTGACTGCCACAACAAGACGGTCAAAACTTTGAAAAAGACCGTCCCATTCATCATGACTATTACCTCGGGCCAGGAGAAGACTGCCACCACCCAGTCGATGACCTCGACTACCACTAAGCCGGCCTCGGGTGGCTCAAACACCGAACTCGGCTCCGGCCACGGTCGCACGGAGGCATACCTCGCCAGAGCCGGAAACCAGAACACCGCCGGCTCGTCCTCATACAACCGCAACTACTTCTGCGGATGCCGGGACTGCTACTGCGGTGCCGCCGTCGAGTGCCCTGGAGACGTGTGCTCCACCTGCAGTCGTTACCATTACTAGATCCGATCGGTTTCTAGGACTCAAGGCATGTCCGCAACCGGTCCTAACCGGAAGAAGGAGGCCTGTCTGCTAACACCGTGATGCAGGACACGAACTCAATCATGCATTATGACCTCTTCAGTATGCTGTATCACCACCAAGACCACGCGTCACGGTATTCTTTTTAGGGCGTCAGGGATAGGGGTTAACCTGGGATCTGGGAGGCGTTTTTTTGGTCGGATCATGGCGTGTATTTTTCGGAATCAAAGGCGTTGTTCATGAAATAAAGGCGCCATCTCGCACAATCAGAGGCATGCTGCTGATTTTTGCAAGGGGTATGGGAGGGCCCGAGGAGGTCTGCAACCAAGCCGTCGACGGCGTTTTTGACATTGCTTCTAGGCGTATGTAGTATGCTTACGAGGACTCAAGTTGTCTTGAGAAAGGCCCGGTTTCAGTGCAACAAGGCCCCCGATACAAATATCTACGCCTCCACCAGTCCTTCAAGGCCTTCGCCGGTTTGCTTCATGCCTGTCTGAATGGCGCCTTGGCAGTGATCTGATTCGCTTGGCATACGAATGCGGGCGAAGAGATAAGGACTGCATGGTGGCCTGCCTGGAGTGCGCGCGCGATGTCGAGCAAAAGCTACTAACCCTGTATAAGTATAACGGGTGTTCTAAATTCGGTGGCTTGCTTCCCGTCACTTCAAGTTGCCTATCACCGGAGGGCACTGACACACGTTCGCTCGGTACCTGAGTTTCAGTTGCAGCGACAGGTCCGTTGTAATACGGAGGGTCCACACGGGCCGGACATCAAATTGCGTCCATGTCCATTTCGGCTCGTCTGTAGAGTTGGCGCACTGGGTCCAGCGGTCCTTTTCCTTGGCTATTTGCTTATTTGCTTACGCCATCGGCATGTCGGGTACGCTGTCCGCGGCAGCTTGCTGTTGAGCCCAACGGCCAATGCATGCAAGGGAGCCCCCCTGAAAGCGTGGCTCCCTGGGCTGGCGCGGGAAGGCGGGCGATGAAGGGATCCCCACCCCTTAGACGCATTGCGTTGGTTCCAATGCGGCATGGCGGCGATCGAGTGGGGGAAATGACTTTGCTGGGCTGGGCGTGGGGGTTGGCTCGGGTTTTGACTTTTCACAGACAGACGGGAGACTAGGTAAGCTAGGTAGAGTACTAGTGTACGTCAAGCCTCCTCAAATTAAACCATATGGGCTCTCGGCTAGCTACATACCTACCTAGCGATGCTTTCTGTGGGTCTTTTGACTTACAGATCTCAGGCCGGCTTTCTTTCAACGGTTTTTCTTCCTTGAGTGCTCATCCCAATGACGTCCCAGAATAAGGGGTCCTCTTGGCAGACAACCCCGCTGTGGATGACGGCCTGCCAAATGGTCTTGGCAGAGGCAAGGGATGGTGGAACGCAGCCGAGACGAGAATGCAAAGCGAGGGGCATGGAGGCTCGGCGGGACGAAGCGACAACTGCCCGGCGGACCGCGATTTCCGCGACAGTTTGCCCTTATCGCTTCGTGTTTTGAAGGGATTTTTTTTCTCTTTTTTTTCCTTCATTGAGCATTTTCCGCTGCGCTTTGCTTGGACCCAGACCCAGACGTTTTTCTTTCTGCTGCTCCAAACATTAGACGCGAGACAGACCCCCTCACTACCTAAGGTACCCCTCTACATACCCCTGGAACTAGACACCCCGCTTCCAACCGCCCACCATGAAGATCGCCGTGTTCAGCGCAAAGCCCTACGACAAAAAGTACCTCTCGCAGGTCTTCGACCAGGAACATGAGGGGCAAACGCTCTCGACCGAGCTGACCTTCCACGACTTTGCGCTCTCGCCCGAGACGGTGTCGCTCGCGCACGGCTCCGAGGCCGTCTGCGTCTTCGTCAATGATATCGTCTCGGCCGAAGTGCTCCAGAGCCTGCAAGCCGTCGGCGTCCGCGCCGTCCTCCTGCGCTGCGCCGGCTTTAACAACGTCGACCTCCCCATGGCCGAGCAGCTCGGCCTCTTCGTCGCCAACGTCCCGTCCTACTCCCCCGAAGCCGTCGCCGAATTCGCCCTCGCCCTCTTGCAGACACTCAACCGCCGCACCCACCGCGCCTACAACCGCGTGCGCGAGGGCAACTTCAACCTCGACGGCCTCCTCGGCCGCAACCTCCACGGCAAGACCGTCGGCATCGTCGGCGTCGGCAAGATCGGCCTCGCGCTCGCCCGCATCCTCCGCGGCTTCGGCTGCAACCTCCTCGCCTTCGACCCCTTCCCGCTCGATGCCTTCCGCGAGTTCGGCGAGTACGTCTCCCTTGAGGAGTTGCTGCCAAAATGCGACTTTGTCAGCCTGCACTGCCCCCTGATGGAAAAGACACGCCACATCATCAACGACGAGACCCTCGCGCAGATGAAGCCCGGCGCCATCCTGGTCAACACCTCGCGCGGCGGCCTGATCAAGACGCGCAGCGTCATCACGGCGCTCAAGAGCGGGCATCTCGGCGGGCTGGCGCTCGACGTCTACGAGAAGGAGGGCGGGCTATTCTACCAGGATCATAGCGGGGATATCATCCAGGACGACGAGCTGATGCGCCTAATGACGTTCCCAAATGTTATTGTGTGTGGCCATCAGGCCTTCTTCACCGAGGAGGCCCTCACGGAGATTGCGGAGTGCACGAGGAGGAACCTGGAGGATTTTGTGGCAAAGGTGCCGTGTAAGAATTCGCTCGTGCATGAGAAGAAGACGCTTCGGAGGCGGGACTCTCATCCCGTGCGGATTTGAGATGCTGGTAGGAGTGTCTCCGAGATTTGTGGCTGTGGCTTCTTCTTCTTCTTCTTCTTCTCGGCGGTTTGTGTTTGCTGTCTGGCGACTTATGAGGTTATGACCCTGCTCAGTTTTAGATGATCAAGACGGATATGACACACGCCACTCGCTTGGTGCGATAGCGTAACGCAAACAAATAGACTTCAAGTTGTTACTCTCGTGCTATGTGTGCATGGTGCCTTGTGGATGTACAACAGCAGGTAAGGTAAAGTAAAGTATACGACATGTGATTGCCTGGGTGTTCAGTTACCCTTGAAAGCTGGTGAGAACTAGACTCCACGCCGACAAAAACTTAAACTTTACGATACTACCGCGAAAGCTCAACGAAGATATGTAACCCATAACCCATAACCCCTTTAATCTCAACCAGCCAGCCAGCAGCACTAAGCCCAACTCCCCCCTTACAAACTCAACTCCTCCGGATTCCCATTAAACACAATCCGATCCGGACTCCCCTCCCCCCATCCTTAACCCTCCCTGTAGTAGCTCACCCCTCAATAACCCCCCTCATCTCCGCCGGCGTCTTCGACCCCTCCAAATCCATCACATACGCCGCCAGCCCCGCCACAAACGGCGAAGCCATACTCATCCCGCTCATGTACGCCGTCTCATTGTCCCCTCCCCCCTTATCACCCGGGTGAAACGACGACAGAATCCCCTCCCCGGGAGCGAAAACGCTGATTTCAGGCCCGTAGTTGCTAAATCCCGAGCGCGTGTCGGAAGAGTCGATGGGCCCGACGGTTATGGCCGAGGGGCATCTGGCGGGGGACATGGTGCTGACGCGGGAGCCGGAGCTTCCGGCGGCGACGACGATGATGATGTTGAAGGGGGGAGAGGAGGCGGAGGCGATTGCGGCGTCGATGGGGTCAAAGGGAGGCCCGCCAGGGAGAGGTTGATTACCGAGCGGGAGGTGGCGTTGCGGCGGAGGGTGTCGTTTGAGGCCCTGGAGGGGGTTAGCTTTTTGAGTGCGTGCCCGTAAAAGTGAGAGAGGGTGGTTGTTGGTGGGAAGAAAGAAACCGAAAAAAAGGGGAGAACATACCACTCTATCGCCGCCAAAACCGCACCCCAATTCGCCTCTCCATACCCACTAAACACCTTTAACGCAACCAGTCTCGTCCTCGGCGCAACACCAAGAGTCTGTCCTCCAATAATCCCCGCCACATGCGTCCCGTGCCCCAACTCATCCTCATCAACGTCGTTGATAAAATCCCCCCAACCCCCACAGCGCCCGCGACCCTCCATGATCCGTAGCAAACTGCCAGTGCCCTGTCGTGATGCCCGTGTCGATCACGTACACTGCTGTATCGGGATGCTCGTAGATGTATCGTGCTTCTGGTGCTGTGGGTTCGCGGTGCGAGATTCGCGCCTGGCCCCAGTTTCCAGAGGAGGCGACGGAGAGTATGTTGGGGCTGACTAGGACGGCGGGGAACTTTGGAGGGGCTTTAGGGGAATGGGGGTGTCATTGGTTGTTGTGGTTTGCCCGGTGTCGGCAGCGGGTGAGGTAGATTTCGGCGTCGGGGTAGATGGACTTGATCTTCTGGCTATTAGCTTGGTGTGTGTGTCTCTCCGGGGATATGGGGAAGGGAGGGAGGAGGGAAAGCGTACAAGGTCAGACTTCCGGAGTTCTTCGACGTGGGCTGCGTCTAGCTCGCCGTGGTAGCTGGTAACATTGCCGATTTGGTAGTTCTTGATGACGCCTTGGTACCTTCCCGAGGAGAGAGCGAAGGCGTGTGTTTCGGTTTCGTGCTTGGTGGCGGGCTGCCGCGTCGGTCCTGTCCTGGTATTGGATAATATAATAGTTAGGCCTTTTGCTTGATGTGAAGCGAACGGGCTCGCTGGCGCTCCAGGACATTGCTTCTCCTAGCGCAGCTATTGAAACTATTGAGAGAAGCAGGATTGTCGCTGCTTGGAAAAGATGTAGAGGCATCGTGATCAACATGTACCTTGGATGAGTTGGTCTTGTCAATAGGACCAATAAACCCCTATTTACAGCGGGTTGCTATTGTGTGAGGGTGTATAAGCAAGAGATAGGCAAGAGAATGAGTCGCGTCACTTGTTCGCACCTACAGGACACTGGGCCGTCTGAGAAGGATACCCGTCCAGGGTGAGCCGCGAGGTGAAACAGGGAAATTGTTTGTTAATGGGTAACGCTACTTAGGGTAGATATCGATGTACGGGAGAAACTGTGACTCAACACATCAAGATTTGGTCATAATTCGTAAATGCATACACTACTGATAGAAGATACATGAGTGACCTCCGTGTTCCCTTCCAATTGTCATCAATATAGACAGAAAAAATCCACCTCATCTACAAGACAACCGATCATGCCCGAGTGGGGGGTGCCTTTCGCTGAGAGGCCTGTCGTCGGGCGTACTCCGGGTCTAAACCCGCCGAGGCAGGCGTTCGCGGTTCGGCAGGAACATACGGGTTATTGCTGCCGTGTGTGTTTGTGTAGTAGTAGTCCTGACTCGGTCGTGTTGGGGAGGAGCGCTGAGGTACTGCGTACGGCTGAGCGTCGCCGTAGTTCCTGTCTTCAGATCGGACCTTCTCTGGCCGGGGAGGAGGCGGGGGTGGCGCCTGCGGAGCCCTCGATGAAGTATAGGTATCGTCTGGAATGCTATTGGGGATGACAGGTACAGTTCTTTCGGTCTTTGGCGCCGAATCGACCACTCTCTCGCCGCTGAACCGGACCGAGGGGGCATAGCCGCTGTTGTCTCCGCCAGTCTCTGGGCTATTTAACACAGGCTGTGGCGCTTCTTGACGACGTGAGGCTCTTCGAGGAGGCCTGGGAGCTGATGTCCTAGATGTTTGATCGTCATCGGAATCGGAATCGGTAAGGACCTCGGGTTCCTCGGCATACTGGATATACGGTAAGCTTGGTTCTTGAAGCGGTTGGGATAGCATATCACTCACCATCCTGAGCTCCTTGCGCATAGCGAGGCTCGAACAAATGTCCTTTGCTTCCTCGATTGCCTTCTTCTGCACCTTCAAGGTCTGCCTCCTGTCCCTTGTCTCCTTGTTCTCGGCGGCAATTGCCTCGATGGTCTCATCGCCCATACTCAAGACTCCCACTGAGTTGAAGATGCTGTACATGCCCTGCAGCAAATGGCGCTCAACCACTTGGGTGATGACGTTTCTGATGAAGCCCTTCGCAGATAGCTCATAGTAAATGAGCATCTTCTCAAGTACCTCTTCAGCTTCGGTAAAGTGTGCTCCCTCCTTGGACGCACCCACCTGCCAATTCCTTAGCCGCTCTTCGTACTCGGGGTCGTATGGTTGGACCTCGAGGTTCATGTCCTGAGTAAGCAAGTCGAGCTCCCGTTGGGCCTTTTCCATCAGACCCTTCATGTGTGGCTCCAGGAATTCTCGCCGGAGGGGCTCGCGCATACGCTTCGGCCACTCGTAGTCGATGAGCTCGCTCAGAAACTCGTTACACACGACGCCGAGATTGTCTTTATGCTCTTGGGCAAGCTTCGGCCAGTACTCGCTGTACTGCTGGAATAGCATGTATACAGCTCGTGGTTTGGGGTCCATGGGAAACTCGGAACCACGGATTTGTCTAAGAAGCGCCCCGACTTCTTGACGGACAAAATCAGCCTTCAGGCTGTTATGAGTGGGATCCGCAGAGCTCTGTGGGTTCATGGGGGAGAAGTTGAACTTGCGGCCATGGGCACGGACCTTGAGGGCGAATCGATCATTCTCTTCGGCTGCGCGGGCTCGCAGGTTCTGGGCGGGGGTGCCTTTGGGGTCGGCCGTCACACGGAAGAATGACTTCTTGGGCGGGTTCTTGTAGAAGCCGTATATAGCGGGGATGACTAGCTCCTTGGAGGCAGAGAATAGCTCGACCAGATCGATCCGCATCTCTTGGGGAGTGTCCCGTCCAACGCCGAGTGACTGCAGCTCTGCCTCGGTGTCATCCAAGGCTTTCTGGATCTGCTTGCGAAGGACGCCGATATGTCTTCCAATATGACCCTGGAGCTGCACACTCAGCTGTCGCATTAGGGCGCCAGCACCGCAGTTGGACTCTGGGAGCGTTCTCCATTTTCCCCTTGAAAAGAACTCCGATTCGAAGTGACGGCGCTCTTGGGCGGAAGGCCAGGGCTGTCCCTGCTCCCTGGGACCGGGATTCAGTAGAACGTACCAGCCAAGCTGGAACTCGTTTCTCTTGTCCTTGTTCTTGACGAGATCAAGGAACTTGTCTTCGAGGCCGATCGACTCGGTGAGATCGGGCTTGGTGAGAACCCCAATGGTTCTCGATCCCTTGGGGTCGAAATGGCGGGCCTTGGTCAGAATTGGGGCCTGCACGTAGTCCGAATTCCCTCCCACAACCGCCAGGATGATGGTGCGTGAGCTCTTCATGTAGCGGTCCGAGAGCGCTTCGATAGTTTTGATGTCATCGATGGACTGGTCGTTGTTTGCATTTCTCACCAGACCAGGGAGATCGACAAGAGTCAAAAGGGGTAGATCAGGGCCGCGTTTCTCGACTACGAGGATATCGCGAGCTGCAAAACGGCCGGGGATGTTCTTGGGGGCGATAAGCTCGACAGCGGTTCTCATCATGGCCTCGAAGGGAGTGCTAGCATCAACCCTCCCGGTAAACTCGCGCATCCTCTCTTGCTCCTTAAAGCTCCGGTTCTTGTCGGGGATGATGGAAACAGTGATGCCAGTCTGGGCAGACCTGCGCAGCCTGATCTCGGTGGCGAATCTCGTGCAAGCGCCAGCATCTCGAGGAAAAGGGGTTCCTGTGATAGCTTCTAAAACAGAACTCTTTCCAGCCGACTGATCCCCCACAACAACAATCTGCGGGAGCTTGACATTGTCAAGCTGGGCAAACTGCAGCTTTTCGATCAAATCGAGGAGGGCGCGCTGCTCGCCGCCGAGCTCCTGGGCGTCGAGCGCCGAGTCGAGAGCCTTGGTGACCATCGCAAACGCAACCAAACAGTTGGATCGCAGGGAGACAAGACGGGCGTTTGTTGCGTGATAGCGAAGAACGAGAGATGAGAGATGAGAGATGAGAGAATGGGAAAAGGGGGAAAGGCAAGATGTCTTGCTCGGGAAGGGGAACGGGGATTTTTAAAGAGCCTCTTCAACTTATACCAAGTACAAGTTAAGGCTGGGGCGGGAGCCTGAGGTGTACTTTGTCCATGGGTGACCGCCGCGTGGCAGTGGAAGAAGAGCATGGAAAGCCGAAACATGATTGATGGAAGGACATATTGTCCAATAAGCGCAGGGCCCTAGCTGTGCGCGGCATCCGGAAACTGAGGAGCATATCCGCAGTGCTGGGCGCTGCGATGACGAGGCGACGACAAAGGGAACGACGCGTCGCCCGCTGGAGCTGAGTGGCGAGTGGGGGAAGCGGAGTGAGTGCCCAAATTCCACCTTGGCCGTGCCGTGGGGCCCGTCCGGATTTCTCTGTGCATCCTGGGCCGTTGCGTAGTGTCTTTTCGATCCACCGGATGCCTCGCTGATCAGCAGTCGGACAGAGGCTGTGGCCTCGCTCAAACAGAGCGGAGTGGTTGAACTGCACACTCGGGCACTGGGAAAGAGGTCTCCAATGCATGCGCCAATCGCCTTTCCCGCAGCTTGCCGCACATGCCAACGCCAAGTGTGGAGAGCGGAGAGGACGGCCGAAACGCCACATGTGGCAGTGCAGAGCCTGTCTGATTTCTGCCGATCCCTTGAAGAGGGGCGAACTTGAAAGCACAATCCAACATTCATCCACAGTAACTGCCGCGGCAATCGATGAGAGTTAGATACTCTCGCGGGCTAGGACGCCGAGGAGGCCTATTGGAGCGGAAAGTTGCGGGTTTCTGTCCATACTGATGCTCGCTCCAACAGGGCCATCAAGGTGACAGCACTAACAGTTTTCCCGCAAAGGTTCCAGGGGTTCAGTTAGCTGTGAAGACGATGGAAACTGGGCAAGGGGTGGGCACACATTGAAAGTGCCAACATTAACAATACATAGCTATATCTGAAAGTTGAACGATTTAACTTCCTTCGACTCATTTTGAACCCCAGAAACTGATGTTTTGGTCGTAAACACCGTTTGTGACGGCTTCGGGGTCGTGGAGTTGAGGTTCGCCCAGACTACGTATCGATAGCACGTGCCACACTCGCCAGTGACGCTGCCTGCCGGAGTCAACGTCACCACGCATACGAGTGCCTGGCTCCGCCAAGGGGCTGTGGGTGACCTGCTCAAAACTCGCGACACGCACACGGTTGGACAACGTTTAGATGCCGACCGGACCTCTATCGTCGAGGCGCTTCGGTTGAAGCTCGACGCTACATGCGAACATAACGCCACCATGGACTTTCTGATGTTTAGGGATGGGGATGGGGACAAGCCCGGCGAGCCCGGCAAGTGCCGCGACGACACCGACTACACAAAGCCCGGCACCACCGACACCACGGTGCAGCTGGTCATCTCCTCCGCACTTGGCATCACCGCCTTCCTTTCGTTTTGCGTGAGTTCTCCGGACCTAATAATTGATGATGGCGCTGACCATGACTGGTGCTGCAGATGCTCCGCCCGCGATGGAAGTCGCTGTACGCCGCTCGCAAGCGCCACCTCGACCCCTCGATTGCCCTGCCCTCCCTGCCCGACACATTCTTTGGATGGATGCCCGCCCTGTATAGAGTCACGGAGCAGCAGGTGCTCGTCTCGGCCGGCCTCGATGCCTTCGTATTCCTGGCCTTCTTCAAAATGGCCATGAAGCTGTTCGCCGTGATCTTCGTTTTCGCCGCCTTCATGGTCGAGCCGATCAACCGCCACTTTGCCGTTGACGGCGAGCCCGTTACCGCCTTCATCTTCACATACTTCTTCACCGCCCTCACACTATTCTTCATGCAAAAGGAGACGGCCAAGATCATTCGGATACGCCAGGACTATCTCGGCACTCAGTCGACAATTACCGACCGCACCTTTCGTCTCTCCGGCATCCCAAAGGAGCTGAGGACCGAAGCCAAGATCAAGGAGCTCGTAGAACGGCTCGAGATCGGCAAGGTGGACAGTGTCACCCTCTGCTGCAATTGGAAGGAGCTTGATGATCTCATGGACCAACGCCAGACTGTCCTCGCAAAGCTTGAGGAGACCTGGAGCGTATACCTCAGCCAAAAGCCAATGCGGGCCGTTGACGGACGTCCCGAGGGGGTAGCAGATCCAGACACCACCGGAAGCAATGGCGGTCTTCGGGAAGGCACTGACGTAGAGGCGGTCGAGAGCGACAGCCTATTGGGGGGTCCGTCGAGCCGCCCGTTTCAGGAGAGGGAACGACCCCAAACCAGGTACTGGTATGGCTTTCTCCGACTGCAGAGCCGCAAGACGGATGCCATTGACTACTTCACCGAGAAACTTCGCCTTCTGGACGAAAAGATTCTCTCCGCCAGAAAGAAGAAATACGAAGCTGCTGACTTGGCCTTCGTAACCATGGACTCGATTGCAGCCTGCCAAATGGCGATTCAGGCCCTGATCGACCCTCGCCCAGGGCAACTTCTCAGCAAACCCGCCCCCGCGCCGTCTGACGTTGTCTGGAGGAACACATACGCTCCACGCATCGGTCGACGTGCGCGCTCATGGACCGTCACCGTTTTCGTCGGCTTTCTCAGCATCGTGTGGTTAGTTCCTGTAGCGTTCTTAGCCTCGGCCTTGAGTATCTGCACCATCGACGCTGCTTTCCCCGCGTTTGGACAATTTCTCAGGGAGCACGAAATCATCAGATCACTGGTGCAAACCGGACTTCCTACTGCCGTCGTCTCGCTCCTGAACATTGCAGTCCCTTACCTGTACGACTTTTTATCCTACCGACAAGGAATGGTCTCCCAGGGCGACATTGCGCTCTCTGTCGTTAGCAAGAACTTCTTTTTTACCTTCTTCAACATTTTTCTGATCTTCACCGTCTTTGGCGCCGTCACCTCTATCTTCGACGTATTGCGCGAAGGGCTCAAAGACACGACCTACATTGCCCAAACGTTGGCCGAAAAGCTCAAGGACCTTCGCATCTTCTACGCCAACTTCATCATGCTTCAGGGGTTGGGACTATTTCCCTTCCGCCTTCTCGAATTCGGTAGCATCTCGCTCTATCCCATCTACCGCTTGGGCGCCAAGACACCCCGGGACTTTGTGCAAATGTTCGAGCCCCCTATGTTCTACTACGGCTTCTACCTCCCGACCGCCCTTCTTGTCTTTATTTTGTGCCTGGTCTATAGCGTCTTACCGAAGGGCTTCCTTGTATTGGGATTTGGCGTGGTGTACTTTTCGCTTGGCTACTACACCTACAAGTATCAGCTACTGTATGCGATGGAACAGCCGCAGCACGCCACGGGCGGTGCCTGGCGCATAATCTGTTACCGCATCATGTTGGGTCTGTTTGTATTTCAGCTGACCATGTCGGGCTACCTCGCCTTGCGGACTGCGTTCACGTCCGCCCTTCTCGTCGTTCCGCTGCTCGTCGCAACGGTGTGGTACAGCTTCTATTACCAAAAACAGTTTGAGCCGCTCACACGGTTCATCTCGCTTCGAAGCATCAAGATGGCCGAGGACCCCGGCGCGAATGCCATTATTGACGATGACTTTGGCGGAGAGGGTACCGGCCAGGAGGAGCGCGATCTCTTGAGGCGGGGGAGTACCATCGACGAGGATAGGGAAAAGGGTCTTCGGTTCGTGAATCCAAGTCTGGTGATTCCGTAAGTCAAACTCTTCCTCTTCTCTTCGACTTCTAAGCTGGGAATCGGGAACTAACCTGAGTAACAGTCTCGAACAGCCGTGGGTATATAAGGATCCGCCACCGCCGCTGACCGAGAGTCAGACCAGTGATGGGCTCGAGTTCGACGTGCGTAGTAGCGAGCGCGAGTACGAAAACGAGCAGCCGGAGGCGTCCGGAAGTGTTAGGAATCCGGATGCTCGCGGCCCGACTGTTAGTAGCAACTCGTCAAGCTCGGTCAGTCTCGGAGATACCCACATTTGGAGAGACGGTTGATGATGGTAGTTTCAATGACCGCTTATGGCTTGTATAAATCTTTGTATGGGGGAGCATAGCGTGCCTGGAACGGTATCGGATGCACATTGCATGGATAGCGACGTGGCGTTATCAGTGGTGGATGGCTTGTTTTGAGAAAGACTGGCGACCGATTTGATTTGCTGCGAATAGATACCATAGCAAGGGATGCTGTAATACCCAGGTGTCATACACACATCATGAATATGCACAGTTTTGAGTTCACCTTGCGCGTATATGATTATAGTTTGAGCACTCAGAGAAATATCTTGTACTGAAAAATAAAGCAGATTACACTCATAGCGAACGTTTCAGTCGCGCAACAGTCTACAAACGAAATTTCAGTTTTCTTTCAGGGCACCCATCGCAGCACTTGGCCTTGTAAACAGACAGGCGTCATGATGTCAAAATATGGCACTAATATCCGCAACTAAGCGTTCTCGTCGCCGGCTGCCTCCTGGTCGAGGTAGGCGTACCAATCTCTAAGAGGGTGCCATTGCGCGAGCGGACACTCGGTTTGGTCTGTCTTGGAGGCATCAGTTCCTGCTACTTATGGCGTTAGTAAAGGCAAAGACAAGCATAGTGTGGGTAGTTGGAACGCATACTAGTGTTATTTTCAGCCGCGTTTTGGTGCTGGTTGGCGCCTTGGGTATCGGCCGGGGACGCGTTGAGCGAGGGCATCCCGGCATCGCTTGGGTGTGATGAGGGTATAATCCGGGGCAGGGAAGCCTCGGATTCGGGCAAAGAGGCATGACGTGGAGCCGGTGAGGGCGGAGGCAGGGGTCCAAAGGCGTCGGCCTGGGGCCCCGATGCATTGGTCTGGGGTGAGGACGGCTCGGCGGAGGGCGAGGAGACGTCAAGGTTGGTCTGAGAGGGCTCCGGTGGCACTGGCGAGCCATTTGACGTATGGAACGAGGTATTGGGTAGCGATCTTGAGGTGTTGGATTGAGTCAGGGACGCGATCCGCTGCTCTTCGATCAAGCGTCCACGGTTGATGGGGACGGGCTGATCAGACACACTGTAAAGCCACTGGTTGACTATCATGGCCTTCTTTTTGACCTCTAAGTTGTGTTTGTCCCAGTCGCGGTGTTTCCGTTTGTTGTTCCGGGTCCTGCGTTTGGTCTCGTTGTGCCGTATTTGCTTCTCGCGGCGTTTATTGTTCTTTGCCATGACGCGTTTCTCTTCTCGCTTTCCCCTTTCTTTCATCTCTTTGAGCTCATCCTCTCCGGGTTTTTCGAGAATAGGCTTGGGGACACGTTGAGCGGCAGACGACTCCTCATCAGCCACATCTTCCCCGTCATGCTCACACTCAATCTCTTTCAGTCTGTCGTGGTATTCAATCTGCAGTTTTGCTAGAAATGAAGCCAGTGCTGCGTCATCCATGCTAGAACTTTGAGCCTGTTTGAGAATCTCCGACAAGCCCAGTTGAAGTTTATCCAGTTTGAACTCGCGAGTGACCCGACCGAACTTCTTGGAAGGATCGATCTGTCGGAGGTACTGCGTAATAATCTCAGCGTTTCTAATGAGTCGCGGTGGAAGGTAACGACGGGCGAGATCAATGCCGTAGTCTTCGTTCGGTACCGGACCGTTGGTAAGTTTGTGCGGAAGAGAGATCTGGTGGATTTCGCCTATCTTAGTGCTGTCACCGGTAAGGTGGACGTTGGTGACACTGCTTGGGCTGGAACGATTCAAGAGACGTGCTGAACGCTTTCAGTTAGCAAATCTCCCGTTGTCGTATTGTCCGGCAACTTACCGAGCTTCGTGAAGTGTGTCGAAAAGTAAACTCGCGCGCCGCTGCGGATCAACATCTCCGACATGGCGATGGCGTATGCGAGACCTTCCTTTGGAGAAGTACCTCGGCCGAGCTCGTCAATAATGACCAGGCTGTCTTTCGTGGCATACCTGAAGAATGGCATTAGTATTGTCCAGAACCAGCAGGAGACTTGCAGAGATGAGACACGGTTGTAGTACATTGAGGGTAGTCTGCAGATCTAGGATTCAACAAGTGATAGAAGCTCAACCGGAAATATGGCAGTTCGGCAAGGGGGTGAGAGGAAGATGATAGTTTGACAGATGAAAGGGAAATTTCAATCGGAAATGGGATGATACCTCAAAATCATATTCATCTCCGTCAACTCAACTCCCCAAGTGCCCAAGTTTCTCTCCGGCTTATCATCGGTCGAGAGGCGGGTAAACAGTCTGTCGCAAATCGGCATAGAGGCGTATGAAGCTGGAACAAAACAGCCCATTTGGGCCAAGATTTGGATCATTGCGATCGATCTGATGAATGTGCTCTTGCCGCTCATGTTTCCGCCTGTCACGACCTGGAAACGGGAGCCTTTGATGCCGGAGTAGACGTTATTGGGCACAAAGTTAGTCTTTCGGATCTCTATGGCTGGATGTCGGGCGTCTCGGAGAACCAGCGTCTTTGTCCCCATTGTTGGTCGAACATAGTTCTGAATTGTGGAGGCCTGGACGAAAGCGCAAATCATATCCAGGACTGAGATTGCCTCGCTGACGCAGAACAGCTGTTCTGCATGCTCCGCCAATGCTGTTTTCAGTTCGACGACGACCTTGTCGCTTTGAATGGTGACTATATCGGCCTGGAGTTGGATCTCTGCGCTCCTCTGAATAAGCTCGACCGTTTGGCAATGGTAATACTGTTTATTCCGAGTCCCGTTGATGATATCCACTCCAGCGATGGAAGCGCTGGACTGCCGATGGTTTAGAGAGTTCTTCTGGTTTTGCTGCTTGCTGGTGCTGTGGCTTCGGATGAGCTCACGTTCGACATCCGTCCAGTGAAATCGTAGGTAATAGTTTCGGCCACTGTCGAGGTACAATTTTGCGGTGTTCCCAAGCTTTTCTGCAAACAGTTAGAGCGAAGGGCGAGCAAAGATGCAAAAAAGGACTAACCATTGAAAGCTTCGTTGAGAGAATCAGCGTATTCATTTAGTTCGTTGACACGATCCTTGAATGCCCCTCGTGCCCGTTCCAAAACGCTGTTCGGTTCAGCCTGCATCAACGGTTAGATTCACCAAACAAAGAAGCAGTAGAAATTTTGCAATGGGACCTGACCTTGACAGCCCAGAGCCTGTTGTTTCTGGTATCGATGGGAGTTTTGCTGTACGCCGCATCCTGATTGATTCTCTGTTCGATGATGGCCTGCATGGGGCTGAGCGACTCCGGTGAACAACTTTGACAAACCCAGTCGCACAGATTGCTTCTGCACTCAGCGGACGCGAGAACACCGTGTATTTCTTGAATCCCGCTGAGATACTGTTTGAGCATCAAGATTTTGCTCAGCTCTGACTCAGAAGCGTACAGGTCCTCGTGGCTGGCTAACAGCAGCTGGTGAAGTCCGCCAGATCGTACGACTCCGCGCTCAAGGGGCTCCCTGGCTTGGGGCATAGGGTTCAGCATCTGTACGTCTGTTAGTCTGACTTCACAAATCACAGGTCCCAAATGCGGCTTACCCAAGTGGCAAGTCTTTCGGCATCAATACGAAGGAGAGCTTTCAGGCGTTTGATAAGCTCAGGGGACAAGTCTTCGTTGGCGATGAGCTCCTCCATAGCGTCGTGACGGTCACTAATAACTTTCGGGTCTGTTCTTGGCTGTAGAAGCGACGACCGGAGCAATCTTCGACCCTGGGGAGTCAATGTACTATCCAGTACTTTGAAAAGTGTTCCCTTCTTGGAAGCTGTCCTGCGATTGTTTTGAAGCAGCTCCAACGACTCAACAGTCGAGCGGTCAAGTCCCATCGCCCCAGCAGGCTCCATGTATCTAATCCGGACTGAGCTTCTTGTGAAGAATATCTTCATCTCGTCCTGTACATAGTTCATCACCTGGTATCTGTTAGCACATGGCACCGGTCAGATGTTCTCTCATCGAAGACTTACTGCAGCGAGGGCGCAGGAAACGTAGAAGTGGTTATTAAGACGAGCTCTCAGAGCTTTGGCTTCGTGGCACAATGCGAAGCGGTCGATCATGTTCAATCCCTCCAGCTCGTTCCAGTACTTTCTCTCATATGGGATAATAGGAGTCATGGGGTACTCGCGTTTGATGGTGGGAGCCAGCAACGACTTGCTACCTTTGGAGACGACGCTCTTAAGAAGGAGAAAACACTGTGGGGCTTCGGCCAGACTTCCAAGGGTGTCGATGAGGCGCTCGTATTTGTTGTCATTGATGATCCTTGTGATGTCTACTTGCTGCACCGTGATACAGATGGTAGCTAGGCCGATCACTTTACCATCACGGCTCTCCGATATTGCGCAGAGCGTGTCGTAGTGCTGTGGAATGCGGGCCGGTGCTGCAGAAGACGAGGCCAGGCTACCAGATCTGCTCGAACTGCGGGCCTCTGTAAACGAAGCGCCATATTCGTCCTCGTCATCGCTCCAGTCGGAGTCGGAGCCGAGCTCATCCTGCCATTTTGACACGTCCCGGCTGTCTGGGGAGGTCTCGTCACTGTCAGGCGTAGTGAAGTATGGTGATTGAGTTAGACCTTGACTGGGAAATGAGAGGCGTTGATTTGTTGAAGGAGGGCCTTGGCCAGTGCTTGACGGGGCGTGGTTGATATGAGACCACGCATTGCCAGTTTCAACGGAGGCCTTTTCGGATCGCCCGAAGGCCTTTTCTAGTTGTTTTGGGCCATTTATCGAGGACCGGAATGCCTTTTCTGGGACTTTGAACGCCTTTTTCTGGTGGTTAAAGGCCTGGGGACGGGCAACTGGGGCGTCACGAGGGTCGCTTTGAGGCGTTCTAGGACGGCCGGAATGCATCGAAACTTCGGCGGGAGGCAGAAATGGCCCGCCGGGGGGCGTCTTATAGCCATTGGAAGGCATGAGTGGGCCGGAAAAAGGCATCGGACGATACCCGGGAGGCATCGGCGACATAACTACAGGCCTTCCGGCCTGGTGCACATGCCCCACCGGGTGAGGCCCCAGCCCGTCATCGACAGGCGCGATGCCGATGGCACCGCCGAACGCTTGGGGCGGGAAGGGGCCGGAGAGATGGGTGGAGGGGGGGAAGGCGGGGAGGTCCTCAGTGGTGTGGTCCCATCCACCAACGTACCGCGGGCCGGACGGGGCTGGTTCGCCAAAGTAGTTGATGGCATTTGTGTTGCCATGGTGCTGCAACACAAATTCGGCCATGCTGAGGCCGGATTCGGCGAAGCCAGGAGGGCCACGCAAAGCAGCCGGAGGCGGCGGAGCCCGGCGAACCGGCTCCCGGTGGGCGACGTCGTAGGTCGCCGGCGAGTCCTGGACCCACCGCTGGCCGGTGTACGGGTGCACGTACACATTTTCTGGCGGCTTGGCCGCGTCGAGGGCGGCCTCGGTGGCCCGGAGCAAGGCCATCTTGCGGAGACGGGCCGGGTCTGGGCGGTGGAACCTCCGCTGGGGGAGGGAGGGGGGGTCCAAGGGACGGAGGAGGTTGTCGTCCTTGGCCGGGCCGCACGGGCGACTGGACGCGTGGTCCATGTTTATTGTAATGCCGTGCCGCTGGGCGACGGCGAAGGGAGAATTGATTTATTATTATTATTATTTTTGAATTCAGAACTTGAAATATCAGTCACACAAACGAATAGGCCGAGGTCGGCGGTGATATTTTCTGTCGAGAGATGGTAGTCGGAAGAGAGAGGTTGAGAATTTGAAAAACCTGGAGGGCTGGTTAGCAGGTAACGGTAATTAGGTACCGACAGGAATGGAACCAGTCTCCATCCCCCAGTTGCTCCTTCCATCCACAAGTGTTGCCTCCAAACCCCTCCACACTCTGGACATTGGTCAACAGATGCGTCATTCAGGTGGACTTGAACCACAAATTGGCATAATTCAATTGGCGTTCAGGCTCTGGCCCCGAACATGCCCCGGAGCGGTGAAGAAAGCTACCTAAAATGCTGTGGTGTGATGTGACTGTACAACTCAAACTCTAATCAATCCCAAGTTCTCAAGCCAGCCACTTCGGTGTCTCCCACGTCTCGGGCGGCGGAAAGATAACCGTTGCGTCCGCCATCTTGAGCGTCAGATTCCACCTTCTCAGACCCGGGAAAAAGTTCTCGTGCTCATCCGGCGCGATGCCATCCTCCCCCTTTTGGTCCAGGTCGGCCCAGGCCAGTCTGGTGCGACCTGACGATTGCGTGTAACCCGCAAGCTTGCACCAGCGGTCAGTTCCTGACAGTTCTTGCAAGATGCTCTGTCCTTGGGGGAGCGGTGGCTGGACCATCGCATTGTCAATACCGATGTATTTGAATAGTGCGGTTGACATCGGAAACTCTGGCGTATAGCTGACGGGCTTGATGTTGCACTGGAAGAAGGCCTTCTCGCTTGGCTTTGCCTCGGACGTGTCATATGGCGTGGCCGTGTCGTGGGGGAAGACCTTTATATGTGTAGAGCCATCTGCGCTATCAGTCCACTCAAAGCGGGCGAGGTGTTTGGGGATAGCCCAGTCTGTTTTCAGTGTAAGCAAGTATAGAGGTATATTTTTGACATTTTCTTACTGGAGCGTCCATTCCAGCAGGTCTGCTTCTGGCTGACATAGATGCGAGTGATCCGCACCCCCTTTTTGGTGCTCTTCTCGCCATTTTTGCCATCAACCGGATACTCAAAATATCCGGGACACAGTATCATCTCGTCGTATGGGCCGACGGGCGTGTCGGAATACCGCAGCAGCTGGATCATGCTCAAGCCTCCTACTGGACGTCCACCCTGCTCTTTTGAGGCGTAAGGAGACGCAGCCTCGAGCGGAGAGTATGTCTTTGCAGGGAGATTTTCAGCCGTTTGACGTGTGGTCCAGAAGGGAATCATGTAGACGGCAGTGCATTTGAGATGCCATGGCGGCGGCGTTGGGATGATGGGGCCATCAATATTGATATCTGGGTGGTCACTGTCGACACTCGCCATTTCGATTGGTTGTTCTGTTCGAGGTGATGGTCTACGAAACTTTGGGAAGGGAAGCAGGATTTCACGGTGACGTTGAAAACATGAAGCTGACACGGAATGCTGCGGTGAAACCTCCAGATTACGTTGGACGTTCTTGGCGGCCGCCCAAGCCCACAACTGATCATTGCTTTTTACAGTGACAGGGGTTGAATGCGAAGCGATTTTCTTTGACTGGTCGCTGATCCGAACATCCGGAAGCCACGCTTTCCCCCCTTTGAAGTCGTTGCCTCGCGTGCACCGGCGTGAGATATTAGCGAGACGGGTTCGCCCCTCGCCGCTTTCGGCCATCACAAAAGCAGCAACGATGTCAGCCAGGGAGATGGTGATCACAGAGCTACCGTGTATAACACAAGACGTGGGACCTCTGAGGGGACGGGGAATTTATGTGTTTCAAACGCAAGACCCCCTTTCGAGGTCAGTACGACCACAGGAGCCGCCGTGCGTTTACATGTATCTTTTGCAGCAGCTGTATTGGTTGCCCCTGGGCCAGCAAAATATGCCAGTTATTGGTACCATGGTTTGTTTCCGTAAATTTGTAGGGCTATGAATTATTACTCCATCTTCTGGAAGAGCTCCATCCTCCGCCTTGGCGCCTGATACGCTAGCCTCGCAGTATAGCTGGGCGGCAGTTGTAACAAGCTTCCGCCCCTGTCTCGGCACCCGGTTCTTAATGCTTTCTGGAAATTATCCCCGACCATAGCTGACAGCAATTGCCGCCAATTCCAGGCTGAGCCGCCACGGGCGTTATCCCTGCGAGCATCACGGCTAATATTTCTACGGCCGCGGGCCCACGCCATTCGAGCCCCCCCGCAACTAGGAACCTCTATACACAAGCGGGGAAACAAGTCCAGAATCCGGGGCGAAATTCAACAGCGAAGGACTATCCGCTCCGTGAACGCCTACAAATGGAACCAGCGGCCCAGTCGCCCCCCTGGCGGGACGACACTGGACTCTCACGGAGTCCCTGAACTAGTCCCCATTGACGCCGACGCCAACGACAGCTATGATTCCCGTCCTGCTCCTCGCGTGCGTAGGCCTCGCCTCGCAGGTCTCGGCCGACTGCACCCGCGATAGCCTCAGTGAGTACCTGCCTGCCCCCTCGACCCCCAGCGATTTCCTCCCCTTTTCCCCCGTCTTCTCTCTCTCTCTATTTTACAAAAATCAGACCCACCAACTAACACCTCCCCAGAGGCTATCACAGCCGAGTATCTCGAATCCCTCGCAGGCGGCACCGCCAAATTTGCCTCCCTCGCCACAACCGGGCTGACCTACCTCGAGAACGACGCGGCAATCGACATCTCCAAGGGCGTGCTCTCCCAAGGCGTCAAGATCGACTTCAGCCGCAGCATCTACGACACGACTGAATGCGCCTCGTACACGGAGATTGTGGCTACTACCAAGCACGGTATGGGAAACCACGGTCTTCTGCCCTTCTGGTCTTATGGCCGTCCTGGATGATTCAGGGGAAAAGAGCACCCCTGAGACCCTCCCCTACCCAAGCAACCTTGAAAAGGGAGTAACTAACGCTCATTTCCCACCAGCCTACGTAATTGGCACCCGCCTCTCCGTAATTGACGGAAAAGTAACCAAGATCGACTCCGTGGTCTGCGACGACGGCGACTGGCTCTTCAACGCCGCGGGCTCCCTGCGCTACAACCAGCAAGAGAAGTGGGATCCCATCCCCGCAGACAAGCGCGACACCCGGGCCGTGATCAAGGCCGCTGGTGATGCTTACATCAACGCGTGGGGCGACAAGAGTATCAACCCGCCGTTTGATGCGAAGTGTGCACGCCTAGAAGGGGGCAGTTACCTGACAGGGAATTGCAAGCTTACGTTCTCGCCGCCGTTTGTGTTGCTCAACAAGCGGTATACTATCGATGAGGAGCTGGGGGCTGTGGATATCTTTCACAACTTCCCCTTTCTGGATAAAGCCGTTGCTCGCGACCCGGGAACTCAGACGAACAACTTCATGCGTGTTGAAGGAGGGAAAATCAAGTACATCCACGAGAATACCGTGTGCAGCAAAAAGAGCTGTGCCAAGTAGGTGGTTCTCATGGGAGTGTTAGTCAGACGTCGTACATACGAAACACAGATTCTGGGGCCGAGAAGATGGGTGTTAGTCAGGTATCAATTTTTGAATACCATCGAGAATCAACCACCAATCATGCCGTATACCTATTCAATATAGTGCCAAAAACCTAAAGGTAGTAACTTCGAAAGTCTGCCCCCTCGTTCGCCTACTAAATCTCCTTGATAAACCCAACTTCCACAACTCTGTCCATCGCCAGCCTGAGATTCGCAATCTTCGCCCTCGTATTATCCCGAATCCACAGGAAAACCCACAAAAGCAACTTCCGCCCAATCGATGATGTCCCCTGCACCTTCATCTGCTCTTTGCCAACCACATACATGATCTTGGCCGCATACGCCCGATCGAGCTTTGCCAACTCGGCAGCAACCTTTTCATCACGAATCTCGATCGGCAGCTGAACTTCCACCCGCTTGTTTGCCCGCCCTTCCTTATTTCTAGATCGTAATGACGGCTCCTCCACCGCAGTAGACGCTTCGTCTTCGTCGCCTGCGTTGCCTAGAGCATGCTCCTGAGCGGTATCCTCTGCAACATCTTCTGTCTCTAAAAGTCCGTGTGTCTCCCTTGCTTGCCGTATGATAAACTTGCGAACCTGCTCGTACAACAATGCTGCCAGATCGGGACTGATGACCTCGTCCATGAAGCCGTGCTTGATAACCAGACGATAGCATCCAGGGACGGCAGTGAAGTGGGATACGGAATATCGTTCCTTAGGCGATACGGTTGGTACCTCGACTGGATGCAGGTGGAAGAAGACTGCAACCTCGGGGACGGTAGCAAACTTGCTGACGAAGTGCGTGAATACCGAAGGTGTCAAAACCCCTGTCTTGTCGAAAAATATCCCCAGGCCACGGATAACGCTTAATCTGTCGCCGCCCCACCGCTCAGTGAGTTTGAGCCGTCCGTCGTTGTCCTTGCCTAGAAGCTGTGTCGGCTTGAAGCGGTCCTCGGCTTCAGCGCGCCACTGATTCTCTTTTCCAAAGCGCCAGAGGAGGAACAAAGCCGCGAGCAAGCCAGCAACGGTGAGAGTAAACCACGCACCATCGGGAACTTTGAGGAGGGCTGACGAGAGGTACAGTCCATCGATGGTGGCGAAGATAAGCCATGGGAGAAACACCACGAACGGAGATAGTCTCCAGACGAGGAGAGCAACGAGCGTGACCATGCATGTATCAAAGAAGGTGACGAACATGACGCACACGCCGTATGCATTGCCCAGGCGAGCAGTGTCGCTGTACACGGCAGTCACGAGGATAGCGCCGCACATGAGAAGCCAGTTGAGGAAGGGCACGTACAGCTGGCCGTGAAAAACGCTCGACGTATGCACCACCTTGACCTGTGGGCAGTACGAAAGTTTCATGATCTGGCTGGTGAGCTGAAACGTAGCCGTAATCATTGCTTGACTGGCGACGATGGCGGCGAGAATTGCGACAATCAAACTCGGATACAGCATCCCTGGTGGGGCCGAGTTGAAAAAGGGATTCGAGTAGGCTTCCGGGTGGATGCTGATGAACGCTGCCTGCCCGATGTAGGCCAGTAGCAAACACGGATAGGTGTAGCACATCCAACTGATTTGGATTGCGCGTAGACTGAAGGCACCGAGGTCGGCAAAGAGGGCTTCGACGCCAGTGAAGGAGAGCAAAATGCCACCCAGCATTCTCCAGCCGTGTGTTTTGTTCTCCACGAAGAACTGGATTGCGAAGTACGGGCTGAACGCCTTGAGGACACTCCAGTCGAACTGAACGAGGTTGTAGATGCCAAATGCCGCGTTGAATGCGAGCCATATCATGACAATAGGGGCGAAAGCGCTGGCAAGCTTCGACGTTCCGAGGGGTTGGATAGCAAATAGAAGGATCAGGATGCCGCAGGACGTTCCAACGACGGTGGCGCTTGAGATGTCCTCCTTGACAACTTTCAAGCCCTGCACAGCGCCGAGAACAGATTGGGCCGGTGTTAGGACGCCATCGGCAATGACCATCGATACGGCCAGGACACCAATAGTCTTCAGGAAGGCGTGCATGAACTTGCTTTGCTCCATCTTATGGCGGAGAGTGCGGTTCGGGGTACGCAAGTCCACAGATAAATGGCGCTCCATCCGAACAGTCACTTCTTCACGGGGGTCCCGGTTCGTGATGTTTGCCTATCGCAGGCTACGTTAGTTCGCCGTGGCTCCTGGAATTGGTAAGAAAAGGGGGCGGGTTTACGAACATATCTTGTCAGCAGCGAGTAACAGCTAAAAGTCCCCCCCTCCCCTTCATTGTCGGCGTGGAGAATGATAAAGACATATTTAAGAGTGACCATGATCGTCAACGACCAGATGATAACCGAAAGGACTTGGACAACATCGTCGTAATCTGGCGGCCCGTCCAGAAAGGTCGAAGAGAAGACGTAGAGCGGACTGGTGCCGATGTCTCCGTAGATGACGCCGATCGACTGGTATGACAACCACAGCAAGGTCCAGCCTCGAAAGATCTGCTTCTTCTTCTCGTGGCCCCCTCGCCAGTCATCGCCCTCTTCAACGTCGCGGGCAACTTCTGGGGCTGGATCATGCGAGAGGCGACGGACACTTCTCGCATCGACCGACAAGTGGGAGATGCTGCGCGCATGGTAGATGCCGCCGGCGGCGCCCGTGGAGGATCCTGTGGCGGGAGCGGAGCGGATTCGCTGGAGTGAATCCTCGGCGATCTTGACCGACGGTGAGGGCATCTCCTGTGGTGACATGGTGCCAGCGTGCAACATTACCCGCCGTAGTTACGGAGCAGACGCAGCAGTAGGGTTGTGAGACCGGAGGCTAGACGAGAAGGGCCGGGTCACAACCGAGTCATCTTAGGCGCTGCGCTAGGAGGTCTGGTCCAGTCCAGTATTTTATCCTAAGTTGACATTAGTCGAGGATTGCGAGGGAGGGTTAGACAAGAGAACAAGCCGGTTGGCAGCAGCAGAGAGGCGGCATGTGTCGAGCTTGATAAGAGCTCGGATGCGAGCAGGAGGAGGAGCAGTGAGTCCCGTCGGTAGCTAGGTGGGTATCGTTGGTGTCGAGGGGCATTGCTCTATCCGTGAAGGTGTGGTGGGGTGCATGCAGCAGCTTTCCTTCTGCGGAGCGTTTTGGTGAGGGATATGCAGGTTGCTCAGTTCTGGCGTCCAATACGATGCATTCCAGCCAAGCTCATGATCAGATTCTTCAACAACGGGATCAGTGCGCTGGGTGGGGGGCTGCGACCAGTGCTAGCGGAAGTCATGCATCAGACCGGTCTGGGCCTCAGGATCCCGCTAATTCGCAAGGCCTCAGTTGGGGGATTTAAGCTTAGGTAATTGAGTGCAAGACAGACACAAAAAAGACATCCACGCGCGGGTATGGGCCTGGTATTGTGTGATCTCTTTGTCTGCCGGGCTGTTTTCGGCGTATCCCTCCTCGGAGCACTGGATGTGGGAGTACACGCCGATGGCGCCTGCATTCTGCGCTCCGTCATCAGGAGGTCATTGGGTGATGGTAAGGTAGGAAGGGGCGGCCCAGGCCACTGATTACCGCCAGCATCAGACCTCGGCTCGACCCGAATATCTTCCGCCGCCGCTGGCATCTTCCATCAGTAATTCGCCAATTACCCACGTGCTCGCCGGTGCTTAATCCTGCGCTGTGCAATTGGAGACGCATGCGCATATCCAGTTTCTCTGATTGCTACCTACCTAATGGTCGTCGAGAAGGTCAGAAGAAAGCGAATCATTGTTCTGTGTGGTGAGATTACGGGCAAGGGGGCATTCCAGGGGAGGGTGCAACTGGCGTGGCCACCCGATTCGTAATCTATGATCCGTAATTCGCGATTCGTGATTCGAAACAAGAAAAAGAACCCAAGTGCATCCCTCAAACAAGGCGGAAATCGCGCCTTTCGAGTGTTATATCCTTCAAGATCTCGCCGTTCATGTATCCCGCCATGAAGCATTCCCCAATGACCTCGAACGCCTGCCGGTCCGGATCCGGGCCTGAACCCGGAACCTCCCGCAGTACAAGCGGGATACTGCACCCGAAAAGCACACAGACGACATCTCCTTTCCTGGCTTCCCTCGGTGCCATCCCGAGCAGCCCCGAGTCTGTGACCATGAGCCGCATCCCCATGTTGACCGTTGTATCTCTCGAGCGCGAGAGAAAGCCTTGCCAGTCGGAGGCGCCAGGGACGCCTTCGAGAGCCTTGGATATCTCGGCCCAGTTAAATACCCCCTGTTCTGCCGTCCGTCTCAGCTTCGATAGCGCTTTGACGTAGAAGGGCTGCTCCTCCACCGAGCCCCTACCACACCGCATTATGGCCTCTTCTAGCGTGGTTCCGTGGATTAGAAGGTGTTTATTGTCTTCGAGCCACTCTGCCATTGGGGGATACATCGCCTCTGGCTTTTGCATGGCCACCTGGCAAAGGATCATGAACTGGCGAGAGAAGTCAGCCACCGGCGCGGGGTGCCTTAGATACCGGTCGTGGCGATCAAGCACCATACACCTCGGGACTTTGTCCCAAACTATCGAGCTTATGTCTTCTTCTGTCGTCCACTGGAATCCCTGTCGCGAGCGCGCATTTGCCACCGAGGTTGACTGAACGAGACCCAAGGGGTCCTGCCTCACTTGTCTCACCCCGCCAAGACCGTCAACTTGATCGAGAACGATGCCGCAGCAAGTCATGTCGAACATATCTCCCGAAAAGGATACGTTCGCTGGACCCATCTCACCCGAGGCAGCATACTTGGCAGAGGAATCCATGGAATGTAACGGACGGAAGTTGCCAATGTGGGTACGAGAGCTTTGACTGGCCATACACGGCACTGGTCCAGAGTGCAGGAGTCGAATTGACCAGTCCGGCACCCATGATGGGAGGTCATAGCCGTTTTCCTCTCCGTCACCGATGCCGTCCCTTCTCAGTACAGCAGCGAGACACACGATGTCCAGACTGCCATGCACTTCGACGAAAGATCTGACGAATTTCGCATACACTAGTGTTGGGTCAGATTCGTAGTCTGGCCGGCCCACAGCCTTGCGATCAAGCGTGTTGGTGAGCCCAAGAAGCGAGTACAGCCGATCTCTGGGGTTAGTTACACGGAAAGTGGCCGTATACGCCAGAGTACCGATAAGGGGCAGGCTGTGCTCATGCTGGTACCGCTCCAGCATACGAAACCGATTCCACGCTTTCTCATAGCTTTTCCTAGGGATGATGTCGAACTTCCATTGCTGCCAATCCCAAAGCCTGCTTATCGCCGAGAACATTCCCCTTCGAGTGATCTTCTTGTCGCCACAAAAGAAGGTGGCGTGTCGGCCAAGAAGGAATTCCTGCAGCGTCCAACCCCTTTCGAACCACTCACGAAGAAGCAAGTGTTCCACGGCGGCCCATCCCTGGTTGTCGTTCTCCATACCGGACACATCTTCTGACGGGTGTTTGTAAAAGTCTTGGTGGGCGAGCGTGTGAAGGAACTCCATACCCTGGTTGCTGTCTTCCGACTCCTCGCCAAGCCAGATGGCCGTCTCCTTGGCGCGGGTATAGATGATGCTCATTAGTTGGACTTGGGCGCTGCGCTCCTCGTCGTCTTCTTGGTTTATGCAGATAGAGTCCATCCACCACCATGTCTCATAGGGGGGAAACTTGGCGCGCCGCCGCTCTGATAGCATTGCTTCCAGGAAACCGAGCGCGCTTTGCAGCACTGATGTCGGCTGGTCGTTGAGTAAGACGGTGCCAGTGTACGTTGGGGCGCCCCAAACGTACGATGTCGCTACAAATGGCGGACACTCTTGACCTTCGAGAGGAAATCGCCGTAGCTCCACGGATACGAGGCCATCTCGCGCAATACCAATCCTGAAGAGCCGGATACAATCGATGCCGATGGGCGGGTCGTAGGGGTTGGCCATCCTCGCTGCCATCTGCGCCCCTAACATGGCGTTCAATGTTATTTCGCGCAGCTTCAAGTGCAGTGATGGCAAACAGAGACGTCGCCGGGCCGTAGTATCGGAGCCATCGGCCTCAGCCGCAACAATTCTGACACATTGCGCTGTGCCCCCTATTTGCGCGACAAGGTACAACCTTACGAATGAAGGCAGCCACCACGAACGTAGTCAGCAGACGGCCGTTGTCGATCGCCGGCGGCATATGCCGTACCAAGCTTTCTGTCCCTTGGCATACATGTACCATGCCCCTCCCCCGCATTGTGTTTGTCGTGGTCCCCTTTCTCTCCAGCAGGTTGGTAGCTCTTGGGATGGCATCATTTCTCCGTTAAAAGGAGGTAAATAGCCTCGATCGGTATTGTGAGTGTATTGATCCGCTAGGTATACACTGATGGATCTCCAGTCCCCTTTCTCCTAATGAGCTTGCGCTGTAGGGTACACCAGATTCGCTACAGGGTACGCTGGCTCCGCGCCGGTCACGGCTCAAGGACTTGTGCTCGTAATAGGAAGAGCGACGTCCACGCAAAACACCGGCGCGATTGCGACAAAATTTCAGATATTTTCCGGAACCTTTCTATGGTGTAGCTTTTCAGTCAAAATTCCAACCATCTGCTTTTACATCACCTTTTTTCCTTGCTCAAGCGCGTGCCGCACATCTACCACTTTTGAAGCACTCAACTAGCCAGTCAGTTTACCTCGGTTGTTTAGTCAAGCTGATCCACCGTCGGCTCCTCGCCATCACCGTTCCCGCTGGCCACAATTGCCTTGGCATCCTCTTCGCGCACCTCAAAGCGCCAGCCAAAGGTATCCTCGACCTTGCCCTGCTGGATGCCCTTGAGCTGCGTCAGCAGACGAAGGCACAGCGCGCCGGCATCCTCCACACCCTCGGGGATGTATGTGACGGTTTCTTCGCCGTCCCCGAAGGACACGCGGGCGTGGTCTTTGGCCGACAGGGCGAGGGACTGCGGGGAGGTGGGGTCGGCGCGTCGGGTGATGGAGCGGATGGGGACGAGGGCCGCGGCGGTTCCGGCGGCCATGACTTCGGTGAAGTTGGGGAGCTCGGAGTACTTGATCTGTCGTGGAAGGGTGGATGGTTAGCTTCCTGGTTGGTCAAAACATCGGATCGAAGGGCTCGGATGAGGGTCAGGGGGCAGAATAGGGGGAGATATCGTGGCCCAACGGGCTGGCTGTGCGACCCTCCCCTGAAAGGCCCGACTCTGGGGTCGAGGACCTCGGAGGGGCCGAGCTGTGATAACAACCGCAGGTACGTAATACCAAAACTCCAGACCAACCCAAGCCCTGAAGAACAAGAAACCCGGAAAAAGAAAGAAACCCAAACTCACCGGCCGCCTCTCAACCTTCCACCCAAAGCTCTTCCCAATCTCCTGCACGCTATCGCTCGTAACACTATTGATCACCGCCTTACTATCCGGCACCACCAACGTGACGTCCTCCCCATCCACCAACGCCCCAATAAACCCACTCGTACTGAACTCATCCACCTCCTCGTGTACCTTGCTATCCAAGTGCAGCGTAATCCCATAGCCCTCGTTGCGCGCCCTCTCGCTCCACCTCAGCACAGGCGCATAGTTCCCGCCCACTTTGGCACTCCCCGTGCCGTTCGGCGCCGCGCGATCAAACTCATCCATGATGAGCGCCTTGACGGGGTGCGTGCCATGGTACACCCCCGTGGGCAGCACATATACACAGAACGTATACTCCTCGGGCGGATTCAGCCCCAGCTGTGCCGACGACCCATAGATCTGCGGGCGGATGTACATGGCCGCGCCGGTCTCATGGGGCGGCACAAACTCGGCGTTGAGCGCCACGGCGGCCTTGACAGCTGAAAGGAACAGCTCCGTCGGCACGGGCGGGATGCTGATGAAGTCGGCGCTGTACTGCAGGCGCGCGGCGTTGCGGTCGGGCCGGAAGATGGAAATGGTGCTGTCACCCGGCAGGCGGAAGGCCTTGAGCCCTTCGTAGGCTTGCTGGCCGTAGTTGAGCGCGGGCGCCATGCCGTGGATGCGCATGTAAGGGTCGGACACGAAGGTGGGGGCGCTCCATTTTCCGGTCTTGACGGAGTAGTGCGATTCAATGTGGCCGTTGACTGGAGGAGATGGAGGTCAGTTTGGGTCCCTAGGCTTGGGATGGAATGCGAGGAAGAGTGGGTAGCTAGATAGAAAAGGGGGACTCACCCTCGCGCACGCGGAACCCGACGTTGGACCAGTCGATCGTGTTGACCGGCGGCGGCGGGAAGGGGGCCATGGTGGCAGTTGCTGTGGAGGTAGGTGGGGTTGGAGGAACGGTGACTTCAGGTGCGCTTGACGTCCGCGTAAAGTTCAAGGAGACGACCGTCCTCGACTGAGTTTGCCCACGAAAAAAAAAGAATGGTAAAGTCACCACGAGAAATATACAGCAGCGCGATGGCGACAAACGGACGTGTAGGGCGGAAATATCGGTGAGGCAAGGGCTGTACAGTCCCGGCTGAGTGATCGCGCGACCCCTCGCTCCGATTGTCGGATCGCTGCGGGGGTTGTGGTCCCGTTCCTGGGGAATGTCAATTCAGGGGCAGCAATTGGCGGGGAGCATTTCCAAGCTGAGCCTTGGCTTTGACGCCCCTCTCAACGCCTGCACCCCGAAAACGGGTTGGACAACGACTGCGGTTCGGCCGGGAGGCGCATGATGTCATTCTCACTCATATTGCCGTCGCCGTCGAGCCCGAGGGTCAACCGCAGGCCTGGCACATCTGACACGAGATGGACAAGATTGTAATCCGTAGCCCCATTACTGAGGGTGGAAAGAGACGTCCCATCGTATTGCTACTCTAGTTATGTACCAAGCATGCCCCGTCCCTGTCCTGTCCTGTCCCGTTCCAGTGCCCATCCCTAATGACTAAACAGGCATCCTCCAATTTTCCGTGCAATTCTTTGCCTCCGAGGTTGTGTGATGCTTCAGCAGACTTGCAAGCGCGCATGTGATGATGATGCAGTGCTGGACGCTTTATCAAAATAGCAGAAGCGACAGAATGGGGAGCAAAAATACTGTATCTGAGGTATCAACGCCGGAAATGTTCGACATGGCGCTATAAGCGCCAGAAATGAGAAAATGACATGAACATAAATAAAACCAGGAGCACAAGAAAATACAACACTATCTCTCCGACAAAGACGGCGGCGCACAACTCTTCCGCCGATGCGGAGCTCCCAAAGGCATGGCCGCCCTGTTTCATTCACACGTTGGCATGAGGATCATGGCAGCGTTGGAAGGCTTACGCGATCTGGGCAAGCTTCTGCAGTGTCAAGAGGACGCCTTGGAAATATTAGCTTGCCGCTTTGGAACATGAGGAACATGAGCAAAAAAACATACCGCTAACGCCCTGAGTCAGGGTGGCCTTCGCCTCTGTGTTGCGAGCACCGAGACTGACCGTCACAACCTCCTTGACGGTGCCGTCCTCACCGAGGGAGTTGGCCCACTTAAACACCTTCTCATCCTCGCGGCCGTCACCAACGACCATGAGGAAGTCCACCGGCGTTTGATGCGTGGCATCAGCAGCCATGTGGGTACGCAGGTCAGAAAATACGCGAACGGCCGCCGTCGTCTTGGTCCAGTCGATGGGCTCGACTAGCACACGGCCGTCCAACGGAATAGCATGCACGCGCTGTTCTTCACAGGCATCATTAATATGGCTTGCACAGTCAGTGGCTTGTCGCATGGCCGATTCGTAGTCCTCGGCCGACTTGTAGTGGAAGATGAGGGAGCAACGGCGCTCTTCAATCTCGGCACCAGGGGTTCGTTCCAAGTAATAGGTCAGAATACTCTTGACCGACTCTTTCCAGCTTCTGATCTGTTCAGAGTCGGCCATTTCGGTCCACGTGTTGCTTCCACAGTCCTTGAGGAAGCAGCCATTTTCGGCGATGAGACCCAGGTTCGATACCCGGCGGAACAGCCGATCGAGTTCCTCTGGACGGCGGCCTGACATCACATATATTGTGTTGCGGTCGTCAAGAAGTAGGTCGTTCAAGACGTCAAGGGTGCGCTAAGAGATCATATGTTAGAGCCCAGTGGTCCCACGTGGGTGTATCCCATATAATACTACACTCAAAGAAAATACGCCGATCAAAAAAACCTTCTCCGCACCCTCCTCTTGTAAGCTCCCCTTGCACCAATTCTCCACGGTTGGCGGACTATCCTTGGTGTTGACTCTTTGGTGGTCACTTCCTCCCAGGTCAACAACCCCATCTCAACTCAGCCCATTCGGCCACTCCAATCACCGCTCACCATAATCATGCTCGTTCATCGTTCTTGTCCTCGGTCGGCTGGTAGATGAGATCATCGTGGAGGCACTGCTCCATCTCATGTGATCTCTCTAACGCCCTCTCAAGCGCGCCCTTGGCCTGCGCAGCGAAACGGAATGAAAGCGGTCTCTTGTCTGTCTTACTCACCTGCGGGCTCACAGGAATAATTTTGTTGACTGGTCCCCAGTTCACCAATGTACCTTCATAGTCCAGGATCATGAGTCGTCGGTCCGAGCGTCGGTATTGTTGGGTTAAGGGGCCAATCGAGAGGCGCGGGACCGATGTCTGGTCCTGGCGAAGCTGCTCCTCGTAGACGCGGTCCAGTCGCGATGTCAGGTTGATGAACCATCCAGATCCGGTGTGGCTGTTGACCTGCTTGCTCAGCTGGGCCCATCTCTTGGCTTTCTCCTCATCTCCCATCTCTAGGGCCTGCTTGATGGCTCGAGCGCATTGGTTGTAGTCCCAGGGGTTCACCGCCAGATCGCCGCCGCTGAACATCGACGCAGTGCCGGTGAACTCGGACAGAATGAGGGATCCGTGCTTCTTGCCTCCGAACTTGCCGTCCTGGCAGAACAGGTACTCGTGCGAGGTCAAGTTCATTCCCTCGCGCTGACTCGTAATCATCAGCGCGTCGGCGATACTCAAGAGAGCAAGATATTGCGCGTAGTCGATGTCTTGTTTCAGATAGACGACAGGCTGGTACGCCAGATTGGCCCATAGGGAGTTGACTCGGGTGACAATATCGGAAACAGCTGCATCAAGCTCACTCTTCTCGCTCGTAGACAGCGCGACCTGGATTAAGACCACCTGCCCTCGCCACTCCGGGTTCCTGTTGAGAAAGAGTTCGTACGAAAGAAGCTTCTGGCGCACGCCCCTGACGTGGTCCAACTTGTCGCGAGCAACGATCAACTTCTTGCCGGCGTACCGTTCTCGCATCGTGTCGATCCATTTCTTCACCTCGGACTCCTCCCGATGCATACTGAGACTAACGGGGTCGATTCCGATGGGGAGGTTAATGACGTCGACAAAGCGGTCCTCGAGCTGGATACCATCAGGCGTGGCTTCGGCGGATAGCAGGCGGCTGCAGGTCTGAAGGAAGTGACGGGCATACTCGTGGATGTGGAAGCCGATCAGGTTTGCACCAACCATGCCCTCGAGCAACTGCTGGCGCGTAGCCAAGCATCTGAAGATCTCGGACGAGGGAAATGCGACGTGGAGGAAGAATCCAATTTTGGCGCTGGGGATCCGCTTGCGTACCATGCCCGGGACGAGCAGTAAGTGGTAATCGTGCACCCAGATAGTGTCTCCTTTCTTCCAGTTCTTGACAATCTTGTCGGCGAAGGCCTGATTCACGTGGACGTAGAACTTCCACGAGTGGTCCTCGTAGGCCTTGCTTTTCGGGTTATCGGGGATTTGGTAATGGAAGACGGGCCACAAGATCTGCTTGCAGTAATGTGAGTAGTGGCCGTCGAAGTCCTTGTCGGAGCAGAAGACGGTGAGCATGTCGTGCTCGGTGGCGAACTCATCCTCTATGTCCTGTAGCTGCTGGGTGCCCTGGAGGGCGTCAGTCGGCATGCCCAGGGTGCCCACCCATGTGTACTCGGCCAGATCTCCCTCTCGGGAGGCGGCCTCGACGGCGTTGCGCAACCCGCCGTTGCCCTGGTCGGCGTTCACTATCCTCCAGTCGGCTTGGGCAAACACGCGGTCATGGCTCTCGCTCCTGGTCAGGATACTGGGTTGCGTGACGCCCTGGCGGCCCAGCTCTTTGGCCTTGGATTGGATGGTGGCGTCGATGAGCGAGGGCGGGGGAGGCGAGCTGGCGCGGGACATGGGCTGGTCAAGACGACCGCCCCAAGTAGGGGAGCTACGGTCGGCTGGTGCCCTCACCCCTGTCGTGGGGGCGACTACCGTGGTGTCGAGCGCGGGGAGGACGCGGAGGCCATCCTCGTTGATGAAGCCGCCGACGGGCTTCGTACCCTCGGTAGGGGTATGCGGCGGGGTGATACTGGCCGCCGGCTGAAACAAGCTAGGTGTTGACTCTATCTCCGGCCTCTGTTCCGCCTTTGCGTCTCTGGGCTGCGCCTTTTCCGATCTGGCGCCCCGGGGCGGAGTCCCTGGCAGCGTGAAGTGCACAGTCTTGGGAAGAAATCTGTGCAAAGACACCAAGGTCAGCTTTGCGCCGCGAGTCTACCTCGCCCCCCCCCTCCCTTTCATCCGTTCTCTACAAATGGGAGGTCAACTAGAATGCAACTTACAGGGACGCGATGAAGACCGTCATGATGGGCGGTTTTGTCAGGAAAACGCGGCTGTTGGCCAAGGAGGGGTGTGTAAAGGGGCTCGCAATCCAGCGTTCGGTGTCGAGGAAGAGAGGGTGGTTATGTCGTGTGCATTAAACGCTTGGTATCGTAGGCTCAAATACTCTCTGTAATAAAAATCCTATATAGGAGATTGGAGGCTCTTGTGGCTGTCAGCTTTCTGAGCCCGATGGTAGCTAGGCGCAATCCGCAGTCGACGGATTCACACGTGAAGGAAGCCGGGCACAATGTAGTTAAACGCGTAAAGAAGGTTACAATAAAGAAGACAAAGTCGGACAGGCGCGAGACCGGAGGTTGCTCGTGTAAGCGGGCCAAAGGAGCTATACACGACGTGGGAAGAAGGGAGGGGATCGAGGTTTGTGGGATGGCGTAACGGCGCAGCTTGTCCGCGTGGGGCAGGCAGATGCCCAGATTCCAGATTCCACAAGCGACAAGCTTGAACCGGGCGGCCCCGTCTTCCGTCCTGTGGTGGAGAGACGGGTGCGGGGAGAAAGCCTTGCTCTCTGCGGTTCCAGGCGGCCAGGTGAGAGTTTTTGGTCAGACAAAAGGGAGTTGTTGCGAAGCTCAGTGCCAATTGCAGCCATTGCAACCTCTCGACGCCAATGCGAAATAAAACATAAAACGGCCCAAGGGATGACATCGGTGGAGGAGCTAGTATGGACACGCCGGCCCAGCTCTGACGTAACACAGCAAGCCTAGCTCCAAGCCGCGTACCAGCTTCCAGCAGGGCTGCCACGCCGGAGCCGGGCTAACCCAACTTCGTCTGCGTGGATGCAGTGTGGAGGCGTGCTTGCTGCGTGAAGCCTTGTTCGCGATGGTGTGGAAACATGTTTGCGGTGCGTCTGAGGGGACGCCGGGGAGGCCAGCTTCCATGTGTGCCAGCGCTGTGCTCTCACAACGAGTGGCTGAGGCGATGGACAAAGGAAAGAGCCAAAAAGGAAACCGTAGGCATTCCAATGCGAATAATCAGGTATGCAGGGGAACAGAAAACACCGAACTGCTGCTTACCGTGGTTCGATCACCAAAGGGCGGCCTCTGTTGAGGTGAGAGGTGAGGTGTTGGTTGGTGGAGAGCGAAACGCCTGGGAGCGTTTAGTCCGAATAAATGAGATTCAAACTGCCAGCAGGCGGCAGCGCAAATCCTTGGTGATAGACAGTGCGGCGGAGTGTGTCGGCACCATGCGTTGCAGACTGTGTCCTGGGAACTGGGACGGAAGGAGGCATGGAGTTCTGGGGCAAATAGGAGAGATGGGAAGACTGGGAATCTCATCGATTTTTTAAACCTGGGCATATGAAGACGGGAGAGAGGATGCAGACCAACTGGAAACAAGGAACCTCAAGAACCGCTGCAGGTGGGCCATGCCATGGCCTCGGGGATTGTCAGTCTCCAAGTACCATACATACGGCTAGGTACCGATGTACATATTTGGCGGGCACAGCTCGGCCGGCCGTCATCATATACTATGCAGGTGACATGCTGCCCGTCATTGCTCTTCCTGTAATTCTGATACGGGAATGGTTGGAATGGAGGACACAAAGGGCTTGGAGCGGCATCAATTTTGCGACAGAGCACGCAGGCCTAGACGCGAAGGGGACGACACGACAGGGGAGGGGTGGCTGGTCTGCGCTTTGCAGGCTGGGCCAACCGCGTCGACAAGGGGGTGAGCTCCCCCCCTAAGCCACCCCCGATGCGCGCCGATGCGCCTGCGATTAGATCTCCTCAGGGCTGGTCGATCCTGAGCTCGTCCGCACTGGCCCTCGAAGCCGTCCCGAAGCTCCAGCATTGAATTGAATCTGCAACTCCTATTTGGCCGATAAACAGAAATATTGGACGCCCCAGATGGGTTGTTCCGCCGAGCCAGTCCTGGGTCCTTTGCAGGAGCTTTAAGATTTTTTCGAGGTGGCCAGGGTGGCCTGTGCCTTTTGGCTGCCCCTCATCCAACCCCTCAATGATGGTGCTCTTCCATGCCTCAAGTTATTCTTGGTCATCGTTGCACCATCCGTCCAACATGACTATCACGTAATCTGACACTTTTTTATTGACCAGCGGTCAGCCACATGGCAATAGCGGAGGCCAGCTGATATTTCACTTTTTGGCTCCAAGAAATAAGCAGTGTGACCGGGGAGGAAGGCGGAAGTGATCGACGTCCCGGGCGGGCCCACACATGCCGATTCTCTCACTTTGACGTTGGCAACTTCCAGGTTGAACAGATATGAAGAAACGCTTCAATTGATGCGGAGTTCTGCTCCATGATAACGCCGATTCCCCGTCAAGGACATGCAACGCACCAGCAAAGTCAATTCGCCAACACGCATCGAGGGAAAGGCTAATCCCGTCTGTCCCGAGAGGACGCAATTCCACACCAAGATATCTCCGCTGCCGAGTGCCGTGATGGGTGCTCACACTGGATCCTGTCGAATTGGAGAGGGGGATGGCGTGGTAATCAGGTGCCTCATCTGTTCGGTTACGTCAACATGGGGTCTGAGAGTATACGATTCGAGACTTCAAACTGTTGCCAGTAAGTACATAGCACATGGTAGATATCCCGTGGACGCCATGTGGTTGCCACAGAGTCCCTTTAGTACATGGGCCGGGACCCAGGTTTCGTCTGCTCTCTGATAACTCGGTTCTTACTGCGTGCTCCAGTCGATAAGCTCAAGGCTTGGCTGATAGCTGCACACAAACGTCGGCCACTCAAAGATTCCACACAGATGGTGTGGCATGAGCATCGCGAAGGACCTCAGAGACGAGGGAGGGGTTGCGCTGGCAAAGTTCATCCTGTACCGTGTCATCAATTATACAACCCGACTGATCACGGTTCGCACGCAAGCTCGCGGTAAAGGCGGATTGCACCCCGATTTCCTGAGTTCCGTTTCGTGCTTGGACGACATTGGAAGCAGTCCCCTCAACCCGCCCTCCAATGCCAGAGCTGGGATAATGTTGACTCGAGCTTTGTGAGCTCCCGTCTCCATCCAGCCTAACAGCTAGGGGAAACCTTATTTGGCGTCAGCGAAACGAATGACTGCCCTGGCGGCCTGGCGTCCACATGGCTCGATGCCCTCATGCCCAACGAGCTCCCCGAGTCTCGCTCCGGCCTGTCCAGTCAGAAGAGAGAATTGAGCAACGTGCTGGAGATGGTTCAAAGTCAGAGTCAGTTGTATCATAGATATCGTCGTTTGATGGTGAGGCAATTCTGTACCCGCTGGGCCGACTTTGGCCCCCATCAAGCGCTTACCTCGTCTCGTTGTAGGTACTTACCACTGGCACTGAGGACAGCCAAGTTCTGAATCCCAATTCCCGCTCCCCGATGCGCCCCATCCGCCAGAAAGAAAAAAAGAAAGGAAAAATTCTCCCTCCCTGGCCAGGACGGACCGATCCCGAGAGCGCTAACCAAGCGTCCATCCCAGGCGTCCCGGCGGCATGGGAGCCGTTTGATGTGCGACATGGTTCGCACAGGGCCACGGTCACTGCACAAGACCGCTGCAATTCCGACATCTCCCGACCAAATATGGGGCTTTGATAGGCTAAATTGCCCCATTTTATCGACATCATCGACCAGATGGGGACACTTGCATCCTTTCGACACTTCTTCTCCCTCGTTTTCGTCTGGCGCCATTGGGAACATGGAAAATAGAAAATGGCGCATAATCTCGTCTTCTTCGCACCTCTGCGCGTATAAGCGATATTGACGTGTCATTCACCGTGGATCGGCCATTTGCGTTGCTCTCGCCCGACCGCCCGACCGCGGTTCTCTGTTGGAGAACAAAGGTCGAAAGAAAAAAGGCCGAGTTCCACCCCGCAGCACGTGGGCCTTGCGGAGAACTCCAATTCCCCACTCCTCAAAGGAAAATGGCATGAAAACGCCACAGAAAACGCGAGGAACAATGGAAGAAGCAACCTAGTCAATGGCTCCTCGACTCCTCCAACAACTTTGACAGCTTCATCCAACGCTTCAGTCGGTTACAACGTCGTCCATCGGCATTCTCCTTTTGTGCTCCCTCTGAGGCAAATATGGGCCGGCCCGCAATCGTAGCCCAGCTCAGATTAGCATCTTTGCCCCTGATGGTCGCGAAGGTCGTTCCCCAACGGCAAAGACGGACCGAGTTCGCAGGCTTACACATCCACTCACCTCTCAACAGACGCAACGCAAGCGCACAGGTACTTGTACATGGGTACTCCAACATTATCACATCCATGAACCCCAATTGCCTGCCCGCCTCCTCCTCAGACAAATGCCATCCAGCCGAGCATGAGGCCTCCCAGTTCCCGCGCCCGCCTTTGCCTGCCAGACCGAGAATGGCCGAATCCGTGCGGTCCGCCGATAGTGGAGGGCGGGCAGCCATGAGGGCCAACGAAACTGCCGTTTAGCACGGTACATACCATCGTGGATTACATTGATACCACTGCTGTCGAAAACAGAAAAAAAGGCCGACGTCGTCGTCGAGTTCTCAGAGTCCAGCCCACGATCCACTCGCGGAGTCCCGTCCGTCTCTGGCAACTTAACAACGTCACACCGCACCACACACCCTTGACCTTCCTCTTTTTTATTTTTTTTAACCTGATGATGACCCTCACAGTTCCACGATCCAAGAATCTAACTCTACCCCTTGGAAATACCGCCCGCTAAGCCGCCATTACCGCTGCTGAATTTCAGCCCCTCTTCATGTAAGACATGGACCGTAACCGTACTCGTAGACAGACAGACAGACAAGCAAGTAAGTAAGGTAGCCAAGATCAGCGCAAGCACACCGGCCTGCCGCCGCGGACGCATCTTGCGTACCTTCTAACCCTACGCGGTACGAGAGCAGATGATGCGATGTGATGTGTCAACTCACAACTCACTCAGCAATCCGCCCTGTCCCCTATCGGCCTGGCTTCCTTGTTTCGCAGGCAGGCAGCACTGCCCGGGCACCTACACAACGCAAAAGAGTGAGCAAGTTACCCCCCTAAACAACATAGGTACATGCCAACCCTAAGGATGCAATTTGTTGTCACTGAGACTCACGACTCACTCAGTCACCTCTGTAGGTGAAGTACCTCCAAATACGTAGGGAGGTAACATTCAAGGCATATTCTGAGTACTCAATACTGCCGATGCATCAGCCATCAGCCACTAGCACCAGTCCAGTCACATCAACATCTGAATATTACTCGCTCACTCACTCCAGTCTCAACCCTCAGCCAGCACAGCACAAACTGACACTGAACCACACACACGCAGATGTCAGCAATGGTACTCCCCGAGCCACCCACTGGTGTAAACAACCTGCGTTGCACCATCTTTGAACCCGTGACGGGAGATCACCGACCAGCATGTGCCGAACCAAAGATAACACGCTCTGCTGCGACTGCGCCGATAATCCCCCTGTTCGTCACGTCGTGCATCTGGTGCACCCAGCACAGCCACTCATAGCCGTCACTGTACCATGCAGGAGCGGTCCGCCAACGTCATATTGCCGCGTCAAGAGCGCCATCAGTCCGGGCATTGGACGACATCCCGAACGAACCTGGGGTAAAATTGCGGCTTTCCGCATCAGGATGCATTTTCACTACCGCCACAGGCGGGAAACCCAATTCTAGTGTCAGTCGGTTGCCGTGGCTTGCTCAGGAGCCGA